>ENA-OWLM01000925-OWLM01000925.1-metagenome-genome-assembly--contig:-NODE-925-length-11087-cov-3.660624_pt1 | contig 11087 bp, 8 predicted proteins | sample MGYA00245349_ERZ651102 | MGnify/ENA primary metagenome ERZ651102 (study PRJEB26857, sample SAMEA4031759) | metagenome | biome: human; feature: oral; material: saliva | place: Philippines | collected 2014 | study... | reverse complement strand
CAAATAGCAACTCCCCTCATTCCCCTTTCTGTGGGTGAAATACCACTGCATCTATTTCCTCCTTTCAATAAGACGACCAGCGAGATGTTGAAGTACATCTCGCTGGTCTTTTTTGTTGGGTTTAAGTCAAATTGCAGGCTGATTTAATGTCACATTGGCTGAACTGAAGTACCAACATCCTCAAAGGAGGTTATAACAGTTGCTTATATCGCTGCATTGAGTTGAGCATCAGATGATGCAGATGGGGAACTCTCTCCAACAGGAGCATTCGTTTCAGTTTCTCCTGCTCTTCCCTCTGTTCCAATTCTTTCCATTTTGTATGTACGTTCCTGCCCTCTTCGTTTGTGACGCTTTCTCCTATGTTTCCTATGTATTTTGCTTCTTTTGCTTTTGTGGGACACCTTATCAACACGTGACTTGTATCCTTTGTAGGCATCTTTATTGTTGTTAATGTACAGAGACAAACCAAAGAATGCAAGGCAGACCAAGATTAATAAGTATACACATCCTCTAGGCGGTTTTCCATATATTTTGTTTTTGCGAGCATAAGCACGATGGGCACCGCAACAGAAGCCATCATTCAAAGGCTGCCCGTTTCATATTGACGTCCACACCATCTACATTGTTATTTACTCATAACAGACAAATTTTATGTTGATAACCTATGCTTCATTTCCCAAGTACTTCTCTAAGGTTGCTTTTTAGATCATCAAGGATGGCGTGGTACCACATCCAAGTATCAGCTCCACTTGATCTATCGGCAGGATGATGGGTGCGGTATGCCCATTTTACAGACTCAAAATTCAGTTTAGCCACATCTCTAATTGGCAAACCTGATAGCTGAATTGGAGCATCTTTTATCACAAAGTTCTCTGCAATGTATTGATTGTATTTCTCATCAACCCCCGTAAGGAAGATTACAACATCTGGTTTCAGAAGTTCTATTTCGTCGGGAATAACACGAAAATACTCTTGTTCCAACTGATGCGTAAAGGCATCAACCGACACCCCTCTTCCATTACTACCCACAGCGGCTAGCTTTGAGATGTTGTTCCAAAGAAAGGCTGCCCTCTTATTAGGGAATTCTTGCTGTAAAAACTCAAAAATGGAACTTGTGAAGCCATTAAATCCGATGTTGAAAAAAGGAGATCTCACCGAAAAATAGATATTATTCTCCAATTCGTGGTAATTCTCGTGATAAAATTCTTGATATAATTCCATAAAGTCGGCAGGAATTGGTTCTTCGACCGCAGGAACTCCCCATCTATTTACTTCTCGCCCAAAAATCATCACTTTTAGGTCTGCATCGGTATACCATTTCTCAGAATCGTCTTCATCATATTTGTTTAGACTCAACAAAAGTGGAGAGCGAACTTCAATCTCATTCTCTTTGAGCACTTCCTTGAGTTTGAACCACTTCTTATCGTAAAGTTCTTCCAGTTGGTAGCTTAAACCCATAACCTTGTACTTATTAAATTGATAAAATTATTCACAACGAAAACGCAAATTGCACCATACGCAGCACTAATCACCAAAAGCCAGCATCTAAGGCAGCAAAGTTGCATCTTATTTTCAGTATACAACTCCAAGAGAGAGGATTACCCTTCGTTTAATTGGTGACGATATAGCTATTTAGTCTATCCATCTTATTTTCAGCAGAAAGACACGGCAAATTTACTAAATTTATCTCAGAAAAAGAAGACTTGTGGCAACAATACTGACTACTCATTCTGTTTCTAGTTTCATTCTACTCATTCTCCTAATTACCAATGAACCTTCCCTAAATGATAGAGAAAGACCATCCTCTCTTCAACATACAATACAGATGACGGCTTGTTTTTCATAAAACGACGTGTCGTTTTTCATAAAATGACGGCTTGTTTTCCATAAAACAACGTATCGTTTTTCATAAAACAACGTGTTGTTTTTGGTAAACTGACGGGTGGTTTTCTAGTGGGTGAGAGGAGATGGAGAAGAAGGGAAAAACTAAATTGTAAAAATACGTGTAATCTCCCTCTCTCACGCGCGCGCGTACACACGCACAATACAGGAGTTTTTGTGTTTTTGCTGTCACAAGTGTCACAGCACTCTATATAAAACGATATATATCAGCGCCTTACCCTTGTTTTCAAAACTAAACATCGATACTATCTTCCAAAAACACGCAAAACGACAACGAAAACGTGGATTTTCGCGTGGATTTTTGCCCGAAAGTCTTCTCATTTTTCCTGCACTTTCACACGATTTTTACCCTTTTTCCATCGCAAGTGTGACACTTGTGACAGCAAAAAAACAACATTGCGGTTGGAAAGCGCGCGCGTACGCATACGCACGAGATTTAGGCTCGCCTGATTTTCGCCCTCCACTGTTTTCTTCTTTTTCTCTTCCTCCTTCGCTTCTCCCTCTCTTTCGCCTTCTTCCCGTCTGGGCTGTCGTGATCCAGCACCCATAAGAACCTTTTTGATACTTAGACATTACATTTTCGGTGCTACACAAAGAAAAAATGCACTTTTCCGCGATTTTTTCACGCTTTGGGGTAATATCGACCCATATACAAAATAGATGGGTGTGTCATTTCACCTCCAAACGGAAGGTGGAGAGTGGAAGTCCCTGCAACGAAACTACGTTGCCTTCGCTGAAAGGTTGCCAACCATAGCGGACGTGGAAAGGAGTATGCACGGCAGGAGAAGACAAAACGATTTGGCCAGTAGCGGTGATTTCGGCAACGGCAGGATGAAATTGCTCATCAGCACCAGCCACTTCGAAAGTGCGCATAGGTTGTTGGTCGCTCGTGGTCAAAGGCATAGGAGTGGACAAGGTGAGCCACACACTACTTCCGGCACGGAGGGCGGAAACAATCTCCGGACTCAAGGGACTTTGCGCAAAACCGTAGTCGTGGCAAAGTACAGCACAGCCTATTCGGGTACCTACCTCAAACTTGTAGGGCGGATGCACATCGTGGCGTAAACCTTTGTCGGAGGTAACGATGAGGGGCAGATGAAGTTCTCGGGCAAGACTGCGCTGCGTGTCGCGAAACCAAGTCCACGATGGGCGTTCGATGCTGGATAGTTGCACGAGATAGAAGGGACGCTGACGAGCAAAGGCCAATTGCTGCACGCGCAAGGATGGGGTGAGCGAATCAAGACCTTCGGACACGCGCGCAGTGGCTTGCGCGGTTTGGGTGAAGCGTTGCGTCCAACTCTCCTCCAACAAGCGCAGTAAGCGCGCATAAGTGGTGGCGTTGTGAGCATTCGATTCTCCTTGATACCAAACAATCCCCTTAAATGTGAAGCCTTCGAGTGGACGCATTCCGGCTTCGTAGCAATAGGCAGGATGATAGGGATGGCGCGCATCGGGACGCAGTGCCAGATTTCGAGCAGCACGCAAGCGCACCCAGTCCATCACGAAATCATTGTTGTTCCAGTGGCGGAAGATGGACGAGAAATGTTGTTCCAACACGGGACGATCAATCCAGGCTTCCGTGGGCGTTCCTCCCACAGCGTTGCACACGATGCCCACAGGCACTTTCAGACTATCGCGAAGCATCTTTCCCATATAGTAGGCCACGGCAGAGCAATCTCCCACTGTTTCGGGAGCAGCTGCTCGCCAGGATTGGGGAGCAAACAGACGAAGGGCGTCGACTTCGGCAAGCGCAGTGCTGTCCCAAGCCACATTGTCGGTTTCCCATTGGGGACGCATATTGAAAATGCGGAGTCCGTTGTCGTTGCAGTGCGTAAGTGTTTGTTGTGCGGTGGCCGATTGTTTCAGTGGGAAAGCCATATTCGACTGTCCACTGCACAACCACACTTCCCCCACGGCCACATCGTTGAAGCGTTTCACCTCGCGACCAGCAGCAATGGTGAGGATTCCACGCTCCACTGGCTGCGAAAGCACCGTCCAGATGCGCCATTCTCCGCGATTGTTGGCCACGGTTTTGCCGAGCAGTTCATCGTTATAGCGCACCACCACGTTGGCACCGGCATTGGCAAGGCCGTGGATGTAGCATCCACCGCGTTGTAGCACCATACCATCGGAAAAAATCGGTGCTAACTGCAAACCACCACAATTGCCTGTGATGCCTTTGTAGACAGTTTCGGCTAAAGCCTTCGCACCGCGTGAATCGGGGTGTATGCCATCGCTCAGCCAGTCGGGGTGTGCAATGAGGGGTTGATAGAAGTCAATGAGTTCGAGCCCTTGGGCTTGGGCTATGCCTTCGATGGTTTGGGAGATTTCTCTGCGCCAAAGTTCGGTGCCGGAGTCGAAACGCGGATGGTCGTAGCGGATGGGGGTGAGGCGCGCCAAAATGATGCGAACTTTAGGATTGACCTTTCGGAACGAATCCATCAGCGCCACATAGTCGCTCACAAATTCATCACGAAAATTCGGCCAATTGCGAGGGTCGGTGTCGTTGATGCCTAGATGAATGACGGCAATGTCTGCCTTAAATTGCAGGGCCTCTCGAAATTCGGTTTGCAGGAAATAGGGGCGATGGCCGTGACGTAGGAGGGTGGCACCGGGTTTACCGAAATTTCCCACCACAAAGTCTTTACCGAGCAGGCGTTGCAACTGCGAGGGATAGGCGTCACGCTCACGGTTGGCGATGCCGGTGCCGTAGGTGATGCTATTGCCGACACAGGCCACGCGCACCACTTTGCGAGCGGTGGCCACTACCGTGGAGAGGAGAAGGAGAAGGGAAAGGAGGAAGACTTTAGACATTAGACTTTAGACATTAGAAGCTAGAGGTTCTAGGGACTCTAGTGATTCTAGAGTATCTAGTACTTCTAGAAAATCTAGATATTGGGGCAAAGTTATTGATTATTGGGCGAGCAGACAAACAAAAGTGGATTTTTAATGGTTTTTTGTCCCCAAGAGATGCCACGAACGGAGGGAGAGGAGCGAGAAGGGGTCTAATTTATAGTTACTACTCGCTAGATTTCATTTTTTTGTCGTACATTTGCCCCTACAAACTACGCAAATAGAGCCTTCTCTGTGGAAAATTCCCCTCAAGAGAAGGGCTAAATTGTAAGTTCTACGCAACTGAACCTTCACACTTCTCCTATGCTCATCATCGGAATAGCCGGCGGCACAGGGTCGGGCAAGACCACTGTGGTGCGAAAAATCGTGGAAAGTTTGCCCCCCGATGCGGTGGCTGTCATCCCACAAGACTCTTACTACAAGCACCAATGGGATGTGCCTGAACATCTGCGCAAACTCACTAACTTTGACCATCCCAACGCTTTTGATTGGCCGCTCTTGGCTCACCAAATCGAACAATTGAAACGCGGAGAGGCCATCGAACAACCCACTTATTCTTATCTCACTTGCACACGCTGCGAGGAGACGATTCATGTGGAACCTCGCGATGTGATCATCGTGGAGGGTATCATGGCACTCTACGATGCGAAGTTGCGCGAACAGATGGACTTGAAGATTTTTGTGGACACGTGCAGCGATGAGCGACTGCTCCGCGTGATTGAACGCGACATTGCTGAGCGCGGTCATCCTCTGGAGATGCTCATTGACAAATATCGCAATGTGCTGAAACCGATGCACGACGAATTTATCGAACCTTCGAAAGAACATGCTGATATCATCATCCCCAATGGGGGCGACAACTCTCGCGCCATCGCCATGATGCAGCAATATATTGGCGCGGCCTTCAGACGCTTACAAGCGGAAGACGCATTTTCAAAATAGCCACCTCAGCCTTTTTCCCACCAAACAGCAATTTTCGCTCCCTATAACAACGATTTACGCTCTCTATAATAGAAATTTGACAGCATTTCCCTCACAGAAAGCAGTTTTTCAGACATGACAACTCCCGAAAAATATCCACTCTTATCGCGCATTGATTCGCCTGCCGACCTGCGACAGTTGCCGCTGGACGACCTGCCACAGTTGTGCAGGGAGTTGCGACAAGACATTTTCGAAGAACTCTCACAAAATCCGGGTCATTTGGCTTCGAGCTTGGGTGCCATCGAACTCACCGTGGCTTTGCACTACGTGTTTTCCACTCCCGACGATCGCATTGTGTGGGACGTGGGGCATCAGGCTTATGGACACAAAATCCTCACGGGACGAAGAGATCGCTTTCACACCAATCGTCAGTTTGGGGGCATCAAACCTTTTCCTTCACCCACAGAGAGCGAATATGACACCTTTGCCTGTGGACACGCTTCGAACTCCATATCGGCTGCGCTGGGCATGAACGTGGCGGCTCTGCAACAAGGTCACCCAGAACGCAAAGTGGTGGCTGTGATTGGCGATGGTGCCATGAGCGGTGGACTGGCTTTTGAGGGGCTGAACAATGCTTCTGAGGTGCCAAACAATTTGCTCATCATCCTCAACGACAACAATATGAGTATCTCAAACTCGGTGGGGGGAATGAAGCAATATCTCTTGAAACTCCATACTTCGGCAAGCTACAACCGCTGGCGCAATCGCATTGCGCGCCGATTTGAACGTTGGGGATTGCTTAACTCTTCGCGCCGCAAGAGTTTGATTCGACTGAACAACGCGGTGAAGTCTTTCCTCTCGGAAGAACAGAATATCTTTGAGGGGATGAACATCCGCTATTTTGGCCCTTATGATGGACACAACGTGGTGGAACTCGTGGAACTCCTGCGCAGCATCAAAGACATGACGGGACCTAAACTCCTCCACATCAAGACGGTGAAGGGCAAGGGTTATGTGTGCGCGGAAGCTGACCCTCTGGGCTGGCACGCTCCGGGTAAATTTGACCCCGAAGCGGAGGTGAAAATCGCAACTCCCGAACGTCCTGACGCGGCTCCGAAATTTCAAGATGTGTTTGGACACACCTTGGTGGAACTGGCGGAACAAAATCCGCGCATCATTGGGGTGACTCCGGCTATGCTTACGGGTTGCTCTATGCACATCATGCAACAACAGATGCCCGAGCGCACTTTTGACGTGGGTATTGCCGAAGGGCATGCAGTCACATTTTCGGCCGGTTTGGCCAAGGAAGGGTTGATCCCGTTTTGCAATATATACTCTTCTTTCATCCAGAGGGGATATGATCAGGTGATTCATGATGTAGCCCTGTCCGGCTCACACGTGGTGATTTGCCTCGATCGTGCCGGTCTGGTAGGCGAGGACGGTGCCACACACCACGGGGTGTTCGACATGGCTTTCCTCAGATGCGTACCGGACATCGTCGTGGCTTCTCCGCTGAACGAACACGAGCTGCGCAATCTGATGCTGACCGCATACAAGGGATATGACGGCCCGATGGTGATCCGTTACCCGCGTGGCAAAGGGGTGCTGACCGACTGGCGCAACACTCCGCGACTGGTCGAAATAGGGCGAGGACGCTGTCTGACGGAGGGCGAAGCTATAGCCTTCCTCTCCATAGGCCCCATAGGCAATATGGTACAGAAAGTGGTGGAACGGCTGGCTGAGAAAGGTGTATCTGCAGCCCACTACGATATGGTATTCCTCAAACCGCTTGACGAGGAGATGCTCCATGGCATTGCAAAGAAGTTCGATACGATCATCTCCGTCGAAGATGGTTGCATCCAAGGTGGTTTCGGATCGGCCGTCATGGAGTTTATGGCAGACCATGACTACCACCCACGCATCCGACGGGTGGGAGTCCCCGATCGCTTTATCGGGCAGGGATCTGTGCCCGAACAGTATGCAGACTGTGGCATGGATGCAGACTCTTTGTTGCACTTGACCGAAGAACTTCTGCTGCATCCGTAGGAAAAAGGAACGAAGGATACTGCACGGATCTTACAAAACCTTAATGTAGCAAGATGAATATTGTCATAGCCGGTGCCGGCGAGGTGGGCACACACTTGGCGAAAATGCTTTCGCAAGAGGAACAGAACATCGTCCTGATCGACCCCAATCCCAAACGATTGGAACTGGCCGCCATGCGTTCCGAGCTACTCCCTCAGGTGGGCAATCCGCTTTCTCCTTCAGACTTGCTGCAGGCCAATGTGAAGTATGCCGATCTTTTCATCAGCGTGATGCCGGAGGAGGCGGACAACATTTTGGCCTGTGCCCTTGCCTCACGATTGGGAGCAGGAAAAACGCTGGCACGCATCAACAACAACGAATTCCTCAAACCCGACATGGCACAGTACTTCCGCGATATGGGAGTCCATACCATGATTTACCCCGAGCTGCTGGCTGCACGGGAGATAGTATCGACCATCAAAAACCCGTGGGCACGTCAATACGTGGAGTTGTTCGATGGGGCTTTGGTTCTGGTGGGTGTGAAGGTGCGTGAGGGTGCGCACATTGTAGGCAAATACCTTCATGAGCTGACCCGGACGGGAAATAAGATATTCCACATCGTCGCTATCAAGCGTGACCTTGAGACGATCATCCCGAAGGGGGGTACACAGGTACTGCATGGAGACATCGTATTCTTCGCCACGGCTCAAAACCACTTGGATGAAGTTCGCAAGCTCGCAGGCAAAGACAATCCGCCTGTCCACAAAGTGGTGATCATGGGAGGCAGTCGCATAGCTATCCGTTCCATAGAGATGATCCCGAGAAACATACAAGTGGCGATCATCGAGAAGGACAAGGAGAAAAGCATGCGGATCAGTGCCATCGCTCCGACCAACGTACAGGTGTACAACGGTGACGGACGCGACTCGGACATCCTCATAGAAGCCGGGTTAGATCAGACCGATGTATTCATCGCTCTGACGGAAAATTCGGAGACGAATGTCCTCGCCTGCTTGGGAGCCAAGCGTTTCGGTGTATTCAAGACCATCGCCAAGGAAGAGAATATAGACTACATTTCATTGGCTGACCGCCTTGATATAGGCACGCTCATCAACAAAAAACTTTTGGCTGCCGGCTCCATCTACCGCATATTCCTCGGCGAAGATACGAGTACGGTGAAGTGCCTGACGCTGGCCAATGCCGATGTGGCCGAACTCGTGGCTCATCGCGGAGCACCCGTCACCAAAAGACCGGTGAAAGATCTGAACATTCCGGAGGGGATTACCTTCGGCGGCATGGTGCGCAACGGTGTCCCGCAAATGATCCATGGCGATACGGTGATCGAACCCTACGACCATGTAGTGGTATTCTGTCTGAATACACCGCTGAATATTCTGAAAGACTTCTTCGGCTAACCTCTCTTTTCGGACGGCACGGCGATATGTTGCAGCACATCAATTTCAAATTCGTTCTCAAGGTGGTAGGCTCTCTATGCCTGTCCGAGATTCTCTTTCTGTTGATTTGTCTGGGTATATCCGTCTACTACAAGGGGAGCGATCTGTTGCCTTTTGTTTACACTATAGGAGTGATGGCCGCGGTAGGCTCCTGTTTCTACCTGTTGGGACGCCGTGCTCGTATGAACAACGCAAGTCGGCGCGAAGGGATGCTTACTGTCACGCTGACGTGGCTGATCCTATCGCTTGTCGGCATGCTTCCTTTTGTCTTCGGCGGATATACTCCCTCCGTGACGGATGCTTTCTTCGAGACCATGTCCGGCTTCACGACCACAGGAGCCACGATATTCCCCGAGGTGGAGTCTTTGCCCCGAGGCATTCTTTTCTGGCGTAGCATTATGCAGTGGCAGGGCGGTATCGGTATCGTGGTCTTTACGGTAGGGCTGCTCCCTATGCTCGGTGCAGGAAGTGCCGTTTCGCAAATATACAATGCGGAAACTACGGGCATCATCCACGATCGTTTTCTGCCGCGTATCCGTCAGGTGGCACGCCGGCTCTGCGGTGTCTATATTCTCGGAACTGCTGTGCTGATACTACTTTTGTGGTTGGGCCCGATGGGACTGTTCGATGCCATTTGCCACGCTTTCACTTGTATTTCCACGGGAGGCTACTCCACGCGCAACGGCAGTATCGCGGAGTTTCAGTCCTCATACATCGAATATGTCACCTCGTTTTTCATGTTCTACGGCAGTCTCAGCATCACGCTTCAGTACTTTCTGCTGGTAGGAAAACCGGGAAAACTGATTCGTGATGAGGAAATGCGCACCTTTGTCGTCCTGACCCTCTGTGCCGTTTTGATCACTACGCTATGGCTTTTGTATCGGGGGGAATATCCGAGCTTGGAGGAAAATTTCCGTCATGCTCTCTTTCAAACCTATTCGATCATCAGTACCACCGGCTATACCACGGCCGATTACTTCTCGTGGGGGCCTTTCTTCTGGAGTATAGCTATCGTGATGATGATTGTCTGCGGCTGTGCCGGATCGACGACGGGAGGAATCAAAATCAGTCGCCTCGTCGTCCTGATGAAAAACTTGCGTAACGAATTTAAGAAGCGTACCCACCCCAATTTGATGGTACCTGTACGAATCAATGGGATTATCATCACAGGACAATTGGTCAGTCAGGTACTCGCCTTTGCTTTTCTCTATTTCCTGCTGATTTTCTGCAGCATCATCCTCCTCACGCTTGACGGTATGGACTTCGTTGCCGCAGTCGGTTCGGCCGTATCGGCCATGGGCAACGTCGGTCCCGGATTCGGCGACTACTTCAGCGACTTCAGTCAGGCCGGCGACTTCTCCAAGTGGATCCTTTCTTTCCTGATGCTCACCGGGCGTCTGGAAGTTTTCACAGTTATTTCCATTCTCCATCCTGCTTTCTGGCGCAGATAGAATCTTTTCCTCTCTGAACATCGGGTGTCCCTATAGACTATAGAATAGAGTAGGGCATAAACGACTGTTTTGTTGTCGTATTTCACGAGAGCAATACCCTTTCCTTGAGTGAACGACAAGCTGAAAAAAGAAAAAGAGGAAAAGAAAAAGGCCTCTCAAGCTTCTGTAGCTTAAGAGACCTTTTTGTGAAGAGGTTCGTGGCGGACTCGAACCGCCGTAGACGGTTTTGCAGACCGTTGCCTAACCACTCGGCCAACGAACCATGCTGAGGTTTGCGTCTGCAAAGAAAAGGTTTTTATTTGAGATTAGCAATGTTTTTCGAATTTTAATCAGCTGTGCAGATTCCAGCTATCAGGGCAATCGCATTTCAGCCACTAACGTACATCTAAAGCTCATGATTGCTACATTCAATTTTCAAAACAAGTGCGAATCCATATGTCAGAGATTCAAATCATAGAGGAAAGAGACTAAAAATTTTCAA
>ENA-OWLM01000924-OWLM01000924.1-metagenome-genome-assembly--contig:-NODE-924-length-11087-cov-4.240210_pt1 | contig 11087 bp, 9 predicted proteins | sample MGYA00245349_ERZ651102 | MGnify/ENA primary metagenome ERZ651102 (study PRJEB26857, sample SAMEA4031759) | metagenome | biome: human; feature: oral; material: saliva | place: Philippines | collected 2014 | study... | reverse complement strand
GTGCCAGAACAGGCTCAGGCACATGATGCGGGTGCGGTTGGTGCTGGCGGTCTGCCTGCTCACCGGTGTGGCGGTGTCCCTGTGCGGGGTCATCGGCTTTGTCGGCCTGGTGGTGCCCCATCTGCTGCGCCTGTGCGGTGGCAGCGATCAGCGCTTCCTGCTGCCCGCCTCGGCGCTGGGCGGCGGGGCCCTGCTGCTCGGCGCCGATCTGGTGGCCCGCTCGGCACTGCACGCCGGGGAACTGCCCATCGGCGTCATCACCGCCTCAGTCGGGGCGCCACTCTTCATCTATCTGTTGCTGAGGCAAGATGCCCATGCCGGCTCCTGAATTGTCGGGCAAGGGGCTCCCCGTGCTGGAGGCCCGCGCCCTCGCCATCGCCCACCGTCTCGCCCCCCTGGATCTCGCCTGGACCGGGGGCCAGCTGGTGGCGCTGCTCGGCCCCAACGGCAGTGGCAAGTCGAGCCTGCTGGGGGCCCTGGCCGGCATTCTGCCCGCCGAGGGCGTCGTCTTGCTGGGAGGGGAGGTCCTCACGGCCCTGAGCTGGCCCGAGCTTGCAAAGCGGCGGGCCATGCTGCCCCAGCGCCAGCCCCAGCTGTTTCACATCCCGGTGTTCCAGGTGCTGAGCCTGGGGCTGGGGGAAGAAGGGGAGGCGCAGGCGCAGAACCGGGCCGTGGCCGAGATCTGCGGGGCCCTGGAGCTGGAGGGACTGCTGGCGCGGGACTTCAGCCGCCTCTCTGGCGGGGAGCCGCAACGGGTGCTGATCGCCCGCACCTTGCTGCAGCTGTGGCCGGGCCTGAACCCGGCCGGGCGGCTCCTGCTGCTGGACGAGCCCCTGGCGGGGCTGGATCTGCACCATCAGCTGGCGCTGCTGCGGTTGCTGAAGCGGCTGGCCGGACAGGGTCTGCTGGTGGTGGTCGCCATCCACGACATCAACCTGGCCATCGACTGGGCGGATCGCATTCTCTGCCTGCAACAGGGCAAGGTGGTGAGCGAGGGGGGCGTCGAGGTCATCGACGCGGCGCTGCTGGAGCGGGTGTTCCAGATAAGGACGGAGCGCATCGAGGCGGCGGGCCGGGTCTGGTTTATGCCGAGTCTGTGAGAACGGAGCGCAGAGGAGAGATAGCGTTTGTAGGGTCGATTAGCGAAGCGTAATCGGCCGCCTGCAAGAATAAGGGGCCAGTATCAGGAATACTGGCCCCTTTGCTTTTATTCGCTGTTCAGCCCAGCTTGTCCAGACGCACCTTGGCGGCCTCGGCCAGCATGGCCAGCAGGGTCTCGGTGTCTTCCCAGGACAGGCAGGCGTCCGTGATGCTCTGGCCGAAGGTCGCGGCACAGCCGTTCTCCACGTCCTGACGCCCTTCCACCAGGAAGCTCTCGGCCATGATGCCGGCGATGCCGGTGCGGCCGCGGCGCAGCTGATCGCAGATGTCCTGGGCCACCAGCAGCTGGCGACGGTGATCCTTCATGCTGTTGCCGTGGCTGAAATCCACCACCAGGCGCTCGGGCAGGCCCACCTGGGCCAGTGCTTCACACGCCTCGTCGATGCTGGCGGTGTCGTAGTTGGGTCTGTGGCCGCCGCGCAGGATCACGTGGCCGTAAGGGTTGCCGGCGGTACGGTAGATGGTCATCTTGCCGTCCTTGTCCGGGGAGTAGAAGATGTGGCTGTGACGGGCGGCGCGCACCGCATCGATGGCGATGCGGGTGTTGCCGTCGGTGCCGTTCTTGAACCCCACCGGGCAGGAGAGGGCGGAGGCCATCTCGCGGTGAACCTGGGATTCGGTGGTACGCGCACCGATGGCACCCCAGGTGATGAGATCGCTGATGTACTGGCCGGTCACCATGTCGAGGAACTCGGTGGCGGTGGGCATGCCGGTCTCGTTGATGTCGACCAGCAGCTTGCGGGCCAGCTTCAACCCTTCATTGACGTCGAAGCTGCCGTCGAGGCGCGGATCGTTGATGAGCCCCTTCCAGCCGACGATGGTGCGCGGCTTCTCGAAGTAGGTGCGCATCACGATGCACAGGCTCTCTTTGTACTCTTCACGCAGTTTGTTCAGACGCAGGGCGTATTCGTGGGCGGCGGCGGGATCGTGGATGGAGCAGGGGCCGACGATGACCAGCAGGCGCTGATCTTCCCCGGCCAGAATGGCTTCCACTTGGCGGCGGGCATCCAGCAGGTTCTGGGCCACGGTGTCGTTTAACGGGAAGGCGTGCGCCAGCTCGCTGGGCGTGATCAGGGACTCCAGGCGACGGGTGCGCAATTCATCGGTGTGAATGGACATACGACTCAATTCTCGAGTGGATAGGGGGGCGGGACGCCAAAATGCAAGGGAATAAAATAAAGCAAAACTCCCCCGATGGAAACCTCGGGCGGCTCTGATAGGATGTGAGCCTAAAAGCCATTCCAAATGAGGTAGTTATCGTGGCAAAGCCAGGCGCGACCGGGATCACCCGCATCATCAACGCAACCGGTTACAGCATGAAGGGTCTCAAATCGGCCTGGATTAACGAGGCCGCCTTCCGCCAGGAGCTGGTGCTGATCCTGCTGCTGATGCCGCTGGCATTCTGGATAGGTGACTCCCTCAACGAGATCCTGCTGCTGGTCTGCATCAGCTGGCTGGTGGTGATCGTCGAGGTGATCAACTCCGCCGTGGAGGCGGTGGTGGATCGCATCGGCTCCGAGCATCACGAGCTCTCCGGTCGCGCCAAGGATCTGGGCTCCGCCGCCGTCTTTATCGCGCTGGCCCTCAATGCCTTGGTGTGGGGCGCCCTGGTGGGCCGCAATCTGCTGGGGTGGTGGTAGGTTGCGGGAGCAACCTTTCTCCTGACATAAAAAAGCCCGTCATTACGACGGGCTTTTTGCTGGGCGGATGAGCGGGTTCATCAGTGGAGGATACGGGCACGGATGGTGCCGCCGATCTCCTTGAGACGGGCCAGGGCCTTCTCGCTGTGCTCGGTCTCGACGTCGATCACCACGTAGCCGATCTCGCTGCTGGTCTGCAGGTATTGGCCGGCGATGTTGATCCCCTCGTCGGCGAAGATCTGGTTGATCTGGTTCATGACGCCGGGCTGGTTGCGGTGAATGTGCAGCAGGCGGCTGGAGCCCTTGTGACCCGGCAGGGAGACTTCCGGGAAGTTGACGGCAGAGAGGGTGGAGCCGTTGTCGGAGTACTTGACCAGCTTGTTGGCCACTTCCAGACCGATGTTCTCCTGGGCCTCCTGGGTGGAGCCGCCGATGTGGGGGGTCAGGATGACGTTGTCCAGGCCGCGCAGGGGGGTCAGGAACTCCTCGTCGTTGGACTTGGGTTCCACCGGGAAGACGTCGATGGCGGCGCCGGCCAGGTGACCGCTCTTGATGGAGTCGGCCAGGGCCTCGATGTCCACCACGGTGCCGCGGGAGGCGTTGATGAAGATGGCGCCCGGTTTCATCATGCGCAGCTGCTCGGCGCCGATGAGATCCTTGGTGGAGGCGGTCTCCGGCACGTGCAGGCTGATGACGTCAGACATGTTGAGCAGCTCCACCAGGTTCGGCACCTGAATGGCGTTGCCCAGGGAGAGCTTGTTCTCGATGTCGTAGTAGTAGACCTTCATGCCGATCATCTCGGCGATGATGCCAAGCTGGGTACCGATGTGGCCGTAGCCGATGATGCCGAGCTTCTTGCCACGCGCCTCCACCGAACGGTTGGCCAGCTTCTCCCAGACGCCGCGATGGCACTTGGCGTTCTTCTCCGGGATGCCGCGCAGCAGCAGCAGGATCTCCCCCAGTACCAGCTCGGCCACGGAGCGGGTGTTGGAGAAGGGGGCGTTGAAGACGGGAATGCCGCGCACGTGGGCGGCATCCAGGGAGACCTGGTTGGTGCCGATGCAGAAGCAGCCGATGGCCACCAGCCTGGTGGCGGCGTCCAGCACCTTCTCGGTGATCTGGGTGCGTGAACGCAGGCCCACGAAATGCACGTCACGAATGCGCTCGATCAGCTCTTCTTCCGACAGGGATGTCTTCAGATACTCGATATTGGTGTAACCGGCGGCCCGAAAGGTCTCCACCGTGTTGGGATGGACTCCTTCCAGCAGCAGTACTTTGATCTTATCCTTGTCCAGCGAAAACTTGGCTGTCATGACGTTCCCTCTATTGTTTTTGAAAATGCGTTCAGGCTTGCAGTGTGAAGAAAACCGTAAAGTAGCAAAAACGTTTGGGAGAGGGAATATTTGTGACGAAAGTCAAATTCTTTGAAGTTATCAACGATTTTTGCAGAGGGACTGCGCCAAGCCATTGAGGGATAAATAGAAACGGCGCCATCAGGCGCCGTTGTCCATTCGGGACAGCCAGATTAGGGGATCCGGCCGCCCGCTGGCAGACCCTTAGCGGGTGACCACGCCCTCGGGGGTACCGATCAGCACCACGTCTGCGCCGCGGTGGGCGAACAGGCCGTTGGTGACCACGCCCACGATGGCATTGAGCTGCATCTCCAGCCCCTTGGCGTCGGTGATGGCCATGCCCTTCACGTCCAGGATGTGGTTGCCGTTGTCGGTGACCACACCTTCACGCCACACCGGGTTGCCGCCCAGGGCACGGATCTCGCGGGCCACGTATTCGCGGGCCATGGGGATCACTTCTACCGGCAGGGGGAAGGTGCCCAGGACGTCGACGGTCTTGGTGTTGTCGATGATGCAGATGAACTGGTCGGCCACGGCGGCCACGATCTTCTCGCGGGTCAGGGCTGCGCCGCCCCCCTTGATCATGTCGCGGGTGGCGTTGATCTCGTCGGCACCGTCCACGTAGACGGAAAGGGCGTCGATGTCGTTGAGGTCAAACACCGGGATGCCAAAGCCCTTGAGGCGCTCGGTGGAGGCCACAGAGCTCGATACCGCGCCCTTGATCTGGTCTTTCATGGTCGCCAGTGCGTCGATGAAGTGATTGACGGTAGAGCCGGTGCCGACGCCGACGATGGAACCGGGCACCACGTATTTGAGCGCAGCCCAACCGGCCGCCTTCTTCATTTCATCTTGAGTCATGATGGATCCTTATGGAAAAAGCGGGCGCATTATATCCAAGCCGCCTCCCCAGAGCGACCATGGCGCTCACCTTATGACGCAAAAATCCCCAAGATGTAAATCGTTTGCCTGTTTATTAAGCCGGGGGGCGGGGAAGGAGACAATCTCGGGTCTCTCCAGCGGGATCACGCAAAGTGCCAGCAGCGGCTGGGGGTGATGATCTGGGGGAGCGGCACGTCCCACTGCTCCTGCGGCACGGCATCCACCTGCTGGCAGTCGTGGGCCACTCCCAGGGGCCTTGGGCCCAGCCCGTGCTCGTGCCAGCAGGCCAGGGTGCGATCGTAGTAGCCGCCCCCCATGCCGAGCCGGTTGCCCGTGGCATCGAAGGCCACCAGAGGGGTGCAGATGAGATCCAGCATGCTGTGGGGCACCACCTGCTGCACATCGAGCTCGGGCTCGGCGATGCCGTAGCGGTTGCGGGTCATGGGGCTGGTGGCGGTGTAGCGCAGGAAGAGCAGGTGACCCGGAGTAAAGGGGTGGAGCACCGGCAGGAAGACCTCTTTTTGCTGGGCCCAGAGCCAGTGAATGGCGGGCAGGGGATCGAGTTCCCCGTCGTTGGCCAGATAGAGGGCGATGCGCCTGGCCGCGAGGATCCCGGGGTGCTCCTGGAAACGGCTGACCAGTTGCTGGGCCGCCGCCTGCTGTTCGGTCTGGGTCAGGCTCTTTCTGCGCTGGCGGATGAGCTGGCGCAACGTCTGCCGCTCGGGCTGGGTATCCGGCATGGGGACTCCTGTGGGAGGAAGGGGGGTGGCGCTACCTTAACAAGGGGCCGGCGGGATGAAAAGCGCACCGTCCAGGGCCGCCTTGGCGGCGGCCCTGGGAGGGACAATCAGGCGCGGGGGGAGGGCGCCGCCACCGCGCTCATCTGGTGCTTGATGAAGACAGCCGCGACGGCCGCCAGGGCCAGCGCCATGGGGTAGAAGCTCATGCTCACTACCGCCAGGGGCGAAAGTGCGAAGATGGAGCCCAGCAGCAGCGCCTGGGCGCCCCAGGGGATGAGCCCCTGTACCACGCAGGAGAAGATGTCGAGCATGGAGGCGGCGCGGCGCGGGGTGACCCCGTGCTGCTCGGCGAGATCCCGGGCCACCTTGCTCGCCACTATGATGGCCACCGTGTTGTTGGCGGTACAGAGGTTGGTGAGGCTCACCACCCCGGCGATGCCGAGCTCGGCCGCTTTCTCGTTCTGTTCGCCATCGTGGCTGCGGGTGAAGCGGGCGATGAGGGCGCTGATGCGCGCGCTGATCCAGGCCAGGCCACCCTGGCGCTCCATCAGGGCGCCGAGGCCGCCGATGAGCATGGAGAGCAGGAAGATCTCCTGCATGCTGGTGAAGCCCTGATAGATGTCCTTGCTGAACTGGCCGAGGGGATAACCGCCAATCATCCCCACGCCGCCGGCGGCGATGATGCCGAGTCCCAGCACCATGAAGACATTCATGCCAGAGAGCGCCAGCACCAGGATCAGCAGATAGGGCGCGACCTTGAGCACGTCCGCCTCGGCGGTGGGGGCCGGCGCCTCCCCCGTGGAGCCCAGCATCAGATAGGCCAGGATCACCAGCACGGCGGCGGGGGCGGCAATCTTGACGTTCTCGCGGAACTTGTCCTTCATCTCGCAGCCCTGGCTGCGGGTCGCGGCTATGGTGGTGTCGGAGATGATGGAGAGGTTGTCGCCAAACATGGCGCCGGAGAGGATGGTGCCCGCCATCAGTACTGGATCGATGCCGGTGGCCTGGGCGACGCCGAGGGCCACGGGGGCGATGGCACCTATGGTGCCCATGGAGGTGCCCATGGCGGTGGCAATAAAGGCAGAGATGAGGAAGAGCCCCGGCAGCAGGCACCAGCCCGGGATCAGCGACAGACCGAGAGCGACCGTGGCATCCACCCCGCCGGTGGCCTTGGCCACGGTGGCAAAGGCGCCCGCCAGCAGATAGATGAGGCACATGGCCATGATGTTGCTGTCGCCGACCCCCTTGAAGAAGGTCTCCAGGTTCTTGTTGAACCCCTCGCGTCCCAGCATCAGGGCCAGCATGACGGCGGGCAGGGCGGCGACGGGGGCGGGCAACTGGTAAAAGGCGAACTCGACCCCCTGCAGGGTCAGCCAGGTACCGGTACCGATAAAGAGAGCAAGAAAGACCAGAAGGGGCAACAGGGCTCTGGCACTGGGTTGGGTCTGGATCATGTGTTCCTCGAAACTTGAACAATGACCTCCTGTCGCAACCTGCTTCGGGCCGGATTGACTCTACACAGGGCGGGCATCCTGCCACCATGGGGGGCCTACAGTAGTGAGTCGGGGGCAAGGGGTCAAGATAGACGTCCAGATGGATAATTCTTTTTACTTTATGATTCTGTCCTGGGTTTTTGTTCTGTTGATTATTCGGTGTTTTGGTTATTTGGTTGATAAAAAATCGGATGTCCGTGGGCGGCCACGCCGGGCTTTTCAAAGGGGGCGCGGGCTGGTAAAACGGTCTCTTTCCATAATAAAGAGATGAGAGGGTGGAGATGGACAATCCGATCCGTGTGGCCGTGATGGGCTGTAATGGTCGTATGGGCAAGGTGCTGCTGGAGGCTATCGCCAACGCCGAGGGCGTGGTGGTGGGGGCGGCGCTGGAACGGCCGGGCTCTGCCGTGATTGGTCTGGATGCGGGTGAACTCAACGGCTTGGGCCGTCTCGGGGTGGCCATCAGCGACAGCCTGGACAAGGTGCGCGATGAGTTCGATCTCATCATCGACTTCACCCGCCCCGAGGTGACCCTGGCCAACCTGGCCTTCGCCCTGGCTCACGACAAGCGGATGGTGATCGGCACCACGGGCTTTGACGAAGCGGGCAAAGCGGCCCTGCACGAGGCGGGCAAGCAGATCGGCATCGTCTTTGCGTCCAACTACTCGGTCGGCGTCAACCTGGTGTTCAAGCTGCTGGAGCAGGCCGCCAGGGTAATGGGAGATTACACCGACATCGAGATCATCGAGGGGCACCACAGACACAAGGTGGACGCTCCGTCCGGTACCGCCCTCTCCATGGGGGAAGTGGTGGCCAAGACGCTCGGACGCGACTTGAAAGAGTGCGCCGTCTATGGCCGCGAGGGGATCACCGGCGAGCGGGATCGCAATACTATCGGCTTTGCTACCATCCGCGCCGGGGATCTGGTGGGGGAGCACACCGTCATGTTTGCCGACATCGGCGAGCGGGTGGAGATCAGCCACAAGGCCTCCAGCCGGCTCACCTTTGCCAACGGCGCGGTGCGGGCGGGCAAGTGGCTCAGTGGCCAGCAGGCCGGCCTCTACGACATGCAGGATGTGCTCGGCCTGAAATAAGGTGCCGCGAGGAGAGAGGGAGCGCATCCGCGCCCCCGCCCTGATTGCCAGACCCCGGTTCGCCGGGGTCTTTCGTATGGTTTTTGTAGAAACAAGCCTTAATCATCACTTTTTAAGTGAACCCGCCTAAATCCTGCAATTCTTACAAACTCGCCAAACTCTCGCGACATGGATGTCATCAAAGGGTAACGGGTTTGGGTCTCAATAGTCCCCTGGACCCCCCTTTTTTTCTTGTCGTCAATCAGACTAAAAATTCAAACGCAGAAAAACGTTTTCCACTTAACTGGTGATTTTTTCTGCCTGTAAAAAGGGGTTTATGTTTAATGTTATTTCTTTTTAAGAAAATCAATTAATTGATTTATATGAAAAAAAATATGATTTGTTTGCTTTGTAGGGCGCACAAAGTGGCTTTTTGTCGGGGTTTTTACTTTTCTTTTTGGGGAGGGGGTTGCAAAGCGATTAAGTGCATAGATAATGGGTAATGTTGCTTGTTTATTGAATTTAGATGCATTTCAGACGAGAAAAGACGTTGAAATGAGATCGTTTTTAAGTAGAATGCGCCCAATTTGCCAGAAATCTGCCGGGTTTGAACCCTGTTTCAAACAGCGTCCGGACCCGCAACACCCAGGTAAATTGCTGAATTTAAAGCTAAATAACTGGAGGTTGTCTTGAATCACACTGCATTGCTAGTGCTGGAAGATGGAACTGTGTTCAAAGGCGTGTCGATAGGCGCCGAGGGATGTTCCGTTGGTGAAGTGGTTTTCAACACGTCGATGACGGGTTACCAGGAAATCCTCACTGATCCCTCTTATTCCCGTCAGATCGTTACCCTCACTTACCCCCATATAGGCAACACCGGCACCAACAGCGAAGATGAAGAGTCCAGTCAGGTCCATGCTCAGGGCCTCATCATCCGGGACCTTCCGATACTGGCCTCCAACTTCCGCAATCAGCAATCCCTCTCCGATTACCTCAAGTCCCACAACATCGTTGGCATCGCCGACATCGACACCCGCAAGCTGACCCGCATCCTGCGCGAGAAAGGTGCCCAGGCCGGTTGCATCCTGGCTGGCAAGCAGCTTGACGAGGCCCACGCCCTCGAACAGGCCCGCGCCTTCCCCGGCTTGAAGGGAATGGATCTGGCCAAGGAAGTGACCGTGAGCGAATCCTACCGCTGGACTGAAGGCAGCTGGCAGCTTGGCAAGGGGCACGTGACCCCGGCAGAGGGCGACTTCAAGTACCACGTGGTGGCCTATGACTTCGGCGTCAAGCGCAACATCCTGCGCATGCTGGTGGACCGCGGCTGCCGCCTGACCGTGGTACCGGCCAAGACCCCGGCTGCCGAGGTGCTGGCGATGAACCCGGATGGCATCTTCCTCTCCAACGGCCCCGGCGACCCCGAGCCGTGTGACTACGCCATCGAGGCCATCAAGAGCTTCCTTGAGACCAACACCCCGGTGTTTGGCATCTGCCTGGGCCACCAGCTGCTGGGCCTGGCCTCCGGCGCCAAGACCGTCAAGATGAAGTTCGGCCACCACGGTGCCAACCACCCGGTGAAGAGCCTGGACGACAACACCGTGATGATCACCGCCCAGAACCACGGCTTCGCAGTGGACGAGAACACCCTGCCCGAGTGCCTGCGCGCGACTCACGTCTCCCTGTTCGATGGGTCCCTGCAGGGCATCCATCGTACCGACCGTCCGGCCTTCAGCTTCCAGGGCCACCCCGAGGCGAGCCCGGGTCCGCACGATTGTGCCGGTCTGTTCGACCACTTTATTGAATTGATTAAGCAGTATCGCGCCTAAGAGGATAAAGAGAGCCATGCCAAAACGTAACGACCTTCAGAGCATCCTGATCCTCGGCGCCGGCCCCATCGTCATCGGCCAGGCCTGCGAATTCGACTACTCCGGCGCCCAGGCGTGCAAGGCCCTGAAAGAAGAGGGCTACCGCGTCATCCTGGTGAACTCCAACCCGGCCACCATCATGACCGACCCGGAGATGGCAGACGCCACCTACATCGAGCCCATCACCTGGGAAGTGGTGCGCGAGATCATCAAGAAAGAGCGCCCGGACGCCATCCTGCCCACCATGGGTGGCCAGACTGCCCTGAACTGCGCCCTGGCGCTGGAGCAGCACGGCGTGCTCAAGGAGTTCGGTGTCGAGATGATCGGCGCCACCGCCGACGCCATCGACAAGGCCGAAGACCGCTCCCGCTTTGACAAGGCCATGCGCAGCATCGGCCTGGAGTGCCCGCGCGCCGGCATCGCCCACAACATGGAAGAGGCGTGGAAGGTGCAGCAGATGGTCGGCTTCCCCTGCATCATCCGTCCCTCCTTCACCATGGGTGGCTCCGGCGGTGGCATCGCCTACAACACCGAAGAGTTCGTGGAGATCTGCGAGCGCGGCCTGGACCTGTCGCCGACCAAGGAGCTGCTCATCGACGAGTCGCTCATCGGCTGGAAAGAGTACGAGATGGAGGTGGTGCGCGATAAGAACGACAACTGCATCATCATTTGTTCGATTGAAAACTTCGACCCGATGGGCGTGCATACAGGCGACTCCATCACTGTTGCGCCTGCACAAACATTGACCGACAAAGAATACCAAATCATGCGTAATGCTTCGTTGGCAGTGTTGCGCGAAATCGGCGTGGATACCGGTGGCTCAAACGTGCAGTTTGCGGTGAACCCTGAAAACGGCGAGATGATTGTGATTGAGATGAACCCGC
>ENA-OWLM01000922-OWLM01000922.1-metagenome-genome-assembly--contig:-NODE-922-length-11091-cov-13.069953_pt1 | contig 11091 bp, 10 predicted proteins | sample MGYA00245349_ERZ651102 | MGnify/ENA primary metagenome ERZ651102 (study PRJEB26857, sample SAMEA4031759) | metagenome | biome: human; feature: oral; material: saliva | place: Philippines | collected 2014... | reverse complement strand
ATCGTTATATTTCCGATCGTCAATTGCCGGATAAAGCCATCGACTTAATCGATGAAGCTGCTTCGAGCATCCGTATGGAAATTGACTCTAAACCAGAGCCGCTTGATCGTCTTGAGCGTCGTATTATCCAATTAAAATTGGAACAACAGGCATTGCAAAAAGAAGAAGACGAAGCAAGCCGTAAGCGTTTAGACATGTTAGAAAAAGAGCTTGCTGATAAAGAACGTGAATACGCTGAACTTGAAGAAGTTTGGAAATCAGAAAAAGCGACCCTTTCAGGTTCACAACACATCAAACAAGAGTTAGATGCGGCGAAAACTGAAATGGAACAAGCACGTCGTGCAGGCGATTTAAGCAAAATGTCTGAGCTTCAATACGGTCGTATTCCTGAGTTGGAAAAACAACTTGCTGCCGCTGAAACTAGCGAAGGCAAAGAAATGACCTTATTGCGCTATCGTGTGACTGATGAAGAAATTGCGGAAGTGCTTTCTAAAGCAACAGGTATTCCTGTTTCTAAAATGATGGAAGGTGAGAAAGAAAAACTCTTACGCATGGAAGAAGAATTGCACAAACGTGTGATCGGTCAAGAAGAAGCAGTCGATGCCGTTGCAAACGCAATTCGTCGTAGCCGTGCAGGGCTTTCTGATCCTAACCGCCCAATTGGTTCTTTCTTATTCTTAGGTCCAACTGGTGTAGGTAAAACTGAGCTTTGCAAAACGTTGGCGAAATTCCTCTTTGACAGTGAAGATGCGATGGTACGTATTGATATGTCAGAGTTTATGGAAAAACACAGCGTCTCTCGTTTAGTGGGTGCGCCTCCAGGCTACGTAGGCTATGAAGAAGGGGGTTACTTAACTGAAGCAGTACGTCGTCGTCCATATTCGGTGATTTTACTCGATGAAGTGGAAAAAGCACATGCGGACGTATTCAATATCTTATTACAAGTATTGGATGATGGTCGTTTAACTGATGGTCAAGGTCGTACTGTGGACTTCCGTAACACCGTGGTGATTATGACCTCTAACTTGGGTTCTGATTTAATCCAAGGCAGCAAAGACGAAAGCTATAGCGAAATGAAAGCCTTAGTGATGTCAGTGGTGAGCCAACATTTCCGTCCGGAATTCATCAACCGTATTGACGAAACAGTGGTATTCCATCCGCTTGGTAAAGAAAATATCCGTGCGATTGCAAGCATCCAATTAGAACGCTTAGCAAAACGTATGGAAACTCGTGGCTACGAATTAGTGTTTACCGAAGCGTTATTAGATTTCATTGGTGAAGTGGGTTATGACCCAATTTATGGGGCGCGTCCATTAAAACGTGCAATCCAACAAGAGATCGAAAACAGCTTGGCACAACAAGTTCTATCTGGTCAATTATTACCAGGTAAAGTGGTCACAGTGGATTATGTGGATGGCAAAGTTCAAGCCAGACAATAATTTGTAAAATGAAAAGCCATTTAGTGAAAGCTAAATGGCTTTTTTATGCTTTGGTAAAAGATAAAATAGGGTAGAATGACGCTGTTTATAGCGTATAAAAATGAGGAAAAAAATGACCGCACTTTTAAAAATAGGTTTGGTTTCAGTATCAGATCGCGCATCAAGTGGTGTGTATCAAGATCAAGGGATTCCCGAATTACAACAATGGTTAGAACAAGCGTTGGTGGATCCTTTTGAAGTGGAAACTCGATTAATTCCAGACGAGCAGCCATTAATTGAACAAACGTTGAAAGAATTAGTGGATGAGCACCATTGTCATTTAGTGCTTACAACAGGTGGTACAGGGCCGGCAAAACGTGATGTGACACCTGACGCAACATTAGCGGTAGCCGATCGTGAAATGCCTGGATTTGGCGAGCAAATGCGTCAAGTGAGTTTACATTTTGTGCCGACAGCGATTTTATCTCGACAAGTGGGTGTGATTCGTAAAAATAGCCTAATCTTGAACTTACCGGGTCAGCCAAAAGCCATCAAAGAAACGTTAGAAGGCGTAAAAGATGAGCAAGGCAAAGTCTTAGTGAAAGGGATTTTTAGTGCGGTGCCTTACTGCTTGCAATTAATCGATGGTATTTATATTGATACCAAGCCTGAAGTGATTACAAGCTTCCGCCCGAAAGCCGCACGACGCGAAAATTTGGAGAAATAAGATGAAAAAAATCGAAGCCATTATTAAGCCATTTAAATTAGATGATGTGCGTGAAAATTTATCTGATATTGGCATTAGCGGAATGACGGTGACTGAAGTCCGTGGTTTTGGTCGTCAAAAAGGGCATACAGAACTTTATCGTGGTGCAGAATATATGGTGGATTTTCTGCCTAAAGTGAAAATCGAAATTGTCGTGCCAGATGATTTGCTTGAGCAATGCCTTGAAACCATTGTTGAAACTTGCCAAACGGGCAAAATCGGTGATGGAAAGATCTTTGTTTATGATGTAGAACGTGTGATTCGTGTTCGTACAGGCGAAGAAAATGAGGAAGCCATTTAGTGGAAAAAAACTTAAATTTTAACCGCACTGTAGTCGCTATGGCGGCTTTAGTGATTGTGTTTGCGGGAATTAAACTGGCGGCAGAGATTGTCGTGCCTTTTTTATTGGCATTATTTATCGCCATTATTTGTTCGCCAGTGATTAAAGCAATGACACAACGCAAAGTGCCACATGGTATTGCGATTGCCTTGTTGTTTATCTTAATTTTAATCGTATTCTTTTTCCTGGCGGGATTAATTAACAGCAGTGTGCAGGAATTCACTCGCTCAATTCCTCAATATAAAGTGTTGCTTTCAGAGCGTATAAATGACGTCATGGCGTTAGCTCAAAAACTGAAATTGCCGATTGTGATTTCTCGCGAAGCCATTATGGAGCATTTTGATCCAAGTGTGATCATGAACTTTGTGAGCCGTTTATTATTAAACTTTTCTGGCGTGGTGACGAATGTTTTTGTGTTGATCTTAGCAGTGATTTTTATGCTGCTTGAAGCACCAACTATGAAGCATAAACTTGCTTTAGTTTTAAGTGACAATGAACATGATGTTGTCGCGGAAGAACATCATATTGATCGTATTTTAGACGGTGTGATTAGTTATCTTGGCGTGAAAACAGTGATTAGTTTGCTTACCGGTATCTCGACTTGGATTTTGTTGGACGTAGCGGGTGTGCAATATGCGATTTTATGGGCAACCTTAAGCTTCCTATTAAATTATATTCCGAATATTGGTTCGATTATTGCAGCAGTGCCTATTATTGTTCAAGCGTTATTGCTGAATGGATTTGGTGTAGGAATGGGCGTAACCGTCGGTATTATTGCATTAAATATTGTGATCGGTAATATTATTGAACCGAAGATGATGGGTAAAACCTTAGGGCTTTCTACCTTGGTCGTATTCTTTTCATTACTTTTCTGGGGATGGTTACTTGGTACGGTAGGCATGTTGCTTTCTGTGCCGCTGACAATGGCGTTTAAAATTACATTGGAAAGCTCAGAATCAACGAAGAAATATGCGGCTTTATTAGGTGATGTAAACGAATAAAGTGCGGTCATAAAATGACATTATTTTAGCAATAAAAAAGCCACCATTATGGTGGCTTTCTTTTTATCTCATGTTCGATAGATTAAGGTAAATCATCGACTTCTTTATCCACTTTTGGTGGAATCATATGTTCACGGCGTAGGCCGATATCATAAGCAATCGCAATCGCGATAAAGATTGATGAGTAAGTACCAAAACCGATACCAATTAATAACGCTAATGAGAAGTTATGAATTGATGGACCACCAAAGAAGAACAAGGCAATCACAACAAGAAGCGTTGTGAGAGATGTCATGATGGTTCTCGATAAGGTTTGCGTTAAGGAAATATCAATAATATCGATGGTTTCTACACGGCGAATTTTGCGGAAGTTTTCACGCACACGGTCGAATACCACGATACTATCGTTGATGGAATAACCTACAACGGAAAGAATTGCTGCCACGAAGGTTAAATCCATTTCGACTTGTAATGCAGAGAATACACCGAGTGTAATCACCACATCATGCGCAAGTGAGGCAATACCACCAAAACCTAAACGCCATTCAAAACGTGAGCCAACGTAAATTAACATCATTGCCAAAGTCGCAAGGGTCGCATAAACAGCACCTTGAGCGAGTTCTTCACCGACGTTTGGACCCACAAATTCAATACTGTTAATATGAATATTTGGATCAATCGTTTGAAGCATGCTTTTAACGTGATCACCAATGGCAGAATCGTTATTGTCAGCTGGTAATCGGATCATCACGTCTTGTACAGAACCGGTTGTTTGTACAATCGGGCTTGCAATACCATTTTGATTTAATGTGCCACGGATTTTCTCTAAATCAGCCGGTTGTGAGAAGTGAGTATCAAATACCACACCACCGGTAAAATCCAAGCCCCAGTTGAAGCCTTTTGTCACAATGAAGAAGAGGGAAATCGCCATTAAAATCGCAGAAAATGCGTATCCCACAAATCTCACTTTCATAAATTCAGTGAGAGGGAATGGCAATTTAATCCCATTCACTTCACGGATAAAATGTCCGTTTTTATCTTTTGCAAATAATCTCATCTTATCCTACCTAAATTGATAATTTTTCAAGACGTTTACCGCCGTATAGGAAGTTCACGATAGCACGTGTTCCGGTAATTGCCGTAAACATTGAAATTGCCACACCTAATGCAAGAGTTACCGCAAAGCCTTGAATTGGGCCAGTACCCACAGCATAAAGAATGATTGCCGTTAAAATTGTGGTTAAGTTCGCATCGAAGATAGAGGTGAATGCACCGTTATAACCTTCGTTAATGGCTTGCTGGATTGGACGACCATTACGAATCTCCTCTTTGATACGCTCAAAAATAAGTACGTTGGCATCCACCGACATCCCCAGGGTTAATACGATACCCGCAATCCCCGGCATAGTGAGTGTTGCACCTGGTAGGATAGACATCAAACCAACTAATAAAACGATATTAATCACCAAGGCAAAGCTTGCGATAATACCGAAGATTTTATAGTAAATCAGCATGAAGACAATGACGGCAATTAAGCCCCAGAAGCTTGCATCAATACCTTGTTCTACGTTTTGTGCACCAAGAGAAGGACCGATTGTACGTTCTTCAACAATTTGCACTGGCGCGATTAATGCACCTGATTTTAATAACATAGAAAGGTTTTGTGCTTCCGCAGAGCTGCTTACACCAGTAATTTGGAAGTTAGAACTAAAGCGACCTTGAATGGTTGCGACGTTAATGACTTCTTCATTTTTCTCTAAAATGGTTTTGCCATTTTCGTCTTTTTTACCGTTGTCTTTGTATTCTACATACAAGGTTGCCATTGGTTTTTTGTAGTATTTCTTGGTCGTTTGCGACATGATTTCGCCGCCTTCACTATCCAAGGTTACACTTACTTGTGGCGTACTGGTGTTTTGGTCTAAACCTGAGCTTGAGTTGATGATGTGTTCACCACCCAATACCGCACGTTTGTAAAGTGCAACAGGTCTACCTTGACGGTCATATTTGATTTCTGTGTCAGAAGGTAACATACCACGAGCAGCCGATTCAGGGTTCACTAATGAATTCACAATACGGAATTCAAGTGTTGCAGTTGCACCTAAGATTTCTTTTGCACGCGCAGTATCTTGAACACCCGGTAATTCGATTACGATACGTTCTGCACCTTGACGTTGGATAACCGCTTCAGCTACGCCTAATTCAGCAACACGTTTACGTAAAATCGTTAAGTTTTGCTCGATCGCTAAGTTACGTGATTCTGTTAATGCCGCTTCAGAAAGGGCAAGGTTTAAGGTGTTGTCACCAATATCAGACACGTCTAATGTTGGGTGTAACTGACGAATAATACGCGCTGCTTTTGACATTTGGTCTGCGTTTTCTAATGTGACCGTTGTACCAAATTTGTCGCTATTTTTAATCGCCGTAAACTGAATTTTTTCTTTACGTAATTCGTTGCGTAATGTGTCTTGTAACTGTTCTTGACGTTTAGCAAGCGCAGAATTCATGTCCACTTCCATCAAGAAACGCACACCACCACGTAAGTCCAAGCCCCATTTCATCGGGTTAGCCCCAATGCTGCTTAACCAAGCCGGTGTTGCTGGTGCAAGGTTTAATGCCGTGGTGTAGTTGTTGCCAAGTTTTTCTGCAATTTTATCTTTGGCAAGAAGTTGGTCATCTGTGTTGGTGAAACGGGCAAGAATAGAGCCATTTTCAAGAACGATAGATTTGGTTGGAAGGTTATTTTCTTTCAGTACGTTTTGTACTTCAGTTAATGCGGTGGTGTCTGCTTGTTGTCCGCGAGTACCGGAAATTTGCACCGCAGGATCTTCACCATAGATATTTGGAAGAGAGTATAAAGCACCAATGGCGACCACAAGGATCACCATTAGATTCTTCCATAATGGGTAACGATTTAACATAGTTTTCCCTTTAGGAATTTAAATTAGAGAGATTTTACAGAACCTTTCGGTAATACTGAAACGATGTAGTTACGGTTAATCGTGATTTCAGTAGTATCGTTTAAAGCGATAACAATTTCAGCACCTTCGGTTACTTTAGTGATTTTACCAATCAAACCACCAGCGGTTAATACTTCAGTGCCTTTCGCTAATTCAGACATTAATTTTTTGTGTTCTTTATTACGTTTCGCTTGTGGGCGGTAAATCATAAAATAAAAAATTAAACCGAAGATCACGAAAATAAATAACGTGGACATTGGGCTTTGTGCTTCCATTGTGTTTTCCTTATAAAATGAAAAGTTAAAAGTGTGCGTAAAATACCATAAAACGGCATTCAGTAAAAGCCGATGAAGGCAATAACAACTAGAATTTTAGGATTAATTGATTTTTTTCAAGCAAACTTCGAAGATTTGCTCGGAAAGCCAATGTTGATCCACTAATTCACATTGATTTTCTTCACAAAAAACAACAAAATTTTCTACCGCACTTTGACGATTTAATTGTAAAACTAATTCATCATTTGGTGCTAAATTAGCCAAAGCCTTCTTCGCAGTTAAAAGCGGAATCGGGCAGGAAAGTGCGGTCAAATTTAATTGATATTTCATGATTTAAGCTTGGCGACGAGCAAACATAATTTTGCCCATAGCCGTGAGTTGTTCTGCTGATAAATATTGCTTACCAAGCTCAAATAGCGGCTCTTCAAGGGCAATGTGTCTATCATAGCTCGCCACAAACAGCGTAATCAGCCTTTCATCTACATCGGTACGTTTCTCTGCAATCAATTCTTCTAGCTGCTCCGAAAGCTTTGCCCAATTTTCATGCAAAGTAACATGCTGGCGTTCTAATTCATCCACCGACTCTTTCGCTTGAGGTGCTTTTTCAACTAAAGCAGGGAAAAAGTCTTTTTCTTCATCATCATGATGAAGTGGTGCCGCGTGATTAAAATACTGCAAAATGGTTTTCACATCATTTAATACGGCTTGATTCACGCCATTTTTTTCTAAATAACCAGGAAGAATGGTGAGCTGCTTGCAAAAGCGTTTCACTTTGCTATGACAAGCATAAAGCATATCAATCGGTTCATTCCAAGTGGCAAATTGTTGAGGTTCGAGGATTTGCATAAGGTTTCCTTTGTTAAAAAGTGCGGTCAAAAAACGCTTCATTTTTCTACCGCACTTTCATTAATTATGATTTATCCGCTAATTGTAATGGTGGAACAGGTTTGCCCATGCGAGCATAGAATTCCACCACAAAATCATCAAAACGATCGTCTTCGATAGCTTGACGAATTTCCGCCATTAAACGTTGATAATAGCGTAAATTGTGAATGGTATTTAAGCGTGCACCTAAAATTTCACCGCATTTATCTAAATGATATAAATACGCTTTGGTGTAGTTTTTACAGGTGTAGCAATCACATTCAGGATCCAATGGGCTCGTATCATCACGGTATTTTGCATTACGGATTTTAACAATACCATCAGTCACGAATAAATGACCGTTGCGAGCGTTACGAGTTGGCATTACGCAGTCGAACATATCAATACCACGTGCTACGCCTTCTACAAGACAATCCGCCGTACCAACGCCCATCAAATAACGAGCCTTGTTAGTTGGCAATAATGGCGTAGTATATTCTAAGATTTCATTCATTAAATCATGAGGTTCCCCAACGGATAAACCCCCGATGCTATAACCTTCAAAATCCATAGCTACAAGTTCTTCCGCACTTTGTTTGCGCAAGTCTTTGTACATGCCACCTTGCACGATACCAAACATACCTTGACGGTCATGAGCTTTACGAGCTTCTTGGCAACGATGAGCCCAACGGGTCGTACGCGCCGTGGAGCGTTTCGCATAATCGTGATCTGCAGGATATGGAATACATTCATCAAAGGCCATCGCAATATCAGAACCTAATTGTTCTTGTACCTTTGTAGCCACCTCTGGAGATAGAAACTGTTTAGAACCATCGATATGAGATCTAAAAGTTACCCCATCCTCAGTGATTTTACGCATATCACCTAAACTGAAAACTTGGAATCCACCGCTATCAGTCAATATGGCTTGATCCCAGTTCATAAATTTATGTAAACCACCAGCTTCTTCTACTAGTTCAGGACCAGGACGAAGGAATAAATGGTATGTATTACTCAAAATAACTTGAGACCCCATCGCCTTTAATTCCTCTGGCGTCATAGTTTTAACTGTAGCTTGTGTACCTACAGGCATAAACATAGGTGTTTGGAAGGTGCCATGTGGCGTATGCAGTAAACCTGCCCGTGCCCCCGTATGAGGACATGTTTTTTGTAATTCATAAGTAATACTCGCCATGGTCCCTCCTAACGAATAAACATAGCATCGCCAAAGCTAAAGAAGCGATACCTCTCTTTTACAGCCTCTTCATAGGCCGCTAAACAATGTTCTCGACCAGCCAATGCGCTAATTAACATTAATAATGTAGATTGAGGCAAGTGGAAATTCGTTACCAATGCATCAATCATTTTAAATTTGTAGCCAGGATAGATAAATATTTGTGTGGTCCCGCTAATCCCTTGCAGTATCCCTTCATCATTAGTAGCAGATTCAAGAGTACGTACAGATGTAGTACCTACTGCAATAATGCGAGAGCCTTTTTGTTTAGCTGCATTAATACGGTCTGCTGTATCTTGTGACACTACGAAGAACTCACTATGCATTTCATGATCCTCAATAGTCTCTGCCGATACAGGCCTAAAGGTACCTAATCCAACGTGCAAGGTTACAAACTCAAGCTCTACGCCTTTAGCTTTTATTTTTTCTAAAAGCTCAGGTGTAAAGTGTAAACCCGCAGTTGGAGCCGCAGCAGAACCTTTCTCCTTAGCATATACCGTTTGATAACGATCTTTATCTTCTAACTTTTCATGAATATATGGAGGTAATGGCATTTCACCAATTTCTTGTATCACATCATCAAATACACCATTGCAAGTGAACTCAATGATACGGCCTCCAAATTCAGTCTTATCTATTACAGTCCCACTTAAGCGGTCATCAAACTCTATGACTTGACCAATAGGACATTTTTTACCAGGTTTAACAAGGCATTCCCAGCGGTTTTCACCACACGGCGTTAGGAGTAATACCTCAACCTTGCCACCAGAGCCTTGACGATGGCCATATAACCTCGCAGGGATAACCTTCGTATTATTAAATACGAGTACATCGCCTTCGTGGAGTTCTTCTAGCAAATCGTAAAAATGCTCTTTATGCACAACTTCACCCGTTACCTTGTCCAAGGTTAAGAGTCGCGCTGTATCACGAGGCTCTACAGGGTGCTGAGCAATCAGTTCCTCTGGCAATTCATAATCAAAATCTGTAACTTTCATCGCAATCCTTATTAGTACATTTTCTTCAATGTAATGCCACTATAGTAGTGACGCAAAATAGTTTGGTAATAATTAGCATCCCCTGGAGTAGCGCGCTTAGCCATTTCCGCAGCGCCCCATTGAGACATACCAAGACCATGTCCCCAACCGTGGCCTTTAATATAGACAGTATCATTATTGCCCGTAAAGTTATGATATGCCTTACCCGTGCCTTTAGCAGGGTTGTGATTTACATAGAAATCAAATAGTGTAGATTTTAAACCTAAAATACTACGCAAGGAATCGCCATCTACTGTCGTCTTTCCAGAGGTGCCTATGAAAGTAGCACTCTTAATACGTCCAGACACGCCTCTGTCAGATGTTTGTTGACCCGGCTTGCCAAGAGGAGTCAATTGGATACTCTTCAATTTGCCGACACCTTTACTTGCTGCATTGAGCTTACTTTCAAGAGCTTGACGAGATGTAGTAACGGTCCAGTTTGATGTAGATGTGCCAGTACTATAGTCTTTTACACCTTTCAAATATGGAATGTCATTCCCCCAAACATTGACGCTATCCTCTGTATAACCGCCACCATCGGAGTGGAATAAAGCATTGATAGGACGTTGGTTATACAGCATAACTACGCCTTTAGTTTTATTTACTGCATTTGTTGTCGCTTGGTACTCACCACTCACACCACTATATACTTGGTGATCCGTGGAATTGCTCACATCATACAATTTACCTTTATTTTGTTCCATCGTATGAAGAGCATAGGTACGAGCTGCTACAGCTTGAGCCTCTAAAGCAGCTGCAGGCCAAGACGGAACGACTTCCTGTGGAACTACGCCATAAAGATAATCTTCAAGAGGTACAGAGTTGATGACCATCATTTTACCATTATTAGCACGTAATGTAAGTCCACCGCGATAACCTTTACCTTCAAACAAGAATGGCGCATCACTATTAGCTGGTTTTAAGGTAACTACACTATCAATGGCCTTGCCATTAACAACAATTTTACCACCTTGAACGCCAACAGAGGTACCACGATTCGCACTAATTGTACTAACTTGACCATTATTACTATTTAATACAACCATATTGGCAGTAGATGTCACCTTAGCATCGGTGCTACGGCTTCCTAATAGAACACGTACATTTGGTACATGCTCTATGCGCTCCGTAGCAGGTGTCATCACAGAACCTACTTTATTACGAGTAATCACAGCTGTATTAGCTTTAATACTATCCGCTTC
>ENA-OWLM01000921-OWLM01000921.1-metagenome-genome-assembly--contig:-NODE-921-length-11092-cov-3.281236_pt1 | contig 11092 bp, 11 predicted proteins | sample MGYA00245349_ERZ651102 | MGnify/ENA primary metagenome ERZ651102 (study PRJEB26857, sample SAMEA4031759) | metagenome | biome: human; feature: oral; material: saliva | place: Philippines | collected 2014... | reverse complement strand
GGTTTCTTTGGAAAGATGGCAACGGTTGCGGCCACTTTTGCGGCCGGCGCCCTTGCGCTGAGCGGATGTGCGGGCGGCGGTGCCGGCGGCTGGTCGCGGGTGATGCCCTTGACCACGGCCTCCTGGCGGTTGCCGGGCTGCTTGAACTTGCTGGCGAGGTAGGTGTTCTCCTCGTCGTTGGCCTCGGCCATGGCGTAGCTGGCACGGTAGGTCAGCAGACGCTCGTCGTCGTGCTTGAGGCGCTCCAGGCTGTAGAGCGGGGTCTCGATCGACTTGTTGGGGATCAGCACGATCTCGACCTTGAGGCGTGCTTCCAGCGTGGCGATCTCGGTGCGCTTCTCGTTGAGCAGGTAGGTGGCGACCTCCACCGGCACCTGCACGTGCACGGCGGCGGTGTTCTCCTTCATGGCCTCTTCCTGCAGCAGGCGCAGCACGTGCAGGGCGCTGGACTCGGCGTCGCGGATCACGCCGGTGCCGTTGCAGCGCGGGCAGGTGATGTGCGAGCCTTCGTTCAGGGCCGGACGCAGGCGCTGGCGCGACAGTTCCATCAGGCCGAAGCGCGAGATCTTGCCCATCTGCACGCGGGCGCGGTCGAAATGGAGGGCATCGCGCAGGCGCTGTTCGACGGCGCGCTGGTTCTTGCTGTCTTCCATGTCGATGAAGTCGATGACGATCAGGCCGCCCAGGTCGCGCAAGCGCAATTGGCGGGCCACTTCGTCGGCGGCTTCGGAGTTGGTGCGCAGCGCGGTCTCTTCGATGTCGGCGCCGCGGGTGGAGCGGGCGGAGTTGACGTCGACGGAAACCAGCGCTTCGGTGTGGTCGATCACGATGGCGCCGCCCGAAGGCAGCTGCACGGTGCGCGAATAGGCAGTTTCGATCTGGTGTTCGATCTGGAAGCGCGAGAACAGCGGGATGTCGTCGCGGTAGCGCTTGACGCGCTGGACGTTGTCCGGCATCACCACGCTCATGAAGGCGGTGGCCTGGTCGGCGATTTCGTCGGTATCAATCAGGATCTCGCCGATTTCGGGCGAGAAATAATCGCGGATGGCCCGGATGACCAGGCTGGATTCCAGATAGATCAGGATGGGCGCGGAATTGTCGCGCGCGGCGCCGTCGATGGCGGTCCAGAGCTGCAACAGGTAGGACAGGTCCCACTGGAGTTCTTCGACGTTGCGGCCGATGCCCGCGGTGCGGGCGATGATGCTCATTCCCTGGGGCAGTTCAAGCTGCTCCATGGTGTCGCGCAGTTCCTGGCGGTCCTCGCCCTCGACGCGGCGCGAAACGCCACCGCCGCGGGGGTTGTTGGGCATCAGGACCAGGTAGCGGCCGGCCAGCGAGATGAACGTGGTCAGGGCGGCGCCCTTGTTGCCGCGCTCTTCCTTTTCAACCTGGACGATCAGTTCCTGGCCTTCGCGCAGGGCGTCCTGGATGCGGGCGCTGCGGACATCCACGCCTTCCTTGAAGAAGCTGCGGGCAACTTCCTTGAAGGGCAGAAAGCCGTGGCGGTCTTCGCCGTAGTTGACGAAGCAAGCTTCGAGGCCGGGTTCGATCCGGGTGATGACACCTTTGTAGATGTTGCCTTTGCGTTGTTCGCGGCCGGCAGTCTCGATGTCAAGGTCGATGAGTTTTTGCCCATCGACGATAGCGACGCGTAATTCTTCCTGATGCGTCGCATTGAACAGCATGCGCTTCATGAGAGGGTTTCTCCGTTGTCATGACGCGCCGATATCGGCGCGTGACCTCGGGCCACTCGGGCTGCGGCTGAAGCGGGCAAGAAATGCGGACCGTACCTGGGCGGCGCCCAGGCGTATCCGCCGCGGGTCAGGCGGGCACGTCGTGCCGTGGGGCACGGGGTTCTGTCAGCAGGAGGGTCAGCTTCACTGAATGTGGTTTGACGGAGTTGTGCTGTGAACGGCAGCTGCGGTCGGATTGGTTGCCTACGCGCAGCTGGTGCTTTAAATATGCGACGATTCTTGCAGTGCTTCAGAGCCGCTTGCGGCATGCAACGGACCTGCTGGGACAGCGGGCAAAATGAATGCCACACCACTATCCCGCAGGGCGCGGTTGCGCCGGCGACCAAGAGACCCAGGGGTTGAATGAGCAGGCAGTACAATGGCGGCCCGCGCGCTCGACGGAGTTGCGTGTTGGTTGCATCTCTACGCCAGGCGGCTAGTTCAGCCCCTTAAGGCTGTCCCGATTATATGTCGCTTTCCGCAATGCGCAAAGAAACTTCCTCCCCTGAATCCGCCTCTAAAGCAGCCCCCGCCGTCCGCATGGTCGAAGTGGGTGCCGAACACGCCGGCCAGCGCCTGGATAACTACCTCATGCGGCTGTGCAAGGGCGTCCCCAAAACGCACATCTACAAGGCCATCCGCGGCGGCGAGGTGCGTGTAAACAAGGGACGCATCTCGGCCGACTACCGCGTCGCGGAAGGGGATGTGGTCCGCATTCCGCCGCTGCGCCTGCCCGATCCCGGCAAGCCCAAGCCGGTCCCCGGGGCGGAATTTCCCATTGTCTTTGAAGACGACGCCATGCTGGTGGTGGACAAGCCCGCCGGCGTGGCGGTCCACGGCGGCAGCGGCGTGTCGTTCGGCGTGATCGAACAACTGCGCGCCGCCCGGCCGCAGGCCAAGTTCCTGGAACTGGTCCACCGGTTGGACCGCGAGACCTCCGGGCTGCTGATGGTGGCCAAGAAGCGCAGCGCGCTGCTGGAGCTGCACGCGATGCTGCGCGAAGGCAGGAGCGACAAGCACTATCTGGCGCTGGTCGAGGGCGATTGGGTCAATGACCGCCAGCACATCAAGCTGCCGCTGTCCAAATGGACCACGCAGACCGGCGAGCGCCGCGTCAAGGTCGATCGGGACGGCCAGGCCGCGCATACCATTGTCACGCTCAAGCAGCGGTTTGGCGGTTACAGTCTGGTCGACGCGGAGCTGCGCACCGGGCGCACCCACCAGATCCGGGTGCATCTGGCCGCCAGCGGCTTTCCCATCGTGGGTGACGACAAATACGGCAGCGACGACGTGCGCGCGCAATTCGCGCGCCAGGGGTTCGGCCGGATGTTCCTGCACGCCCACAGCCTGACCCTGCCTCACCCCCTTACGGGCGAGGTCATGACCCTTACCGCCGAGCTGCCGCCAGCTTGCCGGAATATTCTGAAATCACTGGAGTCTGTCTGATATGTCGTATTCGCTGGTCGTCTTTGACTGGGATGGCACCCTGATGGATTCCACGCACAGCATCGTGGCTGCCATCCAGGGCGCCTGCCGCGACCTGGAGCTGGCAGTGCCGTCGGCGTCCGACGCGAGCTGGGTCATCGGCCTCTCCCTCGAAAGCGCATTGCGACGTGCCGTCCCCGAATTGACGCAGGCCATGTTGCCGCGCTTCCTTGAACGCTATCGCACGCACTACCTGCTGCGCGATCCCGAATTGCGCCTGTTCGAGGGCATCAACGAGTTGCTGACCGACCTGGCCAACCAGAACGTGCGGCTGGCGGTCGCGACGGGCAAAAGCCGCGTCGGTCTCACGCGCGCGCTGGCCGCCACCGGCCTGGGCCCCCTTTTTGACGCCACCCGCACCGCCGACGAAACCTTCAGCAAGCCGCATCCCGCCATGCTGCATGAGCTGATGCAGGAGCTGGATGTGGATCCCGCCCGCGTCGTGATGGTCGGCGATACCTCGCACGACCTGCAAATGGCCTGCAATGCGGGGGTCCATGGCCTGGGCGTGACCTATGGCGCACATACCCTGAAGGAGCTTCAGGGATGTGCCCCGCAGGCGGTGCTCGACAGCGTGCCGCTGCTGCGCGAATGGCTGATGCCGCGGGTCGGCGCAGGCGTCTAGCATCCCGGGAGTCCCTGTCGGCGCGGAACGTCCGCCGGGGCTTCCTGTCTATCGGACAGAGGTAGGGCGGTTGCGCCCGACTTCACGCCGTCGCCGCGGAATATTATTGGGCTGTCCAGCGTCCATGGAGTGCGCGGGGCGTGCTCATGGCGCCTGGCGGGCGCCATACCGGAGACCACGATGCTGATACGCAAGCCCGACGATTTTGTTCCCTCCGAGATCACGTCCGAGGCCGTATGGCGCTCGCGCCGCGAACTCATGTTGCGCGCGGGGCTGGCTGCCACCGCGATCGGGCTGCCGGGATGGGCTGCGCGCAGCGCCCGCGCCCAGGACACCGGCGCCTTGCCGGGCAAGTCCAACCCGGCCTTCAGCGTGATGGACAAGCAGACATCGCTGGCCGACGTCACGTCGTACAACAATTACTACGAGTTCGGCGTCGATAAGGGCGATCCCGCCGCCAATGCCGGCAAGTTGCAGACGCGTCCCTGGTCTGTCGCCGTGGAAGGCGAGGTGGCAAAGCCGCGCGTCTTCACCATCGAGGAATTGCTCAAGCTGGCGCCCATGGAAGAGCGCGTCTACCGCCTGCGCTGCGTCGAGGGCTGGTCGATGGTCATTCCGTGGGTCGGTTACTCGGTGTCCGAGCTGCTCAAGCAGGTCGAACCCACCGGCAATGCCAAATATGTGGAATTCGTGACGGCCGTGCAGCGTGACAACATGCCGGGCGTGCGCACGGCCATCCTGGAATGGCCCTATGTGGAAGGGCTGCGCATCGACGAGGCCATGCATCCGCTGGCGATGCTGGTGTTCGGCGTCTATGGCCGGGTGCTGCCCAACCAGAACGGCGCGCCGCTGCGGCTGGCGGTGCCCTGGAAGTACGGATTCAAGTCGGCCAAATCGCTGGTGAAGATCCGCCTGGTGGAAAAGCCGCCGGTATCGTCGTGGATCAAGGCGGCGCCGCAGGAGTACGGCTTTTACGCCAATGTGAACCCCAATGTGCCGCATCCGCGCTGGAGCCAGTCCACCGAGCGCCGCATTGGCGAGGACGGCCTGTTCAGTCCCAAGCGCAAGACGCTCATGTTCAATGGCTATGGCGACCAGGTGGCGGCGCTTTACCAGGGCATGGACCTGAAGGCCAATTACTGAGACGCCGCCGATGCCCGCAGGTGTTCCCCAGGCGGCGTCGGCGCCGCGCAAAGCGCAGTTGTCGGCCAGGACGGTGGGGCGCTTCAAGCCGCTGCTGTTCCTCCTGGGGCTGGCGCCGTTCGCGCGCTGGATCTGGCTGGGCATGCACAACGGGCTGACGGCGAACCCGGTGGAATTCCTGACCCGCTCATCCGGCACCTGGACCCTGGTCTGCCTGCTGGTCACGCTGTCCATCACACCGTTGCGCCGCCTGACCGGTCAGCCCGCGCTGGTGCGGGTGCGTCGCATGTGCGGGCTCTTTGCGTTCTTCTACGCAAGCATGCACTTCATGGCCTGGGTGTGGTGGGACCGGGGCTTCGATCCGGCGGAGATGTTGCGCGACATCGGCGAACGCCCCTTCATCATGGTGGGGTTTTTGGCGTTCGTGTTGATGACGGCGCTGGCCGCTACTTCCACGCAATGGGCCATGCGGAGGCTGGGCAAGCGCTGGCAGGCGCTGCACCGGGCCGTCTACGCGATCGGCCTGCTTGCGATCCTGCACTACTGGTGGCACAAGGCCGGCAAGAACGACCTGACGCAACCCGCGATCTACGCTGCGGTCCTGGCCCTGCTGCTGGGCTGGCGCCTGGTTGCGTGGTGGAAACGCCGCCCCTAGGCGCGGCGCCCCAGGGTCGTTACAGCATCGCCAGCATGATGGCGGCCGTTTCCGCATCCGGCTGGCCGTCGTGCAGTGCGGGCCGGTAGTGCATCTGGAAGGCCGCCAGCGTGTTGATGGTGGCGCGGTCCAGTGTGCCGTCCTGCGGGCTCGCATAGCCCAGCCGCTGCAGCTGCTTCTGGAACCAGGCTACATCCGGCGTGCCTTCGACCTGCAGGCGCGCCAGGTGCGCGGCGGCGCCGGTTTCGTCGTACCAGCGGCCGATGCCGGCCGCAGCCAGCGCTTTCCAGGGGAAAAGCGGGCCGGGGTCCACCTTGCGCTGCGGCGCGATGTCGCTGTGGCCCACGATGTTCTCGGGCGCGATGCCGTGGCGCTGCATGATGTCGCGCAACAGGATCGTCAGCGCGCGCATCTGGCGTTCGTTGTAGGCGTGCCAGAGCGGCTTGCCGTCTTCGCCCTCCGTCCAGCCGGGATTGACGATTTCGATGCCGATCGACGTGCTGTTCATGGCGACATTGCCGTACCAGGAGCTGGCGCCGGCATGCCAGGCGGCACGGTCCTCGTCGACCAGGCGATAGGCGCGGCCGGATTCGTTCACCAGGTAGTGGGCGCTGACTTTGCCCTTGGATAGCAATTGCATCGACCGGGCGTCGTCCACGGTCGTGTAGTGCAGCACGATGGAACGGACGCGGCTGCTCTGGCTGACAGCCTTGACCGAAGTGTCCAGATCGAGCCCGGCGGGGCCGCGCGTGGCGCAGCCCGCAAGGGCCGCCGCGGCCAGCAGCGTGCAGATAAGGCGGAACATCATCAGCGGGCCAAATAGAGGAACAGCGTGGGCAGCTTGTCCAGCTGGGGCGCCGGCAGCTTTTTCCAGTCGGCCACGGTGTGCGTGACGACCCATTCGTCGGCGGTCGTCACCGAACGGGCGATGCAGAGCTTCGTGTCGCCTTTCAGGGTTGCCAGCAGCGTGGCGAACATGGCGGCGTTACGGTACGGGGTTTCGATCAGCAACTGCGTCTGGTTGTGCTTGGCCGAGTGCTGTTCCCAGGCGCGCAACTGCTTGGCGCGTTCGGAAGCGTCCACCGGCGCGTAGCCATGGAAGGCGAAGCGCTGGCCGTCCAGTCCGCTGGCCATGAGGCCCAGGAGGATGGAAGAGGGGCCGACCCACGGCTTGACGGCGATTCCCAGGCGATGCGCGGCGTCGACCACCTTGGCGCCGGGGTCGGCCACGGCGGGGCAGCCGGCTTCCGAAACCAGTCCTATCTCGGCGCCGCGTTTAATGGGGTCAAGCCACGTCTTGATTTGTGCGGCATCGGTCTTGTCGGTCAGCGTATGGATCGTGATTTCCTGCAGCGGCCGCGTCGTGCCGATAAGCTTCAGGAAAGCGCGCGCCGTCTTGGCGTTCTCGGCGATGTAGGTGTCCAGTCTGCCCGCCAGGGCGCGGACGTCTGCGGGCAGCCAGCGCTCCGGCGGCGCTTCGCCCAGGCTGACGGGTATCAGGTGCAGGGCGCCGCTCATGCGGACGCTCCGGGCGCGTCCAGCGGATCCAGTCCGAATTTCGCCAGCATGCGGGTCAATTCGATCAGGGGCAGGCCTATGATGGCGGTGGGGTCGTCGCTTTGGATGCTTTCCATCAGGGCGATGCCCAGGCTTTCCGCTTTGGCGCTGCCTGCGGTATCGTAAGGTTCTTCGGCGCGCAGATACGCGTCGATGGCGTTATCCGACAGATGACGGAAGCGGCAACGGGTGATGATGTCCGCTTTTTCCACCCGCTGGCCGTCTGTAACCGCCAGCGCGCTGTGAAACTCCACCAGTTGGCCCGACAGTGCGCGCAATTGCGCCTGGGCGCGGGGAAAATCGCCGGGCTTGCCGATGGGGTCGCCGTTCACGGTGGCTACCTGATCCGATCCGATAACGATGCTGCCAGGGTGGTTTGCCGCCACCGCCATGGCCTTGGCCACCGACAGGCGCAGGGCCAGCGCCTCGGGCGTTTCGCCGGGTTGTGGCGTTTCGTCTACATCGGGGGAAATCGCGGTAAAGGGCAGTCGCAGGCGCGACAGCAGTTCTTTGCGGTAACGCGAGCTGGACGCGAGGATCAGGCTAGGCTTCGAAGGCATGCGGCATTTGACGATATTACGTAAGTCACAGTATTATCTAACGTTTTGCGGCATTTTTGCAGGAACATCAACATGACACCTAAGGGATTGCCTGGCGGCGCGAGCCGCGAAGCAGGCGGATCGGCGGGTGCTGGCAAAGGTGTATCTGCCAAGGGTGCCTGCGCGTGGACGTCAAGCGCATCGACGCCTTCGCTTTTGCCCGCTTGGGCAAAGAGGCGCAGGGTTCTATCGCTCTGGTGCGGCTTGCTCGCGTGGTTGACGGCTTGCCTGAACAACCCTCGGGCGAGGCCGGTCTGGTGATCTGGTCCGTGCGCGGCGAAGAAGGCAAGACCGGCTTGCTGATGGGTCAGCCGCTACTGCGCCTGCATGTGCAGGCGAATCCGGTCGTGATCTGCCAGCGGTGCAATGCGCCGTTTGCGTATCCGGTCGACAGCGAAGTCCTGCTGCAGCTGGTCAAATCCGAAGACGACCTCGACGATGGGTATTCCGTTGCTGAACAAGGCGACGGCTACGACGACGAGGACGACGAAGACGAAGGAAAGGATTCTGTGGCCAACCTGCCTGAAAAGGTGGTGGGGTCGCATCACTTTGATCTGTTGGCCCAGATCGAAGATGAGCTCATTCTGAGCATTCCGTATGTGCCCAAGCATGATGTATGCCCGGGCGCGCAGGCCAATGCCAGCGAAGCTTCTGAAGAGGAGCCCGCTGTCAAGCGTCCGTCGCCGTTTGCGGTGCTGGAACAACTGAAGCACAAAGATTGAGATCAACATCGGGCCGCTTGGCGTACAATGCGCCCCGTTTCTAGGAGTCATCATGGCCGTTCAACAAAACAAGAAGTCCCCCTCCAAGCGCGGTATGCACCGTTCGCACGATTTTCTGGTGGCCCCGTCGACCGCCATCGAACCCAACACCGGTGAAACGCACCTGCGTCACCACATCAGCCCGAACGGCTTCTATCGTGGCCGCAAGGTCCTGAAGACCAAGGCCGACGAATAAGGCCCCCGGGCCGAACTCGTACTCGGACCAATTCGGCTGAGCGCTGATACCTGGCACCCGTGATACGCATCGCCATAGACTGTATGGGCGGAGACTTCGGTCTGCCCGTCACGATTCCGGCTGCGATCGAGTTCGCCCGGCAATTTCCGGACACCCGGCTATTGCTGGTCGGGCTTCCCGACGCTATTGAAGCGGCGCTCTCCGAGCACCGTGGCGTGGCGCGTGATCGTCTCGAGATCGTGGCGGCTTCCGAAGTCGTCACCATGGACGACCCGGTCGAGGTCGCCCTGCGCCGCAAAAAAGACTCCTCCATGCGCCTCGCCGCCCAGTCCGTCAAGGACGGGCGCGCGGACGCCTGCGTTTCCGCCGGCAACACCGGCGCATGGATGGCCATTTCACGCTATGTGCTCAAGACGCTGGACGGCATCGACCGCCCCGCGATCGCCACGTCCATTCCAAACCAGACGGGCCGCGCCACCACGGTGCTGGACCTTGGGGCGAATGTGGACTGCACGGCCGAGCACCTGCTGCAATTCGCCATCATGGGCGCCGCGCTGTCGCAGGCGGTGGACCATCGCGACAACCCCACCGTGGGCTTGCTCAACATTGGCGAAGAAGTCATCAAGGGCAATGAAGTCGTCAAGGAAGCCGCCGAGCTCCTGCGGGGCAGCCCGCTGAACTTCTACGGCAACGTGGAAGGCAATGACATCTTCAAGGGCACTGTCGACGTCGTCGTCTGCGACGGTTTCGTCGGCAATGTCGTGCTCAAGTCCGTCGAAGGGCTGGCGAAGATGCTTTCAAACGTCATTCGCGAAGAGTTCAAACGCAATCTGATCACGCTGCTCGCCGGCGCGGTGGCCAAGCCGGTGCTGAACCGCCTGCGCAACCGCGTCGACAATCGTCGCTATAACGGCGCCGCCTTGCTGGGCTTGCGTGGCGTGGTAATCAAGAGCCACGGTTCCGCGGACGTTTACGCCTTCGGTTTTGCGTTGCAACGAGCCCGCGAAGCCGTAGTGAGTAAACTGCTGGAGCGCACCGCTCAGACGGTCGCTCAAATTACCAAGCGCGTTCAATCTGGCGATCGCCCTTCGGCGGCGGCGCCCAACGTGGCTGGGGACACCGCTTGATGGATACCGCAATGAAATATTCCGTGATCGCGGGCACCGGCAGCTTCCTGCCGGAACGCGTGGTTTCGAATGACGAACTGGCTGCGGAACTGGCGACGCGCGACATCGCCACGTCCGATGAATGGATTGTCGAGCGCACGGGCATCCGGCAGCGCCACCTCGCCGAACGCGGCGTGACCACCAGCCAGCTGGCCACCGAGGCATCGCGCCGCGCGCTGGCCGATGCCGGGGTCGATGCGTCCGACGTCGACCTGATCGTGGTGGCCACGTCCACCCCGGATTTCGTGTTTCCCAGTACGGCTTGCCTGGTGCAGGCCAATCTCGGCGCCAAGGGTTCGGCCGCATTCGACGTGCAGGCCGTCTGCAGCGGCTTCGTTTACGCACTCACCACCGCCGACAGCTTCATCCGCGCCGGCCGCGCGCGTTGCGCACTGGTGATCGGCGCCGAAGTGTTCTCGCGCATCCTGGACTGGAACGACCGCAGCACCTGCGTGCTGTTCGGCGACGGCGCCGGCGCGGTAGTGCTGAAGGCTTCCGACAAGCCGGGCATCCTGGCCGCGCAGCTGCATGCCGACGGCAGCCAGATGAAGATCCTCAGTGCTGCGGGCAATGTGGCCTACGGCGACGTGACGGGCGATCCTTTCCTGCGCATGGACGGCCAGGCCGTGTTCAAGCAGGCCGTGACCGTGCTGGATCGCTCCGCGCGCGACACCTGCGCCGAAGCCGGCGTGGAAGTCGCCGACGTGGATTGGCTGATTCCGCATCAGGCCAATGTGCGCATCCTGAATTTCCTGGCCCGCAAGCTCAGCGTGCCGGTCGAGAAGGTCGTCATCACCGTCGATAGCCACGCCAATACCTCGGCGGCCAGCGTGCCGCTGGCGCTCGATGCCGCGCGCCGCGATGGCCGCGTCAAGCCGGGCCAGCTCATCCTGATGCAAGGCGTAGGCGGCGGATTCACCTGGGGCTCGGTCCTGGCCCGCATGTAAAGGCCTGCGCCGGGCGAGGCGGCATGTGTGCCGCGACCGCCCGGAGCATGCGCCTGGCGCTCCTCACAGACACTGAATCTATCCACACGCTAATCATGAAAATCGCTTTTGTCTTTCCTGGCCAGGGTTCGCAAGCTGTCGGCATGCTGGACGCCTGGTCCGGCGTGGCGGCGGTCACCGACACCGTGGCGCGTGCCTCCGAGGCCCTGGGGCAGGACCTGGGCG
>ENA-OWLM01000920-OWLM01000920.1-metagenome-genome-assembly--contig:-NODE-920-length-11093-cov-3.152836_pt1 | contig 11093 bp, 9 predicted proteins | sample MGYA00245349_ERZ651102 | MGnify/ENA primary metagenome ERZ651102 (study PRJEB26857, sample SAMEA4031759) | metagenome | biome: human; feature: oral; material: saliva | place: Philippines | collected 2014 | study... | reverse complement strand
AAATTTTTAAGTTGATACAAGAGAATAAAGTGTGGCTGGGCGTACATTTTGGCAGAGGAATTTCAGGTTTTATAGTGCCTGAATACTATGAACTTTATGGTACAGAAACCCAAATAGACGCTTTTGGTAACCGAATTATATCTCCTAACAATTGCTTATGGCTTACAAATTAGGATAATTTTAAACGGCACGAAGATTTAGTACTTACTAAAAACTATTTTGGCAATGAAAATAATTATCCTCAATACGATAATTACAATGGTATTCATATCGATAAAACTGAAAATATACCATCAGATTACACGGGCTATATGGGAGTGCCAATAACCTTCCTACACAAATTCAATCCTAATCAGTTTGAAATTGTGAAGTTTAGAAAAGGAGATAACATGTTTTTCAGACGTCAAGAGGGTCAATATCGTGAAACTGATCGTGTGACCCGCTATAAGTTAGTGAAATCCGGTAAGCATTGGCTACGGGCTTCCACTTCTTTATTTGGTTTGTTTAAGGTTTTCCGTGGTAGTGTCGACACTACTCAAGTTATGACCGAAGTGGTTGAGAACCAAACAAACAATACGATTACAGGCCTCGATATTATAAGGGGACTTGCAGCTACAGGAGCTGTATTAGGCGGAGCAGTGGCAACACAAACTACTGTTCATGCCAATGATGCGGTTGCTCTTGAAAAGACATTAGAGTCATCGGATGTTTTAGCTACAAATGATTCAGTCGTTCTTGGATCTGTTTCGAAAGCAAATCCAGAAGAATCGGCAAGTTTGTCACACTCAGAAAGCGAGAGTGTGTCTAGTTCAGAATCGACTTCTGCCAGCCAATCAGTGAGCGCTAGCACTTCTGCAAGTATGTCAGCAAGTACTTCTGCTTCTGTTAGCGCGTCGACAAGCGCTTCTGCAAGTGTGTCAGAAACTACTTCTGTAAGTTCTAGTCAGTTGATGGTTCATTCAGAGGACAGTTCGGTTGCGGCTAGCGCTGCTAGTGTTGAAACTGCTGGACAATCAGAATCTGCTTCAGCTGAAAATCAAGTAGTTAGTCAAGGCTTGCCAAACTCTAATTTGTCTGCACCTGTCTTGGACTCTGCTAAGTCAGCAACAGGTTTGATAGAGAAAACTTCCGAATTAACAAGTTTGGCAGGAGTGACTGCTGGTGCCTTGTCATCTGTAGAAGTATCTACAAAGAAAAATGAAGAAGATCGTAAAAAACTAGCTAAAATTTCAGCTGAAATGGGTGAATATTTAGCTAAGGCGGCAGATCTTCCAGATACCAGTGCAGCCATCCTTAAGGTGGAAACTGCCATTACTGAGATTGAGTCAGCTTTAAAGGATCCAACTGCTGATCTTGGTAGTGTTGTCAAAACGGCGACTTCAGCTCGTAACTCTATTGTTAATGCAGTTTTACGTGCCACTTCAGGTCAACGTGATGGCCGTAATGGACAAGCGATAGAGAGGGGTGCTTCTCCTAGAGCATCATTCTCTAGCCATGGTACGACAGCCTCAATTGCGTCTACTAATTATAATCCAAATACTCATGAAGTTGTTTGGCGTATTAATATGCACGCTAACAATGCCTTGCATCATGTAGGGCTGATTGCGGATGTAGATTCTAATACGACGATTAATTATGTGCCCTTTAATGGACAAGAGATGGCGAAACGTGGTGGTTCAAGAAATGAGTATGTCTATGATATCCGCCATGATAAACAAAGAAACCTAGAAGCAACGCTTGAAGTTCATGCCACTGTAAATAAGCAGTCGAAAGCTGCTAGCTTGAACGCAAGAGTTGCTACAAGTAGTCAACCGTTTACAAGTGCGGATACTTCTGGAAATTATAGCGGTTCAATCAGTTCAACTGTTCCAACTAGTGGGACAGGTCAGTATAGAAGTGCGGGAGGTCAGGACCGTGTAGCAGATAAAAAACCTACTCTTTCGATTTCTCCTTCTTCTGTAGAAGTATATAACGATGAAGCAATAGAGAACGCACCAGGAGTCCCTAAAACTGGAATTCCAAAGAGCTTACCTGCACGGACATTACTAGTTCCATTAGCACCACCAATGACAGCGGCACGAGTTCCCCAGATAGCCGCATCCATTTCTTGAGCACGACGTGTACCAAACTCCATCAAAGGCTCATCTTCAATGACTGAACGAATACGAGCTGCCTTAGTCGCCACCAAGGTCTGGTAGTTGACGATGTTCAAAAGAGCCGTTTCGACCAACTGACATTGGGCTAGAGGGCCTTCCACCTGCACAATCGGTTCATTAGCAAAAACCAAGTCCCCTTCTTGGGCAGAACGAACGGTCAACTCCAACTTGAAATTGCGGAGATAGTCCAAGAATGCCCCATGATAGCCTAGCGACTCCAAATAGGCAATATCACTATCTGAAAAACGCAGGTCTTCAAGATAACTCACAATTCTTTCCAAACCTGCAAAAACCGCATAGCCATTCTTAAAAGGCTGTTGGCGGAAATAAACCTCAAAGACCGCCTTTTTATTGTGAATTCCTTGGTCAAAGTAAACCTGCATCATGTTAATCTGGTACAAGTCCGTGTGCAATGTCAAACTATCATCTGGATACATACTTTTCCTACTTCCTTAGCTAGAAATACATAAAAATTTTCAAAAACTTTCATGTATTCCAATAAATTAGTACTATTATATCACATTTTAGCTGGATTGAGAAAAGAGTAACAAGCTATTCTCCACTCTCCAGTTCATCCATATCTTGTTCAAACTTTTTCTGAGCCCATTCGCCATAACTTTTAAGGCCGAGATTGCCGATAAAAACCCAAGGAAGGTAAATCAGATAAGTAATGACCCAAGCAGACAAGTATTTAACGTTCAGAGGATTGTGCTGATAAATTTCGATATTGAATTGATAATTCTGCAACATCAAAAGAGCCGTAATCGCCAAGGTTAGGAAAAAACAACCCAAAATCGTAAAATGAAAACGACTATAGTAGGTCACTCCCAGATAACGGGCACGATTGAAAAAGAAGAAAATTCCTACTATCAGAGTATAGACTAGAAAATTCGAATTAAAAAGAGATGGAGCCAACACTGCCACCAAATAGCTTAGAAGTACAAGCCCAATAAAGAGTGAAAAAGACTCTGCCCCAGCTTTATTGATTAGTTGTTCTTCTCTTTCGTCAAGTAATTGATAATGAATGAATTTATTTACCATCTTCTTCCTCCCAAACTTGCTGATTTCTGCGATTCAAGTATAGGATAACTCTATCCATAGAAAAACTCCCAACGAGATAGATGATAACTGCTAGAACCACTTTTAGGGAGTACTTCCAAGTCAATAGACTGACCAGTTCCTCGCGATTTCCTACGATATCAATCAATAAAATCACTATAGAAAATCCCAAAGCAGATAAAACTCTTTCTTTTCCAGTATTCTCAACAATATCCCGAATATCAATTCCTACATACATGCGGCGAATAATGGCATACAAACCAACTCCGATCAATAAAAGTAATTCTGGCAAATAGGACAGAAGTGTTAAATTGAAAATATAAACTTTGGCAAAAATTTCCAGTGCCAAAAATAGGCACATTCCCAAGAGAATTTCTCCTGAAATATTTCCATCCAATTTTTCCGTACGTTCATCTTTGATAACAAGTTTTTTTCTATTTTTCATCTTCTTCCTCCCAAAATAGTTGGTCTAACGTTTTGCCTAAGCATCTGCATATGGACTGACAGAGCGAGAGACTAGGATTATATTTCCCTGCTTCTATCAAGCCGATAGTCTGCCTCGTAACACCCACAGCTTCTGCCAAATCACCTTGTGTCATATCAAGCTCCACACGAGCTAGTTTTAACTTTAAATTTTTAGCCACTAGCATCCTCCTTCTATTTTTTAAAAAGTTGCGCTTCTTTTCAAAAATATTATACCATATATCTAACTTAATGCAATATATAAATGTCATTTTGTAAGATTTTATTAACAAAAAACTCTCTACCACAAAATAATAGAGAGTTTTCTGCTTATTCAATTTTTTCAAAACATCTACAGCATCGTAGGATTTCACATCTAATGTTGTATTGTCCTCAATATCGTCTAGAAAGACACAATTTGTAGGATCTAGCTGGTATTTATAGAGAATCTCCTTAAACATTACCAAATCAGGCTTTATAGCTTTTATATCACAGGATAGGACGAAACCATCCAAAAGCTCTTTTATGGGCGATAGTTGCTCTTCCAGCAAGTCATAAAATACCTTTGAGGTATTGGACAAGATAAAAATGCGATGTCCCTTTTTCTTTACTTCTGCTAAAACAGGAAACACTTCCGTGTAAATAGCGATATAACTAGGCCAGTTCCAGATAACCTCTTCAACCTTCTTTTGATAGGTCCCTCCAATCATCGATACAACTTTAAGCACTACTTCTTCTCTCGTCATGGTCCCAAGATCCAATCTTTCCCAAAGTCCCGACTGAAAAATAGCCTTATCTAATATCAGATATTCCTTCTTCAAACCCGAAACACCTTGCAAAATCTTATCTTTGTTCCATTCTAATAAGACGTTGCCCATATCCAATATCATATCCATTTGCCTACCTCCTTGGTTAGGTGACGAATTTCTCTTTATTTTATGGCTTCATATCCCCCTTACAAATCCTTTTGGTAATAGTATCTTTGTCCTGTGTAGGGATAGTCTTGCAAGGTAAAGACTTCCTTGTAGCCATGCCTTTTATAAAAATCTGGAGCTTGAAACTGGTAGGTATTGACAAAAGCAAAACGACAGTTTCGATTCTTAGCTTCAGTTTCTGCTTGCTGCAATAGCTTTGAACCGATTCCTTGCCTTCTCAGTTCCTCTTTTACAAATAAATACTCGATTTCTAGCCAATTTCCAAAAGTCTCTGCTATCAAACCTGCCAGGAGATTGCCCTTTTCATCTTCGACATAAAGATTAAGTGGCTCACTTTCAGCCTCTTCTCTTTTTGAACGGTTATAAGCACGAATCAGATTCCCTATTTCTTGTGATTTATGGGATTCCTTATTTTCCAATCTAAAGTACATCTAAACCTCCTTAAACACTGTTACAGCTTGATTATAGTCTTATTTCAATAGACTGTCAAACTAGCCAAAACTCACCAACCCGAGTTGATGAGTTTCAAATTTACTACTATCACTGCTTATATTCTTTTAATTTATAATTCGATAAATAGGACTTCAACCCTTCTAAATCTGTCGTAGTATTAAACTGGGCTTTCTCTAGCTTATCCATATCTACACTGCCATCTTTTTTGACTCCTGCAGCATAACTATAATCTTTATAATTAGTATCTTTAGATCCATCAGATTTGGTCTCAGTGACCTTATAGAGAATACTTATAACAATTACATTTTCATAAGCACTGTTACTTGATGAAAATACTCCTAAGAATGTTCCTTGTGGTTCTAGGGTATAAGAAGATGAAGAATTATTCTTGTTTTCAGACTTACTGTAGTCATCAATTTTCTTAAGAATATCCTTTAATTCCTTAATTTCACTGACCTCTTTTAGGCCTGAAACTGGAACTTCAAAACTCTTTTCTGCAGGTACTTTCCCTTCTTTTTTCAATTTTGTCAAATAGTAGTCACGAACCACAAGTTTGATGTTATCTCCATTTTTCAAATCATTGGCATCAGAATTACCATCAATAGTGAAGATATCTTCCTCATCTTTTGTTTTAGGAATAGAAACTCGACCATAGCCATTGAAACCTTCAAAACTTAAAGGAGTTAGTTTTAAGAGTTCTTCTTTTGAAACTTTTTCATATTCCTTCAGTGTTTCAACCTTAAATGATTTCTTTTCAGCTTTAACAGGTGAGTTTTGCGAAGTCGTTGTGACTGTGAAAGTCACTTCATCCCCATTTTTTAACTCACTTTTCTTATCAAACTCGTAGCGGACACTACTAATCATAGCCTTAGCTAGAGAAGCCTTTGAGGCTAATTGTGGATTGGTTGCCAAGGCTGATAAGGCTACAGGATCATTCTGGGCAAGGGCTTGAGCTTGTTCCTTATTAAAGCCAGCCTTTTTGTAGGATAGTTCCTTAACCATAGCCGCAATCACTTCTTCATTATAGGTCAAGGTTCCTGACTCTGAATAACCTGAAAATTCAACCCTAACTTCTTTTGCTAAACTTTTAGGTTGCCCTTGATAAAAGTTATAACCTACAAAAGCAATAATAGTAAGTCCAAGAGCAATCAGTACACCAAGAGTTTCCTTACGTCGTGTCTCAATGATGTGTTTTACCTTATCCACAAATCCTAACTGACTTGGGACAGGAGCTACAGGATTGGCATGTTCACTTTCCTGCTTAACGCTTGTCTCTTGCTCCGAAACTTCTGTGTTATTTGAAGTCTCTTCGTTTACCTTATTTTCCAACTCTTCCACTTAAAATCTCCTTTGTATAACCAAAATGGAATTATTTGATCCATTTACCAGATCCATCTACACGGTAACCATCTGGTGTACGTTCGCTAACAGCCATTTTACCATCTGATTTAAGGTAATAATCTCCTACCCATTTGTTACGAGCGTAGCTTCCTTCTGATGTCAAATAGTAATATGATTTGTAGTTATTGTCATAAATCCACTCTCTCTTAGCCATCTTACCATTTGACTTGAGGTAGTAACTTCCTGACCAAGCATTACGCGCATAGCTTCCTTCTGATGTCAAGTAATAGTAAGAACCGTAGTTGCCATCATAAATCCATTCACTCTTAGCCATGTAGCCACCTGATTTGAGATAGTAGTTCCCTACCCAAGCATTTTCAACATAGTCACCAGCAGCATTCAAATAGAAATAAGACTTATATTGTGAATCATAGATCCATTTGCTGATAACCTTTTGGCCATTTTGGTAGTAAGAACGACCTACCCAACCATTCTTTCCACTTGGTTGTTCTGGAATTTTTGGATCAGATGTTGGTGTTGATGTTGGCTTTAAGTTAACTTTTTCGTATTTAACAAATTCTCCATCTTTAATGGTCAATTTAATTGCTCCAACTAAAGTAAAGTAACCTGACTCATGAGAAAGTGTCAAATCCTTAAATGAAACTAGATAGGTTCCATCTGGGTAAGGGTTCCCATTTAGAAAAGATAAATTCAACTTTGCTCTACCAACATTTTTCTTAGCTTCCCCATTTGTAACTGGATTAATAACAATGAAAGTATTTGGATTTACCACCCGTCCTGTATTTGCTTCTAAAATTTCAACAGCCTTATACTGGCCAGTTGCAACAGTTACATCAGGACGTTCTCCAACAATTTCCAAGTATAATTTTCCATCTAGTCCCATCTGGGCAGTTACATCCGCATAAATCTTACGGTATTCTGCAGCTTCTACACTGCTTGTAGGGAGTACACTTGTTGTGATAACTCCTGCTGTTACGAGGCTCAACCCCATCACTGTTCCTGTCAATACGTGTTTTAGTTTCATTTTCTATTTCTCCTTTTTATTCACTAACCTTATAATAAAATTCGTTTGGATCGGATAATGCACCTGCATATTGGGCAATCAACAAACGATCCTTGCTACTGTCAGACTCATCTGTGTAAGTTGCATCTCCTGCATTAAAGTCTGGATGCACAACTCCTTGTGGAATGAGGGTAACAGATGCACCTCCAGGTCCTGAACTTGACCCCATGCCAAATTTTGCCATATTATTTACAATTTGCGGTGCCGCAGGAGTCAAAACTGCTCCATTTGTAAAGCCATTCTCGTCAAAAGTGACTTCGCCACCCTTGTTATTCTTCCAAGTACCTTTGATACTGCTAAAGTTTTTCTGATGAATCTCAGCTAGATGAGCACCTGGGCCCTTAGCCTGCTCCTCTAGGTCAATAAAGGGACGACTAGCTGATGCATCATCAAAAATCAACCAGTTCAAGCCTTCTAAGTCAACCTGCTTAACCCCATCTATACCTTGTAAACTTGAAGGATCATCTGTCTCTCTTAAATCATAGTTAACTGAGCTGGCTTCCTGGTAACGGCCATCTGCAAAGAGATAGGTTTTAGCAATGGCCTCTGGTCTAGAAGCGCTGAAAATCAAGTAAGAGATGGCGCCATTCTCATAAGGAATCAAGATTTGACGTGAGCCACCTTTTCCAGCAACCCCACCAGCCTTGACTAGCTGGGCTCCCTGATCTGTCAGATAGTAAATCCCAAGTAGGACCTTATCTTGCTTAATCAGTAATTCTTTCTTCCCATCCTTATTGATATCGTAGAAAGTATAGCTGACATCTTTTCCTTGGTAGTCAAACAAAATGGAATCGATATAAGACTCTTCCTTATCACCTGTCGAGTTCTGTGGCATTTGTTGATTTTGTGCTGTCTTAACTCGCTCTCTATAGGAGTCTAAGATATTCTGATATACAATCTGGTAATCAATCTTTGCTTGTTCAGCTTTTTTATCTTCTGAAGCACTGGTTTGGACTGTAGCGTCAGTCGACTCTCCACCACTCGTCTGACTCGCTTGTTGACCACAGGCTGCTAATAAAATGACTGAGCCAGCCAATAACAAGCCACTTAAAATGCTTTTCTTGGACATAATACCTCCTTTATTTCTTTTTAAAAGATTTGCCAGCCAGTATACCAGTCGGATCTGAAGTAATGGTCAACTCTCCACCTTTAATCTCATAACCTAGTTTCATTGAAGACAATTCAAAGGTCTTTTCTTTCTGGTTGACCTTCATCTCATCTGTCTGCTCTGTTTGCTTACCCTCTGTTAGGAAACCAATTGTTTTTCCTTTGGTATGAACTTGTCCCTTATCACCCTTGATTTGGATGGTCACGGTTACTTCTTCCATAAATGGCATACTACCTTGGTAGACATAAGTTCCATCTGCTGAGGAACAGGCCACCAAAAGCAATAGGATCGTTACTAGCGATAATACAAATGCAACTTTCTTTTTCAATGTTTATCCCTCTTTTTTCTTTAAAACAATTCCTAATCCTGCCAAGAAGCCATATCCTAATAAAGCTAGTAGGCTCACTTGACTTCCAGTATTAGGTAATGCTTTTTGTCCGGCTTCTTCTTGTGTTAGAGATAGAACTGCTGGTGCTTGGTAGCTTGGTGCTGGCACTACAGGTTTCACATCTTGGTTGTCAGCTTGACCTGGCTCTTGGCCCGGTTCTTGACTTGGCTCTTTGCCTGGTTCTTGACTCGGCTCTTTTCCTGGTTCTTTGTCTGGTTCTTTGCCTGGCTCTTGACCTGGTTCTTTGCCTGGTTCTTTGCCTGGTTCTTTGCTTGGTTTCTCATTCTTAGGCTCATCAACTTTTGGTTGTTCTACCGTCGGCAATTTATCAAGCGGAAAGGCTGGTAGTTCCGGTTGGATTAAACCTTCACCATTCACACCACCTTTAAATGCCGGCTGTTCTGGAATAAGAGCGTCGTCGATTGTCTTACGAAGGAGAAGTTTTTGATAATCGCGTTCCGCTTCGTCTCTGGCTTTACGCGCTTGTTCTGCGTCTTCTTCTTTTTGTTTCACATCGCGTTTCAAGTCGGCTACGTGTTTGCAAAGTTCATCCAACTCTTTTGACTTAGCTTTCAATTCAACTTCCAATTTGGCTTTTTCTTGGCTCAAACGAAGTGTTTCTGCCAACTTTTCTTTTGCTTTTTGAAGTGCGTCTTTAGCGTCTTTTAACTCTTTGTCAGCCTTCAAACGCTCAATCTTAGCATTTTCCAAATCTTTGTCTTTTTGTTGACTTTCTGCCAATTTCTTAGCTAATTCTTTGTCCGCGTCTTCTTTGGCCCTGCGAGCTTTATCCAGACGTAGTGATTTAGCCTTGTCGTCAAGTGTTGCTCTTTCTAGCTTACGGCCAGCATCTTCTGCTTTTTCTTTGGCTTTTTCCAACTCTTTGACCGCTTCAGCACGTTTCGCTTCTTTATCTGGTGTTTCAGAAACTTCTTTTTCGAGGGATACGATGCGTTTCTCAATTTCTTGAAGCTCTGTTTTCACTTTTTCTAAGTTAGCCTCGGCTGTTTTCTTGTCCGCTTTAGCTTTTTGTAATTCAGCTTCTACTTCTTGTTTGTTTTGTAGAATTGGAGTTGGAAGATTGGCTTTAGAGTTTGGTCCGTAGAGTTCATTGAACTTAGCTTTTTGTGCTGTTGAATCAGTGCTGTCTATATAATTAGGCCCGCCAACTGATAATACATGTATACGGAAATAATATAATAAATTGAGATCCTTGTCTTTGATAAGTGATGTGTTTAATCCCAAGTTGTCAACTTGGAGCAAACTATAAAAATGGAGATAATGACCTGTCAAGTAACCTTCTGCAAAGAATGACATGAATGTCTCAGTGATCTTCGAGAGTAATTCTTGTCTTGACATTTTATCTGTGTTCATTGGAATAGGCATGAGGTTTTCATAATATTGGCTGTATGTATCAACACCTGGATTTGCAGATGCTTTGAGACCTCGTTTTCGAGCCACCTCATTGATACCTCTTCCAAAATGTCCGTAACCTTGATAGTCATTGTCTTTGTAGACTTTTGCGACTTCTTTGGCGAAGTCTTTGTTGTTTGTGTTGAGTTTAGCTTCAGGTAAGTCTAATTGCTTGCGAAGACTGTTTAAAAGAGTAATAAAATGGTTATTTAGGTCATCAACAACATCTTGAGGTAGGTTGTTGGGGTCATATTGGACGTCATCTGTGTCGTCTTGGATTCCATTATTCCTGATATTACGGATGTTGTCTCGCCATTTTTCGTTTGTTTTTTGGTCAAGCTTACGCAACTCGTTTTCAAGTCGTTGAATATCGTTACGATTAGTTTTCAACCACTCTTTGAATCGAGCGTTCCTTTCGTCATACGCTTTTTTGATTTGGTCTGCCGTCATACCTGTGGTGTCAGGAGATGGCTCTGGGAATGTATCCATACGACGTTTGATAAGCTCTTTAGCTTTGGCAATCCATTCTGGTGTCGCAGTGACCTCTGTTGGATATTGAGCGGACTTGAGTTTTTCTTCGGCTCCTTTAATCGCCTTATCCGCATCTTTTACGAGACCCTCTTTTACGGTCTTTTCGGCTTCTTTGTTGGCTTTGTTTTGTCGTTCTTGTACTTTTTTAGCTTCACGCGTTTTG
>ENA-OWLM01000919-OWLM01000919.1-metagenome-genome-assembly--contig:-NODE-919-length-11102-cov-3.273558_pt1 | contig 11102 bp, 9 predicted proteins | sample MGYA00245349_ERZ651102 | MGnify/ENA primary metagenome ERZ651102 (study PRJEB26857, sample SAMEA4031759) | metagenome | biome: human; feature: oral; material: saliva | place: Philippines | collected 2014 | study... | reverse complement strand
CAAGGTTGCACACAGCAGCAGGTGCAACAAGATGCCAACAAGAAAATGAAAGATGGCAGGAAGTTATATTCTCTATAAGAAATTGCACCATAACGGTCTTATTACCGATTTGGGGTTATTGACAAGTATGTTTCTATGTCCCTAACTGTGGGGCGAACTCTTTGTTTACCATTCTAAAAAGGAAGGATGACTCCTTCATCCCTAGGATTTGATTAGAGGATTATTCTTCGAAATCATCTCCATAGGAGAGTTCTGCCTCAGCCAAAAGAAGCAGTTCTTCCGCGGTGAATTCTCCCATTTTGTCTTTTTTCGCTTGGCGTAAAAGGTGCGATGCGATTTCTTCTAAATCAATATTGACATAGCCTTCCTCATCGGGTTCACCTTCAAGAATATCGCTGTCGGCTAGGTAGTCTTCAAGGACGTCGTGGAAATAGTAGAGTAGTTCTTCGTTGAATTTTTCTTTCATTTCTTGTGAAAGAAGACTTTGGGTGTGGGCAATGACTGCAGCGTCGTGTTCTGCATCTGCCAATAATTCGTTGTCGAGGACAGCCATAGGATTGTTGTTGTGAGTGATAATGAGGAAAACTGGGGTCTTATAAGTGCTTCGCCGAATAAAGCAAATCGCTATGGATGAAGAGAGGTATCTTCAAACATAGCGATTGAATAATATGAGGATTAGAGGTTGTTGTTGATTTTTTCAACAATCTGAGCCTTGGGCACAGCACCAACAAACTTGTCCACGATTTCTCCATTCTTGAAGAAAAGCACGGTGGGAACAGAACGGATGCCGAATTCGATGGCGAGATCGTCGCTTTCATCAACGTCAATTTTCACAACGTTTGCCTTGCCTTCAAATTCAGCACCTACTTCGTCGAGGATGGGAGCAAGAGCCTTGCAAGGACCACACCATGTAGCAGAGAAATCAGCTACGAGAAGAGTGTCTTGAGCCTTAAGTTCATTGAACTTCTGAGAGTTTACTACGTTTGCCATAATAGATATAGTTTAGTATAGTGAATAATGTACGACGTCTTGGATGATAACAGAAGACATCGAAAGGATTATCTTTAAAAGATGCTTGACTTGTCCTTCTCCAGAAGGCTATTTTTCTTGAGACATCCCTTGCCAAGTAAGTCGAGCGTCTGAACGCTTTTCTTGAAGAACAAAAGATGCTAGCCATGCTACGCAAACACTCACCACCATACCAATAGCTCCATAGAGTAAGAAAGAGGTGTCGGTGAAGTTTTTGGTGAGGAACACAGAAACGATGCCTGCGATGAAACCTATGGTGGCCGCTTTAGCACCAATTCTGGGGAAGAAAATTCCCATTAGGAACAAACCGCCTAGTCCAGAAGAGAGCAAGCCAAGGATTTCTTGGAAGAAGTCGAGTAGGGAAAGGATATCCCATGTAGCCATTAGCAGTGCAATAAACATGCCAAAAACGCCAGATATAAGACTTGAGTAGCGAGCTGTCAGCAATATATTGCGATCTGAAGCTTTTTTGTTGAATCGCTGATAGAAGTCTACGGTAAATGCTGTGGCCACAGAATTGATGTTGCTAGATATGGTGCTCATGGTAGCTGCGAAAATGGCCGCAATGAGTAGTCCTGCAAGTCCGGCTGGGAGTTGACTCATCATAAAGAAGGGGAATATGATGTCATTCTTCGCCATAGTGTAGTCCATATCAGCTGGGTGCGTTTTGAAGAAGGTGTATAGACCTGCTCCAATGGCAAAAAAAGCAACGCTGACAAATACACTCATTACTCCGTTTAGAAGAATGGAATGTTTGGCCGATTTTTCGTCTTTTGTGGTGAGATAGCGCTGAATTACGGTTTGGTCTGAAGTGTAAGAAATCAAGTTGTTGGCCATACCCCCAATGATTACCACCCAGAATGTGGCACTTCGATAGTCGAAAGACCAATCAAAGAGTTGAAACTTCCCATTTTCGGAGGCTATATGGAGAAAACCGCTTGCACCGCCCTCTGTGGAGAACACCAAATAAGCAATGGCTAAAAACGCTCCTCCTACGAGGATTATGCCTTGCACGACATCTCCCCAAACCACTGCTTCAACACCACCCATGGTGCAGTAAACAATTGTAATGAGCGCCATGAGTACTATACATATATATATGTCAATGCCCGTTACTGCGGTTAGAGCTAGCGAGGGAAGGTATAAAACAAGTGCCATACGCGCCACCATGAAAATAATGAACAAGGCAGAGGCCATCAAACGAAGAGGCGCGTTGAATCGATGTTCTAAGTATTCGTAGGCAGAGGTGACATTTAATCTGCGGAAGAAGGGCAGATAGTAGCGAATGACGGGGAAAGATACGAGCAAAATGGTGACCAGCATTGGATAGTAAGTCCAATTAGTGGCAAAGGCTTTTGCTGGATATGCCATGTAGGTGATGGCAGAAAGCATTGTGGAATAGATGCTGATGCCTGCCGCCCACCAAGGTATGCGTCCACCACCCTTGAAAAAGTCTTCGGCACCATTTTCGCGTTTCATAAAGTAATAGCCAAGGGCTATCATCATCAAGAGATAGGCAATGAGGACAGTCCAATTCAACCACCCAAAATTGGTGTGGGTTTCCATTTTGACCATCGTGACCTCCTTGGCTCTAACTCCTGGTTTTGATTCTCCATTGACCACCATCCACTGATTACCCATTGCAATAACTGACATTCCAGCACGCGCAAGAAGAGGTGAACTTGTTTCGGTGACCCAAGTATTCGTGATGGTGTTGTAAATGAGAAGAGAGGTGCGGAATTTGTACCAGTCAGTAGCGTGTGTCAAATAGTCTTTGCCATATCTTCCTTGTATGGCTGCTTCAAAGATATCTTTGTTTACTCCGCCAAAACAAACAACAAACATACTACCGCTAGGCACACTTGCTGCGCCTACAAGGGCAAGTGGTTTTCCATCTGCCACGATAGGAGCTGTCTTATGCCAAGTACCTGCCTTTATGTCATAGACAAGACCTTCGGGAGCAACTTTGTTGGTGGTGTTGGAGTAGCCACCCAATACTAAGAATAAGGAACTATTTGCACCATTTTGCACTACAGCTGTGGATTGTATGCGCGCGTTGTCGGGCATCAAAGGAAGTTCCTTCCATTGTTTCCCACCTTTTTTGAGAGCAAATGCTCTTTGTGAGGCCACACCATTGCTTTGTCCCCCGGCGATGTAAATCGTTCCGTCGGGTGCAACAGCTCCTGCAAAGTTGTCTAAGGGAAGAGGAAGAGAGGGGAGGGAAGTGATGCTTACACCAGCGCTGTCTTTTTGTTTGATGTTGAGCAAGAAGACAGAGTTACTACTTTGTTTTCCATCGTTACCTCCCAAACAAACAATGCCTTCAGGAGTTGTAACACTCACCCCATAAGCCAAAGGTTGAGGGAGTGTGCCTATTTTTGTCCACTTTTGAGCTTGAAGTGTGTAGACATCTTTATAGAACACTTTTGTTCCTCCGTCAGCCGCAGGTGTGTTGGGGAAATTGCAGCCACCAGCAACGACAGCTTGTCCTAAAATTTTCCCACTAAATGCACCTGACACACCTTGGTTGGTAGATACTTCTAAAGCAGGAAGGGATTGAAGGTTTACTTTGTTAAATCGATTGTCATTGCCTTCTGCTGCAACGGTCAAGGTGCACAACGAGCAGAACAAAAGGCTCCACAACCAGAGTGTTTTGAGTTTCATGGTCGCAAGTAATGAATTGTTTTGCTGCAAATATACATATTATTGTGCGATTGACCAAACGAAGCACCCAAGGTCGGCAGAAAGAGTTACCTTTTATGTTTGGAAGAGGAGTCTTTTAGCTTCGTTGAAAAGGGGGAACGTATATGTTTAAACGCAAATTTTTACAGAAGTCGAGTTGGTGCGGGTGACAATCTATGATGTTTGCTGTGTATTCGCTGTATTTTCTTGAGTAACTTACCACATCGTAAAGTAAATTTTGTGTATCTTTGCAGCACACACATAAATACAACGATTCACTATGACGCGCCAAGAATTGATTGACAACATTCGTCGTAAGCAGAGTTTCCTCTGCGTTGGTCTTGATACCGATTTGAAAAAAATCCCACAACATCTTTTGCAAGAAGAAGATCCCATCTTTGCATTCAACAAAGCCATCATTGATGCAACTGCTCCTTTTTGTGTGGCTTACAAACCCAACTTGGCATTCTACGAATGCTTTGGTTTGCAAGGTTGGCAGGCGTTTGAAAAGACTATTGATTATATCAAAACTAATTATCCCGACCAATTTATCATTGCAGATGCCAAGCGTGGAGACATCGGCAACACCTCTGCTATGTATGCGCGTTGTTTCTTCGAAGAAACGGGAGTGGACTCTCTCACTGTTGCACCCTATATGGGAGAAGATTCGGTGACTCCTTTCTTACAATACGAAGGAAAATGGGTTATCTTGTTGGCTTTGACTTCAAATAAAGGTAGTCACGATTTTCAATTAACGACCGACACGCAAGGGGAACGTCTTTTTGAGAAAGTGCTTCGCACCAGCCAACAATGGGGCACCGAAGAGCAAATGATGTATGTGGTGGGTGCCACTCAAGGAAAGTTGTTTGAAGATATTCGTCGTATTGTTCCCAATCATTTTTTACTTGTTCCTGGTGTAGGTGCCCAAGGTGGTTCTCTCGAAGAAGTTTGCCGCTATGGAATGAATAAAGATTGTGGACTATTGGTCAACTCTAGTCGCGCTATTATTTACGCTGATGCAGGAGAAACCTTTGCACAATCTGCAGCTGCTGCCGCAAAAGAAGTGCAACAACAAATGGCAAGTATCTTAGTTGCTGCAAATATTTAGAGCATACAAGACAAGGAGGGCATCGTCAACTGTAAATGACGAAAGTCCTCCTTAACTCCAAATCGGTCATTGACTGTAAAAGTGTTACTGGTAATTGAAAAGGTTACTTACTGTAATCTTTCATTTTCTTGTTGCAGCTTGTTTCTCATTTGTTCTCGCCTTATTATCTCAAATTAAACGCTCCTAAAGAGCCTTTTCTGCCAGATAAGAATAACAATAAAGCGTGAGATTGAAAGAAAAACGTTTTTTTTGAGAGAAACAGTTGCTGTTTCTCAAAAAATATATTACTTTTGTGGCATAAACATAAACGAACATTCTGAAAAGTGCAAGTTTGGTGTTGTCTGTTCTATCATAATGTTGATGACCAATATCCTAAGATATAGTTACTCTGTATTGGATATCATACCAACCAAAAGGTCGTTTCAGAATTTCGAAAATAAGTACGGACTCTAACAACAAATGTGGAATGCTATATATGAGATGATAATGGTTATCCCAGCCTTGTGTGAGGGTGTAAACTTTTCAAAAGTACGTCTTTAGCACAGACCTGAATAACTTTATTATTGAAAACACGTTTGATCTATTAGGTCATAGAATTCGCCCTAAGTTCAGCCGCAGGTTGATCATAGGGCGATTCTTTTTAAACTTACTCCAATTCTTTGGATTGCCTAAAACTTATGAGTAGTGTTGAACTGAAGCTGAATGAACGGCTTAAATTGAAAGTTGCGTTCTTTGCAAAGTATTGCCCGTTTTCTTCAGTACCTTTTTCTTGTTCGGGATAATATGTTTACAGCAACAAAGAAGTTGCTTTCGTATAAGCTACATTCTTTGTTGCTGCAGTGAAGTGGTAGGGAGTAGCCCTAGGGTATAGGGCGCAAAGAGAACTTTCGTAGTTGGGGTTAGATAATTCCCATCAAATGAAGAACAATAGGGGTCAAAATAGCAGTGAGCACACCATTAGCAATGAGACCAAGACTGGCGAAGGCACCATATTTTGCACCATTTTCCATAGCACGAGATGTGCCAACGGCATGCGATGCCGTTCCCATACTGAGCCCTTGAGCAATGGGGCTTTTGACGCGACCAATTTGTAACACGCGGAATCCTGACACTGCACCAAAGAGTCCTACTATGACGACGATGGCAGCAGTAAGCGACGGTATTCCACCAGCAGTGCGACATACTTCCATCGCTATCGGAGTGGTTACGCTTTTAGGTGCAAGTGATATTACAACCTCTTTAGAAGCCCCAAAAAGTTGTGCAGTGATCACAGCTGAAACGATACCTACAATGCATCCCACTGTTTGTGAAAAAAGAATGGGAATGAGCTGTTTGCGAATTACCTTAAGTTGCTGATAAAGGGGAACTCCCAAAGCTACAATAGCTGGTTTCAACCAAAAGTCAATTTGTGAACCGGCTTGTTGGTAAGTGTCATATTGAATGCCCGTAATTTTAAGAAAAGCGATGAGAGCTGCAATCGTGATGAGAATTGGGTTGAGCAGCACCCAGCCTGTTTTACGCTGAAGAATTTTTGCGCAAAAGAAAACGATGAATGTGAGAGCGATGAGTACGAACTGATTACTCAAGATTTCACGGAAGTTATCGACGAAACTTTGCATATTTGCGAACGATTTGGTGTGTCCAGCCAGTAGATAGCAAAACAAGAATGGTACTAACGAGAGTGGCAATGGCTATTGCCCAAAAGTCTTTGGCAATAGTATTGAAGTTGAGCATCAACGCTACGCCAGGCGGCACGAAGAAAAATCCTAAATTACTGAGGAGGAAGTCGGAGATTTGCTTGACCCATTCAAGTTTTATCCACCCCATTTCGAGAAATGCAGCGAGAAGGAGCATACCTACGATGCTACCAGGAAGGCTCACACCTGTGATTTTGACGAGTAATTCCCCTAAAGCCATACAACCAAAGAGGATGGTACATTGTTTGACCATATTGAACTAATTATTTGCTACTACAAAGTTACGAGAAAATGAGAGAGTAGTGGAAACTACAGCGAAAAATGGACATAAAAAATCCACTTGTGCTGATAAATTGCGAACTGTGGTGCAACTTATGCAGCATAAGTGGAAAAGAATAGAGTGTAAAAGCTTTCAATAGACGTGGTGTTCCCTCTTGTCGTCTATTACTTTCCTAATTCCATTGGGGAACAAAGAGAACCGGTGTTTTGCTTAGCGTCTTTGATAATCTGCAAAGGTAAACGACACCTCGTTCTGTTCATCTGCAGGGTGCGTTTCTTCCTGAAGAAGCAACCATTCTTGAGCGTTCCACGATGGGAAAAAGGTATCTGCTTGTGCTGGTGTGGAGTGCACGTGCGTCAAATATAGATAATCAGCTAATGGCAATGCTTCGGCATAGACAGATGCACCACCAATGATGAAAATCTCTTCTTCGTCTGTACAGTTGGCTATGGCTTTTTCTAGCGAAGGGAAGACTTCTGTGTTTGCCCAAGCTTCCGTCACAGAACGCGAAAGTACGATGTTGCGACGATTGGGGAGCGCACCTTTAGGGAGAGATTCAAAAGTGTTACGCCCCATTATAATGGTATGACCAGAAGTGAGCGCCTTAAATCGCTGTAAATCGGCACGGAGATGAAAGAGAAGTTTATTCTCGTAGCCGATTGCACCGTTTTCAGCAATTGCACAGATGAGGGAGATAGACATTAGATGTTAGAGATTAGACGTTAGACGTTAGTGATTTGACGTTAGATGTTCCGCCTTAAATCCTAGGGGCTTGTAAAGAACTAAAGAAGAATAGCGTTGCAACATTAGATCGGAACGACCTTAAACCGAAACAGTAGCAGGAATGTGAGGATAGGGATTGTAATCTTCGAGTTTGAAATCCTCAAATTTGAAAGAGAATAAATCTTTTACTTCGGGGTTGATGCACATCTTTGGTAAAGCACGTGGTGTGCGTGTGAGTTGTAGTTGAGCTTGTTCCAAATGATTGAGGTAGAGATGCGTATCTCCCGTTGTGTGAATGAACTCGCCTGGTTGGAGGTTGCACACCTGAGCCACCATCATTGTGAGCAAAGCATAAGAAGCTATGTTGAAGGGAACGCCCAAGAAAGTGTCCGCACTGCGTTGATAGAGTTGCAAAGAGAGTTTTCCGTCAGCCACATAAAATTGGAACAGAAGATGGCAAGGGGGAAGAGCCATATTGTTGACCTCTGCTACATTCCACGCAGAAACAATCAAACGACGACTATCTGGGGTGTTGCGAATTTGCTCGATTACTTGCTGTATCTGATCAATATGTCCCCCATTGTAGTCAGGCCACGAACGCCATTGATGCCCATAAACAGGCCCTAACTCTCCTGCTTCATTTGCCCATTCGTTCCAAATGCGAACACCATTGTCTTGGAGATATTTCACGTTTGTGTCTCCTCTCAAAAACCAAAGAAGCTCGTATATAATACTTTTAAGATGGAGTTTTTTAGTAGTGAGTAGAGGAAAACCTTGAGCAAGGTCGAAGCGCATCTGATGTCCAAACACAGATTTAGTGCCCGTACCCGTGCGATCGGACTTTACCACACCCTCATTGAGAATGCGGTGGAGCAAATCTTGGTATTGTTTCATAAGGACAACGTAGAAGTTAGAGGTGATACAGTTTTATTGAATGGTATGGCAGCTGCCGTAGCAATAGGCTTGTTGATGGCGGTGTCGTTGCGTTGTGACCAAAGTAAGGCAATCGAAGTGATTGAAATGAGCAAGCCAACAATGGTGGTCACCACTGCTGCGCGTTCTTGAGCGTTGCCCCACAGAAAGAGTGTCGCAAAAAAACTCGCTAGAGGTAGTAGCCAAAAGAGTTGTAGTAAGATGTATTGAATAACATCTAAAAACGTGCTACCATTGCAATCGAAAAGAGTCACTCCACCAAATAAAAAGAATATCAGTGTGCCGATGGGAATAAGCACGTTGGGAAAGCTTATGGCTAGAAGCCATTTGGGATATTGATTCATCGTTCTATCTATGTCTCAGAGGATTGATTATAGACCTAATTTTTTAGTGCATCGTAGTTGAGGACTGAAGAATCTCCGTAGGAGAGGAATCGAAAATTGTGTCCTAACGCGTAATCGTAAATTTCTTTCCAACGTCCGTCCACAAACGCACTCACCAGAAGCAACAAAGTTGATTGAGGTTGATGGAAGTTAGTCACGATGGTGCGCACTATATGATATTCGTAGCCTGGAGCAATTATAATTTGCGTAGCAGTATGAAGTGTTTGCAGATTATTCGCATCTAGATAATGCAAAATCTCGCGAAGGGCCTCTTCTGAAGTCAGAGGAGTAGAGCAGGCCGTTGCATACTCATAAGGAAACCATTGAGGAACGTGCAAATCTTCGTCAGACGGAGTGCGTCCTTCTGTGCGGCATTGATGCAAACGCACACCGATATAATATAAACTTTCTAGCGTGCGCACACTGGTTGTTCCCACTGCAATACATTGTGCTTTGTGTGCCAACAAGCGTTCGATAGAAGTGCGAGGAACAGCAATCCACTCAGCGTGCATCGTGTGTCCAGAAATCTCTTCACTCTTGACGGGTTTGAAAGTTCCTGCACCGACGTGGAGCGTAATTTCATTGCGTTCGATGCCACGTTCATCCAATTGTTGCAACACCTCTTCTGTGAAGTGTAAACCCGCTGTGGGAGCAGCCACAGAACCTTTAATTCGCGAATAGACTGTTTGGTACGTTTTGAGATCGCTCTCCTCTGTGTCACGATTCAAATAGGGAGGAATTGGGAGTTCACCAATACTTTCCAAAATCTCAGCCCACGAAATCGTTGTATCATTCCAAGAAAAGCGAATTTCAAATCCTGTTCCTTCTTCTCCCACACGTTCCGCACGGAGAACAATTGTGTGATTTTGCACCTGAACTTCGCGTTCTAGTGCACCTTCTTTCCACTTCTTGAGATTTCCCACTAAGCAAACCCAACTTACTTCTCCTTTGGATGAAAATGATTGTTGGTAATCTAGGGGAGAAAAAGGTTCTAAGCAGAATATTTCGATGAGGGCTCCCGTACTTTTGTGGAAGTGTAAACGCGCTTGAATGACTTTCGTGTTGTTGAACACCATTAGCGCATCTTGAGGCAGATATTTCGGTAATGTGGAAAAAACCTCTTCGCGAATGCTACCATCGCAAGCGCGGAGCAATAGTTTTGATTGATCGCGTTGACTCAAAGGATATTTGGCTATGCGATCTTCTGGTAGATTATAAGCATAATCTTGTATTTTGATCTGCTGAGTGTCTGTCATAACTGAGCGTGAAATTGCTTACTTGGTCAATTGTTCTAGGTCGAGTTTTTCAACTTGTCCTGTCGTAGCTGATAAGCGAACTTTTGTATTGAATTTCTTGTTGAATAATACTCCTCCAAGATGTTCAATTCTACCAAATTGAGCAATTGGAATAATAGCTTCGTACCAGACTTTTTGGTGCTCCACGATTCTAATGTCAGCACTGCTGGGAATGCGATAGCGCAGATCTTCGACTTCCTTCTTTTTCTTGGGAGATTCTACCACTTCGGGTAAAGTGGCTCTGTCTGCAATTTGCAGTTGAATGGGAGTACCAGCCACTTCATCTGCTGGCACCACACCAAGATAACGTGAAAAGCGGAATAAATCTATGGTTTGTTGTGCTTGTTGAGGAGTAACGTCAAAGGTGAAAACGTGTTCTTCCATTGTTTTGGTACCCAAGAATAGAGAGAGAAGAGCCTTCTCGCGCTCATCCAGTTGAGCCATCATAGTCTTCAGTTGTTCTCCATCTTTGGGATTAAAGTCTGCTTGCCCTTTTGCCAGTAATCCGCGGTTTTCGCGAATGTCGTAAATCTCTTGTGCAGTAATTTCGGCTCGAGCTGTGGTGCTTCCAGCTCGAAGTATCTCTTGCGTTTTATAGTTGTTACCCACCAACTTTTCTTTGCTGATTTTCTTCATAGAAGGAGTTTCAAGGATGGGTAGTGCATCGGCATTCGTGTTGATACTGAGCAAACGTCCGTCTGGAGCTAATTCCACAAGAGGTGCAGAAGTTTTCGCATTGACTTTGATGGTGTAAGCTTGTGTGCGATCGGCCACGCCGTAGGGCACAACAGAGATGTTTTGAAGCGTCCAACTGTCGTAGGGTTGCAATTCCACATTGGCAGCATCAAGAAAGCGTTGAGCGTATGGTGCATATTCGCCTGGGGTGTAACTTTCGCGTTGAGTCCGCACCACGATGTGCAGCCGAGTTTGAGGTAGAAAATAGGTGATGCCTTCTTGTGTGATTCCTGGTTG
>ENA-OWLM01000916-OWLM01000916.1-metagenome-genome-assembly--contig:-NODE-916-length-11111-cov-3.797666_pt1 | contig 11111 bp, 10 predicted proteins | sample MGYA00245349_ERZ651102 | MGnify/ENA primary metagenome ERZ651102 (study PRJEB26857, sample SAMEA4031759) | metagenome | biome: human; feature: oral; material: saliva | place: Philippines | collected 2014... | reverse complement strand
CACTCGCCGCGCTGATGCCCATCGTTGCCGGTATCGGCGGCAATTCCGGCAACCAGACCATCACCATGATAGTGCGGGCACTGGCGTTGCAGCACATCCAGACCGGCAACGTCTCCTTCCTGCTGTGGCGCGAGCTGGGGGTGGCCCTGATCAATGGCCTGGTGTGGGGCGGCATCATGGGCATCGCCACCTTCCTGCTTTATCAGGATGCGGCGCTGGGGGGCGTGATGACCCTCGCCATGATCCTCAACCTGCTGGTGGCGGCCCTGATGGGGGTCATCATCCCCATGACCATGAGCCGGCTGGGGCGAGACCCGGCGGTGGGGGCCAGCGTGATGATCACCGCCATCACCGACACCGGCGGCTTCTTCATCTTCCTGGGGCTGGCGACCCTCTTCCTGCTCTGACACTCGCCCATCGCCCATGAAAAAGGGAGCCACGATGGCTCCCTTTTTCATGCAGCTGGCGTTATGCAAGTGACGGGGTCACACCCGGTACTGCTCCACCGCCCGGTTCAGCACCCTGGCCTGTTCGCTCAATCCCTGGCTGGCACGGGCATTCTCCTCCGCCATCTGGCTCGACTCCCCCGCGATGTCGCGGATATTGCTGACGTTGCGGTTCACCTCGCCGGCCACCAGGCTCTGCTGCTCGATGGCGGCGGCGATCTGGGTGCTCATGTCCATGATGCGGGTGACATCCTGGGTGATCTGGCCGAGCAGCTCTCCCGCCAGGGTCGCCTGCTGCACGCTCTGGCCACCCTGCTCCCGGCAATCCGCCATCCTCGTCACTATGTGGCCGGTCTGCTGCTGCAGCGAGCCGATGATGACGGCGATCTCCTGGGTCGACTGCTGGGTGCGGATGGCGAGGCTGCGCACCTCGTCCGCCACCACCGCGAAGCCACGGCCCTGCTCCCCCGCCCGCGCCGCCTCGATGGCCGCGTTGAGCGCCAGCAGATTGGTCTGATCCGCGATCCCCCGGATCACCTCCAGTACCGAGCCTATGGTCTCGCTCTCCCGCTGCAGCTGGCTCACTTCGCCTGAGGCCTGCTCCAGCTGGGTTGCCAGGGTGTGGATCTGGTGGATGGTCTGCTCGACCGCACCGCGCCCCTCGCTGGCCTTGTGGTTGGTGGCCGCGGCATCGTTCGCCGCCTGCTCCGTGCTGCGGGCGATCTCCTCGATGGTGGAGCCCATCTCGGTGGAGGCCGTCGCCACCTGATCCGTCTCCAGCAGCTGGCGCTGCGCCCCCTCGCTGGTGCGGTGCACGTTGCCTGCGAGGTGCTCCGCCGCCCCGGTCAGGGTATGCACGCTCTGCTTCACGTCCCCGATCAGGTGGCGGAAGCCATCCAGCATCACATCCAGATTGCCCGCCAGCTGCGCCATCTCGTCATCCCCCCGCAGGGCGATGCGCAGGCGCAGATCGTTGTCCTGGCGGATGCGGTTGACCGTGTCATTGACCCGCGCGATAGGCCTGTCGATGCTGCGCCCCAGGAGCACGCTCATGAAGCCGATGACCAGGATGATCAGAGCACCGCAAGTCAGCATCAGGCGGTTGAAGCCCCTGGTCTGGCTGGCCAGCTCACTCTCTATCTGCTGGCCCACCCTGCCGAGGGTCTGCTCGGCCTGTTGCACCTGGCCGCGCATCTGGCCGCGCAGGCCGGCCTCCTCGCTCAGCCCCAGCTGCTGCATCCCCTGCACCAGGGCCACGAAGTCCTGGCGATACTGTTCGCTGGCCTGCCCCAGCTCGGCGCGCTGCTCCTCAGGCAACGCGCTCAGCCCCTGCTGGAAATCCTTGTGCAGGGTCTGGAAGCGATCCAGATACTGGATGTCGGTGCGCAGCATGAAGTCCTTCTCCGCCCGCCTCAGCTGCAGCATGGTGATCAGCAAGCCCTGCTGATCCTGCGCCTTGAGGGCCTCCTCCACCCTGTGCACCGCCGCCCGCAGCCTGCCATAGAGGCCGTCCTCCGGTCCCAGACCAATCTTCTTCTGCTGGGTGACCAGTTCGTTAAAGGCCTTGCCATAGGCGCTGACCCGGCCATCCAGCCCGGCCAGTTCGGCACGGGCAGCACCGAGGTTGTCATCCTCCCCCAGCGCCCTGTCGAGCCTGTGGATCTCCGTCAGCACGGCGTTGAACCGCTCGGTGACAGCCGGATCCTTGTGCAACAGGAAGTCCTGCTCTATCCGCCTCAACTGCAACATGGACAACTCGAGGCCATCGACGCTGCGCTGTGCCTCCATCATGTGCCGGCTCTCCTTGCTGGCGTAGAAGAAGAGCCCGCTCAGGGTCAGCATGGCCGTGGCGACAAGAACGGTATTCAGTATCAGCTTGTGACGGATCAGCACGATAAACCTCGGGATCAGGGGGTGGACTGCATCGGGCGCGTGCAGAATACGTTATCCATATGTCCGTTCAAGGAATATTCATTGAAATGCCACCCCCACTCCTTATACTGGATCCACCTGTTTCCAGCGGTGGATCTGACACAATGGAATACAACACTTCAGAACTGTGCGACATCTATCAGGACATGGTGGATGTACTCGAACCCATGCTCTGTTCCTTCGGTGGTCGTGCCTCTTTCGGCGGCGTCATCACCACGGTCAAATGCTTCGAATCCAACGGCCTCATCCGTGAGCTGGTCAAGGAGAATGGCGCCGGTCGCGTGCTGCTGATCGACGGCGGCGGCTCCATGCGCCGGGCGCTGATCGACAGCGAGATTGCCACCACGGCGGCGGAGAACGAGTGGGAAGGGATCGTCTGCTACGGCTGCGTTCGCGAGGTCGACATTCTGGAGGATCTCGACATCGGCATTCAGGCCCTGGCCGCCATCCCGGTCGGCGCCGACAGCAAGGACATCGGTGAGACCGATCTGCCGGTCAACTTCGGCGGTGTCACCTTCCTGCCGGACGATCACCTCTACGCGGATACGACGGGGGTAATCCTCTCCCCCGATGCCCTCGACATCGAGTGATTGGATGGAAACGAAGAATGGGAGCCTGGGCTCCCATTTTTTATGCCCGTCGCTCGCTGAAAACAGGCAAAAAAAGAGGGCCAGTAAACTACTGGCCCCTTAACTGGAAGCAATGTGAGCAATGTCGTGCCTTCACAAGAAGTCCATCACGTTGGAACAAATGAAGTCTTTCCCGGAAAACAAGTTAACAATAATCATTCTCATTTAACTGTGCAAGCCTTATTTGCGAAAAACGCAAAAAAAATGACCACAGGTAACTGTGGTCATTTTCGTCAAGCCTGGCGTGCCGTCGTCTGCAAGCCGGCAAGGCTGGCGTCGCCCACCAGCTTGTGGCTGAGGTAACGCAGCAACACGCCGTAGAGCGGCACAAACAGGCCCAGGCTTATCAGCAGCTTGAACACGTAATCCACGGTGGCGATCTCGACCCAGTGCTCGGCCATGAAGGGATCCGTGCTGCGCCAGAAGGCGATGCTGAAGAAGGTGATGGTGTCTACCAGGTTGCCAAACAGGGTGGAGGCGGCCGGCGCGACCCACCAGGCTTTCAGCAGGCGCAGGCGGTTGAACACCACCACGTCCATGAACTGGCCCACCAGATAGGCCATAAAGCTGGCCAGGGCGATGCGCGCCACGAAGAGGTTGAACTCCGCCAACTGGCCGACGCCCTGGAAGCCCCCTTCGAAGAAGAGCACCGAGAGCACGTAGGAGATGGCCAGCGCCGGCAGCATCACGGTCTGGATGATCCTGCGCGCCAAGCCGGCGCCGAAGATCCGCACCGTCAGATCGGTGGCCAGGAAGATGAACGGGAAGCTGAACGCACCCCAGGTGGTGTGGAAGCCGAAGATGGTGATCGGCAGCTGCACCAGATAGTTGCTGCTGGCGATGATCAGGATGTGGAACAACGAGAGACGCACCAGCGCCGCCTGGTGCTGAGCAGGGGTCAGATTCATATTGTGACCTTTTTGGTTAATGGGGTTAGGGAACCCATATCGCCACCATGGCGATAATCGAGGGGCGGGATTATACGCCCCCAAATTGATAGTTCAATCTTTATGCGGCTATTTCGAGCAGTGGCGACTCACAGTCGGAACCGGACAGGGGTCAGTTCCCGTATTGCCGGGCGAGCCAGAGCAGCGCCTCGATGTCCGCCGGTTGCACCGCAGCCAGCCAGCAACCGCTGTGGTGTTCGAACTCGAGCCGAAGGCGGCTCCCCTCAAACTCCAGCAGCCAGCCGTGACGATCGGCCCCCCACTCCCGCTCGAGCGCCACCAGCTCCCACTCCTGCAACAGGGCTTCGGCCAGCACTGGAAAACTGTCCCAGTCGAGCGCCGGGCACGTCAGCATCACCACCCCGGCCTCTTTGTCTATCTGCGTGATCCGCCAGTTCATTCCCGGTTCCTCAACTACTGCAAGAGAGTTCGCCGCCGCAATACCAGCCCGGATGCGGTGTCGCCAGGTCCTCGTATTCGGGCTGCTCGTCAAAGGGGTGCTGCAAGGCCACAAAGAGCCGCTCGAGCGGTTCCATGTCGCCCCGCTCGGCCGCGTCGATTACCTGCTGGGCCAGGGCGTTGCGCAGCACATACTTGGGATTGAGCGCGTCCATCCGTGCCTTGCGCTCCCCATCCTCGCTCCCTTCCCGAGCAAGGCGCGCCCGATAGGTTTCGAGCCATTCCAGCCAGGCGGCCGGGTCCGGCAACAGCGCCAGCAGGCTGGAGGGCCATGCCCCCTGCGCGGTCAGCATGCTCAGCCGGCGCAGGAAGAGGTGATAGTCCACCCCGTGCGCCGCCAGCAGCCGGAACAGCTCGCGGAACAGCGCAGGATCCTCCTCTTCCCACACCGCCAGCCCCAGCTTGGCGCGCATCAGCTCGGAGTAGTGCAGCATCAGCTGGTGCTCGTACTGGGCCAGGGCCGACGCCAGGGCGTCCCCCTCGACGTGACCGGCCAGCGCCTGGGCCAGCTTCTGCAGGTTCCAGTAGCCGACCGCCGGCTGCTGATCCAGAGCGTAGCGGCCGCCCGGGTCCGAGTGGTTGCAGACAAAGTCCGGCACATAGGCATCGATGAAGCCGTAGGGGCCGTAGTCCAGGGTCAGCCCGAGCAGGGACATGTTGTCCGTGTTCATCACTCCGTGACAGAAGCCCGCCGCCTGCCACTTGGCGATGAGGCGAGCGGTGCGGCGCACCACCTCGGCAAATAGCTCGGCGCCATCGCTCAACTCGGGGAAGTGGTGACGCAGCAGGTAATCGATCAGCAAGGGGATCTTCTCTCCCTGCCCGCTCCAGGCGAAGTACTCCACATGGCCGAAGCGCAGGTGGCTGGGTGCCGTGCGCAGCACGGTCGCCCCCGTCTCCACCTGCTCCCGGTAGACCGGCTCCTGGCTGCCCACCAGCACCAGGGCCCGGGTAGTGGGAATGCCGAGGGCATGGAGCGCCTCGGAGGCGAGGTACTCGCGAATGCTGGAGCGCAGCACGGCACGGCCGTCGCCGAAACGGGAGAAGGGAGTCTTGCCCGCCCCTTTCAGGTGCAGATCCCAGCGGCTGCCGTTCGGGGCCAGCTGTTCACCCAGCAGCAGGGCGCGGCCATCGCCGAGGCGCGGGCTGTAACCGCCAAACTGGTGGCCCGCATAGACCTGTGCCACCGGCTGCATGCCGGGCAGGGGCTGACCATGGCCACAACAGGCAAGCCAGTCGGCTGCGCTGACCCCATCCAGCCCCAGCTCCCTCAGCAACTCCTGGTTGAGGTGCAGCAGCCTGGGGTCATGCAGGGGTTGGGGTGCCACGGCTTCGCAAGCCCAGGGCAACTCGGTGGCGAAAGTGTTGATCAGCTTCATGGTGATGGCGGTTATCCCTGCGTATGCTCGTGTCACTCTGTTATACCGCCGTCAGCCTCTCCGGGCTAACGGACGATCGCGATTATTCATTTCAAGGAGAAGAAGATGCCAAAGTGGGTCTATACCCTGCCCCTGCTGGCGCTGGCCTGGGGACATCATGCCAGGGCAGCCGACATCGACGCGGGCAAGGCCAAGGCCGCGCTCTGCGCCGCCTGCCATGGGGCAGAGGGCAAGGCGAGCGTGCCCGTCTATCCCCACCTGGCCGGCCAGAATGCCGCCTATCTGGTGAAGCAGTTGAAAGCCTTCAAGGATGGCAGCCGCAAAGAGCCCCTGATGGTGCCCTTCATGGCGGCCCTGACCGAGGCGGACATGGAGAACCTGGCAGCCTATTACGCCAGCTTGAAATAACTCGCCTTACCCAGGCGACCCCGGCCCTTCCCTTGCCAAAGAGGGGGTATAACAGTGCCATCCATGCTTGCGAGGGAGGCCGGGGTCACTGACTACCGCCGGCAGTGCTCGATGATCAGGTCCATAAAGGCCTCTCCGAAGCGCTCCAGCTTGCGGTGGCCGACGCCGTTGATCGCCAGCATTTCGTCTTCCGTCATCGGCATCAGCTGCGCCATCTCCACCAGGGTGGCATCGTTGAACACCACGTAGGGCGGCACCTCCTCATCCTCGGCGATCTGCTTGCGCAGGGCGCGCAGCTCCTTGAACAGCCGCTTGTCGTAGTTGGCGCTGTCGAGCAGGCCGTTGCGCTTCTCCTTGCGACTGGAGATAGGCTGCAGGCGGGGCACCGCCAGTTCCAGCTTCACCTCGCCGCGCAACACGGGTCGGGCCGCCTCGGTGAGCTGCAGCACCAGGTTGCGGGTGATGTTCTGGGTCAAGAGCCCCTTGTGGATCAGCTGGCGGATCACGCTCATCCAGTATTCGTGGCTCTGATCCTTGCCGATGCCGTAGGTCGAGAGCTTGTCGTGGCCGTGATCCTTGATGCGCTGGTTCAGCGACCCGCGCAGCACCTCGACCACATAACCCACCCCGAAATTCTGCCCCACCCGCCAGACGCAGGAGAGCGCCTTCTGGGCGTCTTCGGTGCCGTCATAACTCTGGGGCGGATCGAGGCAGATGTCGCAGTTGCCGCACGGCTTGTCGTTGTACTCGCCGAAGTAGTTGAGCAGCACCTGACGACGGCAGGTCTGCGCCTCGGCGAAGGCCGCCATCACGTTGAGCTTGTACTGCTCCACCTGCAACTGCTGGGGGTTTTCGATGTTGTCGAGCAGCCGGCGCACCCGGCCGATGTCGGCGGGATCGTAGAGCAGCAATGCCTCGGCCGGGGTGCCGTCACGGCCGGCACGGCCGGTCTCCTGATAGTAGGATTCGATGTTCTTCGGGATGTCGTAGTGCACCACGAAGCGCACGTTGGGCTTGTCGATGCCCATGCCGAACGCCACCGTCGCCACCACTATCTCGATGTCATCCTTGAGGAAGGCTTCCTGGGTCTGCTGGCGCAGCTCCAGCGGCAGGCCGGCGTGATAGGGCGCCGCCTTGCAGCCGTGACGGGAGAGCCGCTCGGCCACCTCCTCCACCCGGTTACGGCTGGAACAGTAGACGATGCCGCAATTGCCCTTCTGGCTCTGCACGTAGCGCAGCAGCTGCTCCGCCGCCTTGAACTTCTCCACCAGGCTGTAGCGGATGTTGGGCCGATCGAAGCTGGCGGTGTGGATATAGGGATCGTTCAGCTCCAGCCGATGCAGCATGTCGCTGCGGGTCGCCTCGTCGGCGGTGGCGGTGAGCGCCACCACGGGCACCTGGGGGAACCACTGCTTGAGCCGTCCGAGCGCCGCGTATTCGGGGCGAAAATCGTGACCCCACTGGGAGACGCAGTGGGCCTCGTCGATGGCGAACAGACCGAGGGGCAGCTCCGCCAGTCGATCCATGAACTCGTGCTGCAGCAGGCGTTCGGGGGAAACATAAACCAGCTTGATCTCGCCGCGACGCATGGCGGCGAAGTTCTGGATCATCTCCTCCCGACTCAGGGCCGAGTTGATGTAGACCGCCGCCACGCCGTTGGCGCGCAGGCTGTCCACCTGATCCTTCATCAGTGAAATCAAGGGTGAAACCACCACCCCGAGTCCGGGCCGCAGCAATGCCGGGATCTGGTAGCAGAGCGACTTGCCGCCGCCGGTCGGCTTGAGCACCAGGGCATCACGCCCCGCCACTATCTGCTCGATGATATCGAGCTGGCCAGGCCGAAACTGCTGATAGCCGAAGACCGCCTGCAGCAGGGCAAGGGGGGTCTCTGGCTGGGCGTCAGGCAGGGTTTCGGCAATCGCGGTCATGGGCTCTCCTTTGGGGTCGCCATTCTAAAGCAGCCGCCGCCCACAATAAACCTGCCATTGCGACTGTTAAGGAAGTGTTGCAGACTGGCTGGAGTTTTTACTCGGCTTTGATGACAGGGATCGGGATCAAGGATGAAACAGATGCTCAAGAAGATGGCGCTCAGTGGCATTGCCAACCTGTTCGCCGAGAAGATGCCGTTCAACAAGCTGATCGGCATGCAGGTCACCCACTACGACTTCGACAAGGTGGAGCTGCGTATCAGGATGGAGGAAAAGCTGGTCGGCAACCCCTTCCACAACATACTGCACGGCGGCGTCACCGCCAGCCTGCTGGACGTGGCCGGCGGCATGATAGTGGCGGCCTCCTGCATCGATGAGCTGGAGGACTTTTCCCCCAGCTACCTCAAGGAGCGCTTCTCCCATCTCGGCACCATCGATCTGCGGGTGGACTATCTGCGCCCGGGCCGGGGCAACGAGTTCATCGCCACTGCCCACATCATCCGCGCAGGCAGCAAGGTCGCTGTCGCCCGGATGGAACTGCACAACGAGGAAGGGACCCATATCGCCTTTGGTACCGGCACCTACCTGGTCGGCTAACGGCAGTTATTGCATAAAAAATGCACTGATAAGCCGATTTTAATCATTAGAATTGCTACCCCCTCCCCCGTTCAGGGTCCATACTGAAAGTCGGGATTGTGTGCAGAGGGAGGATTGCAGACGATGAGTGCGATACTGGCTACCCAACCATCCAGAGCCTTGTTGACACAGCTCGAGGCCATGCGCGAACAGGTGCAGACGCCTGAGTGCCGTCACTGGTTGGAACAGGAGCTGGAGGGGTATTCTCTCTGTTCACCCCTGCCGTGGTATCGGATCATTGCCTGTCGGCAACGCGGTCACTTCCTGAATCTGAAGACGGGGAAATATCTGACTTGCCACATCGGCAGCCAAACGCTAAGCCAACGCGACCTGGCCCAAATTCAGTTCATCTATGCCCGTAAACCCGCCGCCCACTATTTGCTGCGTCATGATTCCCATATCGAGCCCTGGCCGGACCAACTGCTGGAAGCATATCGAGAACAGTTGATCCCCGACCATCTCTGCCTGCAGGCCTGGCATGAGCCTGTGTCTTCGCTGCGTTCACAACTGATGGAGGGAATAGCTCATTTCATTAGTGAGTACCCGAAGCATGCGGCTCTGCAAGCCCAACACGGCTTCAAGGCATTGCGGCATCAACACTGGCACATCTGAGCACGCGCCTGGCGCGCAAGGAGGGCACCATCGACAGGACCCACAACGAGATTGCCACAATCTAGAGTGCCGGAGTCAGGATCAGACTCCACCAGCGGGCCACCGAGCGGTGGCCCTTTTATTGTCCGGCGCAGAACAGCTCGGCAGGCAAGACAGGAAAGCATCACATACTATCGGACGGCGGCCAGCGACAGAGCCAGTGTCTCTTGGCACGAAAGCCAAATACGAAAAGGCCGCTCAATTGAGCGGCCTTTTCTAATGTGGTCGGTGTGAGAGGATTCGAACCTCCGACCCCTTCGTCCCGAACGAAGTGCGCTACCAAGCTGCGCTACACACCGATGTCTGCGGGACGGGAATTTACCGAAAGCCCCGACCCGACACAAGCCTTTTTTTGCATTCGCCACAAAAAAATGGCTTTCCGCTCAACAATCCAGCGCCTTGAGGAAAAAAAGAACGCAGGGCCTCATCCTGCGCCCTGATCATCTCTGTAGCGGCAACCGGAACTCGGCCGGCCCCAGCAGACGTCGTGACCAATCCGCCACGACACCATGTTCCAGCCAATGGGCCGCATGCTGCCGCCAGTTCGGGGAGAGCGCCGGGTTGTCCAGCAGCAGTCGCAGATCCTCCTCGTTGCGGGGCTGGTTGAACAGGATGTCGGCGGTGCGCTTCACCGTGAGCCCGGGATAGGGACTGTCTACCAGCAACAGTTCATCTGCCGGTGCCACCCGCCCCTCTTCCAGCACCCGCAGCAACCAGCCGCAGCGGCCACTGAGCTGCATCACCTGGGACAGCTGGCCATAGCCGAACCGCTGGTTGAGCTTGAAACAGGGGGAGCGCGGCTGGCTTATCTGGATCAGCGCCTCCCCGAGGCGGTAGACATCGCCGATGCAGGCCTGCGCCTCGATGAGCCCCAGACCAGAGAGATTCTCGCCAAAGGCGGCAGGCTGCCAGGGGGCTCGGGGGGCCGGCAGGCCCAGCGCGGTTTGCCAGGTCTTCCACCAGGCATAGTGATCCGCTGGGTAGTAGTGCAGGGCCCGGTCCGGGCCGCCGTGATGGCGTTGATCGCTCTGCTCATCCCCCTCCAGACCGGAATAGCGGCACCACAGGGGCGTATGTGACTCATGCTTGCCGATGGCGCTGACGAGGCCGGGGGCCAGTTCGGGATGGATGTCGGCGCTCTGGCCGATAAAGAGGGAAATCCGCATTCCATGCTCCTGACGGATGGGGGAATGCGGATCTTAGGAGGTGTTGACGCCTGGGCGCAAGGTGCGCCGGCGTCAACATCCGGGTCAGGCGACGGCCTGCATCTGGGTGGTCATGGCGATCTCGGCACGGCGGCGTTTTTCCGCCCGCGCCATCAGGTACCAGCTGCCGAAGGTGAACAGCGACACCGACAGCAGGATCAGGCTCGCGATCGCGTTGATCTCGGGTTTCACCCCGAGGCGCACCGCAGAGAACACCTCCATCGGCAGCGTGGTCGAGCCCGGACCGGAGACGAAGCTCGCCAGCACCAGGTCATCCAGGGACAGGGCAAAGGACATCATGCCGCCCGCCGCCAGCGACGGGGCTATCATCGGGATGGTGATCAGGAAGAACACCTTCCACGGCTTGGCACCGAGATCCATGGCCGCCTCCTCGATGGAGAGATCCAGCTCCCGCAGCCGCGCCGACACCACGATCGCCACGTAGGCGGTACAGAAGGTGGTGTGGGCGATCCAGATCGTCACCATGCCCC
>ENA-OWLM01000915-OWLM01000915.1-metagenome-genome-assembly--contig:-NODE-915-length-11114-cov-3.285921_pt1 | contig 11114 bp, 6 predicted proteins | sample MGYA00245349_ERZ651102 | MGnify/ENA primary metagenome ERZ651102 (study PRJEB26857, sample SAMEA4031759) | metagenome | biome: human; feature: oral; material: saliva | place: Philippines | collected 2014 | study... | reverse complement strand
GTTATCAAAATCGTTAACAGCACGTGTTTGTGCTAAATCAACAATCTAAAAGAGGAAACTACCGTGAAACTTACAAAACAGCAAATCATCTCCCGTATCTTGCCTATCCTGGGTACGATCCTTATTATCGTGGGTGTCATCTCAGAGGTAAGAGCATACTACGACGAACGTGCCCGTCAAGAATATTTGATGACGACACTTATCGAAAGAAATGTGGACGGTTATCTCTCGGAGATTGACTTCATGCTGGTAATCGCATTAAATCCAGACGTTGCCTGCGATATGATCTCTGCGTATCAGATGAAATACCCTGCATCATCGGTTACAATGGGTGGGGGCGAGGCAATCAGAATGCACTGTCCAAAAGAGTAATACAAGGATATTATCAGTTTTGCAACATAAAAAGAGGGATACATTCGTATCCCTCTTTTCTTTTGTTGTTCCCAGTTTATCACTTTTTATAAGGATATATCATTATCATGCAAAGGTAAATCGTGCTGACTACAATCATCCCTGTGTAACAACAGGATAATTGAAACTCAACACAAGGATAATCCTTATGATAAAACAATCAAACTATATTCGTTTGTTAAAAGCAGTAAACCCGGATTTATACGCCACGATGAAAATCGTGTTGTGTTCTGAAAGTGCTCCTACGCATCTTAAGAACTACTATCGTATCGTGTACAATAGAGGCGTCCGTTTATACGGATAACCTTTAATGTCATTAGACGATAGGTGGTGTTTTATCCACATAAATTAGAGGCTATCGTTTGATAGCCTCTTTTCTTTTGTCGCTTCCCAGTCTATCCAAATAAATAAGGTTATATCATTTATTTGATGACAAGGAAGAAAATTCGTGTCAGTAGGAAAAGGGACACACAGCAACGTGTCCCTTTTAATTATTAACATTTTTGGAGATTCAATATGAATACCAGAAAGATCCTTGAAAATCTGAAAAGATGGAAAGAAGCAAAAGGCGAAGACCTCCGTTTAGTTCCACCTTTCCATATCTTTTATCAAGATAATAAAGAAGAGTTGAAAGAACTCGCTCGTAAGAACGAAGAATTCAACCCATCCTAGTATCATATCGATACACCAATGAGTAAGGTTTTGCTGCAGTTCATATCTAATAAGCAAGGTGATATGACTACACAAAATAGAGGCTACCCGAAAGTAACCTCTTTTCTTTTATTTTTTAGGTTGACCTTTGTCATCCAACAAATCTTGTTCAATATAACCAGGATATTTACGTGGGTTAGCATGACCGTATTGACCACGGCCAAACAACCGCACCATCCAATACATCGTCCAACGACGCCATCTGGATACCCCAAGTACTTTCATCCCATCACGGAAGAGTCTATCTGCTTCTTTTTTGGTTTTAATCCCAAACGCATAATAATAATCATGAACGACAGAAGCTTCAAGGTATTTCCCATCCGTTGGGAATAACGGGGTCACGATACGCGGGACCGAGGCCAAGTCCGTCTTAAATCCTCTTGGTACAGTCACAACACCGTATTTCTCTGAGGTAAAGACTAAGTCTTGGTTTAACACGTAAACACGACGATGTTCTACGAACTGTCTTGTTGGGACTAAGTCCAACGGACTAAATTCCGCATTCTCTAACATGTATACTCCATTTCATTTAAAAGTAAAGAAAGAGGAGTAACCGAGTTACCCCTCCTCTTTTTATAGCTTCCCAATAAGGGCTTCTAATTTTTGAAGACGTCTTTCATGTTCATTGAGCACTTCTTGTTGTTCAGAAAGTGCACTGACCAACAACGCAATAATCGCATTATAGTTTAATGAAAGATACCCATTCTCATCTTGGCTTACTGCTTCAGGGAGGACTTTTTGCACCTCTTGAGCGAGTAAACCCGCTGTCATATAATCCGTGTCTTTAAACTTGTAGGTATACCCACGTAAAGACAAGAGCTTATCTAACGCATCTAAAATCGGAGAAAGGTTTTCTTTCAATCGACTATCAGAAGTCAGGTTGATTTCCCGTGGTCTGAAACGACCTTGATAGTAAAGGTCTTCATTATTCGCATCTTTATACAAGCGATGTTTTTGACCGCTTGTGGTAGACGTAAAGATGATCCCTTTTGACCCTAACATCCCATCAGTAAATAACCGTACTACCTTACCTTGCGCAAAATCACTTTCGTTACTTTGAAGATTTAAGCGATTGCCGATATTATCAAGCTCGGTACGCATGGTCGTTTCTAAATGACGGAAACTACCTAACAACATCGCATCAAACTGATAGGCGTTATGGAAGTAGGTGTTATTACCTGCGAGTAATGTCAAGTCTTTACGTTGTTGACTGTTACGTGGACTGTCCGTACTCAAACCCAGACTACCGTCACCCACCCCCTCACCGCCGGTGAGTTTCACGGTTTTCAACTTGGTATAACATTTCAAGTCGACATCCGCTTGTACCGTTGCATTTTCCGTATCAGGTTTAAATAAACCGAGTGAGATGGCACGTGAAACCAAACTCACGGATGGCAATCCATTGGTGGTATTACCATTGAAATAATAATCTGGGGCGCCCACATTATTATTTACACTAAGCTGTGCACGTGTCGTATCTAAGACGATACCGGAGGCAAGTTTGACACGAGAAGAGAGTTCTGTTTCTGGTCCTACTGTGACAGGGACTTTGAATTGGTTGTTACCCACATCTTTATTCAGATGGGATTTCAACAAGAACTTGTCTGTTTCAGGTAACTGACCCACTTTCGCTGATAACGTATTATAATCAGCGGTCATCTTCTCTTGGAAGACTTTAACATCTTTAAAGCCAAGCAAGAACGCACCAAAAGCAGATTCAAGGTTGAAGAACTCGCCCTCTACCCCTTGTGCTTTTACCGTGTTAACAAAGCGGTTACGCACTTCAGTCAAGTTTAGACGATACCCACTTCCACCCCCATTATAAACAGAGATAGAACTTAAGTTTGTTAACGCACTTTCACTATTCGCCACAGGATAAGTGTTTTGACCGGTTTTCAGTCTTAACGCTTCAACAAGCGTATTCGCTTGTAACGGAAGGCTGTATTTTTCTGTACTGCCTGACTTATAAACGAAATACTCATTGGCTTGGACTTTATCTGTGGAAAGTCCATTATCCCGTGTGGTAAGAGAAACCTGACTTGTGCCATTAATAAAGCTTAAGGATTTTACACCACTAATCGCTTTATCATTGTCCATTTTGACAATCTTACCTGCTTCTACAATACCAGGTTGCGCCACGTCAGAGGTTAACACGTAGTTACGGTTAACATGGGTTTCAATTTTGCTGTCAAGCTCTTGAAGCCCTTTGACTAACATGGCAACGGCACTGTTACTGTCGAGATAGGAGACCGTTTCAAACTGCGTAAACTCATCGTTTAAGTAACGTTTCGGGTAGCGGTAATAAAGTGCGGTCGTATTTGGGTCTGTGGCTCTAAAGCCATAGATGTTACCCCGCCCATTCTCACCTTGATAACTAATTACACCGATATTACGAATCGTATTCATCACAGGGGTATTATTTGCTACCTCTGTTAACTGACTACGGTTGGTGCTCAACATCACTAACTGGTCAACGGTTTCGCCGAGTTTAAAGCGCTGATTACCTTTCTTATAATAGTACTCTTTCATTACGACCGGGATACTGCCCTTGGTCTTGTCTGGAGAGGAGAGAGTCATTGCAGGTTGGTTTTCCACCTGTTGACTATCAAGACGATAAACCGGTGTTAAACCATTATCAGCTGATTTGCTTGCAAGCACTGTATCCACAGTAGGTAACAATAACTCTCCTGTGGTGGTGTAGCGTAACACGTTACTTGGTACGGCTTTCTCTGGCGCTGTTGCAGAATAAGGGATTAAGTTCTTCTCTGCAATTTGTTGGTCGATACGTTGGTTGATTGTTGAGGTCAACTCTGTCATTCGAGCGTCGATAGCCGCATTCAGTTTCTTGATTTTATCATCAACGTTTTCATCCTGACGCTTGAGACTATCCGTAATCAGTTTGACGATATCCTTACGGAAGTTCGATAACTGAAGTTCGACATCTGCATCGTGTGCACTGTTATCAATGACCACATGCCCATCACGAATGAGTCGTTTGATCTCTTCGTACTTCTCCTGGAAGCGTATGACATTATCCGCCACTTCTTTGCGTGTTTCACGATTAAGTCCGCGCAACGCCGCAAGTTCTTCGAGTAACTCTGGTACCACACTACCTTGGGCTTTTTCAGCTTCTAATAACTGACGATAGATTTCCACTAATGCGTAGATTGGTGTCGTCACATCTGTGATACCTGTCAACTCACCAAAATCGTGTCCATGTGGAATCGCAGGGAATGTCAGTGGTTTACCAACAATTTCACCCCAGCTTGTTAAGAGTGGATTTTCAAGATAGCTTGCAATTTGTGCTGCATATCCTGCCACATCCAAAACAAACTGCCCACCAAGTGTTTGGTAGGTCACACGATAAGTCCCGGTGATTTGTCTATCATCAAATAAGATTAACCCTTCAACACGTTGTTTACCTGTCACGAAAGGAATAATCTCACCGAAGTAACCCCCGAACATGTAGTCACGGTTTTCTTCTAAACGAAGGGGTTGTCCATCTTCCGTATCAAGACGCTCAATCACTACGCTACGACTAAAGAACGGCGCATAGCGCGGGATGATGTAGTTAAAGTCATGACGGTTTTCATCGGTTAAGACGTAAGTCTCTTGGACCAAGTTACCTGGTAGTGCACCGGTATGGTCAAACGGGTACTGAATCAATTTACCGATATCTAACAGCTGCGGAAGTGGTTTAACACCCACATTCTCACTTGGTCTTGTAATCGGTTTTAATGCCAAGTCAGCGAAGACTGCATAGGTCGGGTCATTGAGACTGTACTTGTCATTAAACGCATTGATTTTTGTACTGAGTTCCGTATAGCGGTTTAACAAACTTGGATAAAGATTGTTATTCCCGCTTCTGGTATGAAGACTTAACTGGTTACTGTAAGCGTCGATGTCGTTAGCTAACGGTTCACGTTCTGCTCGGATAATTGATGCAACATCTAAAATCTCCGTTGCATTATAAATAACACTAAGTTGGCTATCCCAGGCTTGGTGTCTTTCTAAGATATACCCGTAACCGTTTAAGTTGTTATTTGGCAAGAACTCATTTTCATAGGTGGTCTTAAGCCAACTATCTTGTTCTTGCTGTTGTGCCCAACGAATTGCCGGTGGAATGAGTGCCGCTTTATAACGGTCTAAACGACGTCTGACACTAACAAATCTATCACCAAGCAGACGAACTTTCTCAAGCTCTTGTGGTGTATAAATACGTGGTCTTGTCGGATGGCGTAAGTCATTGCTGATATAATAACCATCTTCTGGTGTATAGCCATACTTCGCCACGTAGATATCGATGTCAGCAACTAACTGCTTACGAAGATTTACACGCGCATTGTACTCCGTATCGGTATTATCCGGATACGGTTCATTGAGTCGGTTATCATAAAGACGAACACGACGCACTAACTCGTTATACTCTTCTTGAGAGGCACCACGACGTACCGGTAAAACGATACGCTCTTTGGATTGCAGGTATTTACCACCATAATAAGTAGCGATATTAAAGTGTTGGTTGTGTTTATCGACCTCAGCTTTTAACTGATTACCTTCACTCACCAAACGTAAATACAATGAATGGTCAATACGCTGGTTATTGGTATAACGAAGTTTATCTTCTTCGTAAGTCGCAATACGGGCAATTAACGCCGTATACTCGTTATAGTTATCTACCTTAACTTCTGGAAGGTCTTTAAATAAAACGGCTGCTTTATTATAGTTCCCATCCGTAAAGGTGACATCATACATCTCACGATACGCCGTTGCGACTGCTTTGGTATCCGTTACGGCTAAATCGATATCCGCTTTAAACAAACTGAAATAACCAGCGCGTAAAACTTTCTCGGTATAATCAGATAATGCACGATTTAATGCAGTACGTTCTGCTTCACTGGTGGTCCAAGGACCTAACCCCAGTTTAACATCACGGTATTTTAATGGCTCTTCATATTTCGCATTCAATGCTTGAGAATAAGCCATCATCCCTTTAATATAATCAAGGGATAAACTAAACTGACCTACTTTCTCAACTGGTGTAGTGAGAAGTTTACCTTGGTTATCGAACCCATACGCACGACGTCTTTCTGTGCTGTATTTGGCCGCAAATAACGAGGTATTATCTGGGTAAGGTTGGTCTGCACGAGCAATTAATTTCCCGTGGGTCACAGAAGGCGCTGAAACGCTTCCTAATGCATCTAACTCACTTTTCGTGTAGTAAGGCTTAAATAACGTACTTAACGAGATACAACGCGTGTTATCAAGCTTATAGACAGGGTTGTCTAAAGCAATAATAAGCTCGTCGACTTTACTGATTAACGCACGTTCTACAATTGTGGTATCTTGGCCTCTTGAAAGACTATCGAAATACTGACGTTGATAAGTCACGATATCTTTATATAGCGCACGATGTGGGTCTACAAGAGAGGATTGATTAATCCCTAGTCTTATATGCTCACCATCTTGACTGTCTTCACCACCATTAAAATAGTAAAGAAGCAGGTCTAAATGATTGGACCATTTCTGCGTGTTAATCGGTTTATCAAACTCATTTAAACCGCGTTCATCGCGTTGCATTCTCACCGGATAAGGACGGTTGTCTTTAAACGGTTTTATCTCATCGATATTCTGATACCAGATGTGGGTTTGCTGGATTCCATTAGCTTGTTGGAAGCTTTGGATATCTTGGATAATCGCTTGGCGTTTCGCCTCGTAATTCGTTTGGTTTTGTTCGTTTTGTGCAAAGGCAAGTTCAGCCATCGCATCGGTCGGATGACCTTGCTCTGTAAAGCTGATAATCTGATCGATATTGCCTAAGAGGCTATCTGCGATACTACCATAAAGCGCATTGCCTGCAGCGTTATGATAGTAACGAAGGTTTTCGATACTTCTTTCACGATTGACGTAGGCTTTATTGCGTAAGAACCATACTTGTCTAAAGTAGTCTTTAAACTTATCAAAGGCTTGTTTGGTTTTCGGCACAATAAAAGAGGTTTCTTCATTGTGACGATTTTTATACCAACCAGAAAGATAGATATCTGCCAAAGCTTGAGTGTCACACGGCTGTTTACCGTAAATATCTAACAGTGGAACACCATACCCCTCTGCTGTCATATTAGGGAAGCGCAGTGCTTCTTTAAACTGACGAACCAGGTCTTCTTCGGTACCCACTTCAATGACAGTACCTGAATTTCCCTCATCGTTTAAGATTTCATCAAGGGTTAACCCACGCCATCTTGGCTCACCAAACAAGAATGCCAGTGTTTCGTGTGTATGCACGTTTTCATAGCCATAACCAGAAACAGCACGGACAGCACGGTCTTGGAAGAGCTGATACTCTTTACTGTCTTTAACGCGTTTAGCCCCTTCCGTTAACGGATAGAGGTTATCATTTCCCGCTGTATCATATCGCATCATTCCGAGGATAACGATATCACGTAAGTCAGTGACAACAAAATCTGGTGCATGGGTGGTTTTCTTAAAGGCGAGCTTATAATCGCCTTTCGCCACGAGTTCTTTCTGACGACCATATAAAACGATGTTCTTATTTTGGTCAGTGATAAACGTCGTCTTATGCGTCCAAGTCGGTTCTCTATCAGTACTGATTTCTGCACGACCATTTACCAGGGTGACTTCTAAAAACGGAGAAGAAACAATCGAGCGACTAAAGTTGTAGTCATTGCTATCGTAGTATGGATACCCAATACGAAACGTGTGGTTATACGGTGCTGATGTCGTAATAATTAACTTGTTCGTTTTCTTATCGAAGACGATTTCGTTGATATTTTCAACGATAGAAGCACCCGTTAACGCAGACGGCTGTGGTAAGGTGTTTTCATCAATGCGGAATAAAGAGGTATCTTCAACACCCGCATAGGTCGTGGATAATGCACTATTCCATGCTTTTACCTTTTCTTTCCAAGCTCTCAACTGCTCGTTATATTGACGTGCACTAGCAACAGAACTCTCAGGCGCTGGTAATGTTTTTAGTTTCATTACCTCACGTTGGAGATATTCATTTCCTTCAATCCAATGTGGGATAAAAGGATCGGCTGTCATCTGACTAAAGCTTATTGCATAACCCTTACCAGAGGTATCCAAAAGACGTTTGTATTTGGTCTCTGGGGATGGGTTAGCTTCAGACCCATTGACGTAATCTACCACAGGGGATAACATCGCCCAGTTATATCCAATCGCACGTTTTAATGAAAGACTTCTTGCATGACGCAGTGCACGCGCACTAAACCATTCGCCATGTGGATGATGGGTTTTATAGGTTCTTGCAAGGAAGGCAACCATGCACATGTATAGACGTGGGAAGTTGACATCATCGTTTTTGATCTCCCCTTTCTTACCGTACATCAAAGAAAGTGAATCATTGATGTAAGTAGTATAGCGAGATATTTTCGCATCCTCACTGGTGTCTAGCCCAAAGATAACCGGCAGTGTCAGATTTACTTTTACCTGTGCGCCGTTGATTGTAAGATCGCTTAGATAATTCGGTTCACCCACTAAGTCCATTAACTCGTTAACGCGCTGAATTAAGACTTGTTTCTTGCTACCAGAAGCGTCGCCATTGACTGCCATATCGCGCAGTTGTTGGATAGCCGCGTCAAAACTTCCGAACAGTTCTGCTTTTGCTGCGGTATCTAAACGAAGTAACGCATTGGTGTCTTTGTCTGGATAACGATCAAGATAGCCATCTTCACTACCATATGCAAAGTAAAACCCGAAAAGATCTTTTAAATATGAAGTTTCATATTTCGGTTCAGGCCATCCTGGGAAGTCCGACGCTTTAATGCGTCCGTCGGTTGGAAGATAATACTCTATTGGGAGTTTATAACTTTCAGCCAATTCCACGGCACGACGAGCAAGTTTGTTGTATTCAGTACGGTTTTGTGTTAGACTGCCTTTCTTATACTTCTCAAGGTCGTCGATCATCTTCTTAAGTGCAGGCGTTGGTTCAACCGGTTTGACTGCCAGTTCATTTAACCACGGATCATCGCCAAACCAATTTAACTGAGGAGTGATGTCTTCACCATCGTAGGTGACTTTCATCTTTTCTTTTAATACTGCAAGGACAAACCGACGATGTTCTTCTAACTTATCACGTTTGATAACCGCATGCGTACGAAGGTATTCAGAAACAACACGATAAGCGATATATCCCGATACCGCATCTTCCAAAAAGATTTCTGTAAAGTACCCGTCACCAAATTTCACTTTGGTTATGTCCAATGACTCTTCTTTCCCTAAGATCTTATTATAGAACTCAAAAGCAGCTTTTGCACGCACTTCGTGATTGATCTCAACTTCATAACCGTTTTCTTTTACGACGAAGTTGATACCAGCAAACAAGGCTCTTGGAAAACTTGCATCTTTTAATAGTGCAATCACCTGTTCTTTTGACTGGGTACCGATAAGCTCTGGTTTATTTGGTGTAAGGAGCTCTTTGAGGTTCAGGCCATTATAGGTGATATCTTCTGCACTGCCATAGACAGTAAAAACACCGTCCGCTATCGTTGCGCGATTACCATGTTGTTTGACTTGCTCACGAACGGTATCGAAGATATAAGCTCTCCCTGTGGGTGCCATGCCGAGATAGCGCTTTATCTCTTCGGTCACAGACGCTGGCGTGACGTCTTTGTACCCTTTCTTCGGATAATCCTCAAGATTACTTGCTCGATCGCCAATACCGTTAAATTCAACCATCGCGACATGTGCACCGAGCCAGTAGAGGAGTTTTTTGTTATTTTCACCTGCCATGCGGATTTCTCCTTATCTTGTTTTTCAGGCTATGTTATTAAATAAAATAGGGATTCCCTATAAACATATTTATGGGGAATTAAGTAATTTCACATAGCCTCGAACGTATGGGAGAGACCCTTTTGCTATGAACTTAGAGACAAGACGATTAGACCATAGACAGCCCGGGTATGTCTACAGTGTCGATGCCCATCAGTGGGATTTTGAACAAAAGAACGTAAAACTCGGTCACCATGTAGGGGCAGTTACTCACCCTGCAGATAAAATCGATTTATGCTTAACCAAAGACGGGATAGATTATCTTCATTTAAGGGATACTTCTTTATTTGCAGTAGGTGGATACTTCCACTGGCACGATGGAGATGCGGATGGGATCTATATAGAAGAAGGGGCGCGTAGTCAGAAACTTCTTCAGACGCATCATATCAACATCGTCAACTTTGAAGAAGTGGGGGGTATCGTAAAACCTTATCGCTTTACGGATGATAATCTGGTAGAAGAAGGGGCGGTAGGAAAACAACACCACACGATGTTACTTCACTTCCCAGATGTCGATATCAATAACAAACTGGTGGGTGTGGTGATTTGTGGAGAGCTATATTGGTTACACCATGATGGACTCGTGGTGAGCTTTGTTAATGAGCACACGTTACGATTCAATTTCGATAAATGGCATTTAAACGAGAAAGTGTACTGGTTTAGAAAACGCTTCGGTGATAAACACCTCAAGCTAACGCCATTTTTAGATAACCGGGTAAAAATAGAAGAAATCCGTAAGGTAGACTTCTTAAAACGTTTGTTTAAATTACCACAATCTTTCTTGGTCGTTATCGAATGCCCTCATCCGTTAGAGCTCACCAAAGAAGCGGTCTCGTATCATCAGTTACCGAAACGCTACTTTGCGGGTAAACATCATTATGCCCCGTTAAGAAGCAGTGATGGAAGATACCTGCCTTATATCCCGATGGATGAAAGAAACGGCTTTGTTTTAGCCACAGAAGAAAACCGTGTCTATCCACAGCAAAACGATACGCTACTTCGAGATGACCAACCGTACTTAAATGAGTTACCGGTAAGTAACCGTGCGGCGGAATATCGATTAGCGCATTTTATTAACATTAAAGTCAAAGAGTAAATAAATGCCTATGCTATTATTTCTAAAACAAGCTTATGCCTTTCTTGGGTGTATTCTTAGTGCGACCTCGGAGTATATCACCAAGCAC
>ENA-OWLM01000914-OWLM01000914.1-metagenome-genome-assembly--contig:-NODE-914-length-11117-cov-2.844151_pt1 | contig 11117 bp, 10 predicted proteins | sample MGYA00245349_ERZ651102 | MGnify/ENA primary metagenome ERZ651102 (study PRJEB26857, sample SAMEA4031759) | metagenome | biome: human; feature: oral; material: saliva | place: Philippines | collected 2014... | reverse complement strand
ACCGCGGCCAGCACGGCCGCCGGGGTCTGCTCGCGGGTGGCGGCAAAGCCCCAGGCCCCGTTGACGATCACCCGGATGCCGATGCCCGAGGACTCGCTGTTGGTGACGTTCTGCACCTGCGCTTCGCGGGTGATCACCGCCTGGTTGAGGTAGCGGCCGATGCGCACGTCGCAGTAGCTGGCACCGGCGCGCTTGGCGGCGGCCAGCGCGGCCTCGGCCAGCACCTTCTTGCGACCCACGTCGCCGGGTTCCAGCAGCTGCTCGGCAGCGATCAGCCGCGCATGCGGCAGCATCAGGCCGGCCAGGCCCATCCCAGACAGGGTCAGAAACTCACGACGTTGCACAGCAGGCGGTTCCCCAGCAGCGATTTCGGGCCAAAGCCGTCAACCTTGGACAAGCTCTCGACTTTCAGGGGAGCGCCGGGAGTGGCACAAGTGACTCCGGTCATGGTTGGATGTGCGCTGTGACGACAATCTGCACCTGACATGACCCAACAGCGATGGTCCGAGGCCTGCGAGCGCAACCGCGACCCGATCCTGGCCGAACTGCGCCGCCACCTGCACGACCGCCAGCGGGTGCTGGAGATCGGCAGCGGCACCGGTCAGCACGCCGCCTATTTCGCCCAGCAGCTGCCGCATCTGCGCTGGCAGGCCAGCGACCATCCGGACTACCTGCCCGGTATCGCCGAACGCCTGGCCGAGGCCGCGCTGCCCAACGCACCGCCGCCGTGGCCGCTGCAGGCGGTGCTGGAGCCGCAGCCCGGGCTGGCCCCGTGGCCAGCCGACGCGGGCAGCTTCGATGCGGTGTACAGCGCCAACACCCTGCACATCATGAGCTGGGCGCACGTGCAGGCCTTGTTTGCCGGCCTGCCAGCGGTAATGGCCCCGGGGGCATTGCTGTGCGTGTACGGGCCGTTCAATTACGGCGGGGAATACACCAGTGACAGCAACCGGACCTTCGATGCGTGGTTGAAGGACCGCGATCCGGCCTCGGGCATCCGCGATGTCGAGGCGGTCGACGCGCTGGCCGCCGCGCAGAGACTGGTGCTGGTTGAGGATGTGGCGATGCCGGCGAACAACCGGCTGCGGGTATGGCGACGCAGCTGATCAGGCGTCCGGTTCCATTGCTGACAGTCGTGCCGCGGCGGCGCGAAGGCCAGCGAAGATCGGCTGTGCGACCTCCTGCGGGAAACCGGGTGGAAGCACCTGCTCTACTTGGCCGATGGCCGGTTCAACGCGCGCGAGCAGTTCCTCGATCCAGGGCTCGGCCCCGCCGCTGATGCCGCACTTTCGCGCGGTTTCATTCCAGTGCCGCCGGCGAATCCCCGACAGTTTGCGATGGCGATTCTTGCCTCGCAGTGACATGGCCATCTGGGCCTCGTGTGGATCCAGCATGCCGGGACCGCGACCAAGGATGGGATAGACCGAGAGAACATCGTAGACCGGCGTCAGGCGGAACCGGCCCTCCGCTTCAATGTGCACGCTGAAGTTCTTGGCGTGGCCATCGGTAGCGGCGAGCATCCAGAACAGGATCTGCACCTTGAAGAACGTTGCCCGGTCGGTCGCGTCTTCTGATTGGCGAAGCAGATCCATGATCTCGACAATGCCGGGGCCGCCCTCGACCTCGTACTTGCTGGCGGGAGGCAGTCCGAACACCTGGCACATGTCTTCCTGAGGCAGCCTCAGCCACCACGTTTCGTCGCGCGCAAGCCGACGGTCGAAGCGCTCCACGATCAATGCGCGCTGTTCGTCAAACGTGCCCATGGAGGTAGCTGCAACGGGGATGCCGAACGCACCGATCAGGTGCATGCACAGCCACTCGTTCTCAACCGAAAGCTGCATGTCGGCCTGCATGTTGCCGACCAGTCCAAGCGGAAGCTTGAAAATGTGGGTGCTGGGCGTGCTGCCAGTCGGCAGGCCCCAGCCTTCTGGATGCCGCAGCAGACCGGTCTTTTCCTGGGCACCGGCGATCGAGATGCGGAATTCATCGCTCTGATCAGCAGCACTGCCCGGCAATGGAGAAGTGGTAACCCCGCGCAGGATGGCGGCCACATCGCTGTCATCGAGTGGACGGTACTCGATGCGGTGCAGCTCACCCGGTGTCGCTCTTTGTGGCAGAAGCTGCACGGCACCGACACAGTCCCGGCCGATGGCCTGCAGCAGGTCGAAGGTGCCCGTGCTGCGTGTGCCGAATCGGTTGCGGATACGAGCACGGATGCTCGCGTTGTCGGGCAGAAGGTTATCGAAGTAGTCGAGAACGACCTGACCGCGATGACTTTCTCCTGCGGGCAGCAGCGGTAGTGAAAGCGACAGTGGACGTGGGGCGGGGGAGGCCAGCCACGATGCAGCGTAAGTCAGCCGTGGCGTGGCATTGGTTGCATCGTGCCAGGTGGCGACCTCCAGGCCGTTCATCCAGACCGTGAGTGCGGCCATGTCTACCATTCCTGCTCGGGTGGAGCAGCCTTGCGGACTGCGGGGTGCAGGGATACTTCCAGTCCGAGCACCGCCCAGACTTTCATCAATCGATCAAACGTGGCCGATTCGGGCGCGCGTTCGAGCGCACTGACGGCCTGGCGTGTTACGCCGAGCCGGGTCGCCAGTTCGGCCTGGCTGATACCGGCGCTTTTGCGGAAAGCACGCATGAGCGCTGAGAGTTGCTGTGGAGTACGCACCACGAAGCTGTCGTTGGCCACGGTGTGTCCCTGCCGATTCGATGACGAATGCAACTTATAGCTTGCATCGTCAATTAGCAACCTATGTGTTGCTTTTCCAAGAGGCAACCTATAGGTTGCCTATTCAGAATGCAACTAATAGGTTGCTTTCCGGCGGCCTCAAGCCACCTGCACGATGTGCAGCGCCTTCGGGTTCCGCCACTGCGCCAGCAGGGCGGCTTCCCGCGCCTTGGCACTGTGCAGGTGCGCTTCCTTGACGTGCCCATAGCCGCGGATGTGCTCGGGAACGCTGGCGATCTCCACCGCCAGTGCCACCCGGTCGTCGTCCAGGCCGGCCAGCAGTTCGTCCACGGTGCGCGCATAGTCCTCGATCAGCTGGCGCTCGCTGCGGCGTTCCTCGGTCCGGCCGAACACGTCGAACGTACCGCCGCGCAGGAACTTCAGCTTCGCCAGCAGGCCGAACGCCTTCATCATCCACGGGCCGTATTCCTGCTTGATCAGCCGGCCCTGTTCGTCCTTTTTCGCGAACAGCGGCGGTGCCAGGTGGAAGCGGACCTCGAAATCGCCCTCGAACTGCTGCTGCAGGCGGCGTTGGAATTCGCCGCTGGTGTACAGGCGGGCCACTTCGTACTCGTCCTTGTAGGCCATCAGCTTGAAGTAATAGCGGGCAACGGTTTCGGTCAGCGCGGTGCTGCCGGCCTTGTCCCACTCGGCCACCCGCACCTTGTCCACCAGCGCGCGGTAGCGGGCGGCGTAGGCGGCGTCCTGGTAGTCGGTGAGGAAGCGCACGCGGCGTTCGATCAGCTCGTCCAGCGAACGCGACAGGCGCTCGTCGTCCAGCGGCAGAAACGCCACGTCGCCCTGGCCGGCACGGCCGGGCAGCCCGCGCAGCTCGCGCTCGTCGCCGGTGTTGCGCGGAGCCGCGTTGGCTCCCCACTCGTTGCCTTCCCACTCGCCCGGCGGCAGATCGTGCAGCGGACCCGGCGTGCGTTCGGCATCGGTGTGACCGTTGCGCACCAGACCGGCGGCCTGCTGCACCGCCTGCGGGTCCACCGCGGCGAGCCGGCCCCAGGCGAAGGCCTGCTGGTTCATCGCCACGGCCGCGCCATTGAGCTCGATCGCGCGCATCAGCGCCTCGAACGAGATCGGCACCAGGCCCTGCTGCCAGGCGTAGCCCAGGATGAAAAGATTGGCGGCAATGGCGTCGCCCAGCAGTGCCGTGGCCAGCTGGGTGGCGTCCAGCAGCAGCGGCTCGCGACCGCCCAGTGCCACGCGGATACCGGCAATGATGTCGGCGGCCGGGAACTGCATGTCCGGGCGGGTGGTGAACGTGCCCGGCATTGCTTCATAGGTATTGAGCACGACCTGCGAACGCTCGGCGCGCACCTTCGACAGCGCCCAGTAGTCGTTCACCACCACCATGTCGCAGCCCACCACCAGGTCGGCCTCACCGGCGGCGATGCGCACCGCGTGGATGTCCGACGGCGTGCGCGCGATGCGGATGTGCGTGGTCACCGCACCGCCCTTCTGGGCCAGTCCGGTCTGATCGAGCACGGTTGCGCCCTTGCCCTCCAGATGCCCGGCCATGCCCAGCAGTGCACCGATGGTCACCACGCCGGTGCCGCCGACGCCGGTGATCAGGATGTTCCACGGCTGTTCCAGCGTGCTGCGGAAGACGGGGGGCGGCAGGTTGTCCAGCAGCGCGCTGCCGTCGCGGCGCGCGCCCTTGCGCGGCGTACCGCCGTGCACGGTGACGAAGCTGGGGCAGAAACCGGTGGTGCAGGAGTAGTCCTTGTTGCAGTTGGACTGGTCGATGTCGCGCTTGCGCCCGAACTCGGTTTCCTTCGGCAGCACCGACACGCAGAAGCTCTTCTTGCCGCAGTCGCCGCAGCCTTCGCAGACCAGCGAATTGACCACCACGCGCTTGGGCGGGTCGACCAGCTTGCCGCGCTTGCGGCGTCGGCGCTTCTCGGTGGCGCAGGTCTGTTCGTAGATCAGGATGCTGGTGCCCTTGACCTCGCGCAGCTGCTTCTGCACGGCATCGAGCTCGGCGCGGTCATGGAACTCCACGCCTTCCGGGAACAGCTCGCGCTTGTTCCATTTGCCGATCTCATCACTCACCAGCACGATGGTCTGCACACCTTCGGCGCGCATCTGGTGGGCAATCTGCGGCACGGTCAGGGTGCCGTCGACCGGCTGCCCGCCAGTCATCGCCACCGCGTCGTTGTAGAGGATCTTGTAGGTGATGTTGACCCCGGCGGCGATCGCCTGGCGGATCGCCAGCGAGCCACTGTGGAAATAGGTGCCATCACCCAGGTTCTGGAACACGTGCTCGGTGTCGGTGAACGCCGCCTGCCCGGCCCAGGTCACGCCTTCGCCGCCCATGTGGGTGAAGGTGTCGGTGCTGCGGTCCATCCAGGTCACCATGTAATGGCAACCAATGCCGCCCAGCGCACGCGAACCGTCCGGCACGCGGGTGGAGGTGTTGTGCGGGCAGCCGGAGCAGTAGTGCGGCACGCGCGGGAAGTTGGCGCGCGGCAGCGCAAGCTCGGCTTCCTTGGCATCCATCCAGCGCAGGCGCTGTTCGATGGATTCGTTGCTGAAGAACTTCTGGATGCGGCGGCCGATCACGCCGGCAATGGTGGCCGGGGTCAGTTCGTTGGTCGACGGCAGGATCCACTGGCCCTGTTCGTCGTACTTGCCGACGATGGACGGACGCGGACCGGCGCTGGCCGGCCAGTTGTAGAACTGCTCCTTCATCTGACGCTCGATGAAGGCGCGCTTTTCCTCCACCACCACGATGTCTTCCAGGCCTTCGGCGAAGCGCGCGATACCCACCGGCTCCAGCGGCCAGGTCATGCCGACCTTGTACACGCGGATGCCGATCTCGGCACAGGCGCGTTCGTCCAGGCCCAGGTACTCCAGCGCCTGCAGCACGTCCAGATAGCTCTTGCCGGTGGTGACAATGCCCAGCCGCGCACGCGGCGAGTCCATCACGATGCGGTCGATCTGGTTGGCGCGCGCGAAGGCCTGCGCGGCCTTCACCGCATAGCGGTGCAGGCGCATTTCCTGGTCCAGCGGCGGGTCCGGCCAGCGGATGTTGAGCCCACCGGGGGGCATCTCAAAGTCTTCCGGCAGCACGATCTGGCGTGCGAACGGGTCGACCTGCACTGACGCCGACGATTCCACGGTTTCGGCAATGGTTTTGAAGCCGATCCAGCGCCCGGTATAGCGGCTCATCGCCCAGCCGAGCAGGCCCATGTCGAGGATGTCCTGCACGCCGGCCGGGTTGAGTACCGGCATCATCGCGCTGACAAATTCGTCCTCGCTGCCGTGCGGCAGGGTCGAGCTGCGGCAGGCATGGTCCGCCGTGCACCGAAGTGCCGGCCGCATTGGCGTGCTTGAACACGTCGCCACAGCGGTCCACGCCCGGACCCTTGCCGTACCACATGCCATACACACCCTGGACCTTGGCCCCGGGGAACAGGTTGGTCTGCTGGGTGCCCCAGACCATGGTCGCCCCGAGGTCCTCATTCAGGCCCGGGGTGAACTTCACCTTGGCCGCTTCCAGGTGCTTCCGCGCGCGCCACAGCTCCAGGTCGAAGCCGCCCAGCGGACTGCCACGGTAGCCACTGATGAAACCGGCGGTGTCCAGGCCGGCGGCCTGGTCGCGCAGCTGCTGCATCAGCGGCAGCCGGACCAGCGCCTGCACCCCGCTCAGGTAGATGCGGCCGTCGGTCCGGGTGTACTTGTGGTCCAGCGTGTAGCTGTCATCCAGCGCACCGGGCTGGTTGGCGGACGAGGGCGAGGTGAGTTCGGCGGTACTGGTCATGGCTGGCCCGGAATGACGGCTGGCACGGCCACGCAGAGGCGACCGGAAAGGTGCGGATTGTAACAGTGACGCAATTTCCACACTTTTCATGACCCCAAGGGGTCGCATCCGGGCGCGTTCTGCGGTTAGGATCGGGGAGGGAGGTTGTGTGACAACCTGGGGGAGTTTGTATGGCAGTGGCAAGAAATGTGCTGTCCAGCGTGGTGCTGGCGGCGGGGATGGCAGTGTTCGGGGTGGCAGCGCAATCGTTGCCGACACTGCAGGAGTTCTACTTCGACGACGACGTTGCCGCAGCTGCACCGGTTGCGGTGCCAGCGGATGCCGGCGATCTGGTCGACCAGCTGATGCGGTTGCGCGAGCGTGGCCGCGGCAAGGCGCTGGATGCCACCGTGCAGCTGGCCAGCGTGGCCTATTCGCAGGGTCGCCCGGAGCTCGGCGCACAGCTGTACGCCGAAGCCGAGAAAGAGGCACCGGCCAGCTCGGTGCCGGGCCGCATGGTGCGTTGGAACCACGGCTGGGACCTGTACCGCAACGGCAACATCGACGGCGCACTGACCGCCTGGCACAGCGCCCAGTCCGGCGTGCGTGGCAATCCGTCGTGGGTGCCGCCGACCCTGGCGCTGGCGTTGTGGACGCAGGGGCGCAAGGACGAAGCGGTGAAGTGGTATGCCGCTGCCGTGCGCACCGAACCCAACCAGTGGGGCAGCACCGCCGGCTATGCCCAGCAGCTGCCGACCTGGCGTGACGCCGAACGCGCCACCCTGGCCGAAGTGCACCAGGCCTGGGCGGCCAATCCGCCGGCCTGGCCGTAACGCCCGATCCGGCATGGTGGGGACGCGCATGGCGCGTCCCTACGCCATTCGCCCGTTCCGCAAAACGGCACGGGCCGCGGGCGATCAACCGTCGGCGCTGACCGTGCGCCCGCGTGCCCATTCGCGCAGGGCGGTGAGTTCGCGTTCCAGCTTACCCATCTTTGCACGGGTACCCTTTACCGCATTGGGGGTGATGAGGGCTAGTGTAAGCTTAGCGTTAGGGTTCTGGGTGTAGTAGCGAGAAACGATGTGGGTTTCTTCGTATGCGCGGATGTTGTTTACAAGCTGTTCAAGCTGGCGTTCGCGGGCGTATGCCTCGTTTGCCTGCTCGATAGTCGGGTTTGCAATAACCTTATATGCGCCACCCTCTTCGACTTTGACAGAGCGGTACCAACCAGAGCGAGAGTGACCGTGAATGTAGATGGAAGCTCCTTCCTGGGTCTGGGTGGTGTTAATGGATTCGACAGTAAATACACCCTTGCCGGTGATAACCAGGTCACCAATGTTAGCTTCAAGCATTGTAAGCACCTTCCTGCGCGTGTTCGAGATGATTTGCTTCCGGGGCTTCCCGGCTTATATCTATACTGTACCACAGATTTTAAATGTCATGCAAGCCAATTTAAGGTGACGTGCAACACATCTACCCCCTCCAGGTCACCAACAACGGCGCTAGAGGGGGTAGGTGAACGGAGATTGATGGGCAAGTTTGTGCCACATAACGCAACAACACTAAAGCCCCTAGAAGTCCTCCACGTTTAGACTTCTAGGGGCTTTATTTGCCGCAAATAGCCGGAAGTTACAGCATAGGTTCAGCATCCTTAGGAAGGGTCAGCTTAGCGCCCACCACCTCATCACCAATTTTCAAGGTAGCGATAGCGCAAGAATGCTTTGGGTCGGAGGAGTAATGAATGGTGGTGTCGCGTGGGAGGTCTAGAACATATCGTCTACCAGAGGGCGCTAGTAGCACTACCTGCCGCACGTCGCCCGATTCTGAAACCCAGCCGCCATACCTGCCGCCATTCTTGAACTTTACCAGAGGAAACGTCCATCCGCCAGCTAAAGAAACAGCAGATTCCTCGGAGTCAGTCAGCATCGGAACCATCTCCCGGCAATAGTCGCGCCACGGATTTAAGTATCCAACTTGACCCCTATATCCAATATACCCACTAAGGGTAAACCCGGCAGAGGTTGCAAGCACAATAAGTGCAAATAGAGCGCCTGGCAAAATCGACTCAGTTGCGCTTCGCTGAGGTGAAGTAACCCAGCCAGCGAGTAATGAGGTGACTATAGCATAGCCGATAATAGTAGTTAGTAGAGCACCTAAGTAAGGCGCATCCCACTCGATTTCAGTCTTCCAGGTATATGTTCGAACAGCCTTGGAGTCGAATTTCGGCTCCCTACCAGTTGCCACACGCTCAGATGCTTTAGCGTCCGCAAAAACTGGCTTCCAGCGCTTCGCGTAAGACGCGGGTAGGTGAAGCGTCCACGTAGCGTACCGGGTATCATACTTAATGTCGCTAAGATGAATGTCCATGCGCGGGCTATCGCCCTCCAGTAGGTCATAAGAAACCTCTAGCAGGTCAAGGGGAATGACAGCCACACCAGACTCTAGCCCGTCACCCTTTAGTGGCACGACAAGGTGCCTATCAACCAGCTTAAACCACTCACTAGAGGATTTCCTGCGTATCGTGAGAGGAACAGTGAAGCTGTTTACGCAAACATCGCCGCCACGCTTAGGGATAGCAACCCCTACGCCCCGACGGATGAGGCATGTCATCCACCCTCCCACTGTCCAGGCAACAGTAAGCCCTGCAATGCCAACCATGAAGGCGTTATTAGTGCCCGCTTGCCAGAAACCATCCGGGTTACCCGCATAAACGCCAACAACCCAGAGTGAGGTAACTAATGCGACAGCTGTACGGATAAGGGGGAGCGAGTAAAGCTTCGCCTTCCTCTGTGGCTCATGTGTGAGCTGTTCCGTGAACGTATCTACAGGCAATGCCGATACTTGTGATTGCGCCTCGTCGGGGCTGGCATTTTTAAGAGATGAAGAAGCCATTGGCTTGCTATCCTTTCATTCGTCGTTCTTGTTTGCCGCTCTTGGCGGCTATTCGCTAACCACGGGCACCATCTTATCGACAGTACCGGCGGGAATGTGGATAATGGTGCGCGCCTTAGCAAACTTTACGTTTGCGGACTTGCTATCACAGCGTGAGTACAGACCGAAGTCCTCACTGGCATAGGTAGAGATGCATATGTCCTTACCGGCGGCAACATCTGCACCCTTCACCTGGTATTCGACAACACGCTCTACGCGGGCTTCGGTGTCGGTGGCTGGCAGGTCGTCTTTGAGTGTGACCTCGTATCGGTCATCGTTCACCTTCTGAACGGAACGTGTCGCTAGAGTCCCGCCTTCTCTGCGTTCTACCCAGGTGTAGGTGTCACCACTAGTATTGCTTCGTAGACTGCTGATGGGGTAGGTGCGGGTATCACCTTCTAGCTTGCGCCCGTTAGCGTCCAGGTAGTATGTTACGGTCTGGTTGTATGCCGCCCTTTCTGCTTCTTGACCTGCCGCTTTCTCAGCATTGAGGTGGCTTCCAGCGGGCACTACAGCAAACGCGAACAGGGCTATAGCTGTCCCTGCGCCTGCCTTAATGTACGCTTCTTTCAGGCTGTCACATGGACTTGCAAAGACAAAGATGCCGCCTACCACGGCGACGATAAGCGCAATGAACCCCAGCACGGCAAGTAAGCCGTTCTTAAGTATGAAAGCGCTAATGAAGAGCGCCAGTATGCAAGTAGCCCAGAAGTAAAGCATTCCGACAAGGGCATTTCCCCAACCGTGCGAATCGTCGTATTCTTCATCCTTGACCGCTTGAGCAGATATGCGGATAGGGATAATCCCTGCGAAGATGGCTAGAAAGACGAACCCCACAACGCCTGTGGTGGTTAGCCAGATTTCTGGGTGAGTCATGAGTGAACTCCTTAGTGATGTGGGTTTGGTTTGGGTTGCCGCTTATGGCAGGTCTTTCATGTCCATAACCATGCAGGTGACGAGTCCGACAGTGACGTATCCGTTGAAAACATAGTAGGGGTCTGAACCTGTAATCCAACAGAGCGGAAGCTTCGACTTCTCGCGGGCTTGAAGTACCTTAGCAAGTGTTTCTAGCAGGGCGCGCTTAAAGGCGCGGGTACCTTGGATAGTGGCGCGCATAATGACTTTGGAGGCGTTCTCGCCTTCGCCTACTTTCACGACATATTCTAGGATATGCTCTTTGACTTCTGCGCTGATTAGGTGCTGTGGCTCATGGCGCGCTTGGAGAGTTTTAACCCCATCATTCGTGGTTTCGCCATAAAATCTGAGGTTCTTTATCGGAATGTCGCATTTAGGCATAATCGGCTCCTTTCCTGAACTTATGTCCGCGTGTAGGTTACGAAGAGGTATAGGGCTTGGTGTCTGCCACCATTGCCATCTAGTAGGTAACCGTGTTCGCTTATGTCGGGTAGTTGTTGGTTCATGGCAATTACCCAGTCGTATAGGTGTAGGTTGGGTGCTTTGGTGTCGCCGGGTACATCTACCAGGTCGCTTGCGAAGAGTTTGGTTTGTTCTACGACATGGACACGCTTGTAGTGTGGCAGGTCTTCGCGGGTGAGGGCTTCGGCGTATAGTGTGCCGCCGCCGATAATCCATGCGTCAGCTAGTGAGCCTGCGCCAGTGGCTTCCTGTGCCTTGTGAGCCACTTCTAGAGCCGCATCTAGGCTTGATACCCAGATAGCCCCATCACGTGCTTCTACGGTATCT
>ENA-OWLM01000913-OWLM01000913.1-metagenome-genome-assembly--contig:-NODE-913-length-11121-cov-11.767486_pt1 | contig 11121 bp, 6 predicted proteins | sample MGYA00245349_ERZ651102 | MGnify/ENA primary metagenome ERZ651102 (study PRJEB26857, sample SAMEA4031759) | metagenome | biome: human; feature: oral; material: saliva | place: Philippines | collected 2014... | reverse complement strand
AAGAAGGGATTCTAGTCGGTATTTCTTCCGGTGCGGCCATTTGGAGCGCGCTACAACTGGCGGCAAAAGAAGAAAACCGAGGCAAACTGATTGTCGTACTGATTCCTTCTTACGGCGAGCGTTACCTCTCCACCCCGCTTTTCGCCGATTTGGTTTAATCCGCCCCAAGCAGACAAACGGCCGCCGATTGCGGCTGTTTGTTTTGTGCAGGCCGCCAGCGGATTAACACATCTCCGATACTCGGGCGGCAACCACAAACCATACAACCGCAGGCGGCACAAAACCAATTTCCCCGTTTTTCAAAACACATTCAAAAAATCATCTTCTTTGAATATCAAACACGACAATGCCGCAGCGAAGTTGATTTATTGATAAACGACAATCGGTTATCTCCCGTCATTTTTACCGTTTCGGAAAGTTGTTCCCTATATTTTCGCGGAACGTTGCAGAATTACCGCAAAACACCGCTTTCTCCTGTCAATATTTGGCTGTTCGCGTAAAGACCGACTATAATGTGCGCCATGAAAAAATATATCCCACTCCTTTTAGCCTGCGCCGCCCTGGCAGGCTGTACCATCAACACTGCCCCGTCTTTCGGCGCAGCAACGACAACGGAATCCGGCAACGGAAAAGCAACCTACCGCTTGGCCGGCAGCCACTGGACGGATGTTTCCAAAATTCGTGATGAAGCCACTCGCCTGAACGATCAGGTCGGTCAGAAAAAAATCACCAAAGTCCAAGCCGCCCAACACCTGAACCGTTTCCGCCTCAAACTGGTTGGCAGCAATCCGGTGGACGACAGCGTGTACGAAGTCTATCTGCGTTCGGCCGTAGACAGCCAGCGCGGTGCGATTACCAGCGCGCAATCCAAACAGTACGTTCAAAACGCACTGAAAGGCTGGCAACAGCGTTGGCCCAACATGCGCAACAAACCGAACAATCCTGCCTTCACCAACTTCCTGATGGAACTGATGAATATGCAGCCGCTGCAATAATTTTCCGCAGCGTGCGCAGTCAATCATATTTCAGGCCGTCTGAATATCCGGTTTCCCCAAAACCGGCATTTTCAGACGGCCTGATTCTTTCAAGCATAGCCGTTACCAAAACACTTACGCTCCGGCGCGCAAACCGATAAAATACGCCGCAAACCATATAGACAAACAAAGGCTTATTAAGATGTATCAACAAATCGTTTTTGCGGCTGCAACCGCCATCCTGGCACCCACCGCCTTTGCCGCACTCGAACACCCCGCCCAGCAGCAGGTACAGCAAAATATCGATACCGTACTGAAAATCATCAAAAACCAATCATTAAGCGAACAACAGAAAATCCGCCAAGTGGAACAATATGCCAACCGCTTCCTGGATTACGAACGCCTGTCGGCCATGGCGGTCGGACAACCTTGGCGGCAATTCAGCCCGCAGCAGAAACAGTCCTTCATCGCCGCCTTCAAAGAAATGGTTATCGGCATGTATGCCCGTTCCGCCATGATGGGCGCGGAAAAAGCCGATGTCAGAGTACTGCCGAAAATCACCGCCAACGGCAACAAAGTCGATGTTTATTCCGAAATCCTCACCCCGTCGGGCAAAAAATACGAAGTCGCCTACCAGCTCTACCAAACCGGTTCGCAATATAAGCTCTACAACATCCGCGTCGACGGCGTCAGCATCGTAACCGTCTACCGCAACCAATTTGTCGAGCTGGTCAATCAACAAGGCATCGACGGCATGATTGAAACCGTCCGCAACAAAAAACTGAAAAAGGCCGGCTGACACGCCCAAACCGAAACCCTATTTGAATTTTATTGAAACCGCTCTTTCAGACGGCCTCAACCCCTTCCCGACAACCCCTTATATAAAGGAACCAACAATGTCTCAAGTTACCCTTCAAGGCAATCCCGTAGAAATCGGCGGCCATTTCCCCGCAGGCCAAACCGCGCCCGCCTTCAGCCTGACGGCAGGCGACCTGTCCGACAAAACGCTTGCCGATTTCGCCGGCAAACGCAAAGTGCTCAATATTTTCCCCAGCGTGGACACCGGCGTCTGCGCCCAATCCGTCCGCACCTTTAACGAACGCGCCTCTTCTCTGGAAAACGCCGTCGTCCTGTGCATTTCCGCCGACCTGCCGTTCGCCCAGGCACGCTTCTGCGGCGCAGAAGGTTTGGACAACGTCGTCTCCCTCTCCACCTTCCGCAGCAACTTTGCCCGCGACTACGGCGTAGCCGTCGAAAGCAGCCCCCTGCGCGGCCTCACCGCACGTGCCGTAGTCGTATTGGATGAAAACGACAAAGTGTTGCACGCCGAACTGGTGGGCGAAATCGCCCACGAACCGAATTACGATGCCGCCTTAGCCGTTTTGTAAATCCGTTCCAAACCAAAAGGCCGTCTGAAAGCGCGTTCCGCATTTTCAGACGGCCTTTATCCATTCTTTAAACAAATAATATTCCGTAGCCGCCCTCACTTCTCATTCGTACTTTATTTATTATATAAACAATTGATGCGCACTATCATTTGTATTAACATCGCAACCTTCACATCCCATTACAAAGGATTACAGAGAGGTTGCAGAAATGTCCGAAAGCAAATCCAAATTCCCCTCACGGCCGAAAATCCTCGCCGTCAGCCTCGCAGGCATCCTCATTGCCCTGCCCGCCTATGCCGCCGACAACCCGCCCGCCGAAGTAACCGAAAGCAGCAACATCGAAGCACTCACCGTTACCGGCAAACGCAGTGCCGACCAAAAAGGCGCGGACGACGTGTATTACAAAAACGTCTCCAACGCCTACGTCGGCAAAGAATACCTCGAACGCTACCGCGTCCAATCCGCCGGCGACGTACTCAAAGGCCTAAACGGCGTATACAACATGAACACACGCACCGTCGGCGGCGCGATTACGCCCAATATACGCGGCATCACCGGCAAGGGCCGCATCCCCGTAACACTGGACGGCACGGAGCAAACGGTTGATGTCTGGCTCAACAACTACGGCGTGGGCGACCGCAACTACCTCGACCCCGCCCTGTTCCGCAGCATAGCCGTGGAAAAAAGCCCCGCCCTCACGCGCGGCGTGAAATCGGGCGTCGGCGGCGCGATGTCTATCCGCACCATCGAACCTTCCGACATCATCCCCGAAGGGAGAAACTGGGGAATCGAAGTCAAAACCGAGTTTTCCGGCAACACCGTGGCGCAGAAAAACGACCTGCGCCAATTCTTAGGCCGCGACTACCGCACCCTCTCGCCCATAGGCGCGACGGCGGACGGTACGGGCGGCAGTTCTGATGCCAACTCCATCCTCAGCGGCAAACTTTCCCCCACTTCCCTACGTCTCGATCCCGGCATAGCCGACACCAAATATGCGGGCGGCAAAAGCCACACCAACTTCAAAGACGACAGGCAGCTGATGTTGTCCGCCGCCTTCAAAATCGATATTACAGACGGCCTTGCCGCATACAGCCACCGCCAAAAGGGCAACTACTACGCAGGCAAACGCGGTTGGCAGCAATATATCAACAATCCACCCTATGCGGCAGAATCCTGTTATGAACGCAATGCAGGTAAAACACAGGGCGAAAAAGACCTGCTTTGCAGGCCTGCTGAAAGCCTGATACCCAATATGGCCATGCTATTCCGCCCGGGCGAAGAGATTGTGAACAGCCACACCGACACCAAAACCCTGCTGCTGAAAAACAACTGGTATCTGCCGGACAACCAAAAAATCAGCCTGCAATATATGGATAATAAAATCGGCTTTGGCGAAATCAACCCGTTTGTGACAGGATGGATACTCAGTTGGCGCGAACTGTCTTCAAATAAAGAGCCAGTCCAACAATCACCGGGCATAGGCACGAAAATCGACAGTAAAACCTATAAGCTCGGCTACGAATGGAAACCGCAGAATAACAAATGGATCGACCTCCAAACCGATATGTGGCGGGTAAAGACCAATAGCGACCGCTATCAAAGCGGAGGCCCCGCGCTCGGTGTTACCGTCCCCGATTACGACTACGATATTTGGTATTGGTGCAGGATACGCGGCAAGCCTTCCCCCAGGATGTTTTCAAACCGCACCTGCGAACAAGCCATGAGCGAAAACCCATACGGCAGTGCGCGTAACCATGATGAAATCCTGCCCTTGCTGAACAACAACCCAAGCCAGATTGCCCAAAAACTGGCCGAACATGAAGAACAATACCGCGAAATTGCCGAACGCTGGATAGGCCATTCAGGCGGCTACTACCGAATCAATCCCGGCGATGATCAAATCTACACTGACGTTCCCAACAATCTCACAGGCGATCCAGCCACCCTCGCGCAGCTCAAACAACAGCTCAATCAGGAACGCTACGGTATAGAACATCCCGACTACACCATAGTCCACGGCAACCAGCAGCGCACTAAGGTTGTCCGCGACGGCTTCAACCTCAGCAACCGCTTCCGCCTTTCCGACAAACTCAGCCTCACCCTTGCCGCCGACTACCAGCGCGAAACGCTGGAAGAGCGCACCCAAACCGCCGACAGCGACGACATTATGAACCTCTACGGCATCATGACCCGCATGGCGGGCTTGACCGGTCCGCAGACGGCGAAAAAGCGCGAATGGGGCGCGAACCTGGTATTCGATTGGAAACCGACTTCCCGCCTGAACATACAGGCGGGCGTGCGCTATCAAAACTTCAAAGGGCGCAATATCGAACTGGCGCGGCAACGTGCCGCACGCAACCCCTGGTATCAGTACGGAGCGGGCTTGGAAAGTTATGTTACCGGCCTGATGCTGCCGTATTACGAATTGGCGGACGAAGAAGATATTGCCAGCCAGCGGCGGATGGAGCAGCTTTATGATCCCGATAGAGCTGGGGGGCAGGTTGAAGAGTATCAACGCCTCAACCGCCGCTTTAAGGAAAAAAACGGCTACGATTACGCCCCCGGCGATTTCTCCTCTGGGAAAACCCGCATCTACGGCAGGGCCGACGGCAGCTATGCCTATAGCCGCCAAGCCGATAAGGATAGAGACGTACTCTACGTCCTGCGCCGCAAGCAGATTGTGCCCATCGTTTCCGGCAATTTCGACGCAAGCAAAGTACAGGTTACGTCGGAAATGTACCGTGAAAAGGTAAACAACCCGCAGGGCAAAGGCGGAAGCTACGACCGCTATATCCCCGGGGATCATATTAAAGGCAGTAGTACATTGGAGCGCAGCTATTTGAATTTAGATAACATAACAAACCGCAGGCCGGAATATGATAATGATCAGGTATTGACGGGGAATACCGAAAAATATAATGAAACTGCTTGGGTTAGGCATCAAATCGGCGACGCGGAACGCTGGCGCATACCGCAGGAACAGCGCGCCCGCGCCTGGTCGCCCATGTTGTCGGTCAGCTACGACCTTACCGACAACCACCGCATCTTCGCCCGCTATGCCCGTATGAACCGTTTCCCCAGCCTCTACGAGTTGAGTGCGGCCACCGGCGGCGGCGGATTATTCGACAACTTCAATATAGCAGAACATGCACTCAAACCGGAACGCAGCACCAACTGGGAAGTCGGCTACAACTTCAATTTCGCCCCCCATTTCGCCAAGCTGCGCCAGGGCGATCTCCGCCTCACTTATTACAGCAACAAAATCAAAAACCAAATCGATACCGCCAGTTCGGACGGAAGGATGATTCAATACGACAGGGCCATTAGCAAGGGGATAGAACTGCAAAGCCGTCTGGACAACGGCCGCTTCTTCGCCTCTCTCGGCGGCACTTACCGCTTGAAACATATGGTGTGCGACAAGGGTACTGCCTTCAAATTCGACTATTACTACCAACGCGTGCCCGAATGCCTTGAAGGCGGCTTCGGCCTCAGCCGCTTCTTCCAGTCCTTGCAGCCGAAATATTCGCTTACCCTCGATGTCGGCACGCGCTTCTTCAACGAAAAACTGGAATTGGGCATGCGCGCCATCCATCACAGCAAGGCGGAGCGGAAAAACTACGACAAGCTGATTGCCGACGGCGCAGGGCAGGTGTATGAGCGCAACGGCAAACCCTACGGCTGGCACGCCGCCACCCTGCTTGATGCCTATGCCCGCTACCGCATAGGGAAACATATAGACTTAAATTTCGGCGTGACCAACCTTGCCAACCGCTATTATCTAGACCCGATGTCCAGCACCCCGGTCCCCGGCCCGGGCAGGACAGTTACCTTCGGCATCAAGGGTAGGTTTTAAGGCTTGACTGTATCCTATGTAGCCGACGGGCAGGAATCTGCCCGTCGGCTACAACCTGTTACCGTTACTATAATTTTTGTATTTCTTAGATGATAATGCAATGATATTAAAAATAAAATATTAACAAATGCAATCCGCACTTTACATTTGATAATGAGTTTTAATTAGATTTATATTTTTATTTATATTAATATGCGCCCTATCGGTAACACCCGATACACCTTGCCGCTCGAGACAAAACAGCGGTATCCACCATATCTTTTCTTTAAAAGGAAAAATCATGAAAGCATCACAATTAACCCTCGCCGTCCTTCTGACTGCAGCCTTCAGTTCTGCTTATTCAGTAGAAGTTAAAGGTGGTGATTCAAGTAAAGGGCAATTAATTCAAGCTGCTGAATCCGATTCCCTGCCCTTCGGTGCAGGTGCGGCGGGCATTAAGGTCAGCACCGGCAACGGCCTGTCCAACTCCATCAACCTCCAAGCCGGCCCCGCGCAACGCATCCGCACCAAATACGGCAACGCACCCATCAACGGCGGCAATCAGAACGCCAATGTAAACGGTGCGGCCAATCCGAGATACCTCACCCCAGGTGATGTCAATCCCGTATTGGGCTGGTTCAGCTCGAAAAAACTTGGACAAGTTTGGTATGAAAAACGCGCCAACAACACCGAGGTGTTTAGCGTACGCCAAATGGCTGACCCGCTGTTGCCGATTGCACCGAAATTCGGCGGCATGACCTTTGCCAAAGTGCCGACTGCGGCAACCAACGTCTTCTTCGGCGAATGGGCACCGCGCAAAGGCAACAGCAATCAGATTGCCAACAGCACGGATTTGAATATGAACGACGGCAACCGCACGGTTTGGTTCGTGGGTGAGAATCCGACAGCTAATATGCCGAAACTGGTCAATGCGAAATACAATGTATTAGGTATTAACAAGCATACTCCAGGGAAAAATGATTTCTATACCGGCGTACTGACCACCAACTATGGAACAGGTAAAAATGAACTGGCCGGCACTATTTCCCGCGCCGGAGACAGCATCAATTTTGCCAATACCAAAATCGAAAGCAGCGGTAAATTTGATAACCATAAAAATACCGAGCATATTACCGGACGCTTCTATGGTAGCGGAGCGGAAGCCTTGGCAGGTATCGTGGATCGTGCAGGCGCAGATAAAGACGTAGCCTTCGGCGGCGCGAAAAAATAACCTTGCCTGCTTATGCGATTAGGGAATGCCGGTGTTTTCGGCGTTTGGCCGTCCGTTCCCGCAATCAGGAAAACCGCCGTTTTTTAACCGCAGCCGCAGTAGGCATAAATATACTGCGGCTGACCTGTTTTCGAAGTGCCGTGCAAACCTGCATTGCCTTGCGGAATTTCTGTTTTTACTTCTTTCAGACAGCCTCTCCGCCCAAAGGACCCCATCCCATGAAACACCACTTCTGCCTGCTTTTTCTACCGCTCTGTACGGTCTGCCTTGCCGCTCCGTCCAACGATGCCGCAGATGAACGCCGCCGCCTGCTGGATGAGAGCAGCCGCCAAACGCAGCAATATCGAGAAAGTGACTGGCTGGACACGGAACAGGCACACGGGGAAGTGGGAGAAAACGACAGCTACATCATGATAGACGGTACAGTCTACCAAGTCGGCGATACGGCAGAAGAACTGGAAAGTGCGATTTACCACGCCCTCAACGCGCGGCAGTGGCACAAAGTGCGGCAGTTCGCCGCCCGCTACGCAAAACTGCCGCAACACAAACCCGCGCTGATTCATTTGGCCGATGCGCTGCAAAAACGGGACGAAGGGGATTTCCGCACGGCGGGGAACAGTTTTCAGACGGCCTTGGAAGCCGAACCCGGCAACCCCCGCCTGCTGCTCGAAGCGGGGCGGTTTTATGCCGAAGACAACCAAAACAAAGAGTCCGCCGCCGCGTTTGAGAAAGTTCTGAAAACAGATATTCCTGCTGAAACCCGCCCCATCGTGGAAAACTACCTATCCGAACTGGGCAAACGCCGCCGCTGGCACGGCCAAATCAGCCTCGGCTACGGCTACAATAGCAATGTAAACCAAGGCAACGGCATCAGCCAATGCGTGTGGGAAATCGCGGGCATGTGCCTGATGGAGCGCACCCTGCCTGCGCCAACGGATTCGACCTTCTTATCCTATAGCGCGACCGCCGAAAAAACCGTTCCGCTCAAAGGGCATCATGGTGTACAGGTACGCGGTGTCCTGTACGGCAACCGCTACACGGAAAAAGACAAAGATTCGGCGGCCATGCCGGATTACAGCTATCACAACGGTTCGCTGTACGCGGGATACGCCTATGCCGACACACGCTCCTCCTTTTCCCTGCTACCCTATTTCGAATACGACTTCCGCAACCGCCACACCCACTACCGCGTATGGGGCGCGGATGTTGACTGGTCGCACACACTCTCCCCACGCTGGCGTATTAACTCACATGCCGGAGCAAAAAAGACCGGATATAGTGGACAAAACAAAGATTATTTTGCCAACTATAAGCAATACGAACTGGGCGTAGGGGCAGAATTTTCTCTCACACCCCAAAGCGGCCTGTTCGCCAACTTTGATGCAACACGCAAAGCTTATCCCGAAAAATCTTCTTCCAGCAAGGAATATACGACACGGCTGGGCGCATATAGTTTTTTTTCAAGCGGTACTTACCTCAATACTATCCTGCTTCACCGCCGCAGTCTTTATGACGCGGCAAGTTTTGTCAGCGACAACAGACGGCGACGCGACAATCAATACATCATGATAGCCGCTGTAGGCTTTCCGCAGTGGAACCTTAAAGGTGTGTATCCTGAATTTCGTTTTAGACGCTCAATCTCCCATAGCAATACAGCACATTACCGCTACCGTCAGAATGAATGGCTACTAAATTTTAAATATCGATTTTAAATTGAGTCATTTAGAAATATGCTAAAGCAACAATATAACCATACTGTTTTACTCCTTTCTATTTCATGCCGTCTGAAAAAAGCCGATACACCTTCCTGATGTATCGGCTTTCGCTATCTGCTTAACGCTTAATTTCTGCCAGGCAATTCTTTTTCGCTCAATGGTTTGATGTACCAAATATCGCGGCAGTAGTCGGCGATGGAGCGGTCGGATGAGAAGAAGCCCATGTTGGCGATGTTGATCAAGGCTGATTTGCGCCATGCGGATACGTTGCGGTAGTGTTCGTCCGCTTTGTATTGCGTGTCGATGTAGCTGCGGAAATCGGCCATCAGCTGATAGAAGTCGCCGTATGGTTGCAACACGTCGTTGTAGCGGTTTGGCTCTTCCGGAGAGAAAGTGCCTTGGCTGATTTGGTTGACGACGCGGCGCAGGTCGCTGTCTCGCTCGATATAGCTCAACGGGTCGTAACCGTTGCGGCGGATTTCTTCGACTTGTTCTACGGTGTTACCGAAGATATAGCAGTTGTCCGCGCCGACTTTTTCCAAAATCTCAACGTTCGCGCCGTCCAGTGTACCCATACAGATTGCGCCGTTGAGGGCAAATTTCATGTTGCTGGTACCGGATGCTTCTGTACCTGCCAGTGAGATTTGTTCGTGCAAATCGGCGGCTGGGATGATGATTTGGGCGAGGCTGACGCTGTAGTTCGGGATGAACACAACTTTAATCAGGTCGCGGATGCGGGTGTCGTTGTTGATGACTTTGGCAACGTCGTTAATCAGTCGGATGATTTTCTTCGCCATGTAATAGGCGGAAGCGGCTTTACCGGCAAAGATGAACACGCGCGGCTGCCAATCGAAATCCGGGTTTTCCAAGATTTTGTTGTAGCGGTCGACGATGTGCATCACGTTCAATGCTTGACGTTTGTACTCGTGGATACGTTTGATTTGGATGTCGAAAAGTGCATCGGTATTAACTTTGATGCCCAGCTCGGTTTCGATGTATTTGGCAAGGCGCTCTTTGGCGGCTTTTTTCACTTCGCCGAATTCTGCCTGTACGGAGGCATCGTCCACTTTGTCGTTGAGCTTGGTCAGGTTGTCCAAATGCAGACGCCAGTCTTCGTCGCCCAGATGTTTGTCCAAGAATTTGGTCAAACCCGGGTTGGCGATGTTAATCCAGCGGCGCGGGGTTACGCCGTTGGTTACGTTGGTAAAGCGTTCCGGGAATATTTTGGCAAAGTCGGCAAAGATGGATGTGGTCATCAAATCGGAGTGGATTTTTGCCACGCCGTTGACTTTGTGCGAACCGATCACGGCAAGCCATGCCATGCGGACGCGGCGGCCGTGGGTTTCGTCAATGATGGATACGCGGCGGACAAAGTCGTCGTCGAAGTTGCCGATGGCGCGTAAGGCATTGAGGAAGTAGGCGTTGATTTCAAAGATGATGTCCAAGTGGCGCGGCAGCAGACGACCCATCAGGTCAACCTGCCAGGTTTCCAAGGCTTCGCTCATCAATGTGTGGTTGGTGTAAGAGAAAATCTTACAGCACATATTCCATGCTTCAGTCCATGCGATGCCTTCTTCGTCAATCAAGATGCGCATCAGCTCGGGAATCGCCAGCACGGGGTGGGTATCGTTCAAGTGGATGGCGACTTCGTCCGCCAAAGTGCGGATGCTTGGGAAACGGCATTTGTGACGTGCAACGATGTCTTGAACGGAAGCGGAAACCAAGAAGTATTCTTGCTTCAGGCGCAATTCGCGGCCGGAATCGGTAGAGTCGTTCGGATACAGAACGCGTGAGATGTTTTCGTCACTGTTTTGTGCGCGAACGGCAGAGGCATAGTCGCCTCGGTTGAAGTCGGCAAGGTCGAACAGGTTGCCTGCATGTGCAGTCCACAAGCGCAATGGGTTGGCACATTCGCCGCCATAGCCAGGAATGATTTCATCGTATGCCCAAGCGGAAATTTCTTCGCTCGGCTGCCATTCTT
>ENA-OWLM01000912-OWLM01000912.1-metagenome-genome-assembly--contig:-NODE-912-length-11122-cov-3.087738_pt1 | contig 11122 bp, 9 predicted proteins | sample MGYA00245349_ERZ651102 | MGnify/ENA primary metagenome ERZ651102 (study PRJEB26857, sample SAMEA4031759) | metagenome | biome: human; feature: oral; material: saliva | place: Philippines | collected 2014 | study... | reverse complement strand
GATCCATGTGGGGCTTGGCGATATGGCTGCCTTGCTTAACAAGATAGAAGCCAAATATGGCTCTGTCCCTGCCGAGTCGGCAGATAAGACGCTGCGGCCTTTCGACCTCCTTGTCGTGGGTGGTGGCCCGGCCGGATCGGCTGCAGCCATCTATTCTGCTCGCAAGGGGCTGAAGGTAGCCATCGTAGCCGAACGGGTAGGCGGCCAAGTAAACGAAACGGTCGGGATCGAGAACCTGATTTCCGTGCCTTACACCACAGGATCGGAACTTGCATCCAACCTCAATTCTCACATCAAGGCCAATACGATCTCCCTCTTCGAGGCCCGAACCGTGTCGTCCATCACACAACAAGAAGGTATATCCCGTGTGGAAGTGACTTCCGGAGAAGTCTTCACGGCTCCGGCTCTTATCATGGCTACGGGTGCTTCATGGCGCAAGCTCGGTGTACCCGGCGAGAAAGAATATACGGGTAATGGTGTAGCCTACTGCGCTCACTGCGATGGGCCTTTCTTCAAAGGCAAGCGTGTGGCCGTGGTCGGTGGAGGCAACTCCGGTCTGGAAGCTGCCATCGATTTGGCCGGTATATGCGAGCATGTCACTGTAGTAGAGTTTCTGGATGTACTCAGGGCTGATGAGGTGCTTCAAAAGAAAGCACGTGAAACGGCCAATATCGACATCCTCCTCAGTACTGCTACCAAAGAAATCATGGGCAACGGACAGAAAGTGGAGGGAATACTGCTTACCGATCGCAATACGGGTGAGGAAAAGCAAATCGCACTCAGTGGCGTATTCGTACAGATCGGTCTTGCCGCCAATACATCCCTTGTGAAAGATTTGGTGGAAACAAACAGCCGAGGCGAAGTACTCATCGATACTTCATGCCGTACCAATACGCCCGGCATATATGCTGCAGGTGACTGTACCACTGTGCCCTACAAACAGATAGTCATTGCCATGGGCGAAGGAGCCAAAGCTGCTCTTTCTGCTTTCGAGGATCGCATCCGTGGCTGATCCCGATCGGAGATCTGTATTATCATAGTAACTCTGCCCTAAGGAGAGGCTGCGCCGAGATTGTTTTTTTCGACACAGCCCCTTCCTTTTTTTGTCCGGTGCTGCTCTTGCTGTCGGGATGTATAAATGTGTAGAAGTATAGAAGCCCGACGGGATTTCATATATTTGTAGCTCGGTATTTTGAGCCGAGCTAAAGAAGACTAAAGATGATTGATAGAAAATATATACGCCTGGGAGAGGACGACGAGGATGATGGTTTCCCCGTATTCTTTCCGGTGCTTTCCGTTTGTGAAGAAGATGAGGATTTCAAGGTGAAAGAAGATCATATGCAGGAGGAGATGCCGATTTTGGCTCTCCGCAATATGATTCTCTTCCCCGGTGTGGCCATGCCTATCATGGTCGGACGAGAAAAATCGCTCAAGCTGATCCGCTACGTGGAGAAGAAGGGTGTCTATTTCGGTGCCGTTTCACAGCGCGATATGGATGTGGAGGAACCGGATCGTGCCGATTTGTATGATGTCGGGGTCGTGGCTGAAATCATCAGGGTGCTGGAGATGCCCGATGGTACTACCACGGCTATCGTACAAGGCCGCCAGCGATTTGCACTGCAGGAGATAACGGCTACGGAACCTTTTATGAAGGGTCGCGTGAAGCTGCTCCCAGACATTCTCCCCGGGAAGAACAAAGATCACGAGTTCGAAGCACTCGTCTCCACCATACAGGATATGAGTCTGAAGATGATGGAGCTGATGGTCGAGAGACCCCCTCGGGAGCTTATCCTCTCGATGAGACGGAACAAGAATCCGATGTATCAGATCAACTTTGCATCGGCCAATATATCCACGAGCATAGCCGTCAAGCAAGAATTGCTGGAAATCAGCAAGATGAAGGATCGTGGCTATCGTCTTCTCTACCTCTTGCACAAGGAGCTTCAGGTAATGGAACTGAAAGCTTCTATTCAGATGAAGACGCGCGAGGAGATGGACAAGCAGCAGAAAGAGTACTTCCTGCAGCAGCAAATCAAGACGATTCAGGAGGAACTGGGAGGCAATATAAACGACATCGAGGTGCAGGAGCTGCGTACCAAAGCTACTACGATGAAGTGGAGCAGCGAGGTGGCAGAGACTTTCGAGAAAGAACTCCGCAAGCTGGAACGGCTACATCCTCAATCGCCCGACTACTCCGTACAGATGCAGTATGTACAGACCATCATCAGTCTGCCGTGGGGCGTATTCAGTAAAGATAATTTCAACCTGAAGCGTGCCCAATCCGTTTTGGATAGAGATCATTTCGGTCTTGAGAAAGTAAAAGAGAGAATCATAGAGCATCTGGCTGTCCTCAAGATGAAAGGCGATATGAAGTCGCCCATCATCTGTCTGTACGGCCCTCCGGGAGTGGGTAAGACCTCTCTTGGTAAGAGCATTGCCGAGAGCTTGGGTCGTAAATACGTACGCATTTCTTTAGGGGGCTTGCATGACGAAGCTGAGATTCGTGGACACCGACGTACCTACATCGGTGCTATGTGCGGACGGATCATTCAGAGTTTGCAGCGAGCAGGTACATCTAATCCCGTCTTTGTCCTCGACGAAATAGACAAGATCGACAGCGACTACAAGGGCGATCCTTCTTCTGCTTTGCTCGAAGTCCTTGATCCGGAGCAGAACAATGCTTTTCATGACAATTATCTGGATATAGACTTCGACCTCAGTCATGTTCTTTTTATCGCTACGGCCAACAGTTTGAGCAGTATCTCTCGTCCTCTTTTGGACAGAATGGAGCTGATCGATGTGAGTGGTTATATCATAGAAGAAAAAGTGGAGATCGCTGCCCGCCATCTGATTCCAAAGCAACTTGTGGAGCATGGATTCAGAAAGAACGACATCAAGTTCTCCAAAAAAACCATAGAAAAGCTGATCGACGACTACACCAGAGAGAGTGGAGTGCGTACGTTGGAGAAGCAGATCGCAGCTGTGATCCGTAAGATAACAAAGGAGGCCGCCATGAATGTGGTACATACTACCAAGGTGGAACCGTCCGACTTGGTTACTTTCTTGAGAGCGCCCCGCTATACGCGTGATCGATATCAAGGCAATGGCGATGCAGGCGTTGTGATCGGATTGGCTTGGACTTCGGTGGGAGGGGAGATCCTGTTCATCGAGACGAGTCTGCACCGCGGACGCGAACCGAAGCTCACGCTTACGGGTAATCTGGGCGATGTGATGAAAGAGTCGGCCGTAATAGCCTTGGATTATATTCGTGCCCATAGTGATGAGTTGGGCATCTCTCAGGAAATTTTCAATAATTGGCAGGTACACGTACATGTTCCCGAAGGTGCTATCCCGAAAGACGGTCCGAGTGCAGGTATTACGATGGTGACTTCGCTGGTGTCGGCTCTTACCCGTCGAAAAGTGCGGGCCGGTATTGCCATGACAGGAGAAATCACTCTAAGAGGAAAGGTGCTTCCTGTAGGTGGAATCAAGGAGAAGATATTGGCTGCCAAACGTTCCGGTATCACGGAAATAATCCTGTGCGAAGAGAATCGCAAGGACATAGAGGAGATAAACGATATCTATCTGAAGGGCTTGAAGTTCCACTATGTGTCCAACATTAACGAGGTGTTGAAAGAAGCTTTGCTCGAAGAGAAAGTCATCGATACCACCGATATATATTCCTTTGGCAAGAAGACCGAGGAGGAGAAAACCGAAAAAGTGGAAAAAACGGAGAAGAAGCAAAGAAAGAAATGACTACAGCCAAGCCAAATACAGTAGAGCAGTTCGAGCACGTGATTGATATTTGTCGAGAGGTTTTTCAGAAAAAACTGCACGACTATGGAGCCTCGTGGCGAGTGATGCGTCCGTCGTCTCTGACCGATCAGCTTTATATCAAGGCCAACCGCATTCGAAATATTCAGATGAAAGGTTTGAGTAAGGTGGATGAAGGAGTGGAGTCTGAGTTTATAGGTGTTGTCAATTATGGAGTAATAGCTCTCATCCAATTGGAGCTGGGAGTAGCTGACACACCTAAGATGGAGACAGAGGAAGCTCTGCGCCTGTATGACCTCAAGGTTCGTGAAGCCATGTCGCTGATGCTTGATAAGAATCATGACTATGGAGAGGCGTGGAGACAGATGCGTGTGTCATCCTTTGCCGACTTGATTCTGACTAAGGTGTTTCGCACTAAAGAGATAGAAGATCTCGGAGGGGATACATATATATCCGAAGGGGTGGATGCCAACTACATGGATATGATCAACTATGCCATCTTCGCATTGATACAGTTGAATGGATGAAACGTTTCCTTGCTGAGCTTTCTCGAATCATATTAGGTCTGACCTTCGTTGTTTCGGGCTTTCTGAAGGCTATCGATCCGCAGGGAGGAGCGATCAAAATCAGTGAGTATTTTACTGTTTTTGCTTTGCCTAAGTCCGAGGGCTTATCCCTTATTCTTAGCATTTTGCTTTGCTGTAGTGAGTTCATCGTGGGAGCGTTTCTCTTGATGGGTATCTACAGACGCATGGCAGCTCGCTTCATCTTTCTCTTTATGGCTGTCATGACTCCGCTTACACTCTATTTGGCCATATTCAACCCGGTGGCCGACTGTGGATGTTTCGGAGAGGCTTTCCTATTGACTAATTGGCACACATTCTTCAAAAATGTGGTTCTCTTTGCGGCAGCAGCTTTCTTGCTGAAAAAACCTCGTCGAATACAAACGCTATATTCCGTCAATGGACGTTGGCTTCCGGCTATTCTGGCCGTCAGTGGTATCATAATCTTTACCATAGCAAATCAGATCTATTTGCCGATGGTAGATTTCAGACCTTTCAAGGTCGGTAAATCGCTGCGTGAGCTTACGCAGGTGCCTGCCGGTGCTCCGGAAGACGTATATGAATATGTCTTTGTGTACGAAAAGAATGGCAAGCGACAGGAGTTCGATATGGATCATCTGCCTGACGACAGCTGGACATACGTAGATCGGCACGAGAAACTGATTAAAAAAGGCTATACACCTCCCGTCACTGACTTCCTTTTGCTTCGTGGGGGTGAAGATGTTACATCCGAAATCGTCAATAAAAAGGGGATTACTCTCTTGCTCCTTTCACCCGATTGGGAGAATGCAAGCGACGATAAGATGGACAATATCAGTGAGATGTATGATTATGCTCAGGAACATGCTTGGGACTTCTACGGCGTATCGGCTTCCACTTCGGATGATATTTCCACATGGCGATATAATACCGGTGCTGATTACCCGATGCTTTTCCTCGATGCTGTTACCGTTAAGACCATTACGCGCGGCAATCCCTCTTTGGTTATTTTGCGGGATGGTGTAATCCGAGGCAAGGTTAGTGATGCGAATTTCCCCGGTGTGGGACAAGCCCAAGCTTTTTTCGATCGTTATATAGGCAATGAGCTTTATCAACCTTCTTATTGGGGGAGGTTGCTTGTATTGGCTTTGTGGGTTATTCTCCTTTTGTTCGGATGTATTCGCAAGGTCGTTTTTTGCATCGGGTCGCTTCGTAAAGGAGTCGAAACAGAACAAAGCGAAACAGAAAATAATAGCAAGGCATTGAAATATTGACAGATACTAATCCTGTAAAACCATTATCAGTATGAGAAAAAACATCGTAGCAGGCAACTGGAAAATGAACAAAACCCTCCAAGAGGGGCTTGCATTGGCAAAGGAGTTGGACGCAGCTTTAAAAGGGCGTACGATCAACTGTGACGTGATTATCGGAACCCCATTCATCCATTTGGCAAGTATTGCGGCAGCCATCGATACCACACGTATCGGAGTTGCAGCTGAAAACTGTGCCGATAAGGAGTCGGGTGCATATACCGGAGAGGTCTCTGCTGCTATGGTAGCCAGTACCGGTGCTCGGTATGTGATTATAGGACATAGCGAACGCCGTGCTTACTATCATGAAACATCCCCAATCCTGATGGAGAAGGTGAAGTTGGCTTTGTCCAATGGCTTGACCCCCATTTTCTGTGTTGGCGAAGTCTTGGAAGAGCGCGAAGCAGGCAAGCACTTCGAGGTAGTCGCTCGTCAGGTGGAAGAAGCCCTGTTTACTTTGGATCAGACCGACTTTGCCAAATTGATCCTTGCTTACGAGCCTGTGTGGGCCATCGGTACGGGTAAGACGGCTACGGCAGACCAAGCTCAAGAGATGCATGCACATATTCGTAAGAGTATAGCCGCTAAATATGGAAAAGAGGTTGCGGACGGTTGTTCCATTCTCTATGGAGGCAGTTGCAATGCAGCCAATGCCAAAGAACTCTTTAGCCGTCCGGATGTAGATGGTGGGCTTATCGGAGGGGCTTCTCTCTCGGTAGACAAATTCTTGCCTATCATCGAAGCATTCTGAGATTGCTTATTGTTTCACACCCTTCCGGGCGAGTTTTATTTCAAAAGGAGAAACGAACGAGATGAAACCGATTTTCTTTTTTAGTCTCCTATTGCTTTCGTTGGTTTGCCATTCGTCATCGGAAGCTCAGGTTTCCACATCGGCGCATAGCAAAGCCCCGATCAGCATCTTCGAAGCTCTCAGTGCGGAGCACGAAGGAGAAGGCATCATCACCATCTATCAGCCTGCATCCGTAAAAGCTGCCGTGGGCAAGGTATCCGGACGTTTGGCCGGGTTGATCGAGGGCGAGAGCAATATCCGTTTGATCCAAGGCTATCGGATACAGGTATACAATGGCAATATGGCTGCCTCTAAGCGAGAAGCCAATCGACGAGCAGCTCAGATAACGCAGCTGCATCCCGAGATGCATTGCTATCTGACTTACCGAGCACCTTTTTGGCGGCTCCTTGTAGGAGATTTCAGCTCTCGTGAGGAAGCTGAAGAAGCTAAGCAACAACTCAAAAAATCATTCCCTTCATATGCACGGGAGATTTATGTCGTACGAGATAAGATTCGTCAAGGATACTGACAAATGACAGAAATAGAAAAAGAAGAAGCCTGCAGCCGCTTGCAACAGCATTACGCCCAAGTACTGTCGTTGCTCGGCGAAGACCCTAAGCGTGAAGGGCTGCTCAAAACTCCGCTACGTGTGGCTAAGGCCATGCAGTTTCTGACCAAAGGATATAACGAGGATCCTGAAGCCATCCTTCGCGCAGCGATGTTCGAAGAAGACTATCAGCAAATGGTCATCGTCAAGGACATCGATTTCTTTTCGATGTGTGAGCACCACATGTTGCCGTTCTTCGGTAAGGCCCATGTGGGTTATATCCCCAATCGGTATATAACCGGACTGAGCAAGTTGCCCCGAGTGGTCGATGTATTTGCCCGTCGTCTTCAGGTACAGGAACGGCTGACTACACAAATCAAGGAGTGCATCCAGAATACGCTGAACCCTCTCGGGGTGATCGTCGTTATCGAAGCACAGCACATGTGCATGCAGATGCGTGGAGTGGAGAAGCAAAACTCTCTGACTACGACCAGCGACTTTACAGGAGCTTTTGAGGAATCGACCACTCGCGAAGAGTTTCTCAATCTGATCGGTCGCAGGCGATAAGCCTATCTCTTTCGGAAGAGATTACGGACATCCTCCGTTTTTCTTGATCGTATTAACTTTTGAACAGGCCTTTTAGATTCTGCGAACAAAGTGCAGATTTAGAAGGCCTTTTCTTTTTAAGTCCGGCCGCTCTTTCTCCCTCTGTTGTTTCTTGGCTCTTTTATCCTAAATTTGAGTCGAACTGACGTTAAGTTGAGTATTGATGTCTCCGATTTGGGACGGGGCAATTATGTCGTCGATATGCAGTGCAAAGGCCATAGGAAAATCAGCCGGCTGATAACAAAAGAGTAAATCGCCATTCTCTCTCGAGGGGGAGGGCCGTCAATAGAAATAGAAGGGTGTATCACAACCCAATTTCGAGCTTAAGTCTCGTGGAATTGGAGTTGTCGATACACCCTTTTTATCTTTTCCTATACTCAATGGACTGTAGGGGGCGGTGCTTTTCCGCTATTGTGTGTAGGCTTCTCTCTTTCTCCTCCGATACCTTGAGATCGGGTGTTGTGTTTCGAGCTAATAAGGTGAGTTTATACGAGAGGATACTATGGTCTCCTATGAGAGGATACTATAGTCTCCTATGAGAGGATACTATGGTCTCATACGAGAGGATACTATGGTCTCCTATGAGAGGATACTATGGTCTCGCATGAGAGGATACTATGGTCTCATATGAGAGGATACTATGGTCTCATATGAGAGGATACTATGGTCTCACATGAGAGGATACTATGGTCTCATACGAGAGGATACTATGGTCTCATACGAGAGGATACTATGGTCTCATATAAGAGGATACTATGGTCTATTGATGGAAGATACTATCTGCTCTGTGGCGGATGGCAAGTTCGGGGGGGTGGAATGTTCGGTGAGAGCCGTGTATAGTCGCGGTTGGGATGGTTTGGGATAAGGGCTGTCATGGTACAAGCAGATGCAAGAAGGCCGCAGGTGAACACCGTATGATGGTGTGCCTGCGGCCTGTCTTGTAATTCGTGTCGTTAGAATAATAGAGGGAGACCTCTCAGAGAGAAAGCCGTATCGGCGTTGTGATACGGCTTGCCGGAAGTGGGAGAAGGATCAATAGCGATCTTCGTGACGGAAAGTACGGCGAGGAGCACGTTCGGGACGTTCCAATGCCTCTTTGACGATCAGCTTGCGACCTTGGAATTCCTGATCGAACAGCTCTTCGATGGCACGGCGTGCATCGTTCTCGTCTTCCATTTCGACGAAGCCGAATCCGCGTGAGCGGCCGGTTTCTCTGTCTGTGATTACTCTTGCGCTCGTTACGGCGCCATACTGTTGCAACAGACCTGTGAGGTCTTCTTCGCGAACCCGATAGTTCAGATTCCCTACGTAGATGTTCATACTCATCTTTGGTTTTTTAATGAAACAAGGTAAAAGAGAAATTGCCGAATTCGGTTAACGATCTGTGTGTCATATCTTCATATCCATACCAAAGAAATAAAGAAATCTACCGGTTCCTGCTAAACCATTCACTCTGCATTACTGCTTTCACTGGACGCAAAGGAAATCAAATAAACTGATTGGACAAGCAGGCAGCATACCTGAAATGACGAAAAACAGCTATAAGGCACCGACAAACGGCAGGTGCAGCGAAATCAGTCGAATCGTTTGCGGCGGAGTTCGAAGTCGCGTCCCAGATACTTTTCCCTTACGACTTCGTTCGCAGCCAGCTCTTCGGCCGTGCCCTGATACAGCACTTTGCCCTCGAAAAGGAGGTAGGCGCGATCCGTGATGCTGAGCGTTTCGTGGACGTTGTGGTCGGTGATGAGGATGCCGATGTTTTTGTCCTTGAGTTTGGCCACAATGGCCTGAATGTCCTGTACGGCGATAGGATCGACACCGGCAAAGGGTTCGTCCAGCATGATGAAGCGAGGCGATATAGCCAGGCAGCGGGCTATCTCGGCACGGCGTCGCTCGCCGCCGGAGAGGCGGTCGCCAAGGTTTTTGCGTACTTTCTCAAGGTGAAATTCGGCTATCAGGCTTTCCAGCTTTTCGTGCTGATAGGTCTTGGGCAGTCCGGCCATTTCGAGGACGGAGAGGATGTTGTCCTCCACGGACATTTTGCGGAATATGGATGCCTCTTGTGCCAGATAGCCGATGCCGGCACGCGCTCGTTTGTAGACGGGGTATTGGGTGATGTCCTGATCATTGAGGAATATCCGTCCTTCGTTGGGGACGACCAGCCCCGTGGTCATATAGAAAGTCGTCGTCTTGCCGGCTCCGTTCGGCCCGAGCAGTCCTACGATCTCTCCTTGCCGAACCTCTATCGATACGTGATTCACGACCGTACGGTTCCGGTAGCGTTTGACCAGATCTTCGGTGCGCAGCACCATGGTTGTATTTTCTTCCATTATGGGAGTAGTCTATGGTAAGTGTCCGTTGGCTCGTTGTCCACCGTCGCAAGTGTCTTTATCTTACGGCTGCTCCCCACATGAGCTTACGCCTCAGGGTTTCGGCGAAGGAGTGCGGACGCAGACGGATCATTCGCAGCGTGTGAGGAGCTCGTTTGAGCAGGATGGAGGTATCGCAGGGCAGCGTTCTGGTTCGTCCGTCGAGCACCAAGAGGTAATTCCGACTGCGCGAATCCACTTCGAGGCGGATCACCGTGTCGTCCGGAACGACCAGCGGACGCATATTCAGCGAGTGGGGGGCGATGGGCGTAAGGACGAAGTTCCGACAGGCAGGCATGATGATAGGCCCGTTCCCACTCAGCCAGTAGGCTGTGGAGCCGGAGGGCGTGGCCACCACGAGGCCGTCGGCATCGTAAGCCGCCAGATAGTCGTCGTTGAGGTAGGCATTCACCCGAATCATCGAACCGGTTTCACGCTTGAGTATGGCTGTTTCGTTCAGGGCGTAGGAGGGAGAGGAGCCGTTGTCTTCGGTCACTTCCAGCAGGGAACGGGTCTCGATGGTGAAGTCGCCGTCCAGCAGGCGTGTGATCAGCTCCGAAGCCTCGTGGCAATCGACATCGGTGAGGAAGCCCAGTCGGCCGGTATTTACGCCCAAGACAGGGATCTGTGAAACGCCGATTTGATGCGCCGTGCGCAGGAATGTACCGTCACCGCCCATACAGATCACGTAGTCGATATGCTCGGGCAGGGTGTCTATCACTCCGCAAATGGCTGGATGGAAGTCCAGATCCTGCTCAAGAAAGGAGAGGAATTTGCGCTCTATATAAAGAGGTGTGCCGGCTTCTTCCAGCTTCAGGATCAAAGCCTTGATGGAAGCTCCCTGTTCGCTCTTGTGACGGCTGCCAAATATGGCTATTTTCTTCATGAGTCTCTTTCTCTTCTCGTAGGGATCAGCAAATAAACGTTACATTTGCATGGTTCGCAAAATTAGTAATAATCAGAATGACAAGGCTAAGCGTAAACGTAAATAAGATAGCTACCCTCCGCAATGCACGCGGAGGCAATGTCCCCGATGTCCTCCGAGTGGCTCTCGACTGTGAGCGGTTCGGTGCACAGGGGATTACCGTCCATCCGCGTCCCGACGAACGCCATATCCGTCGGTCGGATGTGTACGACCTCAAAAAGGCACTGACCACAGAGTTCAACATAGAGGGCAATCCCGA
>ENA-OWLM01000911-OWLM01000911.1-metagenome-genome-assembly--contig:-NODE-911-length-11125-cov-3.798374_pt1 | contig 11125 bp, 8 predicted proteins | sample MGYA00245349_ERZ651102 | MGnify/ENA primary metagenome ERZ651102 (study PRJEB26857, sample SAMEA4031759) | metagenome | biome: human; feature: oral; material: saliva | place: Philippines | collected 2014 | study... | reverse complement strand
CCAACGTATTTCCATCGTAGAAATCATGGGGCGCCACTGTAGCGACTTGACGATCTCCGCAGGGATTGCCGGCGGTTGTGAATATATCGTGGCTTCCGAAGTGGAATTTAACCGCGAAGAACTGATTCGCCAAATTGAACGTAGCATCATCAAAGGCAAACGCCACGCAATTATTGCGATCACTGAATTAATCTGTGACGTGAACGAATTAGCGAAAGAAATCGAAGATCGCGTTCACCATGAAACCCGCGCCACCATTTTAGGCCACATCCAACGTGGCGGTACACCATGTGCATTTGACCGTATCCTCGGTTCCCGCATGGGGGTCTATGCTATCGACTTATTGCTTCAAGGCAAAGGCGGTTATTGTGTAGGGATTCAAAATGAACAGCTGGTTCACCACGATATTATCGATGCTATCAATAATATGCGCCGTGAATTCAAGGCAGATTGGTTAAAGATGTTTAAACGTTTAGACTAAACGCTATCATTTTTAGCCAAAACAAAAGTGCGGTCAAAATCCATTGTGTTTTTTGACCGCACTTTTTTATTTATTTCGTTAGAACTGCCAATCAAATTTCATCATAACAGTACGCGGGCGTCCGTAGAAATTATTCATCCCGCGGGTACGATTATAGTTATTTTCAAAGTAAGTTTTATCCGCTAAATTCGTTCCAATCAAACTGAGTTTGGCGTGGCGATTAAACTCGTACTGAATATTGGCATCAAACAGAGTATAACCTGCTTGTTTAATGCCATATAAGCTACTCGTCGGGCTCTGTGCAGAGATACCGGCCCCAATCGTCCATTTGCTACTTGGAATTCGATAACTGGTGGCAAGTCGAAACATCTGAACAGGTGTAAAATTACTAAAGTTGTAAGGATCTTTAGCGCCTTTTGCCCGTTCATTATTAATTTCTTCTGCATTTTTATATTTACTTTTATTGTAAGTATAGCCTGCAAAAAGTTGCCAATTTTCTGTTATATTTCCAGCCAACTCCAATTCAACCCCCTTGCTAACAACGCGTCCGATTGGTTTTGCGATGGTCTGGAATGATCCAACAGCACCATTTTTGCCCGGTATATATCCAAAATCAACAACAGTACGATTTTTTTGCTCAACAGAAAATAAAGCCAAAGAGCTATTTAACTGATTATCAAAGAAGGAACCTTTCCAACCTATTTCATAGTTTGTGCCAATTAACGGAGGTAAAACCGTTTTACTGGTAATATCTACGTTGTCTTGTTGTTTAAAAATCTTAGTATAACTTGCATAAAGGCTCTGCTCATTCGTCAAATCATAAGTAATACCAACATACGGTGTAAAATGATGCCCCTTCATTTTGGCAGTATAGTGCTCATTATCCTTATCAATATTTGATTGCGATTGATAGCGCGTCGCTGGCTCACCATTATAAACCGGCGTTTCTTTGCGTTGTGAGGTCTCAAAATGGGTAAACTGCACACCACCTAATAAATGGAAGCGTTCCGTTGCATTAAAACGAGTGCTCAAAATAACTGCATGCGTTTCATTTTTATTGAAATATTTAGCATAGTTATAACGAGCTAAAACATGGTCATCCGGCTCCTTCAACATCTTATAAACAATTTCATTTGGATTTCCATAAGCACCATTTTTATACTTAATGTTACCGTTGCTATCACGTTCCGGAATTTTTTGCCCATTTTTATCTAATTCATACAAAATATTACCGTCTTTATCGACTTTAATTTTATAGGCATGTTGGCAGTCCGGTGTATAAAGCATGTGGTCACCTTTTTCATCATGCTTGTCCCAATCCGGTTCAGGAAGATTTTTATCGGTTGGAGAATAATAATTTCCTTGCTCATTAGGAACACAACGACCGGCTAAATGCTGATGCACTTGACCAACCTCATCAATAGTACTTATACGATAACGTTTCTGAAAAATTTCAACAAAATCTGATTGAATATTTTCATGGTTATAAGCATAACCTACATAAAAATCATGGTCTCGTTCAAAAAGATTATAGTGCCCAGTTAAATTCAATTTAATCCCGTATTGTTCGTCCTTTTTAATATGTCGAATTGGTGCGAATGTAAATTTTCGATTAGTTGTACCTTTATTGTTATAAGCCCTATTATAGAGATAGTTTGAAAAACGGTTTTCTGCGTCGTTAGCAATACCTGCTTCTTGTAGTTTTTTGTCAATATATTCTTGTTTATCTTTATCAATACCAGGATCAGCCCAATCATTACATAAAAAATCAAGACCAATATCATTCATGCATTGATCAAACCCTTTCTTACGAGCTGCAAGCCGATCGTTTCTATATTGATTAAACTCTCCTTGATTAAATTGATTTTGAGCATAATCTGCCTTACGTTGCTCGTATTCTTTCGTTGCTTGATCACGATATTCTTTTAATTTTTTAAGTGCTTGGTCTTTTGGCTCAAAAGGAATAATTTCACCTTTCTCGGTTAGAAATCCTTGCGCGTCAGAACCAGACAAACCGGCAGCATGCTCATCTTTGATAAAAAATTGCCCAACTTTTGCATCTGAATTATTTTTTGTATAGGACGCCTCAATACTAAACTCCCAATCGTTATCAAAAACAAATTTAGTATTGGCAAATAAGTTATATTTATCTCCCTTCAAACGAGACCAACTCTGCCCTAAATAGGTATTTCGGGGGAGTTTCACAGGATTATTACATGCCGGACGGGAGGCAAAAGGAGCGACTTGGGGATTTTCACAAGGTAATATCACGCCAGAAAAATCCGGCACTTCATTAATTTTCTGATACATACCACCTAAAGTTAACACACCAACATTGCCTAAATCCACGTCAGCGACACCATAAATTAGCCCTTTTTTACCATGCACATTATCTTTAAAAGACTTTGCTTTTTCCCCTACACCAACTAAACGAGCACGAATACTATTATCTTGATTTACGCCTCCGGAAACGTCCAGTAGCGTACGGGTACTGCCTCGGTGATCGACCGTTATTTCTCCTAGGTGTTGGAATTTGTCTGTAGGCCGTTTTCGAATCAAATTAATTGTGCCGCCAGGCTCAGAGTTAGACTGGGTCAATCCTGTCGCACCACGCACAACTTCAATATGATCATAAATAGCTAAATCAGTGCTAGGAGAAACGTCTATTTTGGCAGTATAACCTGAACGCCCACCGACATTAGTCGTAATACCATCTTCACCAATTTGATCTACATAAAAACCACGGGAAAGAAAACGAGTTTGTAACCCTGAATCACGTACAACATTAACACCTGTGGTATTCTTCATTGCTTCTTCAAGAGTATGAATAGCTTTGTCATCTAATTGCTTTTTGGTAATCACACTAACAGATTGTGGCGTATCCTTACCGGAAACTTTTAGTCCAGTAGCTGTTTTCATCGACTTAATTGTATAGCCACGGCTACCCTCAGTGGTATTAGTATCAGTTTCTTCAATAACATTAATCTGCTCTAAACTGTCCTCCGTATACGCGGTTTGGCAAGTACAAAATAAAGAAATAGAAAGCAAACTAAGGTGAAAATAAGATGAGGGTGAAAGATGAGAACGATGCATTTTGGGCTCCAAATAATAACAAAAATGCAAATAATAACGATTTTTATTTATATGTAAAGGTATAAAAACAATTAAATAATCAAATATGAAAATTATCGTCATAAATAGAAAGTGAGTTTAAATTAACAAAAGAAATCAAAGCGTAGTTAAAAAAGTGGTATTTTTTACAACCGCACTTTTATACTTCTAATCCGAAAATTTGCTCAAAGAATCAGGTAAGTTCTGCTAGGTGAGTAACACTGATAACTATGGTATGAGACAGCTGTTGTTTTAATAAGGTTAAAAGCCCTATCGCGGAAGGCAAATCTAATTGGCTGGTACTTTCATCTAAACAGAATAAATTCGGTTTAAGCAACAATGCTCACCCGAAGTTTAAACGTTGTTGTTCACCACCAGAGAGGACTTGCTGAACGCCTGACATCACCCAACGTACACCTATAAACGCAACCAATTTCTCCATATTGCTAAAAAATAGAGAATGAGATGAAAAAATGAATAAGGCTTTGCATGATCAAAAATAACTGAAAACAGTACCGCACTTAATAAAAAAAGTGCGGTTGAAAAAATTAGTGTATTACGACTTCAATCTCAACAACACCAACACCTCATAATGCGACGTATGTGGGAACATATCGAACAGTTGGATTTTTTCCATTTGATAATGGGTCAAAGATCGCAAGTCTTTGCCCATGGTTTCAGCATTACAGCTGGAATACAAAATAAAGTGCGGTTGCATTTTATTGAGAAATTCAGCAAGCGATTGACCTATGCCTCGACGAGGTGGGTTGACGATAACCAAATCAGGTTTGTCTGCTTGAGCCAAGGCAAAATTTGCCGCATCTAACGACTGAAAATGAACTTGCTCGCCCAATCCGAGTTGCTGTGCCGATAATTTCGCGGCGGCAATGGCAGAAGCGGAAATTTCAATACCGGTGAGGTGAATTTGTTGTTCCGAGTTCTGCATTTGCAACGCTTTCAAGCAATGTAGCCCGAAACCGCCCACACCACAGAACAAATCCCAAAGTTGACGAATAGGCAGGTCTTTTATCCATTGTTGTGCCGTGCCGTATAACCCTTCAGCAACTTGCGGGTTGGTTTGAAAAAATCCCTGCGGACGAATAAAAAGCGGAATCTGATTAAACCTTTCGGGCAGAGTGTGTTGTTCCGTCAGGAAAATCTCTTTTTCACCTTCTAAAATCGCGGCATTTTGCGGCTGGATATTCACGCTAATGACGGCAAGTTGCGGCAATTTTTGGCACAATTCGGGCAATTCCCGTTGAATCAACGGCAATTTGGCTTCCGAACGTAACACAAAGCGCAACATAAGTTGGTGGCTGTGTTGGCTTTCTGTCAATAAAAGATGTTTCAATTCGCCTTTTTGCTTTGCCACGTTATACGGCACAAGGCCTGCGCGTGCGATGAAATCTTTAAGAAGAGGAAAGATAGCTTGAAAACATTGTGGGTAAAGTGGGCAATCGCATAAATCCACCGCACTTTGCGGATCTCGCGGATCCGGTAAAATCCCCAAAATGGGGCGTTCGACGGCACCACTCACCACCATTTTGGCTTTATTACGAAACCCATCAAGGGAAGATTGAAAAGGCGCAACCCAACTCAAATGAGACGTATCTAAACCGTGCAGCTGCTGTTGCAAGTGAACGGTTTTCTGTTCTAGTTGAACAGAATACGGCAGTTCCAACCATTGACAAGAACGACAATCGCCTCGTTGATAATGTTCGCACTGAATCATATTAGTTTTTCGTTGCCAGCCATTTTTGTTGAAGTGCGGTCAGTTTTTGACGGTTTTCCAACCAACGGGGAGCTCTCTCTAATTCAGTCCAAATAAGATTTTTGCGTTTGAATAGGCTTTGTAGGCGCTGTTGGCGCAACAAAAAGTGCGGTTGTTTTTCCGAGAGTTTTAAATTGTCTAAAACTTGGATCACACCGTCCCGCTCATTACAAAGCAGCAACAAATCGCAACCTGCATTAAGCGCCTGTTCGCTACGCGCCACAAAATCGCCCATGAATCCCGCCCCTTTCATGCCGAGATCATCAGAGAAAATGGCACCGTTGAAATTCAGTTGGGAACGCAAAATGTCTTGTAACCAATATCTAGAGCCACTCGCCGGTTGGCTGTCACATTGCGAATAAATCACATGTGCCGGCATGATGGCTTGCAGCAGATTTTGTTCGATAAGTTGTTGGAACGGCTGAATATCGTGGCTGAAAATAGTTTCCTGACTGCGATCGTCATAAGGTGTCTCTAAATGAGAATCAGCAATCACATGACCATGTCCCGGAAAGTGTTTTCCCGTTGCAGCCATGCCGGCTTGGTGCATGCCGCGAATAAAATTACCGGCCAAATCCACCGCACTTTTTATCTCGCAACCAAAACTGCGATCGCCGATGGCTTTACATTGATGTCCAAGATCCAACACCGGCGCAAAGCTCAAATCGATATCAAGTGCGGTCATTTCTGCTGCCATTTGCCAGCCGGCTTCAAATGCCATCTTCCGTTGTTCAATAGGATCTTCAATCAGTGCGGAAAACGCCTGCATTGCAGGAAGTTGGGTGAAGCCGTCACGAAAACGCTGTACTCTGCCACCTTCTTGATCCACCGTAATCAACAAGGGCTTTTTCACCTTTTGTCGCACAGATTGAATCAAGGCTTGTAATTGCGCACGGTCGTGAAAATTACGCGTAAAGAGAATCAACCCCGCCACCAGCGGGTGCTCTAGCAATTCGATTTCTTCTTGTTTCAGCTCGTAACCAGCTAAGTCAATAAGTAATGTAGACATGTTATTTTAAGCGGAGATATAAGCGGTAATTGGTGCTATCGGCGGTTGGTCGAGCCAATGTTAATGTCTGCTTTTGCTGCGGTTGCAACGCCAATCTATGCCAAACGACATTTTCCTCAGCAGTCACACTCACCCCATTTTTGTCATACCAAAACAGGCTGTAAGCCAAGTTGACCGGCTGTTGGGTTTTATTTTTGACCCACGCACTGTCGCTCTCCACGCCCGCTTCCAGCCTTTCTGCTGCTGGGGCTTCAATGTTTAAAATCGGGCTTTGCGTATTTAATAAGGTTGGCACCTTTGCGCTACATCCCGCTAAAAGTGCGGTCACAAAAAAAAGGGAAATAGACTTTTTCATTATTTATCCAACATTTTACCTAAAGGCTCACCGCCAACGAGATGCATATGTAAATGGAACACTTCTTGTCCGCCGTGTTTGTTGCAGTTGACAATTAAACGATAACCGTCTTGCGCAATGCCTTCTTGTGCAGCAAGTTTAGCCGCAACCGTGAACAGACGACCTAAGGTCACTTCATCTTGTTCGGTCACATCGTTTACGGTTGGAATGAGCTTGTTTGGAATGATTAAAATATGGGTTTTGGCTTGCGGTGCAATATCACGAAATGCGGTAACAAGTTCATCTTGATAAACGATATTCGCAGGAATTTCTTTGCGGATAATTTTGCTGAAAATGGTTTCTGCGGCCATGATTTTCTCCTTAAAAAATATTGCGTTTTGTGACCGCACTTTTTAACAGAAAACCACTAAAATAGCAATTTATCAGGCCATCTTTGATGTTGTCGAGAAAGGCTTTTTATTACACCGATCTAATTATTGACAAAGAACAATATTCTTGCATTAAAAAGGAGAAATATTTTTACTTTGCGGGGGAAAGAAAATATAATTAACAAAATTTATAAATTTTCAAATTTTTTTAAGTTTTTAGGTCTTTCCTTGTAATACAACGTTGTGAACGGCGGTATTTAGGGGTCAAATAATGAAAGGGAATTCTGAAATGAATACCGAAACGTCCAAAACAACGTATATGGTCTCTCCGGCGGGAATGAGCCAAATTGGCGAAGATGTCGGCGTTTATAAGGCCACTAAGAAACAGATTTTATCCTTTTTCTCTGCCATTCCGGCGGGCGCGTTTATTGCTTTAGCGTTTGTTTTTTACACCACAACACAAACAGGAAATGTCGGTGCTTCGTGGGGATTAACCAAGTTGGTTGGCGGAATTGTATTCTCTCTTGGCGTGATTATGGTCGTGGTTTGCGGCTCTGAATTATTCACCTCATCAACCATGACAACTGTCGCCCGTGCAAGCGGACGAATTAGTACTTTTCAAATGCTACGAAATTGGGTGGTGGTTTACTTCGGTAATTTCATTGGCGCACTTTTTATTGTTTTTCTTATTTGGTTTGCAGGTCAGACAATGGCTGCCAATGGGCAGTGGGGACTCACCATTTTAACGACCGCTCAACATAAAATTCACCACACATGGTTTGAAGCTTTTTGTTTGGGGATCTTGTGTAATGTGATGGTGTGTATTGCCATTTGGATGAGCTACGCAGGAAAAACATTGACAGATAAAGCATTCATTATGATTTTACCTATTGCTTTGTTTGTTGCGTCAGGATTCGAGCACAGTGTGGCGAATATGTTTATGATCCCAATGGGAATTATAACTGCACACTTTAGCGCCCCGGAATTTTGGCAAGCAATTAATATCGACCCTCAACAGTTCGCAGATTTAGATCTTTATCATTTTGTGGTGAAGAATTTGATTCCGGTGACATTGGGGAACATTGTTGGCGGTGGTTGTTGTATTGGATTGGCCTTATGGTCAATCAACCGACCTCATTAATCGGTTCACAAAAAGGAAGGAAACTTAAGTCGTTCGTTTCTTTCCTAAACAGGTTTATTTTTATCAATAATCTAAAAGAGGAATGTTATGACTCAATTAACAGAAGCTCAACAAAAGGCTTGGGAAGGTTTTGTCGGTGGTGATTGGCAAAATGAAGTCAACGTGCGTGACTTTATCCAAAAAAACTATACCCCGTATGAAGGTGATGAATCTTTCTTAGCCGATGCAACCCCTGCAACCACGGCGTTGTGGGATAAAGTCATGGAAGGCATCAAAATCGAAAACAAAACGCACGAGCCGTTAGATTTTGACACAGACAACCCATCAACTATCACTTCTCACAAACCTGGCTATATCAACAAAGAATTAGAAAAAATCGTTGGTCTTCAAACTGATGCGCCATTAAAACGTGCCATTATGCCATACGGTGGTATCAAAATGGTTAAAGGCTCTTGTGAAGTTTATGGCCGTCAATTAGATCCTGAAGTAGAACATATTTTCACTGAATATCGTAAAACCCATAACCAAGGCGTATTTGATGTATATACACCGGATATTCTTCGTTGCCGTAAATCCGGTGTGTTAACCGGTTTGCCGGATGCTTACGGTCGTGGTCGTATTATCGGTGACTATCGTCGTTTAGCCGTTTACGGTATCGACTATTTAATGGCCGATAAGAAAAAACAATTCGACTCACTCCAAGCAAGACTAGAACGTGGTGAAGACATTCAAGCGACTATTCAGTTGCGTGAAGAAATTGCTGAACAACATCGTGCATTAGGCAAAATGAAAGAAATGGCCGCCTCTTATGGTTTCGATATTTCTAACCCGGCGACTAACGCACAAGAAGCTGTTCAATGGACTTACTTTGCTTACTTAGCAGCGGTGAAATCACAAAACGGTGCGGCAATGTCTTTCGGTCGTATTTCTTCCTTCTTAGATATTTATATCGAACGTGATTTGAAAAACGGCAAAATTACCGAACAAGAAGCACAAGAATTAATCGACCACTTAGTCATGAAACTTCGTATGGTTCGTTTCTTACGTACACCTGAATACGATCAATTGTTCTCCGGTGACCCAATGTGGGCAACCGAAACCCTTGGTGGTATGGGCTTAGACGGTCGTACATTAGTGACCAAAAACAGCTTCCGTATTTTACACACCCTTTACACTATGGGCCCATCTCCGGAACCAAACTTAACTATCCTTTGGTCTGAAAAATTACCTGAAGCATTCAAACGTTACTGTGCCAAAGTGTCTATTGATACTTCCTCCGTACAGTATGAAAACGATGACTTAATGCGTCCTGATTTCAACAGCGATGACTATGCGATTGCTTGTTGTGTATCCCCAATGGTGGTGGGTAAACAAATGCAATTCTTCGGTGCCCGTGCGAACTTGGCAAAAACTTTGCTATACGCAATCAACGGCGGTATCGATGAGAAAAACGGTATGCAAGTCGGTCCGAAAACCGAGCCAATCAAAGATGAAGTGCTTGATTTCGACACCGTAATGACCCGCATGGACAGTTTCATGGATTGGTTGGCAACACAATATGTAACCGCCTTGAACATCATCCACTTCATGCATGACAAATATGCTTATGAAGCCGCATTAATGGCATTCCATGATCGTGATGTTTACCGCACTATGGCTTGCGGTATCGCAGGACTTTCCGTTGCAGCCGACTCTTTAGCTGCAATCAAATACGCGAAAGTAAAACCAATTCGTGGCGACATCAAAGATAAAAACGGTAATGTTGTGGCTTCTAACGTGGCAACAGACTTTGAAATCGAAGGCGAATATCCGCAATTCGGTAACAACGATGCTCGTGTAGATGATATCGCATGCGACTTAGTTGAACGTTTCATGAAGAAAATTCAAACACACAAAACTTATCGCAACGCAACTCCGACACAGTCTGTACTTACTATCACTTCTAACGTGGTATATGGTAAGAAAACAGGTAATACACCGGACGGTCGTCGTTCAGGTGCGCCATTCGGACCAGGTGCAAACCCAATGCACGGTCGTGACCAAAAAGGTGCGGTAGCATCATTAACTTCTGTAGCTAAACTTCCATTTGCTTACGCGAAAGATGGTATTTCTTATACCTTCTCAATCGTACCAAATGCGTTAGGTAAAGATCCAGAAGCACAACGTCGCAACCTTGCTGGCTTAATGGATGGTTACTTCCACCATGAAGCAACAGTAGAAGGTGGCCAACACTTAAACGTGAACGTGTTAAACCGTGAAATGTTATTAGATGCGATGGAAAATCCGGATAAATATCCGCAATTAACCATTCGTGTATCTGGTTACGCAGTACGTTTCAACTCTTTAACTAAAGAGCAACAACAAGACGTCGTAACTCGTACATTTACTGAGTCTTTCTAAGTAAATAATATTATGTTTTAATATAAACCACTCACAGACTAGTTTTGTGAGTGGTTTATTTTTATATATAGGAGAGCAAATTATGCTAACAGTTATTGCCCAATTTTCAGTGAAAGCAGATAAAATCAATGATTTTTTAGCTCAATGCCAAGAGTTGATTAAGCATACTCGCCAAGAAACAGGATGCGTATCTTACGAATTACAACAAAATAGCGAACAAGCTAATCATTATGTTTTTATTGAGCAATGGAAAAGCAAAGCTGATTTAGAACAACATTTTGCAACACCACACTTTACCTCAATTGTACCTGTATTGGTCGAGTATTGTGAACAAGCGCCAGTGGTGCAAACTTTTCAAAAAGTCAGCGAATAATGACCGCACTTTGATAAATATATTTTAATTATGAGCCTGATTTAAATCAGGCTCATTTTTTATAGACTAAATATTTGGTAAAATTTAGCTATATCTAGTTTTAGGAAATTTATGTA
>ENA-OWLM01000910-OWLM01000910.1-metagenome-genome-assembly--contig:-NODE-910-length-11134-cov-11.990613_pt1 | contig 11134 bp, 7 predicted proteins | sample MGYA00245349_ERZ651102 | MGnify/ENA primary metagenome ERZ651102 (study PRJEB26857, sample SAMEA4031759) | metagenome | biome: human; feature: oral; material: saliva | place: Philippines | collected 2014... | reverse complement strand
AAAGGCTGTATGCTACCGCCATACTGGCCTTTTTCTGTTAGGGAAAGTTGCACTTCAAATGCGAATCCGCCACCGTCTGAAACGTTTCAGACGGCCAAAGATTCTTACATATCTCTCACTTGGGGTCCAATTAATAAATATATTATGGCAACAATGGTAATCCCAATTCTTTCAAAAATGCATTATGTTTTTCCGTAGCCTCTTTAATTTTTAAATCCAAATCCATCAAAATACTATGATTAGCGACCAAATCGATTTCTTCCTCAATAGGAGTATTGCTGACATAGCGGGCAATATTCAGATTGTAGCCGTTATCTTCAATTTCCTGCATAGATACACGGCGAGAGTAGCCCTGTTCTTCTTTACGGTATTGGTAGCAGCCTACAATTTTCTCAATATGTTCGCCTGTCAGGCGGTTTTGGCGTTTGCCTTTTTCAAAATAATCGGCGGCATTGATAAACAAAACGTCGTCTTCTTTTTTACATTTTTTCAACACCAAAATGCAGACTGGAATACCTGTTGAATAAAATAAATTGGCAGGCAGTCCGATAACAGCATCAATATTGCCGTCTTTGAGTAGTTTTGTGCGGATTTTTTCTTCTGTGCCTCCACGGAACAACACACCGTGCGGCAGAATGATAGCCATCGTACCGCTATCGCTTAAAAAATGGAAACCGTGCAGCAAAAAGGCGAAATCTGCTGCCGATTTAGGGGCAAGCCCATAGTTTTTGAAGCGGAAATCGTTTGCCAAATCCTCTTTCGGCTCCCAGCGGTAACTGAACGGCGGATTGGCAACAACGGCATCGAATTCCAGCTTCTTCGCAGGATTCATTTCATTGAGAATATCCCAATCGTTGAGCAGAGAATCGCCGTGATGAATGGTAAATTCTGTATCCTTTACACCGTGCAGCAGCATATTCATCCGCGCCAGGTTGTAGGTGGTAATGTTCTTTTCCTGTCCGTAGATTTTGCCGATATGCCCGTCTGCTTCCGCCATCTGATGACGCACATTCAACAATAAAGAACCTGAACCGCAGGCAAAGTCCAGCACATTGTCCAGCTTTTTCTTTTTGCCGCTGGCTGGGTTTTGGCTGTCGAGCGTAACAATCCGCGATAAAATCGTAGAAACCTGTTGAGGGGTATAAAACTCTCCGGCCTTCTTGCCAGAGCCGGATGCGAACTGGGCAATCAGATATTCATAAGCATCACCCAAAGCATCACTATTGGTAGAAAACTCATTGATGCCTTCAGCGATTTTCTTGATGACCTCGCTTAATCGCTTATTTCGTTCTTCGTAATTTTTGCCAAGCTTTTCCGAATTTAAATTAATTTCGGAAAATAAGCCGCTAAACGTACTTTCAAAAGACTCGTTTTCAATATATTTAAAGCCATCTTGCAAAGTATTTAATAATTTACTGCTTTGAATTCGTGCAAGCTCAGCAATACTGCCCCAAAGAAACTCGGGCTTAATCACATAATGTACTTTACGGCGCATCTGTTTTTCAAAATCAGCGACGAAGTCAGCATTTTCTTCATACCACACGGCAAGCGGTGTGCGTTTGTCTTCATCGCCCAATTGCGGATAATCTCGCCCCAATTCCTTTTGTGCGGCAAGCTCGTAGTTGTCGGACAGATAACGTAAAAACAGAAACGACAGCATATAGTCGCGGAAATCATCAGCATTCATCGCCCCGCGCAGTTGGTCGGCGATTGCCCATAGCGTTTTGCCGAGTTGGTTTAATTGTTCTTGGGTCATGGTTGACTCTCTTTAAATGAATTGGGCAATAAGTCTGAATGAAACGGATATGTGTTCAATAATTTTCTCAAAACCTTTTCAAAGTTTTCTTTATTTTCAGGTAGCATTTCTTTCGGTTCAAAAACAGAATAGCCGCCATGATTGAGTACAGGAATCAGACGTTCATAAAATCCGGCATCTTCTAGTTCCATACATTTTTTAAAGCCTGCCAACCCATGAAAATTTGCTGTTTTTTCCATAATATTGCGTAGAACATTGAAGTGATAGGGATATAGCGGCTCATTATTATCCAACGTATCTTTTAGCATTTTCAGCATGGCTACATGATACAAACTGGCAGTATCCCCTTTTAATTGAGTAAAGTAGTATTCATTAGAAGTATTTTTAGAGAGTAAATATCTCGATGCGTTGTCTAATTCGTTGCACAATACGTTAAAGAACAACCCGTGATGAGTAGAGATAATAAACTGAATGGGTCCGTTATAGGACTTAAGCCATGTTGCCAAATTATGAGCGACAGAAACGGCATAATTATCATCTAATGAAGAAATCGGGTCATCAATATAGACATATTTCACCCATTCATAAGACGAACCTTCTTCTTTGTCCAAACTAAGTTTCAGGATGGCAAGAAAGAAACACCATATAAAAATATGCTCTTCTCCTCTAGATATTTTAATATTTTCATCCAGATTGTCTGGCCGGAAAAAAGAGACCTCCCATCTTTCAATTTCTTCTTTACCAGCCTCTTTTCTATGCTTCTCTTTGGTTATCCGGAAATCAAAACTTACATATTTCTGCAATAAGGGACGAATACGGTTATCCAGTTCCAATTCCCAAATGCCTGCAAAAAACATCGATGAATCATTCAATACCAATACTCGGTCGGTGTTGTTGTCCAAATCGTTGTCCCAAAAGAACAAATCTTCGGTAAAGGCATTAAAATACAACGTATCACGGCTATTGTCTTGTTTCCCCAAATCTTTAAATGCCATTGATAAGCGTGTTTTCCCTATGCCATTATGAGCAAAAATCAATTGGTATTTTTTGTTTTGTTGTCTTAGTCGCCCCGCTAAGTCGTTTAAATCAACTAGGTCATTAAACGGATATTCGTTTTGCTGCATGTTTCTATTTGTCATTATGTTTCCTGGTTCTTAATTGATTAAATCAATCATTTTCGCGGTATCACAAAAATGATGTTTCCTTATTGTATTTTAGGGAACAATTGCTGCATCAGTCCCTTCTTATGGTCTTTCAGACGGCCTATCTGTTCGTTTTCTTCGTTGATCAGCTTGTCTAGTGATGACAGGCAATCGGCTATGGCTTGTTGTTCTTCGGGTAAAGGTATAGGCAACTGCATTGCAAATAATGCTTTTGATGAAATTCTCTTCAATGTATTGCTTGTCCCTGCTCTTTCTATTTTAAAATCAAGGTAATTTGCTTTTAACCAATACATAAAAAAATTGGCATTACTTTCTGGTTTAAATGAAAATGAAGGTATATCAGAAGAAGAGCAAAATCCATCTAATTCATTGGGAACTATACCGAAAGCTCCATTTAGAAAATCAATTTTTGAAAAAATAAAATCTCCTGCTTTTCGATGAAAATAATTAGCTCCACCAGTCAATGTATCGGTTCTTTCATTCTTAACAACGCCTAAAGTATGCAATTTCACAGTGATAATTTTATCTTTATCGAAAGAGTTAGCTTTTTCATTTTGAATCGTTAAATCAAATAATTCTTCTAACTCAACAACCTCCCAACCTTTACAATCTTTAAATTGCGGGAATCTAAGTTTCGGATAAACTATTGCTTGCTTGCTTGCTTGCTTGCTTGCTTGCAGATCATTGTGGCTTGGGAATAACTGCTGCATCAAGCCTTTTTTATGCTGCTTTAAGGCAGCAAGTTTTTGTTCTTGCAATTCAATTAATTCGTCGATGGAAGACAGGCAATCGGCGATTTTTTGTTGTTCTTCTGATTTCGGTGGTACCCCAACAGAAATTTGTGCGAATTTATCAAATTTTAAGTTTAAAGTATCTTTTACTAATCCTTGAGAATAGCGATGAAATTCAGAAATTAAGTTAGGTAGCTTAAAATAGTATGAATAAAAGAAACTATTAATATGATTCTTAGGAATACATATTGTATATGCAGGACTAACAATACCCTCCATATTGACAAAGGCGCTTCTTCCTTCCCACATTCTCATTGTGTTATACGCAATATCCCCATAACACACTCTTAAATATTTTGACTTATCTAAACTAGAGTTATTTTTTCTATTGGTTTCTGCTTGAGGAATAATTCCATTTTGCTCTGTTAAAGAAAGCAACGGGAGATTTGGGTATCCTTTTTCTTTTCTTTCAGTAAATAAATTTCCCAAATTATCTTTTCTCCACTCTAATTCCATCTGAAACTCTGGAAACCGCAGCTTTGGGGTAACACGTTCTTGTTTGTCGTCTTGTTTATTCATGTTTGTTGTATTCATTGTCGGTGCTCTTTAGTTTTTGCTTAGAAAATACTCAAATAATGGGTCATGACATACATCCTTCCTCGTTTATTGCCTGTGATTTCCTGCAAAATGCCCAACTTTTCAAATTCTTTTAACAGTGAATTGGCAGTTGATGACGATACGTCCAAGTTTTTTTCTACGTTTTGTGCGGTCTGTATCGGTTGTGTATAAAGCAGTTTCAACAGGCTATTTGCGGTTTCTGCCCGTTTGCCCAAACTCATAACAACGGCGTGCATTTCTTGTTGCAACGCTAGAATTTGACGGAAAACCTGACAGCCTTTTTTTGCCGTTTCTTCTACACCATTTAAAAAGAATAAAATCCAATGTTTCAAATCATTCCGCAGGCGTACTGCCATAAGCGCATCGTAATAGCTGGCTCGATTGCGCTCAAAAAAATCTGATATATAGAAAGATGGTTTTTCCAATATGCCATGGCCAATTAAATACAAGGGGATCAGTAGACGCCCAACGCGTCCATTGCCATCTAAAAATGGATGAATGGTTTCAAATTGGTAGTGGCTGATGGCGATACGGATAAGATGTGGCACAAATATGTCTTCATTGTGCCAAAACAGCTCCAAATCACTCATTAATTCAGGTACGTTTTCATAATGCGGGGGGATAAATGCAGCGTCCATTAAACTTGAACCGCCAATCCAGTTTTGGCTGCTGCGAAATTCACCGGGCAGTTTTTCTTTGCCCCTTGCTCCTCTGATTAAAGTATGGTGTGTTTGTTTAAGCAGGCGGTTGGACAGTGGTAGTGTTTTTAGCCCGTCAACCGCTTGGTTCATGGCTTTGATGTAATGTTGTACTTCACGCCAATCATCACGTTTTTCAGGTTGGATTTGATCTTCGGGCATTAATGCTTCATCAAGCTGAGTTTGCGTGCCTTCAATTTTGCTGGATGTTTGTGCTTCTTTGGTGATATGCATTTGAATAAATAAGTCAATATCAGGCACAATCAGCGAAAAAGCATTCAGTTCGCCCAAGGCTTTGGTTGCCCGCTCCAGCATAAAGTTGATTTTGGGATCCTCCCACGACCACGGCTTGTTGATGAGCGTCGGCTCAAAACTGTTGTATTGGTAACGTTTTTCCCATTTGCCTGCTTTGAAGGTTTCGATTTTTTGTATTGCTGACATAAATTTACCTTGATTTTGTGTTTTCCTTAAAATAACACACTTCCTTATTTCGAGAAAGGCCGTTTTCTCGAAATAACAGTGCTTATTATTTTGAGAAAACGGCCTTTCTCGAAATAAGCGTTGCCGTTATTTTGAGAAATCGCACTTTTTACTCATACGCTTTCAATCCCGAGATCTCTTTGCCCTTTGCCAATTTTTTCAGCAAAGGCATGAGGTCTTCCATCAAGGCGAGTTCTTTAATACGACGTTCTTTCCAGTTTAAATCCAGCGGCTCAAGAAGGTCGGTCAGTTTTTCACCGTCGAAAATCATTCTATCCATAATTTCGTTGACGAATGCGGACAGGGTTGCGCTCGAAATGCCGTGTTTGCCGGAAAGCGCGGTCAGTTTTTGGTCTGTTTTTTCTTGGCAGAATGCCTGATAGCCTGTTTTTAATTCGTCTACGCTGGTATGTTTATTCCAATCCAAACTACGGATATATTCGATAATATCCTCTTTTTCATCAACTAAATCGCTGCTAGAAGCAATGAGTTCTTCAACTTGCTGAATGCTCATTTTTTGTTTTTTCGGTTTAGACGGGTTTTCGGCAATCAGCCGCATGATGTAGTCGTAATCGATGATAGCGGATGAAAAAAGGACGAATTCAAAATCCAGTTGCTCAATTTCTTGGGGGAGAACGGCGTCTCTTTTACCTGTTTGTTCTTTATAACGTTGTGCCATATCCAGGTATACACCTTTGAAAGCACGCTGGGTATCGGCGGGTAGAATGGCTTCTATTTCTTGCTTTTGTTCTTCGCTTAAATCGGTGTATTGCCCAAGCTGGGTTTTGTAACGTTGTACTTCTTTAAATAGGTTAAGAAAGCCTGCGCGGGCGTTGTCGCCTTTAAGGTTATAAACCTCGGATGGTTCGCATGCTACGCCTTGCGATGACATGAAGTCTTCAAGTTGAGTCATGGCGTTTTGCAGTTTGGTCATGACGATTTCTGCGGGATCGACTATCCAGATTTCTTTGGCGCGCTCTGCATCCTGCCCTGAAAAGCGTTTGATGGCTTCATCTACCTGCGCCTCTTGTCCGCGAAAATCGAGGATATTGCCGTAGGGCTTGCTTGCGTTCAAAACGCGGTTAGTGCGGGAAAAGGCTTGGATTAAGCCGTGGTACTTGAGATTTTTATCGACATAGAGCGTGTTCAAATATTTGCTGTCGAATCCGGTCAACAGCATATCGACGACGATGGTGATATCGATTTTGTTTTTGTGCGCATAGTCTTTGTCGGGATATTGGTGGTCTTTGATGCGTTTTTGAATATCCTGATAGTACACATCGAATTCACCGATGCTGTGGTTGGTACGGTATTGGTGGTTGTAGTCTTCGATAATAGCTTTTAAGGCTGCTTTTTTGCCTTCTGGGTCAGTTTGATTATCGAATTTTTCCTGTTGTAAATCTTCCTGCATTTGAACGATGTCGGATTGGTTTTTGTGGCCATCTTTCTGCATTGCCTGTGCAGGCGGCGAGAAAACGCAGGCGATGTTCAACGGCTCAAATTCGGGATTGTCTGCTTGCAGCTTAGTTTGGGCGGACTTGAATAATTCGTAATATTCGATGGCATCGTTAATGGACGCGGTAGCAAAAATAGCGTTGAAGCGGCGCTCGCCGCCCGTTGCTGCATCGTGTTTGCTTAAAATGGAATCGACAATTGCCTGTTTGGTGGCAGGATGGGTGGCGGAAACGGGTTTATCACCTTCGGCTTTGTAATAATCGATATGGAATTTCAAGACGTTGCCGTCGTCAATAGCATTTGTGATGGTGTAGGAGTGCAACTGCTGTTCAAAGATGTCTAAGGTCGTCTGAAGTGTAGCATCCGTGCCATCAATACGTTTGTAACTGGCATTTTCTTCAAAAATCGGTGTGCCAGTAAAGCCAAACATCTGAGCTTTCGGGAAGAAGTTTTTAATCGCCCGATGGTTGTCGCCGAATTGGCTTCTATGACATTCGTCAAAGATAAACACCATTCGTTTGTCTTTGAGTGTGCTTAATTGGTTGTGGTATTTGCTGTTTTCTTTGAGCGCCAAGCCGAGTTTCTGAATAGTAGTTACGATGACCTTGTCGGCGTAATCGTCGGACAGCAGGCGGTTTACCAAAGTTTGGGTATTGGTGTTTTCTTCAACGCAGCCTTCTTGGAAACGGTTGAATTCCTCACGGGTTTGGCGGTCGAGGTCTTTTCTATCTACTACAAACAGGCATTTGTCGATGTCGGAATTATCTTTAAGCAGGGTTGAGGCTTTGAAGGAGGTCAGTGTTTTGCCGGAACCGGTGGTGTGCCAGATATAGCCGTTGCCGCGACTTTGATGAATGCAATCCACAATCGCTTTGACAGCATAAATTTGGTAAGGACGCATCATTAACAGTTTTTGCTCACTGGCAACCAACACCATATAACGACTGATTATTCTGCCCAAAGTGCATTTTTCTAAAAATTTATCGGCAAAGTCGTAGAGATGGTTGATTTTGTTGTTGGCTTCGTCGGCAAAATGGTAAACAGGCAGAAAGCGCTCGTCTGCAGCGAAGCTAAAGTGTTTGTTTGAGTTATTAGCAAAATAATAGGTACTGCTTTCGTTACTGACAATAAAAAGCTGCATAAAGCATAAAAGACTGTTACCGTAACCGTTTCCCGTATCGTTTTTGTAGTCGATAATCTGCTCAATGGCTTTTATCGGCGGAATTTGCAGGGTTTTTAGCTCGATTTGTACTAACGGAAGCCCGTTAATTAACAAAATTACGTCATAACGGTGATGGCTGTTTTCAGTATTGATACGCAGTTGGCTGATGACTTCGTAGTCATTCTTACACCAGTCTTTGATATTAACTAGAGTATAGTGGAGCGGAGTCTCATCTTCGCGAATGAAAGTATTGGTCTCGCGTAGGAGCTTCGAAGCAGAAAACACATCAGGCTTGATGATTTCCAGTTTTAAGCGTTCAAATTCGCTATCAGTTAAACGGACGCGGTTCAATTGCTCGAATTTTTGACGGAAATTTTTTTCGAGCGATTCTCGGTCATGAATATCGGGACGGTGGGTATATTTTAAATCAATAAGTTTTTGAATAAATTTTTGTTCTATTGTTCTTTCAGTTAGAGTCATAATAATTTCTATTTATAGTTAAAATACTTATATTTAATAAGTTTTTACCGTACGCAGTAGTCAACAAAAGCACCCATTCTATGCTTTAAAAGCCTATTCTTTTAAATCTTACAGGACGATATCAAAGCCGCCGTCTTCTACGGCATCAATCAGCGCGTCGGTATCTGTCTTGCTTTCATCAAAAGTAATCACTGCATTTTTGTTTTCCAAGCTGACTTCTGCTTTTTCCACGCCTTCTACGCCTTCCAAAAGACGGGTTACGCTTTTCACGCAGCCGCCGCAGGTCATGCCGTCGATGTTGAGGGTAACTGTTTGCATTTGTATTTCCTTTCGTTCAAACAAATATAGTTGCCAAATACTTTACTCCTTACGCAAACAGCTTGCAAATTCTTCATTAAGGCCGTCTGAAAAATGCAGATAGGCGTACAATAACGCCTTTTGCTTCATCAAACGGACATAATAATGACTTCAACATTCAAACAATGGGTTAGCGTATGCGCGCTGGCGGTGGGGGCGTTTATTTTCAATACCACCGAATACATTCCGATTGCGCTTTTGAGCGACATCGGTCAGAGCTTTGGCAAACCGGCAACGGAAGTGGGCATGATGATTACGGTGTATGCGTGGATTGTTGCGCTCCTATCGCTGCCGCTGATGCTGATGACGAAAAACATCGAACGGCGCAAATTATTGCTGATGCTGTTTGCACTGTTTGCGCTGTTTCACGCGCTGTCGTTTTTTTCTTGGAACTTCAACATCCTCTTGGTCAGCCGTATCGGGATTGCGCTGACACACGCGGTATTTTGGTCGATTACGGCTTCTTTGGCGGTACGACTTGCGCCCGCCGGCAAAACCAATCAGGCTTTGGGCTTGCTCAGTACGGGTACGGTTTTGGCCATGGTTTTGGGTATTCCGTTGGGGCGCGTGGTCGGGCAATACTTCGGCTGGCAGCTCAGCTTCCTGCTGATCGGCGTCTGTGCTGCCGGCGTAATGCTGGTGTTGGCCAAAAACCTGCCTGCTTTACCCAGCCAAAATACCGGCTCTTTAAGCAGCCTGCCGAGTTTGTTCAAACGCCGCAACCTGATGCTGCTTTATGCCATGACGGTGTTGATTATTACGGCACATTTCACGGCATACAGCTATATCGAGCCTTTTGTGTTGCAAGTTGGCGGATTTAAGGCTGAACAAGTTACCATCGTTTTGAGCCTGTACGGTTTGGCAGGCTTCGCCGCTTCTTATCTGTTTGGCAAATGGTTTGCCAAATCGCAACGCCTGTTTATGCTTGGCGCGGTGGCGGTCATCCTGCTCTCTGCCCTACTGCTTCTGCCGTTTGCCTCTTTCCCTTATGCGGTGTACGCGCTGGTGTTTATTTGGGGCGTGGCCATCGTCATCGTCAGCTTGGGCATGGTATCGAAAGTCTTGGCATTTGCCTCGGATGCAACAGATGTGGCCAACTCGATTTATTCAGGTTTGTACAATGTCGGCATCGGCGGCGGTGCGCTTTTGGGGCATTATGTAACCGTTTGGTTCGGCCTTTCCAATATCGGCATTGCCGGAGCCTTGCTGGCGGCGGCAGGTCTGGCCGTTTGCGGTTTGTTGTTTAAGGAACAAGACAATCTGACGCAAAACGTTTAAATCCATATAAATCAGGATGGTATTACTGACCCGGCCGTAATTTTGGCAGTTTTACCGATTTGTCCTGATTCTTGTTAACCCACGATGGGTCTTCATTCTGCCGGATAAGCAGTTTTCTTGCTGCTTATCCGGTTTTCATTTCATTTTTAAAAAATAATTTACAATTTGTTTACACTACATCAAATTACAAATATACTGTCGCCTATTAGGCCGTCTGAACGTTCGGCTGAAAAGAAAAACCAATCATGTTTCAGAGGAATACATCATGGACTTAAACGCCAAGGATAAGACTCAGCATCCTGAGAACGTCGAGCTTCTCAGTGCGCAGAAGCCGATTACCGACTTTAAAGGACTGCTGACGACCATTATCTCTGCTGTTGTCTGCTTCGGCATTTATTACATCCTTCCCTACAGCCCCGATGCCAACAAAGGTATCGCGCTGTTGATTTTTGTTGCGGCACTTTGGTTTACCGAAGCCGTACACATTACCGTTACCGCACTGATGATCCCTATCCTTGCCGTTATACTCGGTTTCCCGGATATGGACATCAAAAAAGCGATGGCCGGTTTCTCCGACCCGACGATTTACATCTTCTTCGGCGGCTTCGCGCTTGCAACCGCCCTGCACATGCAGCGTCTCGACCGTAAAATCGCCGTCAGCCTGTTGCGCCTGTCCCGCGGCAATATGAAAGTTGCCGTATTGATGCTGTTTGCCGTTACCGCCTTCCTGTCTATGTGGATCAGTAACACTGCGACTGCCGCGATGATGCTGCCTTTGGCAATGGGTATGATGAGCCACCTCGATCAAGAAAAAGAACGCAAAACCTACGTTTTCGTCCTGCTCGGTATCGCCTACTGCGCCAGTATCGGCGGCTTGGGTACCGTGGTCGGTTCTCCGCCGAACATGATTGCCGCCAAAGCGCTGAACTTGGACTTCGTCGGCTGGATGAAGCTCG
>ENA-OWLM01000908-OWLM01000908.1-metagenome-genome-assembly--contig:-NODE-908-length-11159-cov-7.262878_pt1 | contig 11159 bp, 8 predicted proteins | sample MGYA00245349_ERZ651102 | MGnify/ENA primary metagenome ERZ651102 (study PRJEB26857, sample SAMEA4031759) | metagenome | biome: human; feature: oral; material: saliva | place: Philippines | collected 2014 | study... | reverse complement strand
AGTCTTAAAGACCAGGCACGTAAATCCAAATATCCACGTACGTAGATATTAGAGCTACGTACGTAGTCCAAACTTATCTGCCACTCGTCCACAACTTTTTATCCCTACGCGGAGCAACATCCTAATATAGGATTGCTCACAAACCAATAGTGCTTGCTACGCCTCCTGCACCAAGCTACACGTCCCCCTTCGTATAAAAGGCAACACCCGCCGACCGCAGGAGCAGTCGACGGGTGTCGGTAGGGGGTGGAGCTAAAGGCCTGTCTTAGAGCCCAGGCCAGTAGCTGAGCGTAGCAGGCGTGGCGGGGGATTCTGCCTCGAACTGCTGCTCGATGTCGTCGGGGAAGTTATGGAAGAGATCCATCCCAAGCTTCGCCTCCAGCTCGTCGATAGAGAGGGCGACGCTACGAATGGCGGTCTTCGCTGCATAGAAGCGGTGCTCGACCAAGATGCCGATGCCGTGGTAGGTAGAGCCCTTCTTCAGTACGAGGGCCATCCAATAGTACTTAGGCACGACGATGACGCCACGGACCTTCTTGCTCTCGACCTGGTCATCACGGATCGTCCCGCCCTTGGCGACGTAGAGGACGTCACGGAGCTGGGAGTTACGACCCCATGCCTGTACCTTCTGCTCGAGCTCCATCCAGAATTTCTGGTTGAGCTCGCCGAGCTGAGGACTCATATTCGTGTAGTAGAAGGTCTGTCTATTGGCCTCGGCACTGAAGAGGCGGTCAGAGGAGGCTACCATGTGACCACGGTCGTATCCGCTCCCACGGAAGAGGTTCTCCGTAGAGAACTGCTTGGGGACATAGGGATCCCATTGCCAGGCATCGCTACGCTTGACCGCTTGAGCTGAGTTCGTATTGTCGAAGGTGAAGCAGACGAAGCGTGGGTGACGCTTGTCGGTGTCGTACTCGAGGGAGTAGTTCACGATACCACCAGCGCGGTGCGTGACGAAGTAGTTCTGACTACCACCATGGAGTGCGGGTACCTCGAGCATCGTCGCATCACCGAGGATATACTCACCCGTAGGGGAGGGTGTGGGCGAAGGTGTCGGAGTTACCTCACCCGTACCCTGCTGGCTGATGATGAGGGTGTCACGAACGCCCGCCGAGGTGGCGATGATCTGCGCTGAGCGAGAGGCTCCGAGGTTCTGACTTACCGAGACGGAGATAGAGGTGCTGGACGTGCCATCCCCCTTGCTACGCTCAAGCTCGATCCATGAGGATGCATCCTCGGGCGTGACGGTGAGCTTCCAGTCGGAGGCCGCACGGAGCTTGATGTAGAAGTTCGAGCCTTCCTTGGGTACGCTCTTGATCTTGTCGGTCGAAGAGCCTGGGAGGGAGAGCTGGAGGCGGTCGGAGGTGCGGACGGGCTGGTCACCACGCTCGGTGGTACAGCTGGAGAAAGCCATCCCCATGAGGCCGAGCCCCATGAGGATGGTCTTTATCCGAAGAGATTTAATCGTCTTCTGCATAGAGAGGAAGGACTATCGCTTACCGAGGTAAGACTTGATGGTGGCATCCTGATTCTCCTTCGTGATGGGGACGCGCTCCCACTGGTCAGCGGAGAAGGTCGCAGAAGGAGCCTTGACGGATGCGATACGGTGGAGGACGATGTCGGCACCAGCGAACTTCTTGTCGCTGTCGATCCAAGCCGTCTCCATACCATTACCGACCTGATCAATGGTCACTGTACCCTTCAGCAGAGCCACGGGGTCATTGCCATTGAAGCTGAAGTCTGCGACCGTGCCAGCAGTATAGACTGTAGCCTGTTTGTGGCGAAGGACGAGTGAAGCACCTGCAGCGAGCTTACCCGTCAGAGCGATACGGCTCTCGGCAAACTTGCCCTCCGTAGCCTTATTGTCCTTACCGAAGTTCTTCACGAGGAGCGTGTAAGCGCTGAGGTCGATCTCCTGATCCGTGGGGTTGGAGATCTGGATGTACTTCTCGTTGCCGAGACCCTCGATGTAGGCGGAGATGATCAGATCGCCAGAGGTAGCTGGAGGGGTAGGTGTGGGCGTAGGAGTAGGCGTGGGATCGGGCGAAGGGGTAGGCGTAGGAGCCGTGCCCTCCGTGCAGCGCTCAGCCGTCAGACCAGCGAGGTCATCAGCCGTACGAGGCCAGAGGTTGTAGTGCTTGGTGCTCTGACCCGAGGTCTTGTTCGTCGTCACCGAGCGCTGGATGATCCCGACGATGCGGCCGTTCTTGTCGGATGCGATCGTCGTCTTGAAGGTCGAGTAGTAGGAGATAGCTACCGAGAGATCGGATACACCTGCCGTGACCTGCGTAGCGCAGTCCGTGAGCGCATTGAAGTAGCTCCCTGCAGACGTCTTACCCTGAGCAGGCTTGTTGGGGTTGAGTTCCTTGCCCGGAGTCTTGAACTGAGCGCCATCGACAGCCACGAGGATGTTGTCGTACTTGCCAGCGTAGATGTCTGCGAAGGTGACAGCCTTAGGAGTGATCGTCGCTACTTCGCCCGTGGAAGTCACCATAGAGGCAGCATCATTCAGACCCGTATAGTCGATCTGCAGTGAGCCATCCTGGTAGCGGCCGACCTTCGTGCCCTTAGTCTTGATGGTGAAGACGGCACCGGGACGCCAGTCCTTAGAGGCGTTGGCATTCAGACGAAGCGTGATGCCGACTTCGCCAGCCTGCACGACGATGTTCTTGAGGCTGGTCATATTGTTCGCCGTGATGTCGGAGAGGAGGACGGCCTTGAAGGTCGTCTCTTCGTCTACCGTGACGCTCTGACCCTTGTCGTACTTCTCGATGAAGGCGGCGAGTGCTGCGCCGTCTACCGTCGTGGGATTTGAGGGCAGGTTAGGAGTAGGCTGATCCTTACCTGGGGTGATGACTGCAGAGCCGTCGCCAGCCTGCGTGATGGTATAGTAGAGGGTCTCGTTGCCAGCCTTGAAGGCGAATTGGCCTTGGCGGGTGGCGCCTGAGGCATTCTTGAGGACCTTGATCGTGACGTCACGTTCGCCAGCGTCCCCAGACTCGGGGCTGATGCTCAGCCAGTCGAGGGCGGTGGTAGCCGTCCAAGAGCGGTTGGTGCGGATGTGCAGCGTGGCGGTGCTCTCGTCCTTGCCGATGAGGGTATTGCCGTTGCTGTCCTTCGTCAGCTGGGTGACCGAGATCGATGGGCGCTCATAGGCGTCATCGTTGTCCTTACACGAGGCGAGGGACAGGGTAGCACAGGAGGCTAAGAGGAGCGTCCAGCGCGTGATCTTACTTGTTGTCATCAGTCAATCGTATTTGTTGAGATGGTGAGTGCTGTAGGGGAGTGATTAGAAGCGTGCGCCCGTGAGCTGGACATCTTGCTCGCGCAGGATGAGGAGCTGAGGGGTGTCACGGAAGTAGGTGAGGATAGCCGTGATCGTACCCGAGCCCGTGGGGACGGTGCGACCAGCGAACTTCGCATAGCTGCTCGTGCGGACGATGAGCTGTGCGCCAGAGCGGTCTACGAGCGTGCGGTTCACATTGCGGTTCTTGTCCTTGCCCTGTGGATCTGCATAGGTCTGACCCAGCTCGGAGGCGAGGAACTGTACATCCTTGAGGCTGACGAGCGTACCTGCGTACTTCTTATTCAGCGTCGCGATGGTGAGCTCGTGGGGCTTGATATCGGTGTGACCTTCCTTGAGGAGGACGCGGTGCACGAGGAGCTCTGGGTAGAAGGCTGTCTCATACTTCTCATCCTTGGAGGCATATCCGAGATTGATCTGTCCAGCGTAGTCGCCGAGCTGCAGGCCCTGACAGAGGAGGCGTACTCGCGTACCCTGGGGGTAGACAGAGCTGAGGTTGCCGAGGGCGAACTTAAGCTCCATACCGCCCGTCTCATCCTCGATGTAGCAGGACTTGTAGAGGTTCCCCTCGCTGTCGTCCGAGGCGATGACCGCAGAGATGACGATGGGCTTGTCGATGAGCGTACCACCACGCTTGTAGAGTGCCTTGAGCTGGCTAATGGTGTGTGTGGGCAGAGGGAGCTCGTCCGTACTCTTCTGGTCGGTACGGGGAGGATCGACTTCGTTGTACTTCGTGCAGCTCGTAGCCCCTATCCCGATGAGCATCGAGAGGGTGAGTGCATATATAGCATGACGATTCATAGGATCTATGCGTGTAGGGGGGTTAGAACTGGAGGGTGGTATTGAAGAAGAACGTCGTCCCGTAGACATAGGAGAGCTTCGTATCGAAGGGGCGATAGAGCTGCTGCGTCCCGTCGGTAGCACGAATCGTGCGGATACGGAGCTGTTCGTAGCCACCATTGGGCAGGCTGCGGTTGTTCAGCACGTTGCTTACCGAGAGGTTGAAGCGCAGGTACGTGCCGTAGGTGATGCGCCAGGAGTAGCTCGCGAAGAGGTCTACCGTGAAGCCATCACGCAGCTGCTCGGGGAGGATGTAATTGTAGTCAAGCGAGGTGCGCCCGCGGTCGGTGCGGATGACAGGCGACATCGAGACGAAGTTGCGCCCGAAGTAGTTCGCGTTGATCCCGAAGTTCGCGTACCAAGGAGAGTAGTACGTCAGCCCGAGGGTCGCAGCCGTCTGAGGCGTACCACTCACGTTCAGCCCCTTCCAGTAGATGCGGTCGCGGTCGACGATCTCGTTGGAGTTATCGATGCTCTGGATGTAGCTGGGGTTGTTGGCATACTGATACTGGCCGAGGGCAAGTGCAGCGTTAGCCGTCAGCGTGGGGCTGATCTTCACTTCGAAGCCAGCTTCTGCCCCGAGGTGGCGGGTGGCGATGCCGGTGATGATGTAGTTCGAGAACGAAGCTCGGCTATCATCGTAGAAGCTCATCGAGCGCGTGTGGTCTGCGATGTGGGTGTAGAAGGCCGTCACACGTCCGCGCAGCCAGGGAAGGCGTACGAGGTAGGAGGCTTCTGCCGAGAAGATCTTCTCGCTCTTGGGATCCTCGATATAGCTATCGCGTGTACGAGGTGAGATGAAGAGATTCTGGAAGGTGGGTGCCTGCTCGAGGTATGCTACGTTCGACTGCAGGTAGTGGTGCCCATTGAGCTTGTAGGTAGCCCCAGCCTTTACCCCGAGGTCGTTGAACTTCACGCGGTCCGACAGCCCGTAGGAGTTGTCGGGGAAGAGCCCGCGCTTCTGATGCCCTTCGCGCTGCATACCCGTGTGGGTATAGGAGATACCCGTATAGGCATCGAGGCGCGTGAGGTGGTAGGTCGCATTGGCCCACATCTGATAGCGGTAGCTCTGTGCGGTGTAGTCGTAGCTGAAGCGGTCGCCCTTCTGGACGATGCGGTCGGGGTGCAGGAGGTCTACCTGACTCTTCGTCGCGTCGCCACCGAAGTCACGCTCAGCGAACTTATCGATGTCATAGACGAAGTCCGCACCGAGGAGGTCACCTACCTCGGCATAGTTCGCCGTGCGGTTGTGGCGGAAGTTCGCCCCACCCGTGATCTCAAGCCAGCTCTTGGGAAGCCAGTTGGCAGAGGTCGCCCAAGCGAATTCACGCTGGTCAGTGTGGCGGTCTTCGATCATGTAGAGTGCCTTACGCCCCGTAGCGAGGGTGCGGCCAGAGGCATCCTTCACCGTAGTGAGGTTCCCGCGGTTCACCTCATAGAGGCGGTCCCAATTGATATAGCGGACGTTGGGATCCGACTTCCACAGCTCCTCATAGATCGCTGCAGCATCGCCATCCTGACTGTTGGGGTCAGCCATACGCGTGAAGTAGGAGGGGAGGTAGCGGTAGTAGTCCGCACGTGGGTCGGGAGCGTTGTACCAGTTCAGCGATGAATAGGCATTCTTCCCGAAGCGGTAGCTGAAGGTGGTATTGATGTTGAGCGTCTTCTCCAGATTGCTGAAGTAGTGCGAGAGCTGGACGATAGGCTCGTGGTTGCGGCGCTCACGAGCATTGCGCCACTTGCCGCCCTGACGCCCGATGTTGGGGTTGTAGAAGTTCGAGCCGACGAGATCATATACCTCCTGTGTGGTAGCGCTGGCTACACCACGGCGCGTAGGGGCACCGAGGGCGATGAGGCTAAGGCTATTCATCTCGTCGAGCTTCTTCTCTACGCCGAGGAAGTAGCTCCAGGCATCGTAGTACTGCCCACGGACGTAGGAGTACTGCCCATTGCCGATACGGCGGGCGACGCTGGCAGCGAAGCTCCAGCCATCCTTGCGCTCTCCCGAGGCATAGGTATAGGCGAAGCGGTTGCTATAGGTGCGGTTGCTATTCGAGTAGGTGAGGCGATGCTGCGCGCCAAACATTGAGGGGCGTGTCGTCACGTTGTTGGTCACACCGACAGCGCCAAAGCCCGAGACGATGGGCTCGAAGGACTGCGAGGTCTCCTGCTGGCGGGTGACGTCGTTGAGACCGCCCCAGAGCGACCAAGCCGAGTAGCCGCTGTTGAGGTCGTTCATCCCGATGCCGTTGAGCATCTGCTCATTGTACTGGGAGTCGTAGCCACGGTTGCGGAAGCGAGCCGTGCTGAAGACGTAGCCCGAAGCGCTGAGGAAGGGGTCGCGTGAGGAGGTGAGTAGGGTGACGCGGTCTTGCATGCCGGCGGCTTCGTTGCCGTCCTCTTCGCTGACGATGAGGTCATCGTAGCGACCATTCCCGCCTTCGCGGAGTGCGACGAGCTTGAGCTGCTTGAGGCCCGAAGCTTCGTTCTCCTGCTTGACCAGCTCGATCTGCTTGGTCTCGTAGCCTTCGGCGGAGAAGGTCAGTGTATATCGTCCCTTGGGGAGGAGCGCCAAGACACTTCGGGCGTCTTGCCCGAGGAGCATCTTCTTCGCCACGGGGCCGTAGATGCTGACGTGGACCTTAGCGACGGGCTTGCCACTTTGGCTGTCGATGACCAGAGGTTCGCCCGTAGTCTGTCCGAGGCCTACACTGGCGAATGTCAAGGTGCAGGCGAGTACGGTAATAAGTTTATTCATGCGGTCGCATTATATCGATGACGCTTGCATGCACTCCGCGGATCGTGCAGACCTTCCGCTCCGTCATCGGAGCCCCTGTCATTATGAGGTGTAAGCCGTTTATCCGTGCTGGAGCTTCCTCCCTATCTTCGAAGCTGAGATACGAAGTAGCGCGCAAGATTTGTTACATTTGCACGACTAAATTACATAATCTATCTCGGATAGCCTCTTAAACGACAAGCTTATGCTAAGGAAAATCTCCGCTCTCACCCTCGTCCTTCTCCTCGCTCTTTGCTCCCTCCAAGCCCAGAAGCAGGTGCGCCTCACGGTAGCCTTCTACAATCTGGAGAACCTCTTCGACACCATCGACGGGGAGAACAACGATGCCGACTTCCTGCCCGACGGGAAGAACCAGTGGACGCCCGACAAGTACAAGCAGAAGCTTCACAACATGGCCTACGCTATCAGCCAGATCGGCTCGAAGCGAGGACCCGATATCCTCGGGGTCTGTGAGATCGAGAATAGAGGCGTACTCGAAGACCTCCTGAAGGAACCCGAGCTGGCGAACTCTGGCTACGAGATCGTGCACTTCGACTCTCCCGACAAGCGCGGTATTGACTGTGCGCTCTTCTATCGCCCCAGCTACTATCAGTTCACCACTGCGCACCCGCATCCCGTCATCCTCAAGGGAGAGGAGCATATCAAGACGCGTGACGTCCTCGAGGTCAATGGCCTCTTGCTTGGCGAACCCGTATCGTTCCTCGTCGCTCACTGGCCTTCGCGCGTCGGTGGCGAGCAGGTCTCGCTCAAGCGTCGTCTGTACGCTGCCGAAGTCATGCGTTCGGTCACGGACTCTCTCCTCGCGGCAGACCCTAATAATAAGGTGATCCTCATGGGAGACTTCAACGACGACCCTACCTCTCCCAGCGTTGTCAACGGCCTGCGCTCCAAGAGTTCTGCCGAAGGCCTGGCGCCTACCGATCTCTTCAATCCCATGGCAGCCCTTTACTCTTCGGGCCGTGGCACGCTCGCTTATCGTGACGTGTGGAATCTCTTTGACAACCTCCTCGTCACGTCCAACCTCATCGGTGGGCCCGCTGATCGCCTGCACCTCCAGCAGGACAAGGCCACGGGGAACTACGGCTATATCTTCAATGCCGACTTCCTCACGCAGAAGACGGGGCACTTCAAGGGCTATCCCTTCCGCACCTTCTCCTCGGGTCGCTTCCAGGGGGGCTATAGTGACCACTATCCCGTCTACCTCTATCTGACGAAGACCATCACCGAATAGCCCTGCGGCTTACTCCGCAAGCTTAAGGAATTCATATTCCCAAGTAGTTACTCAAGTATGGAAGAAGATAGCAAGACATCGGAACAAGAGAAAGCTAAGTTCCTTTTAGACTTAGCGAAAAGTTATAACGAGGAGCGCGAGAAGGAGTTGGGTAAGCTTCCCTTTCGTTACAATGTTTTGGAAGAGGTGCGAGTCAATGAGAATGCCCATACGCGCCTCTTGATGCGCTTGCTGGAATACGAACCTGCCCGACAACATTTCTTCGATTACCTTAAAAAAGTTAAAGACTTCGCTTCTCCAACGATGTCTAAGCCCAAGATTACAGCGGAGAAACATCGTATTGATGGGCTCATACAAGATGGCAATTACGCAATCATCATTGAAAACAAAGTATGTGGAGCGGTAGAGCAAGGACGACAGCTTGAGAAATATGTAGATAAGTGCGTGGGTGACCTCGGTTATAACCTCGGGAAGGTCTATATCCTATATCTATTTGATCGGGAAGGTCTGGAGCCTTCACTGCAAACGTGGGGTGAGTATAAGAAAGAGGACTTTGGAAATAGGTATCTGCAGCTCTCTTACGCAGGTGATATTATTAATTGGCTGGATGAGCTGCTGGCAAAAGTGCAAGTAGATTCAGCTAAAAAAAGCAACTCTCTTCAAGCAGGGATTACACAATATTTGGACTACCTGAGACTGATGTTTAAGATTGATGAATATACTAAGATGAAGACGACACTGACTCAATATATAGAGGGTGAATTGGAGCTAACGGAACGCTTCTCATCTTCCTCCGAGAATGCTGTGGCCTTTTTGAAGGAGCAACAACAGTTTGTAGCTGATCTCAGCTCAGAGCTCGAGCGTCTAATGAAATACTATCAAATCAAAGCTTGGGGAGAGAATTTTGATGTTCGCAACAAGTCAGAACAAGGCTATTCCAAGGACGTGTTTATTGATGATACAACGATAGATAATCTCTATCCTAAGGTTGGGATACACTATCAAATTGAGGGGAAAGGCTCATTTGTTGCTTTGCTTGAGTATGATATCGAAACTACTCGCAGGAAGTCTGTAGCTGTGGGGCTTCGTTGTCCTTCTGAGTTTGACGTAGAGCGAATTAAATGCTTGCAAGATGTATTTAATGAAAAGCTGGAAAAGGTGCTATGTCGTAAGAGAGATTCCGGAGCTTGGTATCGCTGGTGTGAAGTGAAGCCCGACAAAGCAATGAGGAAGTTTAATGAGTTAATTGCAGCCTTGAAGGAGCTCGGAGCGACGCCTGTACCAGCGGAAAGCGCAGAGAAATAGTAAGCCGTATATAGGGCGGGAAATTTCCGTATATGCAGAAAATTATTTTCGCATATACGGAAATTTTTTTCTGCATATACGAAAAATTATCTGCGTATATACGGAAATATTCATACCTTCGTTGCTGGATAAACACCCTGTCTAAACCAGGCAGAAAAGCATTCTTTAACCACTAATTATTACTATCATGATTAAGATTAAAGCCGTCGAAAGAAAGGCTGGCTTCGGCAAGACCAGCAAGACGCTTTGGTACCCCGCCATCCACCTGCAGTCAGATGTGACCTTCGAGGAGTTCATCGAGCTCGTTGCGGACGAGACGACCGTGTCCTCGGCCGACATTAAGGCGGTCTTTGACCGTGCTGCGAAGGTGCTCATCCGTCTCTTGCAAGATGCTAAGAGCGTCGATTGCGGCGACCTCGGGACCTTCCGCCCCAGCATCACCGCCAAGACGGGATCGGGTGTCGCCTCAGCCGATAAGGTCGGGGTCGAACTTGTGGACAAAGCCAAGGTCATCTATACGCCCCGCGTCAAGGTGAAGAGCGCTCTCAAGGGCGTTCGCCTCGAGCGTGCGAGCGTGTGCTGGATGTGCCTTACGCCACCGCCACCAAGAAGAAGGGTACGAAGCCCAAGGAAGAAGGTGGCACTTCGCCCACACCTGGTGCTAGCGAAGGCCACGTAGGGATATAGTAGTAACACTAATCAGTTTCAACTAAGCTAATGAATAATCTAATTGATAAGGCAGATACGGTCTTGGGCAAGGTGTATGATGATGTCGTGCATCCAGTCGCAAAGCCTATCGGAGAAATATTGGGCTTTCTGCCTCGATCTGTGAAGGTGCTTTTGCAAGGTTGCGAAAAGTGGATAATCAATGGTGAAGAGTCTTTAAGATTAACCGCGCAGGCAATCCAACAGAAGGCCGAAGCGATTCCAGAGGAGCGACTGACGGAGCCTGAACCTTATGTTATCGTTCCGGCGATACAGCAATTAGCCTATTCATACAGTAGCGATGAACTTCGAGAGCTGTATGCAAACCTTATTGTTTCTTCGATGGATAAGGAGAAGAAGGATCAGGTCCATCCTGCCTTCGTGGATATTCTCAAGAAGCTGACCCCTGACGAAGCGAAGATCCTCCAGCATTTTAAGGGTTGCATTCGTTTAGAGTATGCAGAACTTAATGGATATTTTATGAGAGGAGAAGAAGGAGCTTCAGGTCGGTTGGGAAAGCGTACGACACTGTTATGTGACGAAATATCCTTTTCCATTCCAGAGAATGAGATCGCATACCTTGAGAACCTAATCTCTTTGGGGATTTTGAAAGATTGTTCTGGAAGTAGTATGATAACGAAAGATGTCTATGAGCGTATAGAAGAAAAGATAGGACTGGAGAAATTCCGTCAGAAGTGTATTACTCCTACTGCTTTTTACGCCATTGAATCTGATAGATCTTACTATGAGTTGACCGAGTTTGGACGGAACTTTATCAAGACTGTTGTAGCTTAGAAAATAGCTCTTGCTTTTAATCTGTAACTGAATAGAGAAATTCTACTAGTCTACTTGCCGATGCAGAAGTGGGCGAAGATCTATCTTTGGATTGAGTCTACTTGTGCTTTCGGATGATGTGCGGGCTGTAAGCCTTCCCATCATCATTCCAATGCAGAAGAAGTCCCCCGACCGCATCCTCT
>ENA-OWLM01000907-OWLM01000907.1-metagenome-genome-assembly--contig:-NODE-907-length-11165-cov-2.474617_pt1 | contig 11165 bp, 12 predicted proteins | sample MGYA00245349_ERZ651102 | MGnify/ENA primary metagenome ERZ651102 (study PRJEB26857, sample SAMEA4031759) | metagenome | biome: human; feature: oral; material: saliva | place: Philippines | collected 2014... | reverse complement strand
GCTGTTTCCACATCGCGCCACCGAAGGCAGAACGATAGCCACACTCATATGTCAGCAGATCACGCTGTCGTGCCGCCAGCAGCTCCGGCATATGCACTTCCATTTCGACGTAATCGGCTTCGTAGGTGTATATGGCCAGGCGGGTTTTACCCGATTTGATACCTACCGCGTAATTGCTCGGGACCTTCACGAAAGTAATGTTGAATGACTCATTACCAGAAGCCTTACGCAGCGCCGCCATAATGCGATCCATAGCCGCAATCGGCAGCAGGTCAGTACCCACAACAATCGGATTCGGGTCGAATTTCTGCATGGCGAGCATAAAGTCGCTGGCGTCCATGGCGATATGCGTTGGCTGAATACGGTAACTGGATTTGCGCCATGCCGCGTTGTAAGCATCCAGCACCAGTTTCACGAATCCATCAGAGGTCATTTCGGCAATGGTTTTGCCTGACGTGTCGGTGATAAGCTGAACCATCGTCCCTGTCAGCAACCCTTCCTGACCTTTAACGCCGCGATGGCCGACGTAACCGGCATACTGAATGGTAGCGAGGGCGTTGGCATACAAATCATCCTGCTTTTTGGTCTGCAGGTTGATGTTCAGACGTGCGATCTTCTCCAGTTCCTGCTGAGTCCAGGTTGCGGCTTTAGCCCACTGGCCAACAGGTGCTTTCAGCCATTCGATATCACTATCAATGGTTTTCAAGCTGTTTGTCTTGTTACCAATGATGCCGTCTTTAACCGAACCGACCACTTCGGATACACCGAAATCCACATAGTCCCGAGAGAAATCGAGGCCTTCTTTAACCGGGAGGGCTTCACCGATGTTGATCTCTGGCAGTTCTTTTTCCTGCAACTGCATATCACGCTCAGTTAGCGCTTCCTGCAGCACTTCTTCGAAATCTGCTGATTCCATAGGCATTGGTTATGCTCCTTCCGTCTGCTGAACTGCCTGTTGTACGTAGCCCAGGGTGATAGCCACGCAGTTATTACCCGCGCTTACATCTTCCACCCAGTAGCCTAAATCAATATTGCCGGCTGCCTCTGTCGTCACCTTTCCGGCATCGGCGCCCGTCGCCACGATGTATGCCGCCGCGCCACGAGTAAAATCAGCGTCATCGACTGTCAGCGCGCCAACACAATCGCCGTGGGAAAAATGCCCGACGTTGACCTGCTTGTTGTGCGGTGCACCATCACCGTAGATATCACGCACCACAATCCCGTGAATGCGTTTGCCAGCTGCGAGAGGCATCACGCCGCCGTCCGGGTTGACAGCTACAAACGTGCCGTAGGGCAACTTCGTTTCGGTCAGGTTCTCTTCACCCCAGACTTTGTCGTTTGAGCTGGAGGCACGTTTAATTGAACCCGGTTTAATAGTGCCGTTAGCACTATCCCAGTCAGTAAATCCGAAAGTCATAGTTATTTACCCCCAAGGCGTTGAGTTGCGGTTTTAGTGCTTTTGTTGGTGGAGTCGTTAAACAGATGAGCACCGATTTCACTGCGTGGTTTCGAGGTGGCCTGAATGGCTGCATAAGCCGCACGGACTTCGCTGTCAGTCATTGCTTTGACCTCAGCATCGTTAAATGCCTTAGTGCTCACCAGTACGGCGGCGCGCACGTCACGCGCTGATTTGGCATCATTGAAGCTGACTTTAGGGAAGCGGGCTTTCGCGTCTGCCAGTGTGGTGCTGGTTTCATTACCGGATTTCAGTTGCTCCAGTTCTTCTTCCAGCGCTTTAACCTCCGCTTTCAGATCAGCGTTTTCGGTTTCCAGCGCAGTGATTTTTGCGTCTTTGTCGTCACCACCAGCGGCAGGATCTTCATCGTTCGGCGATGGTGCCCCCGTCATGCCTTCCAGTTGTGTTTTAAGGTCAGCGAGTTGCGCCAGCACTTCCTGAGCCTTTGCCGTCGCCTCGTCAGTCCCTTGCCCCTGGAGTTCTTCCAGTGCTTTTTCCAGTGCGGCGATCATGCCGACCAGTTCGTCAGGAGTTAGCGCTGCACCGTCCGCATCCTTCAGTTTTTTGCCCTTCAGGAAACTCAGGGCATCAGTTAATGTTTTGAACATTGGCTTACCTTTTTTATCGTTTAACTTACACTGAGGCCCGTAGCGCCCCGCGGCCACGCCCGCGACGTGATTGCCGCGAATGTTGATGTGGTAAAACTTCCCGCCCCTTTCCTCGAGTTCGGCAGGCTCATACCCAACGGACACTTCTCGGATCCCCGTCTCTTCCAGCGTCTCGATTCCCGCGGCATCCGTCAGAAAAACGTCACAGACCACTTCACCGCCCTCAATACGAGTGTTGGCGATGTGTCCGGATGCTTTGTCTTTGTGGTCTGCTGCGGTGACCTCCCCGTCGTCGGGGTGCGTTATGGTGAACGGGAGGCCATTGAATGAAGCGAGAGTTTCGGGTTTTGATAGTTCGTCGAGGGTGCGAACTACGGTGATTTTTTTGTTGGCATCGCTGCCAGTGAGTCCCAGCTCGTGACCGTAATACTCAATCGGCCCGGCGCGGGTGATCGTCGCAGTGGTAATCACGTACCCCTGCGGTGTTCGTTTCCACTTCATTGATTAATCCCATGAGACGTAAGGGAGGGCCAGACATCGGCATTGGTAATCCTCGCCGGGTTTACCGATGAATGCCCCGATGGTTGAGCGTTTCTTCCACGTTTTTCCGCCGTCGTCTGAGTAGACCGTCGGATCGGAGTATTTACAGAGCATGCCGTTTAACGCGGAATGACTGTCGCGCTCCCGTTCATCGCCAGTGCCGCCCCACTCATACAGGTCAAGACCAAGAGCCACATTGCGCGCTTCAGTCAGGTCTGCGTTCAGTTTTGATGTCTGGTCGCGAGCGATTAGCCTGGCGCGGTTGCGGGTGACGTTCCCGCGCTCCTTGATTATGTCGATCAGGTTTTCATGTCGGCCACCGTCTTTCATGTTCTCGAAAACCGCCGCGCCGATATCGTGGATAAAGTCGGTATGGATGGAGGTGATCAGATCAACGTTGTCACTTAGTGCCTTTTCCATTTCTGGCTTTATCGCGCCATCGCCGAGCATCCCGGTCAGGTCAATCCCAAAAACCTGAGAGAAAGTGCGCTGCGTCTGCTCTTTGTTCTGCAGGTTTGCCCGCGTAACGAATCCGGCAGAGAGTCGGACGGCGACCTCCTGAATTGAAATGCTCGCCAGACGCTGCATGACAGCAGCAAGACGCGTCGTGATCGAGAGAGGTGTGCTTTCAGGAGCATCGGTTAGCGCAGGCTTGCCCAGCTCGTTAACTAACGTCTGGACCATGCTGTCGATAAAATCCGTCAGCCTGTCCCGGTACCATACCTCTGCTCGCTTACTGGCGGTCGGTGGACGCATTCGCCGGCGACGCGGTTTCAAACGCCCCTGCTTACGCTCAAGAAGCAGTTTTAATTCCATAATCCCCTCAGAAGCCAGCATTCGCCCCGGCGCTGACTATTGCCTTGATTTCAGCTTCGGTAACAGTCTTCAGCACGCCGCGGTTTACCATCTCCCTGATGGCGACCTCTTCCGTCAGAATTGAGGACGATACCAGCGTATTGAAACCCGTCGCATACTGGCTAAACCGGTTAGCTTCGTCAGCCTCGTTAATGCTGTCGATTGTCGGGTATTCGTAGGTAAGGCTTTCCGTAATGGCGAGTTTGTCCAGCGTGAACTGGTCGGCGAAATCCTGCATAGGGCGAAGCCGGGACTCCTGCAGACCGTTAATCGTCTCGTAATAGGATTTATTGTCTTCCTCGCCACTACTGAACCCGCTGGCCGACTCACCAAACAGAACCGTTATTGGTCTGTCCAGCGCCCCGGCCAGCACAATCGCCATCTTGCTGATCACATCCGACAGCCCGGTAAATTGCGCATTTTTCTGCTCATAGCGCCCCTGAGCCTGAGTATCACCAGCATCAATCAATAACATCCCGGTTGAAGATTTGGTGTCTTTCATCACCCTGGCGTACTCGCGAACCTGTCCTTCCTGACCAGATGCGATCTGGTTATTCATACCGGGGATAAACAGCACATCGACGTTTGCTTCCTGGATGGTGTCACCGGTGCTCAGGATTGCAGTATCGAACGTTTTGATATGCTCGTATGGCGCCTGAAGGTCTGACGTGCCAAACTTCGCGCGATCCTTAATGCTGTGATTGCCCAGCTTTGTCCGGCAGCAGCGGGAATGATGAAACCTGAGTTGCTTCGTCCCGACGTCAAGTTGATACGTCAGCGGCTCACCGAAACAGTCCGAACGTATGTCGGTGATGACATTGCTGTCCGGCGTGTACTCACCTTTTCGGAACACCAGAAATTTAACGATATCTTCGCTCTGCAAATTGAGCGGCAGGGCGATCTGGTCATCGGCACAATCAGTGATAGCCACGATTAGCGAATCTCCCAGCAGGGAGGCCCACCCCAGCGCGCTGTGAAAGACTGCGTTCAATTTCAGTGCTTTTTCGGCATCAGCGATGCGCTTGGTTATAGAGCTATCGACATCACCCGAAAATTTACGAGGCAACTTCAGCATGTCGTCGGCGGTTTTGTTGATGTACTTTTTAACCACCCACGATTTTTTATACATCGCGAGCAGCTCTTTATCAGGTACGTCAGGCTTACTGCTGCTATACCGCACTGCGCCAATCTTCTCGCCGAGCGAAGTCATTAAGCTAACCAGGCCATCATTCAGACGACCAACGATATTTTTTTTCGTCATTACATGATGTCCAGTGGGCTGAGTGTTTTTCTCTGATACAAATCGCGTAGCCCCTGCGTCATTGCATCGACAACGTCATCGTTCGCGCCGACAGGGAACGTGGTAATTTCCTCGACCGTCTCCGTTATCCACGGTGCGATGTCTTTATGGGGAAGGAAAACATTACCGGCTTCCCATACAGCGGTGATCGCATGCGCCCGGGCTACTTTGCTGCCGTCCGGTTCTACTGGAACGAGCCCTGCGACCGTGCTTTTCAGTGAATCAATAACCGCCGGGCCGTTGGCTTTATCCTCCACCAGCTTGCGCAAGCCTTTGGGGTAGTCGTCGGCCATGCGTTTAACGGCTTTGAGTGTTGCGGTAAAGCTCATGCGCGCGCGCACCTGGTGAAGCAGATAAGCATTGGCGCCTTTTTTACCCCATACCTGCCCGACAACGTAGTCGGTGCCCTCGCTGTCTTTGAAGGTCATATCCCAGCTATGGACGACTATGTCGAAGTTGGTCGGCAAATCTTTCGGGAGGTAATACTTGATCCATTCGTCTTTGAAGATGGAGCCACCGGCCTGCTTAGGTGACTGCTGATACATCGCAGACCAGAAGTAATCCCCGAGAATGGTTTTGGTTTCGAGCAGTTTCTCTTTTGGGTGCAGCTCTGGCACCAGCGCTTCGCCCTGATCATTGATTGCGGGGAACGCCAGCACCTTAGCACGCGGCGTGATTTCCACTACACGCCCGGATAAGTCATCTGTCGCCCAGCGGGTCGCCATGATGATTTCGCCGCTGTTTTTCGACAGACGCGTTTTAAACGTGGAAACGTACCAGTTCCAGATAGATTTCTTAGTTGTCGGGCTAAGTGCTTCTTTGGCGTTTTTTATCGGGTCATCGATGATACCGAGATCGATTTTCTTACCCGTTAACGGACCGCCTACCCCCGCACAGACATACGTCCCCTTATGGTTGGCTATGCCGAATTCATCAGTGTTACGCTTTACGGCCACACCATCAGCCGGCTTATTTCCCAACCAGGCGCCTGGAAATATGTTGCGGTATTCCTGCGTAGACATAATGCGCTGAACGTCGGCGTTCATATCCCCGGCAAGGTCAGCAGAGTAAGACAAAGCGCCCACGCGCATTTCAGGATATTTTCCGAAGAAATACGCGGGCAGGTAACGCGAAACGATATCCGATTTACCATGCTGCGGCGGCGCACCGAGAATCAGTATCGGGCGCACCCCGTTCATCATATCCAGCAAAAACTGATCCAGAGCATCGCAAACCGTTTGCGAGAACTTGCTGGTTATATATTCGGGATTGATGTACTGAATAAAGTCGTGAAGGCTGGCCCGGGCGTTGCGCCGCTTGAGTAACTCTGCCGCTGCTTCCTGCTTACTTACCAGCGATAATTGCGGCGAGCTGCTCATCAGTCAGATCCTCCGCGCTTACTGTGTGATTATGCTGTATGGGCTCACCATTCGGGCCACTTAACTCAGTTTTGGTTTTCAGCATGCCGAGGTGTTGTGCGACCATCTTCATAGCCTCATCCTGATTGCGGGTAATCATTTCAAGACCAAATTTGCCCTCTTTAATCCCGGAAAAAAGTCGGCGTTCTGCACCCTTCAAATCTCGCGTATCGTGGAAAACAGGACGGCTCAGACCAACGCCATTGCAGCGGGGGCAATCCGGGTTCGGGTCCAGTGTGCCGTCGTAGCCGTAGCCGCCCGTATCCTTAGGCTGTATGGCACCTTCCTTCCCCTTAACCTTTTCTTCCGATTCCTCAAATTCGACTGCATCGCGCCACTGGTAGTTAAATCCGAGCCCCCAGCAGTAACGGCAACACCCGCGGTGATGTTCAGTCAGTTGCGTAGCGTCTGCCGTTGCAATGTCCCACCACCATTTCAACACTTCATCCTGCGTTATCTTCACTCTTCGCGAACGTTCATCCAGCGCGTCGCGGATTGCCTGGCTGACCTTAGCATTTCTTAGCAGGCGTGAGGCATTAACGTAAGCCGTGTTGCCCTCCCCTTTGTAGCCAGCGCGGCGATAAGCTGCGGTACGATTGAGGTCGATAAGATATTCCTCAACAAACCTGACTTGCATATCGTTCAGCCCGTAATTGCGCAGGTTGAAAGGTTGCGCACTTTCCTGTGAATCGTTCTGCGCATCAGTTGTTGGTTGCGCGTGCTGCGCAGGTATAGAGGGTTGTTCAAGCTGCGCATTGCGCACTTCCTTCTGCGCAGTTTTTTGCGCAGTTGGCTTTTTGATATAGCGCCGCGCAGATGTGTAATTCAGCCCCCGCGCTTCGCACCACTCCTTCGGTGATATACCCGTTTTGGCATGGTCGGCGAGGAACTGGTGTTGCAGTGCCCCCCAGTCCGGTTTTGCCATGTTGCTGTCCTATGGTTAAAGCCATTAAAAAAGCCACCCGAAGGTGGCCTTTGTAATAACAACCAAAGAAATGTCGTGACAATACGTCTTAACGTTTCGCCATTTCAATTGCAGCTTCAAAGAGGCGCTCAAGAATTAGATCTGGAAACATTAGTTTTTCAGTTGGGATAAGCAGTTCATGATATTTACCATCCCACTCCCAACGATACAGATGACCAGATGGTCCTGTAGTTAATGTTGTTTTTGCCCCAGGGTTTGCATAGGCCGCGGCCTCAAGAGTATTAAACTTGGTATCTTTTGGATCGTTTACCATACAACCTCCTTATCAATGAAGAGGTATTCTATCATGCAAGAAAGGTGGATAGTTTTTAGAATCCTAAGAGATTTACTCCACTCAGCACCATCATCGAAGTCCCTTTAGAGGAAGTCTTCTATAATGCCGCAACTGATCAAACATCAGGATACTCATTAACCTATTGCCAGGTTAGGCTGGGCACTCCCACATGTTGATCAGGTAAAAGATAATGGATATCAGCCTATTTATCAGCTCTATCAAAAGCGCTGTCGGTGCGCTCTCTGCGGTTCAAAGCAATGAGGTCCTGCGCGAGCGCATCGCTTTCATTGGAGAGCAAATTGACGTACTTGAGAAATCCCATGCTGCCACCGAAAAAGAACTTGCCGAGGCGAAAGCCAAGAACGTAGAACTTGAGAAGGAAATAGCGGCTTATCGGGCAAAGGATGAGTTTGTCGAGCACATGGGTGCGGCCTTTAGAAAAAATCCCGCGGGTGGGTATATCAGCGCGGTTTATTGTCCCAACTGTCTTAAACAAGTCGGAAGCGGGTTCGATGATTTTCCGTACCATTGCGGCTCCTGTGGATGGACTTCCAGATTTGAAGGCCGAGAAATAGATTTCATAATGAAATCACTACCTGAGTAACGAGTTATTGATACACGCGCTTTAAGCAAAAACACTACTGAATGGCTACAGCGTTGTTATTCGACTTCCTCACCGAGTCGTAAATCCGCTCACACGTCATTCCGGCGCGGTAGCGTTCGTCAGCAATTCCAGCATAACGTTTAGCTTCTGTTGCAATATCTCCGAGCATGTCGGCGAGCATTCTGGCGTCGGCGTCGGTTGTTTTGCTTCGGACGGTAGCGGCAAGATTTGCGGTGTGCTTTGCGGCGTCCAGGCGGGTGGCAAGTTTTGTTGCTTCGGTGCGCAGCTGGCTAACAGTGGCAGACAGACCAGCAGCAGTGGCAGCAGATTTAGCAGCTTGTGCTTGTGCATCTTTTACAGCCTCATCACGGGCAATAATTCGCCCTTGTTCAATCATGCGGGCTGCGGTCTGCGCGTTCGCTGTTTGCGATGATTCCACGCTGTCACGCTCTGCCCACTTCTTTTCCCAACCACGGCTGCTCCATACACTACCCGCGATGAATGCGACAGCCACCAGCAGAGAAATAGCAATGAACTGATAGCGCAGGCTCACTGATCTATCCCCCAGCACGCCAGCGCGCTTTCCTGATCTCGTCGCTCTACCTGTCCATAACAGCCGTTTTTCTGGCCTTTGGTCAGGCGACAGTCGCGGCCACCGTCTTTAATCCACCAGCGAATAGCTTCACAGGCTCCTTTACGGTCGCCAGCATTGATGCGCTTATAGAACGTAGACGGGAAGCATTTTCCGGGGCCGATGTTATATGGGCAAAAAGATGCGATCCCGGCTTTCTGCGGTTCGGTCAGCGGTACTTTGATATTTCGCTCAACCCACGCCAGCGCCTTGTCGCGTTCTATGGCGTTTACCTGGGCGCATTTCTCAGCAGACAGCTTCATGCCCTGTACTACTGGCTTGCCATCAACCATCGTGGCGCCACGGCAAATGGTCCATATACCAGAGCCGTCCTTGTACGCTGTTGTGCTGTTACCCTCTTTCTCATCCAGAAACTGATCGAGAATCACGGACGCGGAAGCCCCCGTAAGAATTAACCCAACGACAGTTGCGCTCAGTTTATTCTTCAGCTTTGCTGGCATAACCATTGCGCCGATCCTCCCGTTCTTTCCAGCGGAAATACCAGTTCACTGCACAGGTAATAACGGTGCATGCGATACCGACAATAATTGCCCAGTCGCTCAGGCTTAACCCTGCAATTCTGTCGGCCAACATCCAGGACACCTCTTTTGCTGTTTTAGCTGTTTCGGCATATGCCTTCGCTGATACACCGCAGCCGGTCAGCGTGGTTCCTGTTCCATATGAAAGTCTGCTGTAAATGGTGCTCATTCTGGTCATAGCCTCACCTCCGATTTTTCGGATGGCGCTGTGTGTGATGAAAGGGTCAGGCTTCACGGGCTGGATTTATCAACAAAGCACGTAGCGGATGATTCCCGTGAGCCTGAATAAGAAAAAGGCCGCCATTCGGCAGCCTCGATTAGATAAGATGAATTGCGCTCACAGGCGCCATGAACAAAATAAAAAAAGCCCATCATTCAGGACAGGCTAACGGGGTGGTTAATGTTGATAATATTTATTTTATTTGTGGCGCCGGGTGCCTCCCGGTGATTCTGTTCCGGCTTACAGAACCGCGTGAAACAGCGCTTACAGAGTTTTGCCAGACGCCCCTCCGCATAGGGGGATTCGCCACGAACCAAAAGATAAAATCATCCAGTATCAGGGGCAATATCTGGTCAGCACTTTTCAGAATTGAGTATTTAAATGCAAAAAGCCCCGCACGATGGCGAGGCTTAAAATTTTGTTGCTTCGGAACGATTGAACGGATTCCCAGCGTTAGAGTTGATACTAGACGAAAATTCCGCATATCACAACATCTATTTTCTCTGAAATTTACCTTTCATGGAAAAACTCACTACTGAGTGACAGATTTCAACGCACTGTCTGCATATCCCTCCTGCCGGTGACACTCTTCTACCAACAATTCGAATAATGACTGGATGTGATCATAAGCCGTGGTTTTCTTCACATCCCATTCGGTGCGTACACCCTCCAGCACATTAGAGAATTTAAGCCGGGCATAACCTCTGCCTGTGCAGCGCTCACAAACTTTCATAACCGGCACGCCCTGCATCTCCGTTTCTTTCTTGTCCAGTACCTTCCCTTTCCCATGGCAGCGACACGCATTGCTGATAACACCTTTTCCGTTACAGGCTGAGCATAAAACGCGCGCAGTCTCACGTACCGACTTCCATTCCTCCCAATAGGACGGGCAAACCCCCTTCGTGATTTTTGCCCATTTAGGCGGTTTCCCATCCGGGTACTGAACTTTATTTGTGAAAATATCTGCCTCGGTAAAGCCGTCCCCATCGCAACAGTCGCATTTGCGAACGCTTGCCGCACTACGGGCGTAATCCTGATAAGCAAAAGCGCACAGTATTTCGAGAACTCGTTGGCGTAATCCTTCATCGAGTTCAGTAACTGGTCTGAAATGTCGTGATATCTCAACGGCTGAACCATATAGAGCCTCCATTGCCCGCTCCGGGCTGCTGATGCCAATTTTTGCCAAGTAAAGATCGAAACCAAATCCGCACTTAGCATTAACGAGGCCAAGAGCGGCCATCACATCAGTACCAGTGAGATTGTCTGTAGCTGTTGCCCGCGAGGAATCACTGAACATCGGGGACTTCGGTGCAAAGTATTTTGCGATTGATTCGAGGTTCATCGTGTTTCTCCAGCATAAGTTTTCACGTAATTCTTCAGTATTCGGTAGTCCGTCAGCACAGAGCCGGGAAAGTGGTATAAGCGCAATCGTTGCCAACGAACGCGGAGGTGATCGGCAAAATAGGATTCAAATGTCATGCGGCCTCCCTGCTCTTAATTAATCCACGACGAAGTGCGCAGTAGCGCTTCCTGATAGCTTCGAGTTCTTCTATTGTGTATCGGTGCGGAACGTTATTGTTTTCGAGCGCCTCGACGCGCTCAGCCCCTATTTTCTCTATAAGGCCAAGGCGGTACTGCTGCTGATTGCCCGACAGCTGAACGTTACAGTGGTGGCACTGTTTATTGATATTGTCTTCTGTGTAGCGCAGGTGTGATGCCTTACCGCGTGACCGGT
>ENA-OWLM01000905-OWLM01000905.1-metagenome-genome-assembly--contig:-NODE-905-length-11178-cov-3.882046_pt1 | contig 11178 bp, 9 predicted proteins | sample MGYA00245349_ERZ651102 | MGnify/ENA primary metagenome ERZ651102 (study PRJEB26857, sample SAMEA4031759) | metagenome | biome: human; feature: oral; material: saliva | place: Philippines | collected 2014 | study... | reverse complement strand
CAAACAGCATAAAGGGATCGTCGTCCCCCTCGACAGCGCCAACGTCGACACCGACGCCATCATTCCGAAGCAGTTCTTGCAGAAGGTGAACCGCACCGGTTTTGGCAAGCACCTGTTCCACGACTGGCGCTTCCTGGACGATGCAGGGGAGCAGCCCAACCCCGAGTTCGTACTGAACCAGCCGCAGTTCGCCGGCGCCAGCATTCTCCTGGCCCGCGAGAACTTCGGCTGCGGCTCGAGCCGCGAGCACGCCCCCTGGGCGCTGGCGGATCACGGCTTCAAGACCATGATCGCCCCGAGCTTTGCCGACATCTTCTACGGCAACGCCATCAACAACGGCATGGTGCCGGTGCGCCTGAAGGAGGAGGAGGTCGAGGCCCTGTTCCAGCTGGTTGCCGCTCAGCCGGGCATCGAGATCGAAGTGGATCTGGAGGCCAACCAGGTGCGGGCCGGTGAACTTTGCTTCGGCTTCGAGATCGACGAGTTCCGCCGCTACTGCCTGCTCAACGGGCTGGATGCCATCGGCCTGACCCTGCAGCACGAGGCCACCATCAGCGCCTTCGAGGCGAAGCAGCCGAACTGGATCTGACAAGCACAAGAGCCGCCCTGGCGCCTTCGAGACAAGGTTGCCGAGCCGGATCTGACAAGGCCCGGACGCGATAAAGCGAGTAGAATCCACAGGGAGCCTAGGCTCCCTGTTTTATTTCCCGCCCGCCACGGGCTCCCCCACAGGAAAGGATGATGACAAGTACCCGCTCCCTGCTGCTTCTTACCCTGCTGCTCGCCCTCCCGGCCAGCGCCGGGCAGACCTATTTCCACAGCAGCGGCGGTCAGCTCAACGTCGGCTGGCAGGACAGGGAGGGCGAGGAGCAGCAGCTCACCTACCGGCTGGAGGCAGGCAAACTGCCGCCACTCATCGCCTACCGGCCGGCCCGCATGCAGGAAGAGGTGCTGCAGCGCCTGCTGCAACAGGGGGTGGCCGAGTTCCCCGGCGTACAGTTCTCCCTCTCCCGCCCCGGGATGGAGCTTCAGCTCAAGAGCCGCCAGCCAGAGCAGGTCAACCAGGCCATGAGCTGGCTCACCCGGGAGCGCGGCAAGCTGGAGTCCGAGTGGCTCATGCAGCATTACTTCCAACCCTTCACCGCTCCCGACGGCGCCTCCGCCATCAAGCAGGATCATGTCCGCATCGCCCTGGAGAGCCGGACCGAACTGGCACCGCTCGCCGATCAGCTCAAGCGGCAAGGCACCACAGAAACCGAGGCGCGCCAGAAGACGGTGGAGTACATCCTCGACTTCGTCCAGGCCATCCCCTATCGGCTGCTAGACAGCCAGTCGGGGCGCTCGGGCAAGGGCTTTCTGAGCCCCCGCCAGGTGCTGGAGCAGAACGGGGGGGATTGCGACAGCAAGGTGACCCTGATGGCCGCCCTGCTGGCCCAGCTCTTCCCCGAGCTCAGGCAGACCATGGTATTCGTGCCTGGCCATGCCCTGCTGGGGGTGGCCCTGCCGGCCACACCGGGTGCGGCGACCCTGAGCCGGGATGGGGAAACCTATCTCCTGATGGAACCGACCGGCCCTGCCCAGCTCCCCCTGGGGCAGCTCGCGCCCGCCAGCCGGGTACTGGTCGACAGCGGCCAGCTCAGCGTGCAGCCGGTACTGGCCAACCAGTGAAGAACCGGGCAGGCGAGCAGAGCGGCCAGCTTAGGCCGACCGATAAGATGGTGAGAAGGGGTGAGGGTACCCGTCAGGCCAGAGACTGGAATTCCAGCGCCAGCAGAAGCCCGTGCTCTTCCTCCAGCACCCGCACGATGCGAGCCTGGGCCTCGAAGGGAGGCAGGAGGTTGCTGCTGGTGGCCAGGCTCACCCGAACGGGTTGATCCGGATCGAAACCGTGTTCGTTCACCTCGACGCCCATGCCGTTGGCGCTGAGATCCCGACAGATCCCCTCCAGCACCAGATCATGCTGGAACAGGGTGACGGGGGCATTGATGACCATGCGCTGGAAGGCTCGTCTTTCCTTGGTGCTGGTGATCACTTGGGGCATCCTCCTGGGTGGTGGCTCGCACGATGCGGCCCGTGAAACATAGTGCTGGCCTCCCCCTGGGAACGCCAATACAATGCGATGCGTTGCTCAAACGGGGTGCGGTTTACCGCTGAGATTATACCCGTGAACCTGATCCAGATAATGCTGGCGGAGGAATTTGAGGCATGACGCGCGTTTTTGCGCCCTCATCCGCTGGCCCTCACCACACGAGACGTGCCATTGATGAGCAACCCGCTGCCCATGGCACCTCAGGACCCACAGGAGTGCCATTGATGAAGACCCTGCTGCTGCTCGCCACCGGCCTGCTCTCGGCCCAGGCATTTGCCGCCGATACCCTCACCGTCTACACCTACGGCTCCTTCGCCGCCGAATGGGGCCCGGGCCCCAAGATCAAGCAGGCCTTCGAGAAGGAGTGCGGCTGCACCCTGGATCTGGTGGCACTGGAAGATGGCGTGGCCATCCTCAACCGGCTGCGGCTGGAAGGCCAGCACAGCAAGGCTGACCTGGTGCTGGGGCTGGATGACGCCCTGGTCAGCGAGGCCAAGCAGAGCGGGCTGTTCGCGTCTCATTCCACCAAGCTGGATGGCCTCAAGGTGCCGGGTGGCTGGCAGGACGACACCTTCGTCCCCTATGACTACGGCTATTTCGCCTTCGTCTACGACAGCGGCAAACTCAAGCAGCCCCCCAAGAGTCTGAAAGAGCTGGTGGAGCGCCCCGATCTCAAGGTGATCTATCAGGATCCCCGCACCTCCACTCCGGGGCAGGGGCTGATGCTGTGGATGAAGTCGGTCTACGGTGAACAGGCCCCTGCCGCCTGGGCGCAGCTGGCCAAGAAGACGGTCACCGTCACCAAGGGCTGGTCAGAAGCCTACGGGATGTTCCTCGACGGCGAGGCGGACATGGTGCTCTCCTACACCACCTCCCCGGCCTATCACCTGATCGCCGAGAACAAACCCCAGTATCGGGCGGCCGCGTTCGAGGAGGGTCACTACCGCCAGGTGGAGGTAGCCGCCAAGCTCAAGAGCGCCAAGCAGGGCAAGCTGGCTGACCAGTTCCTGCAATTCATGGTGAGCCCCGCCTTCCAGCAGGAGATCCCTGCCGGCAACTGGATGTATCCGGTGACGGACACCCCGCTGCCCAAGGGCTTCGAGCAGATGATCACCGTCAGCAAGCCGCTCAGCTTCACCTCTGACGAGGTGGCCGCCAACCGCAAGAGCTGGATCCGGGAGTGGCTGCAAGCCGTCACCCAGTGAGCCATCAATTCGTGAAACCACAGTCTCGACCCCTCTGGTGGTTGCCGGGCAGCGCAGCCACCCTGATCATCCTGCTGTTGTCCCTGGGGCCGCTGGCGGCCCTGCTGTGGCAGGCCGGTACCCTGTCCCCCCGCACCCTGATGGCCGATCCCTATCTGCGCCACGTGCTGGGCTTCAGCCTCTGGCAGGCCCTGCTCTCCACCCTGCTGAGCCTGGGACTAGCCATTCCGGTGGCCAGGGCCCTGGCTCGGCGCCGTTTCACCGGCCGCCGCCTGCTGCTCAAGCTGTTCGGCCTCTCCCTGGTGCTGCCCGTCATCATCGCCATCTTCGGCATGGTGGCTGTGCACGGCCGTCAGGGCTGGCTGCCGCAACTGCTGCGCGGTCTGGGCGTGGATCCCGGCAACTACCTCTACGGCCTGTTCGGCATCCTGCTAGCCCACGTCTTCTTCAACATGCCGCTCGCCGCACGCCTCATCCTGCAGAGCATAGAGAGCATTCCCGAGTCCTCCTGGCGCCTCGCCAGCCAGCTCGGCATGCGATCCTCCCACATCTTCCGGCTGCTGGAGTGGCCCATCATCCGGGGCATGCTGCCGGGGCTCGCCAGCCTCATCTTCATGCTCTGCTTCACCAGCTTCACCACAGTGCTGGCGCTCGGCGGTGGCCCCAAGTCCACCACCCTGGAGGTGGCGGTCTATCAGGCGCTGCGCTTTGACTTCGATCTCGCCACCGCCGGCGGGCTCGCCCTGGTGCAACTGCTGCTGACCCTGGCCCTGCTCCTGTTGCAGCACAAGTTGCAGACCACGCCGGCCAGCCGGATCGAGAGCCGTCGCCCCTGCCTGCGCCCTGATCGTCACCAGAGGGGCACGGCCCTGGTGGATGGGCTGGCCCTGACCCTGGGGCTCGCCATCTTCCTGCCGCCGCTGCTGGCCATCGTCGTCGCCGGGTTCAACCCCGGCCTGTTGCCAGCGCTGACGTCGAACCGGCTGTGGCAGGCGGGAGGCCAGTCGCTGGCCATTGCGCTGGCGGCCGGCTCCCTGGCCACCCTGCTCGGCGCCGCCCTGCTGCTCACCAGCCGCCACCTGAGGGTGCGGGATCGCAAGCGGCGCGCCGCCGCCCTGTGGGAAGCCAGCGGCTCCATGATCCTGATGATACCGGCGGTGGTGCTCTCCACCGGGCTTTTCATCATGTTCATGCCCTTCACCGATGTCTTCTCCCTGGGCCCCTGGCTGGTGGTACTGGTCAACGCCCTGATGGCACTGCCCTATGTGCTGCGCACCCTCAACGCCCCCATGCAGCTGGTGGTGCGTCAGTATGATCGGCTGGCGGACAGTCTGGGGGTACGCGGCCTGCATCGCCTGCGGCTGGTAGAGTGGCCCCTGCTGCGCCGCCCGCTGGCCCTGGCGATGGCCCTCTCCATGATCCTGTCGCTGGGTGATCTCGGCGCCATCGCCATGTTCGGCAGCCAGACCCTCACCACCCTGCCCTGGCTGCTCTATCAGCAGCTCGGCAGCTACCGCCTGACCGAGGCGGCCGCCACTGCCCTGCTGCTGCTCACGCTCTGTTTCTCCCTGTTCTGGCTGGTCGAGCGGGGGCTTGGAGGGAAGCATGCCGAACCTTGAAATCCGCGGCACCTTGCAAGGGTCCCGACACAGCCCTGCTGGCCGCTCACACAGCTCCCCGGAGAACAAAAGATGTTGAACATCGACAGACTGGTCACCAGCTACCCCGACTGGCGTGTCGACTTCACCGCCACCCTGGCCAGGGGGGAGATCACCGCCCTGATCGGTCCGAGCGGTGCCGGCAAGTCGACCCTGCTCGGCATGATCGCCGGCTTCGTGCCGGTGGAGTCCGGTACCCTCACCTTCGACGGTCAGGATCTGATGCCGCTGGGCCCGGCCGAACGGCCGGTCACCACCCTGTTCCAGGATCACAACCTCTTCCTGCATTTGTCGGTGTTCGACAACATCGCCATCGGCCTGCACCCCGGGCTGCGTCTCAACGCCGCCCAGCGGAATCAGGTCAACGAGGCGGCCGAGCGGGTGGGCCTTGGCGCCATGCTGATGCGCCTGCCGGATCAGCTCTCCGGTGGCCAGCAACAGCGGGTGGGCCTGGCCCGCGCCCTGGTGCGGGGCAAGCCGCTGCTGTTGCTGGACGAGCCCTTCTCGGCCCTGGATCCGGCCCTGCGCAGGGAAATGCTGGCAGAAGTCGCCCGCCTCGCCTGCGAACAGGGCATCACAGTGCTGATGGTGTCCCATAACCCGGAAGACGCCCAGCTCATCGCCGACCAGGTACTCTTCATCGACGAGGGATGCATCGCCTTGCAGGGCAAACCCGAGATCCTGCAAAGCAGCGCTCACCCCGGGTTGCTGCGCTACCTCGGTCGTCCCCAGGGTGCCTAGGTAGACGGGATCAAAAAAGGGAAGCCAGCTGGCTTCCCTTGTTCATGTATGGTTTGTCGGCCGGGATCAGAGGTTTTCTTCGGCGAAGGAGGCGAGTCGACTGCGCACAACTCCATTCAGGAAGATATTGGCACTGCCGTCGAAATCCTTGAAACGCTCGACGATGTAGGTCAGACCCGAGGTCACCGGGCTCAGGTAGTTGGAGTCGATCTGGGCCAGGTTGCCGGAGCAGACGATCTTGGTCCCCTCGCCGCAACGGGTGATGATGGTCTTGATCTGGGACGCCGTCAGGTTCTGGCACTCGTCCAGCAGCACGAAGGTGTTCTGGATGCTGCGCCCGCGCATGAAGTTGACCGATTTGAACTGGATGTTGGCCTTCTCCATGATGTAGCTCAGCGACCCGCTCATGTTCTCGTCCTGCTTGTGCAGCACCTCCAGGGTGTCGGTCACCGCCGCCAGCCAGGGCATCATCTTCTCTTCTTCCGTGCCGGGCAGGAAACCGATGCTCTCGGCTATTTCCGGGGTGTTGCGGGTGACGATCACCTTCTCGTAGATCCCCTTCTCGATCACCAGCTCCAGGGCCGCCGCCATGGCGAGCAGGGTCTTGCCGCAACCGGCAGGTCCGGTCAGGATCACCAGGTCGATATGGGGATCGAGCAGGGCGTCGAGGGCCATGCCCTGATAGATGTTCTTGGGATGCACGCCCCAGGCCTTGCGCGACATCAGCCGCTCGCGGCCCAGATCCTTGAGGCGGATCTTCTGGCCGTCGTGGGCGAGTACCCTAGCGGCAAAGAAGTTCTCCTCGTCCAGCAGGTACTGATTGACGTGCACCCCCTCCAGCAGGGCCGAGTCGATGACGTGCACCGTATCTCGGCCATGGGTCTCGCTGTCACACTCGCCGACCCGTTCCCAGAAGCTGCCGGGCACCACCTGGAAGCCTTTGGCCAGCAGGCGGATGTCGTCGATCAGCTGGTCGCTGCGGTAATCCTCGACATGGGCAAGGCCGGCCCCCTTGGCCTTGAGGCGCATGTTGATGTCCTTGGTCACCAGCACCACCTGGCGTTTCATCTCATGCTTTTGCAGATAGAGGGCGGCATTGATGATGCGGTTGTCTGCCTCCTTGTCGGTGAACACCTCGGCATCCTGAGGCAGATGGTGATCGCTGAAGATGGAGATGCGACCGCTCGCCTCACCGGCCAGCGCCACCCCTTGCACTATCTGTTCCGGGGTCGCGTCGCGGAATACGTCTTCCAGTGCGCGAATGGCGATGCGGGCATCACGGCTGACGTCTTTCTGGCGATCCTTGATGTTGTCGAGCTCTTCGAGCACCGTCATGGGGATGAGCACGTCGTGCTCTTTGAAGGAGTAGATGGCGAGGGGTTCGTGAAGCAGAACGTTGGTATCCAGGATAAACAGCTTTCGGTCCGTGTTGTCCATAAGCATCCTCCTTGGCACTGAAGGTGCCACGTGTGTGAATCTCAGATGTCATTGAAACCACACGACCGTGACAGTTTTATTACCCCCAACGCTACGCCCGAATTTACCGGCGTGCAACATTTCCCTTGCCCGCCCCAGTTGACTGTATATAAAGCAATCAATAAAAAAGACCGGCCCTCTGGCCGGTCTTTTAAGCGGGGTTATCCCCCAATCGGCCCCGTTAGCCGCACTTGGAATCACCGCAATTGAGGCAGGTCATGCAGCCATCTTTCTGGACCAGCGCCTTGGTGTGGCACTTGTAGCAGAGCGCCGCATTGGGGGGGAAACCGCTGCCCGCCTGCTGTTCTTCTGCCTGTTGCTGTGCCTGCAATTCCGCCTGCTTCTCGGCCAGAAACGCCTGCTGGTGCTCGTCCAGCCCGGGCACCTTGAGCATGCCGATCTCGGTGAGATGGGTCTCTATCACGTTGCCAATTTCGGCGATGAGCGAGGGCACATACTTGCCCTTGTTCCAGTAGCCGCCCTTGGGATCGAACACGGAGCGCAGCTCCTCCACCAGGAAGGTGACATCCCCCCCCTTGCGGAATACCGCCGAGATGATGCGGGTCAGGGCCACTATCCACTGATAGTGTTCCAGGCTCTTGGAATTGATGAAGATCTCGAACGGACGGCGCGTCTCGTGGACCGTGCCCTCGTTGAGAATGATGTCGTTGATGGTGATGAACAACGAATGCTCGGAGACGTGCTCCGGCGTCTTCAGCTTGTAGGTGGTGCCCATCAGCCGTTCCGGGCGCAGCACCGTCTCGTGCATGTGCACCACGTCATCCTGGGGATCCGGTGCCTCTTGCGGTTCATCCCGGGTTTTCACCTTGTAGGCGACGATTTTTCTGTCGATCTTCTTGACCATGTGTCGTTCTCAGAATTTGCCGTAATAGCCTTCTTTCAAGGCGTCGTAGAGGTTAGCGGCAGTGTGCAGCTCGCCATCGTATTCGATCTCTTCGTTCCCTTTCACCGTGATGACGGAGCCATCCTCCAGAGTGAACTCGTACTGAGTGTTCTCCAGATCCTTCTCTTTCACCAGCACGCCCTGGAAGGCCTCCGGATTGAAGCGGAAGGTGGTGCACCCCTTGAGCCCGGAATCCGAGGCGTAGAGGTAGATATCCTTGAACTGCTCGAACGGGAAATCGGTCGGCACGTTGGCGGTCTTGGAGATGGAGGAGTCAATCCAGCGCTGGGCCGCCGCCTGGATGTCCACGTGCCCGGTCGGGCTGATGTCGTCTGCGGTGATGAAATAATCCGGCAGGCGACTGGCCTCATCTGCCCCATAGGGCATGGCGGCCGGGTTCACCAGCTCGCGGTAGGCGAGCAACTCGAAGGAGTAGACATCCACGCTCTCCTTGCTCTTCTTGCCGGGCTTGATGACGTTGCGGCTGTAGTGGTGGGCAAAGCTCGGCTCGATACCGTTGCTGGCGTTGTTGGCGAGCGACAGGGAGATGGTGCCGGTCGGCGCAATGCTGCTGTGGTGGGTGAAACGGCCACCCACCTCGGCCAGCTCGGCCACCAGGGCGGGATCCACTTCGGCTACCTGCTGCATGTAGCGGCTGTAGCGGGCGTGCAGCACCTTGCCCTTCACCTTGTCGCCGATCTTGATGCCATCTGCCGCCATCTCGGGGCGCAGGCGCAGCATCTTGCCGGTGACCTCGAACTCCTGCTCCATGACGGGCGCCGGCCCCTTCTCCTTCGCCAACCGCAGGGACTCCTGCCAGCCGGTCATGGCCAGCTCCTGGGAGACCTGCTCAGTAAAGGCGACGGACGCCGCACAGCCGTACTTGATGCGCAGCATGGTCAGGGTCGAGCCCAGGCCGAGGAAGCCCATGCCGTGGCGGCGCTTGGCGGTAATCTCCTCGCGCTGTTTTGCCAGCGGCAGCTGGTTGATCTCCACCACGTTGTCGAGCATCCGGGTGAAGATGGCCACCACCTTGCGAAACGCGGGCCAGTCAAATGCAGCCTGCTCGGTGAAGGGGTCCCGCACGAAGGCGGTCAGGTTGACCGAGCCCAGCAGACAGGCGCCATAGGGCGGCAGGGGCTGCTCGCCACAGGGGTTGGTGGCGCGGATCTCCTCGCAGAACCAGTTGTTGTTCATCTCGTTGACCTTGTCGATCAGGATGAAACCGGGCTCCGCATAGTCGTAAGTAGAGGTCATGATGACGTTCCAGAGCTTGCGAGCAGGCAGCGTCTTGTAGACCTTGCAGGCCACCTGCCCCAGCTCGTTTATCATCACCCCTTCCTTGTTGGGCCAGTCCGCCCAGACCACTTGCTGCGGGTCTTCCAGCGCGATGCCGTCCTGTTCCACCTCCTTGGCGGTGTAGGGGAAGATCAGTTGCCAGGGGGCATCCTCCTTCACCGCCTTCACAAACTCTTCGGTGATGAGCAGGGAGAGATTGAACTGGCGAAGGCGGCCATCTTCCCGCTTGGCCTGGATGAACTCGATCACGTCGGGGTGACGGATGTCCATGGTGCCCATCTGGGCGCCACGACGGCCGCCAGCTGAAGAGACGGTGAAACACATCTTGTCGTAGATGTCCATGAAGGAGAGCGGCCCGGAGGTATAGGCGCCAGCACCGGAGACGAAGGCCCCGCGCGGGCGCAGGGTCGAGAAGTCATAGCCAATGCCGCAGCCGGCCTTCAGGGTCAGCCCAGCCTCATGCACCTTGCTGAGGATATCGTCCATCGAATCTTCGATGGTGCCGGAGACGGTGCAGTTGATGGTGGACGTGGCGGGTTTGTGCTCGAACGCCCCGGCGTTGGAGGTGATGCGGCCCGCCGGAATAGCACCATTGCGCAGGGCCCACAGGAAGGGCGCATACCAGGCCTCGGGTTCGCGTTCCTGCGCAGCCAGGGCACGGGCGACCCGCTGGTAGGTCTCGTCGATGGAACCATCGATGGGGGCGCCATCCTTGCTCTTGAGACGATATTTACTGTCCCAGATCTCGAGGGACGTCTCCTGCAGGGGGATCTGGCGGGCGACGGTGTCGCTCTCCAGCACCGGGGTGGATTTAGCCATGTTCAATCAACCTCATGTGAATGCATCTACACCCTGACAACACTAAAAGCACAACTAATAGTGAAATTTAAGGCAGACAACACTATATATAGTAAACCAGTCATAACGAGGGCGCAGATTCTATCCTAAAAAAATGCCCCGGCCAGCAGATTTCTGGGCCAGGGCATTTAAGCGGTTCAATTCCCGAGAGATTTAATGCGAAGCGGGACCTCAGGGTTTCTTGACGTAAACGCTCGGTGTCTCACCCGCCATATTCAGATAGAACTCATAGACGCCATCCGCATCGGGCGAGAACTTCATGTCCTCATACTTGGAGCAAGGGTTGACCGGTACGGGCTCCCCGCCCAGTACGGCCACGCCATCGCTCGGGCTCTTGTAGCCGAAGTTGGTACCACAGCTCCAGCCGGAGTCAGCGAACTTGAATTTGTAGGGAGCCCACTCCTTCTTGAGCGTGCCCTTGGCCATGTAAAGCTTGTCGGCGACCTTGACCACCTTGCTCTCATCGGTCGCCATCCAGTCGTTCATCTCCCCTCGCAGGTAGATGGACTTGCCGCCGAAGTCGCTGTTGTCTGCCGCCTGCTCTGCACCGTCATTTGATGCGCAACCGCCTAATACCAGGGTTCCCGCCGCCAGCATCATCGTTACTGTTCTTTTGAACATGTGTCCATTCCTCAGATTATTGTGATTCCTTGGCCCATCGAACGTGGGCTGACGAATTAAAGCAGAGCGGGCATCGCAAGAAAGGTAGAGGCATCACATTCTGTGTTTTTTATATCCAGCACACGCTATTAATGGATAAATATCGAACAGATAATCAAAGGCATTGGTGAAGCTAGGGTGGTTAATGACAAAACGGCGGGAATATCTGAGGTGGATATTGCCGTTCTGGCCAATTTCAGGCAATAAACAAAGCCCGCTCGGATGAGCGGGCTTCTTCAATTGGGTGCCTGGCAGTGTCCTACTCTCGCATGGCGAATGCCACACTAC
>ENA-OWLM01000904-OWLM01000904.1-metagenome-genome-assembly--contig:-NODE-904-length-11181-cov-3.776919_pt1 | contig 11181 bp, 10 predicted proteins | sample MGYA00245349_ERZ651102 | MGnify/ENA primary metagenome ERZ651102 (study PRJEB26857, sample SAMEA4031759) | metagenome | biome: human; feature: oral; material: saliva | place: Philippines | collected 2014... | reverse complement strand
TGGTTATCATGTTTTGTGGTAAAAACAAAGATAAACCAAAAGGCTGAAGTCCAACTACGGACTTCAGCCTTATTTTATGTGGAGAGGAAAACTTTTACCGGACAGCAATAATTTCAAGGCCGAGATCAACAAGTTCAGTGAATTCGCCGATGTGAAATTCGAACATTTGGGCACGTACGAAGTGGTGCACGTGCAGAACGGCACGCGTGCACAAATCTCTGTGGACGATGCGCGACTCACGGCCGAGACGGCTTGGAGCTTGGGAACAAAAGACGGCAAAGGCGCTTGGTATGCTCCGCTCACCGGCAGAATGTGGCAGGACGGTTCGGCGTCTGTGTCTACCGAGTCGCAAGCCATTGCCCCGCGGTCGGAGGGCGTTTTCATCAATTGGTATGTACCCAACGGCACCTTGATCAATCCCCGCGTTTCGGCGAAGGTCAACGGCACCACGGTGACTTCCACCGCGCAGAAAGAAGCCAATGTGAAGATGCAAGCCGGGCGAGCCTACCACGTCTATGCCCTCTGGGACGGACAAGAACTGCATTTCAGCGAGAAAGACTTGCCCGATCTCAGCGTGCTGGCCATCTCTCACAGCGAGCGGCGCGTGGGAGTGGGGCACGTGGTCTTGGTGGGCATCTATGAAGGCTCGGGACTCTACAGCGTGAAGAGTGAGCGCCCCCACATCGCCACCGCCGAACTCAAGGACGGAGAAATTGTGGTGAAAGGCATCGCCGAGGGAAACACCAAAGTGGTGGTGACCGACCTGAAGACCAAAAAGCAGGTCTTCCTCTCGGTTGTTGTCGAATCTAAGGCTTTGCCCTCAGTCGGCATTGAGTGGGTGTCCATCCCCGCAGGTTCTTTCATGATGGGCAGCCCCGACGGAGAGGGAGCGCCCAATGAGCAGCCACAGCACAAAGTGGAGCTTTCGGCCTTCGAAATGAGCAAGTATTTGATTACCCGCGAGCAGTGGAATGCCTTTCTCAAGGCGACAGGACACATAGGATACACAAGTAAGTTGTACAGTGACAATTTAAATATCCCTGCAAGAGTCGGCTGGGTGGAAGCCGCGGCGTTTTGCAAGTGGATCGGCGGAAGCTTACCCACCGAGGCACAATGGGAATACGCCTGTCGGGCCGGCACAACGACCAAATGGTACACCGGCGATACGTTTACTTACAATGATTTTGCGAATGAAGGTTCTCCAGTGGGGACTTGCCCACCCAACCCTTGGGGATTGTATGATATGATTGGCAATGGTGAGGAATGGTGCAACGATGTCTATTCATCAGACTATTACAAGAATAGCCCGAAGAAAGATCCATATAATGGAGGGATAAATTTGTACACTTATCATGTGCTTAGAGGAGGGGGGAGCAGTGGTGTCCCATGGAGCGTAGCGCAAAGAAATAGCAGCGTTTATTATTCTGTCTTCCGTGTCGTTCGTATGAAGCGTAAAACCGGCGGTAGCGCAGGTGGCGGCAGTGGCGGTGGCGGTGTAAATTCTTGGTAGAATCCGCAAAGAATAGGCCGGAGGGAAGTACGCTCTTCAGCCGCCTCCGACCGATCTGGCCATCGACTTGGCTGAAAACAGGGTGACATGTTCTCCACCGGGCAGTGGAAGTCGAATGGACTTGCGCCGGTCGGTTTCGGGATGGTAGCCACAACAGACCGATGGGCTTGCTGCCCTCCATGAGGTGCGCGACGACTCCAAAAGAGTTGTCGCCCACGGCTTGGGAAGAGCTTCTCCTTAGATTCCGGGAATGCCCCGAAAGAAAAGGTTATTTCGATTTCGCCCAAAAGTTCGGGTGCGCTGCCAAACTCATGTTGGCGGCGCACCCGATTTTAATGATGCATGCTTGTCGAAAAAATCCTCAGGGCAAATGTTCGAGGAGTTGGGGCAGGGCGGTGATGATGTGAGTGGGTAAGGTTTCGTCATAGTCCTTTTGTTCCCATTCTTCGCCTTTGAACCAAATGGTTTGTGCACCGAGGGAGTGGGCGGGGACGATGTCTTTGGAGAACGAATCGCCGATAGCCACACACGATGCGGTGGGAGCGGCGGCCGCATCGATGCCCAGTTGCCAAATGGCGGGATCGGGTTTGCGAACACCCACCACAGCGCTCTCGACGATGTGGGGGAAGAAGTCGGCGAGGCCGTAGGCACGGAGCACCGCGCGGATGTTGCCGTAGAAGTTGGTGACCAGCACAAAGCGGTAGCCGCGGTCGTGGAGGGTTTGCAGCACGTGGCGGGCTTCGTCGGCATGGCGGCGGGCAGCGAGGTCGCAGTAGTCGGCTATCGCGTCGGTGGCGGCTGCGCAGTCGGCATCGGAGAGCGTGACGGTGCCGCCTTCGCGAAGAAAGGCGAGTTCGACGGCGATCTTTTTGTGCAGGAGGGTGCGGAAGTCATCGTCGGGGGTGACGATGGGCTGACGGGCGAGGGTGCGCTCCCCGTGTAAGTAGGCCTCACGCCACACTTCGCCGTCGACGGCGCGGAGGGCAGGAAAACGCTCGGCGGCTTGACGATAGCCGTCGAGGAGAACAAAGTTCCAGTGGCGCGCTCCGCTGTCGAGCGTGCCGCCGTAATCGAAAAGTAAGGTGGTAGGAGTCATCGCATGAGTTGTTTGTTGCCGATTTTCACCAGGAGCACACCGACCACGATCCAGAAAATTTCGCGGATGCGGGTGTAGAACGACACATAGATGCCGATGGCTTGTCCCACGCCGGGGAAAAGGAGGGGGACGATGACGGCCAGGCTGCCTTCGCGCGCACCGATTTGCATCGGGAGGAAGAACAGGAGGTTGCCCATCAGCGAGGAGAAACCGAGAATGATGAGGCCGTCGACGAAGTTGGCGCCGGGGATGCCGAAGGCGAGGAGAATGAAGTAGAATTCAAACGAATTGAGCAGGCGGCCGACGTATTCGGCGGCCAGCGAGCCCCAAAGTTGGCGCGGATGTTCGTAGAGAAAACGGATGTTGGCGTCGATGGTGTCGAAGGCTTCGAGGTGGCGCTCATAGAAACGGCGCGCGGGGCGGCGCAAGAACGGCACGAAGAAGAGCAGACGAAAGACGCGCGCGATGATGCCGTGCTTGTAACTATAGGAGAAGAAGGCGCCGGCGGCCACGAAGATGGTGACGTAGCCCGCAAAGAGGCTCCACAACCACGCGTTCATCACGTCGAAATGCGCGATGACGAAAGCGATGAGGGCCGTGCTCCACAGAAAGAAGTGGCTGAAGACGTGCATCATCGAATAGAGGGCGACGGACGACACGGCACGCGGCGTGCCGATGTAGCGTGAGAGTTCCATGACGCGATACGGCGCGCCGCCCGAACCGAAGGGGGTGGTATAGGAAAAGGCGAAGCCCGAAATGGTGAGCTTCATGGCGTGGGCGAACGAGAGGTGCTTGTCGTGGTCGGAGGTGTTGACCAAGATTTGGAACGCCCAAGCGTTGCAGAGGTAGACGAAGAGCCAAATGCCGACCACGCCGGGGAGGTAGAGCAGGACGTTGGCGGGGTTGCGCTTGATGGTTTCCCAACCTTCGGGAAAGGAGTAGACCATGAAGGCGATGGCGCAGAGTCCAAAGAGGAGAAAGAGGTTGCGATAGAGGGGCTTCATGCGGTGGTGGGAGCGGAGGACTGAAGTTGTTGGTTGAGGCGACGGCAGAGGGCTTCGTGCGTGCGGCGCATATAGCGGTAGATGCCGTGGAAGACGGTGAGTTCGACGAGGGGATAGACGAGGACGAACCAAGGAATCCAAACGGCGACGAGGAGGGCGGTGTAGAGGGTGATGGCGCGCCAGTTGAAGGTGAGGACATTGGTCCACTTCATGAGGGGCAGACTGCCGGCGCGGAAGGTTTCGACGAGTTCGGGCGGGAGGTTACGGCCGTAGCGCGCGTCGAGGGTGCGCTTCAGGGCTTGAAATTCGGGCGTGTCGCGCTCCTGACCGGCGGTGTAGTTGCAATAGAAGTGGAGAAACACTTTCCAAGCCGTGTCATTCTTCCACGACACTTTGGCGTAGTCGGCGCGCAGGCGTTCGGCGTTGTCGAGTTCGCTGCCCGAAGCGCCTTTGATGAAGTAGAGATGCACGTTGCGGTAGTAGTCGGCGAGGCGACTCTGCACGGCGTGGGCATGAAATCCGATATAATAGAGGAGGGGGAAGATCCAAAGGCTCCACTTCGGACTCTCGCTCCAGCCCGGCACGATGGGTTGCGGCATGAGACGAACGGCAATGGCCACGTAGATGGCGATGAACCACACATCGCCGGCGAAACCGTCGAGGATGCGTCCCCACAGCGTCTTCTTACCGGTCATGCGGGCGAGCTGTCCGTCGGCGGAGTCATAGAAATTGGCCCACATGAGCAGGCCGATGCCGATGAGCGTGAGGTCGAGACGGCCTTCGCCGAGCGCCATAAAGACACCGGCGGCGGCACCGAGGAAGATGCTCAGGATGGTGATGACATTGGGGTGGATGCCGAAGAGATTGAAGAAGCGCGCCCACAACAAACCGATGGGGCGGGTGAAGTAGATGTCGATGTTTTCTTCGGTGTCGGTGCTTTTGAAGGTCGATTGCAGGTTCGTGTTTTCAGCCATGGGAATAGAAGAGTTACATTAGGCGCGGTGGCGGAGAAAGTGGAGCGCGCGGGTGGCGATGGCCTCGGCGGCGGCTTGTGTGCAGCTGCCAAAGGAGGGCCAGTCGTTGAAATCGATGAGGAAAAAGCGCCCGTCGGGACGAACGATGGCGTCGCCGCCGTAGATGGGCCTACCGAAGTGGCGCGCGGCGGCGTCGGCGGTGGTTTTCAAGTCGGCCGGGGAGAAGGGGTGCTCGACCGGCGCGCCGTTGTGCTGCTCGAGTCCGAATTTGCTGAAGCCGTTTCCGCGCGTGGGATAGGTGTGGGAGAAGAAGGGCGTGCCTTCGACACCGTAGAATTTCACCAAATCGCCTTCAAGATGTGCACTCACGATGAAATTGTCGATGCCGGCGGCAGCAAAGTCGGCCAGGGCGGCGCGGAGTTGATCTTCGTCGGCGATGAAACGCACATCGTCGGCCGTTTTGGCGGCGCTGTCGCTGCGCTTGAGCCAAAGTGGGAGACCGAGGGTGCGCACGATGAGCTCCGGGTCGGTCACGTTGTGGAGAAAGGGCGCACCGCAACCGGCTTCATTGAACCAACCGTCGAGATCGGCGCGGCTGTGGCGGAGCAAGGCGGTGGGGCTGTTCCAAATGGTGAGGCCGGCGGCTTCTGCGGCGGCCAATGTGGTCTGCGCGGTGTGACTTCTCGCCATGGAGAGCACCAAGTCGGCGCCGGTGAAGGCGGCGGGTAAACGATTTTCGTCGATCGCCGCAATGGGTTCGCCCTGTAAGGAGAGCGCCAAGGCGACGGCTTTGAAAATGGCTTCGTCGCGCGCCTCACTGTTGGGGGAGTATTGCGTGTCGCGAGAGATGAGATAGATCATAGCGGGGCGGGGCGAATTAGCAATCGCGGAGAAAGGCTTCGGCTTTGGGAATGTCGGCGGCGTGGTCGACGTCGAGGATTTTGGAGAAGGGATGGGCTTTCAACTTCAGGCCGTCGGCGATGAGGCCGCGCTGGAAGTTGCGCATGCGGCTTTGGCCTTCGGCCATGCAGCGGCGCAGGGTGTCGAGCGCACGGGGGGCGAGGGCGTAGATGCCGCCCGAGATGAAACGGAAACGCGGCTCGCGCGTGTCGTAAAAGCCGTCGATGTTGAGTGCTTCGTCCGTGCCGATGTAGAGCGGACTCTCGTCGTCGATGAAATCGGTCACGGCCATCAGCCCGTCGAGCCCGGCTTCGAGGGCAGAGCGGAAGGCGGCGATGTAGCGGCGGAAATCTTCTTCGCGGAAGATGGTGTCGACGGTCGTCAAACAGAAGGGCGCGCCGTCGAGCAAGGGGGCGATGCGGGCGAAACTGTGCATGGACGAGGGCGTGGTCTCCACTTCAATACGAAGGTTCCACTCGGGATATTCGTCGGCAAGGCGACGCACGAACGACTCGGTTTCGGGGCGCAGACGGTTGACGATGATGACGATCTCCTCCGCGTCGTTGGCGGCGAAGATGCGCACAAGGCGTTCGATCATGGCCGTGCCACAGAGCGGGATGAGGGGTTTCGGAGCGGAGATGCCTTCTTCGGCAAGGCGAGAGCCTTCGCCGGCGGCGATGATGGCAAATTTCATGCGAAAGGGGAAATGAAGTGGACGAGGGCGGCGGGGCGATCAGAAGATGACGCGCGCCATGAAGCGAATGCCCCAGCGGGTGGTGCGCGGGTCGTCGAGATAGGTGAAGCGGCGCACGTAGTCGATGTGGAAGAGCTTGAAAATGTTGTGAATACCGAAAGCGGCTTCTACATACGGCACTTGCGGATCCATCACCTTGCTTTGTTGGCGGAACGAACCGTCGGGGTTGAACTCGCCGGGGAAGTAATAGAGGTCGGTGCGCGTCTTGTTTTCTTCCAAATAGGGGTTGTTCTTGTCGGTGAGTCGTCCCCAAAGGATGTTGAAGCCCACGTGTTCGCGCCATTTCAGGCGGTTGAAGAGCGGAATGCGGTTGAAGATTTTCCCGTTCAGGCTCCAGTTGAACATCAACTGCGCATAGCGGTCGTTGAGGAACTCCATATTGTCGACAAGGTAGTACATGTCGTCGTCATACACATAAGCCAAGTTGGCGCGCGGCATGATGAGGAGCGGGAAGGGGACGCGATTCCACTGTGCGCCGGCGGCAAAATCGAAGTCCATGCGACCCCACGAACGCAGCCACACGCGTTTGCGCACGCCCACCTCGGTGAGGTTGTAAGTGTAGTCGCTCCACACGCCGCGCAGGCCGGCGATGTGCGAAATGCGGTAGATGGGCGCTTCCTTGTTGACCAAGATGCGGCGCTGCTTGGTGTTGATGTAGGCCACGCCGGGCTGGTATTGCAGCAAAACGGAGAAATCGGAGGTGCGCAGATAGCTGCGATTGCGCGCATTGAAGCCCGATCCGTCCGCCGGCCCGAAGGGGCGCGGATTATAGTTGCCCTGGGCGTCGTAGTGCACGCCGTTGGCCACGGGCTGGTAGAAGAGCATATAAGTGGGCTCGGTCATGTCGTGCCGCACTTGTGCACGCCATTGCAGGCCGTAATCCCATTCTTGGTCGTAGACGAGCTTGAAACTCCGCGCATAGTTCATGTGTTTCACCGGCGCCCACTTGAGTGCCATGAACACATTGTCCTTGTCGGTCGTCAAGTACTGATCGCTCGGCACGGACACGTCGTAGGAGTAGGTGAACGTGAGGTTCGACACCGGAAACTCCATGGGCAGATAGGCTTTGCGGCGGAAAGAGTAGGTCAGTTCGCCCAAACCTTTCCAGCGATGATCGCGGAAGCCGTAGGCTAAGTAGCCGCGCCAGAACATGTGCGGATTGAGGTTGGCGGTGGTTTGCAGTGAGGCGCGCAGGCGGAGTCCGTCGACGGGATTCGAGGTGACGGCTGTGTTCACGGGACCGATGTCGAGTTTCGACGGATTTTTGGGGTCGATCGAGGTCGGAATATAGTTTTCGATCAGCGATTTGCCCACCCAAATCACGGGCGAGAAGCCCTCTATATTATAAATGCGTTCGACGAAGAGCGAAAGGCGGTCTTCCGACGGACTGAGGGCGAGGGGGCGGTGCTCTTTCCAGAAGTCTTCGTTCTGCATGCGCGCGTCGGGCTCGGTTTTCTTCTCGGCGGTGAAGCGGAAAAGGCGCGGCGAGAGCGGAGCGAACGAGTAGTTGGAGTATTCGGTGTAGCGTTTTACCTCGAGCGTCTTGAGAAACTTCGCTGCTTCGAGCACCACAAACATGTCGTTCTTGGCCAGTACCTGTTCGCCCGTGGGGAGGGTGGTGAATTGCTGCGCGATATTGATGCGCTTCACGTAGTTGACCGTCGATTTCACGGGGATACTGATGTCGGCTTTGGCGAGGCGGAAGGTGGAATCGGCCAAGATGTAGAGCGAACCCGTGAACCCGAAGTCGCGCGGATTGTTCGGACCGAACGAAACTTGGATACAGCGCTGTCCGTCGACCACGGTGGTGTCTTCGATGAAGTAGCGATAGAACGCAATGGCGCCGTGGGTGGCCACGGGGCTGAGAAACTGCGCTTGCAGGAAGCGGATGTCGTCTTGATAGAGGTCGACTTCCGTGAACACGTCTTGCAACATCGAGGCGAGGATGTCGCCCGTGTCGATGATTTCGTTCATGCCGTTGGTGCGTTCGCCTTTGACGATGGTCTTGGCCGTGCCCAACTCCTTACTATAAATCTCTTGCGAAACGGTTTCGTCGACCGAAACGGGGAGAATCAGTTTGCCCGTTTCTTTCGAGGTCTCGACGTGTTCTTTGAGAAAGGGCATGCGTTTGATGCCGCCCTCCTCGAAAAACTCGGGCGTGATGTCGCTCAGCGCGAAAGTGAGCTTGTTGTATTTCTCGAAACTGTAGAAATCACGGTTGCGCAGGTCGCCGGCTTTCTTCGCCGCGATGACTTTTTCCATCAAAATCACCGCCGGATTGTTCTTGCGCGAATACTTCGAGCGTTTGGCCTGCACCACAGCTGTGCCGACGGCGAAATCGGCGGGCCTGAGGCGCACGATGAGCGAGTCACCCCCCACGGCGCGGGTGGAGAAACTCTCATAGCCCACGCTGCTCACCACCACGCGCATGCCTTTGTGGAGCGGCAGGGAGAAACGCCCCGCGGCATCGGTCTGCACACCGTGGCGGCCGCCTTTGGCCGCGTCGTAAAACACATTGACGAACGGAATGGCTTCGCCGCTCTTGGCATCGACCACGCGACCCACGAGGCGTTGCGCCGAAAGGGGCAGAGCGGTGAAAAGCAGCAAGAAGAAAAGGAGCAAAGACTGCTTCATGAGATGACGGAAAAGGAGGATTTCGCGGAGTATGGAGAGGGGAGTGGCGTGGAACAGTTATTGTTGAGCGCGATTGCGGCGGTCTTCGCGGCGTTCGCGTGGGGCGATGACGAGCGGATCGGCGTGCATCTCGTCGTGACGCAAACGATTGCGATAGACATCGATGGCCGTGTAGATGGATTGCACGAACGATTGGATCGAAGCCACGCCCTTGCCGGCAATATCATAGGCCGTGCCGTGGTCGGGCGAGGTGCGCACGATGTCGAGACCGGCGGTGAAGTTCACGCCGTCGTCCATCGACAGCGCCTTGAAGGGCGCGAGACCCTGATCGTGGTACATGGCCAGCACCGCATCGAAGTGGCGAAACGAACCGGCACCGAAGAATCCATCAGCACTGTAGGGGCCGAAGCAGGGGAGTCCCTCGCCGTTGAGACGCTGCACGAGGGGGGTGAGCAGTTCCACCTCTTCGCGGCCGTGCAATCCCTCGTCGCCGTTGTGGGGGTTGAGGCCGAGCACGGCAATGCGGGGAGCGGTGATGCAAAAGTCGCGTCGCAGGGTGGCGTGGAGGCGTTGGAGTTGCGCTTCGACGTGTTCGGCCGTGATTTTTTCGGCCACTTCGCTCAGCGGAAGGTGGGTGGTGACGAGTGCCACGCGCATGAGCGGGTTGAGCAATACCATGAGGGCTTTGCCGCCGCAGACGGCTTGGAGAAATTCCGTGTGGCCGGGATAGCGGAAGTCGGCCGACTGGATGTCAGCCTTGTTGATGGGGCAGGTGACCAGGGCGTCGACGCTGCCGGCATTGGCCGCTGCCGCTGCGGCTTCGAGCGAGCGGAAGGCCATGCGACCGGCTTCGGCCGAGGGACGGCCGGGCTCTATTTTCACTTCCTCGTCACCGATCACGTCAATCAGGTTGAGGCGATCGGGATGCGCGTCTTCGGGCTGCTCGATGCAGTGCCAATGCACGTCGAGTTCCAAGGCTTTGCGGTAGTAGGCGGCGACCTTCTCGCTGCCGTAGACGATGGGGGTGCAAAGTTCCAAGAGTTCGGGTTGGGCGAAGGCTTTGAGGATGAGTTCATAGCCGATGCCGTTGGTGTCGCCGTGGGTGATGGCGATGCGTATCTTTCTGTTCATTGCGATTGTTGCGGAGGGGTGGGAAAAATGAGGGAAGGGGTGGGCACAGTGTGCGAGGGCATTAGGCGCGTTCCTCTTCCATGCGTTTGGTGGTGAGCATACCGCAGGCGGCGTAGATGTCTTGTCCGCGAGAGGCGCGCACGGTCGTGGTGATGCCGTGGGCATTGAGATAGTCTTGCAGGCGCAGCATGGCCGTTTCGTCCGTGCCGTCGAAACGCGTGTCGGGGATGGTGTGGAAACGGATCATGTTGATGCGACAGTCGAGGGGAGCGAGCAGGCGCACGAGGGCGCGGCCGTGTTCGAGCGTGTCGTTGATGCCGCGAAACACGATGTATTCGAACGTCAGGCGGCGCTGTTTCGTGCCTTCGGCGTAGTCGTCGGTCGTTTTGCGGCAGAAATCATATTGACTCAGCAACTCGATGAGTGCTTCGACGCCGAAAGCGCGTTCGGCCGGCATCATCGCGCCGCGTTCGGCCGCATCGGGGTGGTGGAGCGAGACGGCCAAGCTGCATTTGCTCTCGTCGAGAAAGCGGCGCAAGCCCTTGGCTACGCCCACCGTGGACACGGTGATGCGCTTCGGACTCCAGGCGTAGCCCCAAGTTGCGGTGAGCGCTTCGGTGGCGCGCAGCACATTGTCGATGTTGTCCATCGGTTCGCCCTGACCCATGAAGACGATGTTGGTGAGGCGCTCACGTTCGGGCAGCGAATAGACCTGATTCAATATATCGGCCGCGGTGAGTTGCGCCATGAAGCCCTGTCGGCCAGCGCCGCCTTGGTCAGCGTGAAGGCGGGCTTGGCCAGCAGGTCCGCCAGGCTCTGCCCGGCGGCCAGTTCGCCGGATTCGGGTTCCATCGGGTTCTGCGTCATTATGGAAACAGCTCAGGCACGCAGCCGGGCACTGAACCGTGCCGTCAGCCGCCCGAGGATCAGGGCCACCACGGCCTCGACTTCCTCATCGCTCATCGTCCGGTCAGTATGTTGCATCCAGAGTCGGAAGGCAAGGCTTTTCTCCTTATTTTCCAACCCCTTACCGCGATACTGGTCGAAGAGTCGCACATGTCGGACACTGGCGGCAGCCGGCTCGTCGCGCACCACTGCCCGGATTTCGGCCAGGACCTCGGCAGCCGGCACCTGTTCATCCAGCACCACCGCCAGGTCACGGATGGCCGGCGGGAAGC
>ENA-OWLM01000902-OWLM01000902.1-metagenome-genome-assembly--contig:-NODE-902-length-11190-cov-3.731118_pt1 | contig 11190 bp, 11 predicted proteins | sample MGYA00245349_ERZ651102 | MGnify/ENA primary metagenome ERZ651102 (study PRJEB26857, sample SAMEA4031759) | metagenome | biome: human; feature: oral; material: saliva | place: Philippines | collected 2014... | reverse complement strand
CGATGGTAGTGTGGCATTCGCCATGCGAGAGTAGGACACTGCCAGGCACCCAATTAAACGGTGATGTGAAAGACATGACCGGCTGCGAGGATGACACCTCAGAAGAAGCGGCAAAAGATTTAGCGAAAGCTAACCGAATGCGGAGCGGTAGTTCAGTCGGTTAGAATACCGGCCTGTCACGCCGGGGGTCGCGGGTTCGAGTCCCGTCCGCTCCGCCACTAACAAGAAGCCCAGTCGAAAGACTGGGCTTTTTTCTTTTCTGTTCGATTCCATGTCCTGCTCCTTCCCGACTGGGAGTCCCTCACTAGTAATAGATGCAGAGCCAGACGGTGGCTTCGGTAGGATGGGTCCACTCCACCCTGTGCTGAAGGTGGGCGGGGATATTGATGTAGTCCCCTGGCCCCAGATGTGCACGCTCCTGTTCCCCGGTATCCGGTGTGATGAAGACCAGGATGGCCTCCCCCTGTACCAGCAGTACCCATTCGTGTTCATCCTGATCGAACCACTCCCCAGAAGGGGTCTGATGCCCCAGAGAGAGGATGCGTTCGATACGAAAGTGGTTGGTACTGACCAGGTCTGTGAACACTTCATTGGGCAGGGGGGAGGGGATCTTGCCAAACAGATTGCCTGTGTGCATGGGCTGCTCTCCGGTGGATGGGCGGGTGATTAGTTAAGAGTGTAGAGGCTGATGGTGAGACCCCGGCACACAAGTTGTGGTCTCCATTGAGGCTGTAAATGGAAAAGTTCGGGAAAATGGTGGCTGATCCGCTGTAATTTCGCCAAATTCTTGCTATTTTGCGCGCCATTACGCAAACGATTTCCTTCACACTTTCAGGATGAGTTATGGCAACGCAAGAAATGACGGCCCGTACCGGCAACGGCGGATTTCTGGACTCCTATTTTTCCATCACCCAGCGTGGCAGTACCGTGCGCCAGGAACTGGTCGCGGGGCTGACCACCTTCCTGGCTATGGTCTACAGCATCATAGTGGTGCCGAACATGCTGGGGGCCGCCGGCTTCGAGCAGGGGCCTGTCTTTGTGGCCACCTGTCTGATCGCCGCCTTCGGCTCCCTGTTGATGGGTCTGTGGGCCAAGCTGCCGATGGCCATCGGTTGCGCCATCTCCCTGACCGCCTTCACCGCCTTCAGCCTGGTACTGGGGCAGGGGCTGAGCATTCCGGTGGCGCTGGGCGCCATCTTCCTGATGGGGGTGCTGTTCACCCTGATCAGCGTCACCGGCGTGCGCCAGTGGATCCTGGACAACCTCCCCTCCGGCATCGCCCACGGCACCGGCATCGGGATCGGCCTGTTCCTGCTGCTGATCGCCACCAACGGCGTCGGCATGGTGATCAAGAACGAAGGAGCCGGTCTGCCGGTCCAACTTGGTGAAGTGACCGCCTTCCCCGTCGTCATGACGGTGCTGGGTCTGGCCGCCATCTTCGGTCTGGAGCGTCGCAAGGTACCGGGCGGTATCCTGATGGTGATCATCGCCATCTCCGTGCTGGGCCTCATCTTCGACCCGAAAGTGACCTGGCAGGGCTTCTTCGCCATGCCGAGCCTGACCGGTGAGAAAGGCTCTCTGGTAGGCAGCATGGATCTGCTGGGCGCTCTCAACCCGGTCGTCATTCCGACCGTGCTGGCACTGGTGATGACCGCCGTGTTTGACGCCACCGGCACCATCCGTGCTGTGGCTGGCCAGGCCGGTCTCATCAACGAGCGCGGCCACATCATCAGCGGCGGCAAGGCCCTGACCGCCGACTCCGTCAGCAGCATGGTGGCAGGCGCCGTTGGTGGTGCACCGGCCGCCGTCTACATCGAATCTGCCGCAGGCACTGCCGCCGGTGGCAAGACCGGTCTGACCGCCACCCTGGTTGGCGTGCTGTTCCTGTTGATGATCTTCCTCTCCCCGCTGAGCTATCTGGTACCGGCCTACGCCACCGCACCGGCCCTGATGTACGTGGGTCTGCTGATGCTGGGCAACGTCACCAAGCTGGATTTCAACGACTCGGTCGATGCCCTCTCCGGCATGCTGTGCTCCGTCTTCATCGTGCTCACCTGCAATATAGTCACCGGCATCATGCTGGGCTTCGTAGCCCTGGTGATCGGTCGCCTGTTCGCCGCCGAGTGGAAGAAGCTCAATATCGGCACCGTCATCATCGCTGTGGCGCTGGTGATCTTCTACGCCGGTGGCTGGGCCATCTAACCCGTCCGTATATTCCGGTTGTAGCGAAGGGCCCTGCAGGGCCTTTTTTGTTGGCTGTGAGACGGCTAACAGTTTTGCTTTTATTTGCTCTGCGCCGTTTCAGATTGAAACGCCAACCTCTCTTCTGCTGTTTCAAATCTGAACCAAACAGCCCGTCATTTTTATCCTCTTTTCTGCCGTTAGACTGGCTCCATCAACCATTTGCCCACCCGAGCGGTGGCAAGCCAAGGAGTGAGCCATGAAGAAACTGATCAATGCCGTCGATGCCGTGGTCCGTGAACAGCTGATGGGGATGGCGGCTGCCCACCCCGAGCTCAAGGTGCGTATCGAGCCCCACTTCATTACCCGCGCCGATGCCCCCGTGGCGGGCAAGGTGGCGCTGGTTTCCGGCGGCGGCAGTGGCCACGAGCCCATGCACGGCGGTCTGGTAGGCATGGGGATGCTGGATGGTGCCTGCCCAGGCGAGATCTTCACCTCCCCCACGCCGGATCAGATGTACGAGTGTGGCCAGGCGGTCGATGGCGGTGCCGGCGTGCTGTTTCTGGTGAAGAACTACACCGGCGACGTGCTCAACTTCGAGACGGCGGTCGAGCTGCTGCACGGCGATGGCATCAAGGTGGGGTTCTCCCTCATCGATGACGACGTGGCGGTGAAGGACAGCCTCTACACCGCGGGCCGTCGCGGAGTCGCCACGACCGTGCTGTGCGAGAAACTGGTCGGGGCCGCCGCCGAGGCGGGCTATGATCTGGCGCGCTGCGAGGCGCTGGCCCGTCGCGTCAACAACCAGAGCCGCACTATAGGCGTGGCCATGCACGCCTGCACAGTCCCCGCCGCCGGTAAGCCCTCCTTCACCCTGGCGGACAACGAGGTGGAATTCGGGGTCGGCATCCACGGCGAGCCGGGTATCGAGCGCCGCCCCTTCACCAATCTCAATGCTCTGGTGGACGACATGTTCAAGGAGCTGGTCGACAACAGTCCCTATGGCCGCACCCTGCGCCACTGGGACAGAGCCTCCGGCAGCTGGCAGGAGGATCACACCTTTATCGAGCCGTTCAACAAGGGTGACCGGGTCATCGCCCTGGTCAACAGCCTGGGGGGCACGCCGATCTCCGAGCTCTACGGCGTCTATGGTCGGCTCGCCGCCCTGTGTGAGGAGGCGGGCATCCATCTGGTGCGCAACCTGATCGGCCCCTACTGCACCTCCCTCGACATGACCGGCATATCCATCACCTTGCTCAAGGTGGATGACGAGCTGATGACCCTGTGGGATGCCCCCGTTCACACCCCCGCCCTGCGTCGCGGCTGCTGAGGAATATTCATGTTAAGCAAGCATCAGATCGTCAACTGGCTGCTCGACTGCGAGCACATCTTCACCGAGCAGCGGGACTACCTGACCGCGCTTGATACCGACATCGGCGACGGCGACCACGGCCTCAACATGCAGCGCGGTTTCGCCAAGGTGGCCGAGAAGCTGCCGGCGGTGGCGGACAAAGACATCGGCCAGGTGCTGAAAACCACCGGCATGACCCTGCTCTCTTCGGTCGGCGGCGCCAGCGGCCCCCTATACGGCACCTTCTTCATCCGGGCTGCGGCCAGCAGCGATGCCTGCCAGAGCCTGACCCTCGGCCAGCTCGGCAAGATACTGAGCGACGGGGTTGAGGGGATCGTCTCCCGCGGCCGCGCCGAGCCGGGTGACAAGACCATGTGCGACGCCTGGTGGCCCGCCCTGGCTGCCCTGCAGCAGGCGGAGCAGCAAGGCTTGCCGCTGCCCGAGGCGCTCGACAGGGCGGTCGCGGCCGCCGCAGCCGGCACCGAGGCCACCATCCAGATGCAGGCCCGCAAGGGGCGCGCCAGCTATCTTGGCGAGCGCAGCATCGGCCATCAGGATGCCGGGGCCACCTCGACCCTGCTGCTGCTGACCGCCCTGCGTGACAGAGCGAGGTTGTAAACATGATCGGAATCGTAGTGGTCTCTCACAGCGCCCAGCTGGCAGCCGGCTTGAAAGCCCTGGCCGACCAGCTGGGCAGCCCGGCAAAACTGCTGCTGGCGGCCGGGGTCGATGACCCCGACCATCCCATCGGCACCGACGCCATCGCCGTGATGAGTGCGATTGAAGAAGCGGATGACGGCAGCGGCGTGCTGGTGCTGATGGATCTTGGCAGCGCCTTGCTCAGCGCCGAGACCGCCCTCGAACTGCTGCCCCCCGCGCTGAGTGCCCGGGTGCGGCTCTGCCCGGCCCCCCTGGTGGAGGGCACCCTGGTCGCCGTGGTGGCGGCCGGCTCCGGCCTGACGCTGGACGAGGTAGCCGCCGAGGCGCTAGGGGCCCTGGGCCCGAAACAGGCGATGCTGCCGGGCAAAACCGAACCCGAGGCCGTCGAGGTTGCTTCCACTCCTGATGATGGCTGGCAGCGCTGCGAGGTGGTGGTGGATAATCCCCACGGCCTGCACGTGCGACCGGCCGCCCGCCTGGTGGCCGCCCTCAAGCCCTTCACCGCCGAGTTGAAACTGCAAAAGGGGGAGAAAGAAGCCAATCCCCGTAGCCTGACCCGGCTCACCATGCTGGACGTGCGTCAGGGGGATCGCCTGATCCTGCTGGCCAGGGGGGAGGATGCCGAGGCTGCCCTGACCAGCTTTAAAGAACTGGCCGAGGCGCGCTTCGGCGACTGAGTGGCTGGCTCAACACCACGGGCTCCGTCATGACGGGGCCCGTTGTATTTTCTGGGTCTGCACGCCTCAGCTCTGGTAGTCGGCCAGATCCATGTCGAGCCGTTTCAGGCGCCGCCACAGTGTGGTGCGGCTGATCCCGAGCTGGCGCGCCATCAGGCTGACCTGCCCCTTGCTGGCGTGGGCGCAGCGCAAGATGGCCTGCCGCTCCAGCTCTGCCAGGGAGAGCAGAGGCTGCCCCATGGCATCCGCCGACGCGGGGGGATGGCCGTGGCAGATGGCCGCCGGCAGCGCCTGTGGCGAGATAGACTCGTCACTGCTGTGGAGCAGGGCGTACTCGATGGCGCTGCGCAGCTCCCCGAGATTGCCGGGCCAGGGGTAGGCCAGCAGGCAATCGAGGGCCGCCGGGCTGAAGCAGCGTCCCGGCTCGCGCCCCTGGGCCACCAGTTGCTGGGCGATGAGGCCGGGCAGATCGGCGGCGCGCTCCCTCAGGCTCGGCAGCCACAGCTCGCACCCCTGCAGCGCATAGAGCAGCTGACGACCGAATCGCCCCTCCTGCACCCTTTGCTCCAGCGGCGCGCTGCTGGTCGCGATGATCCGCACCCTGAGCGGCAGGATGCGGGCGGAGTCGAAGCGCTGGATGCGGCCCGTCTTGAGCAGTTGCAGCAGGGCCGCCTGCATGGGCATGGGGAGATACTCCACCTGCTCCAGCACCAGCGTGCCGCCGTGGGCCAGTTCGAACTTGCCGGCCCGCTCCTGCCCGGCTTCGTCGGATCCCATCAGCTCCAGTGCCATCCGCTCGTCCGGCAGCGCCTGGCAGTTCAGGGTGACGAGGGGGCCGGCGGCTCGCTCACTGCCGAAGTGGATGGCCTCCGCGAGCTGGACCTTGCCCACCTCCTCCTCCCCACGCAGCAGGATGGGGCCCTGCCCCCGGGCCGCCTGGCGGGCATGGCGCAGCAGCTTGCGCATGGCGCTCGACTCTCCCACCAGGGCGGAGAGCTCGGGCACCGTCTGGCGCAGGTGATGGATGGCGCGCAGTCTGTCGGTGGGGTGGAGCAGGGCGATGAAGCCGACCCCGTCCGGTCCGGGCAACGGCTTGAGGCTCACCAATGCATCGATGAACTCGCCCGCCTGCTCCCCCGTTTTCTCCAGGGTCACCTCCACGTGGCTCAGGGGGGTCATGGCCTCGATGGCGAGCCGCAGTCGCCGGGGCAGCAGCAGGTGGTGATCGAGGGGCTGGCCGAGACAGACATCCGGATCGAGGCGCAACCGCCTGGCCGCGAGCCCGTTGAGGTAGCGCAGCCTGCCCTGGGGATCCCAGGCCAGCACGCCGTCATCCATGCCGTCCAGCAGGGCGTAGAGCTCGCTCAGGTGGTGCTGGGACTCCTGCATCAGGCGCTCCATCTGCAGCAGGTGGGCCAGCTCGCGACCGGCGCTGACGGTGAGCGCCAGATCCCCCGCCGCCGCCTCTTCCACCCGGCAGAGCAGGGCCACCACGGCCACCTGGCGACCATCGCAGTTGTAGACCGGGCTGGCGCAGCAGTGCCAGGGGTGCAGGGTCTGGTTGAAGTGCTGGGGACCGCTGACGCAGAGGGGGATCCCCTCCAGCGCAGCCAGGTTGATGGCGTTGGTGCCGATGCGCCCCTCGCTGAAGAAGGCGCCGGGGCCGAAGCCGAGGGCGTCGAGCGCCTTCAGCGTCTCGCCGTGGCCGGTGCGGGCCAGCAGGCAGCCGCTCTCGTCGGTCAGTAACAGGGCACAGGGGCGCCCCTCCATGAATTCGTAGAGATCCTCCAGGGCCATCTCGCCCGTGGTGAGCAGGTCCCGCTTGCGCTGGCGCAGGCTCTGAAGGGTCTGCCCCCTGGCGCAGTGCGGCGGATGCCAGAGGATGGCGCTGGTCTGGTGGGCGCAGCGCAGCCAGGAGGTCTGCAGGTGTTCGGGCCAGGACGAGGGGGGAAGGGGGAAGGATGGGATGGTCACTGAGCTGTCCGGCAAGGGGAAAGGGGTCATTTAAGCACCCTTGCCGGCCCGATTCAGTGACCCATCTCAGAGTGTTGCTTCCCCACTCTTGGCATATCTCGTCAGATCCCCGTCATGCCGATCTCGTCGAGCTGGACATGGGCTCCCTGACGGAGGGTGTAGATCACGGCCTCGGCCAGATCCTCCACCTGCAGCCAGCCAGGCTTGCGCTCGTCGGGGCAGGCCGGGGGTGGTACCTGAACCAGGCCCGGGCAGAGGGTGTGGACCCGGATGCCCTGGTGCTGCACCTCTTCCCGCAGTGCCTTGGCGAACCCCAGCACGGCAAACTTGGCGGCGCAGTAGACGCTGGCCCTGGCATAACCGTGTTTGGCGGCCTGGGAGGCGATGTTGATGATGGTGCCGTGGCGGTTGGCCAGCATGTCCGGCAGGCAGGCCCGGGTCATCAGGAAGGTGCCCTTGGCGCAGGTGTCCATCACCCTGTCCCACTCCGACTCCGGCAGATCCTGTACCAGGTGGTCGCTGCCGACCCCGCTGTTGTTGATGAGCAGGTCGATTGGGCCGAACCGCTCCCGGATCTGGGCATATCCGTCCCGAACCTGGTCGCCGTCACACACATCCAGCGCGAGCGCCATGACTCTCACCCCGTATCGCGCCTCCAGTCTGGCTGCCTCCTGCTCCAGCAGGCCCTGGCGACGGGAAGCCAGGATCAGTTCCACTCCCTGGCTGGCCAGAGCCTCGGCAATGGCCAGCCCGATGCCGCTGGCACCACCGGTGATCAGGGCGCGTCTTGTTCTCAATGTGCTCATCTTGTTCTCCTCTTGAATGGAGCCTGCATTGTGGCGGGCGACCCGGGGAGAGGACAGGGGAGGCGGGGGGAGGATTCGAACCCTGGTTCGTATTTTGGCGCACTGCTTCGAACTTTGGTTCTGGCGCGGCCGGATGCGGGAAGAGGGCAGGGACGCCGCCCCTCGGCGGCGTCCTGGATGAGGGGTCAGTCCGCCTTGGGCGGGACAGGGGCGGCGATGGTTGGAGAGGTCTCTTCCTCCTTGATCCAGGCATCCAGCAGGGTGTAGCCCACTGCCAGCACCACGGGGCCGATGAAGAGGCCGATGATGCCGAGGGCCAGCAGGCCGCCGATGACGCCCACCAGGATGAGGATGAGGGGCAGATCGGCCCCGCGCTTGATGAGGAAGGGGCGCAGGAAGTTGTCCATGGTGCCCGCCAGCACGGACCAGACCAGCAGGAAGGTGCCCCAGGTGGTGTCCCCGCTCCAGTAGAGGTAGCCGATGCTGGTCAGCAGCACCGGGAAGGGGCCGATCTGGGCGACGATGAGCAGGAACATCAGTACCACCAGGATCATGGTGTAGGGAATGCCGGCAATCAGCAGGCCGAGTCCGGCAACCGAGGATTGCACCAGGGCGGTCACCACCACCCCCATGGCGACGGCGCGAATGGCCTGGGAGGCGAGCACCACGGCATTGTCGCCGCGCTGGCCAGCCAGGCGATGGGCGAAGCGGCGGATGCCATCCGCAGCCTTTTCACCCGAATGGTAGAGCAGGCCGCAGATGGCCACGGTCAGCAGGAAGTGGACGAACAGCAGGCCGAGGTTGCCCGCCTGGGCCGCCAGCCAGCGGGCGGTCTGGCCGAAGTAGGGGGCCAGCTTGGCGAACAGCACCTGGCCGCCGCTCGCCAGGATCTGTTGCCAGAACTCATACAGCTTGGTGCCGACCAGGGGGACCTGCTGCAACCAGAGCAGCTCGGGGGGCGGGGAGTGGCTCAGCTCGGTGCCGAATTCGATCAGCATGGGAGCCTTCTCTGCCACGTTGGCCAGCGTCATGAAGAGCGGGATGACGAACATCAGCAGCAGGATGCCGCTCATCAGCAGTGCCGCCAGGGCGCGCTTGCCCCAGAGCAGGCGCTGGGCCATCTGCATCAGCGGCCAGGTGGCGATGGTGATCATGGTGGCCCACACCAGGGCGGGCAGGAAGGGGCGCAGCACCATGAAACACGAGATGATTAGCAAGCTGAGGAACAGCAAGCCCAGGGTGATCTTGGCCAAATCCACTTTCTTCATATTCATGACGCTCCCTTTGTGGGGGTGGGGCTCCGGGAGGAGCCGGTATGGACGATGGACAGCAGCCACCAGAGCCCAGCACTCAGCCAGAACCCCAGGCAGCCATAGAGTAACCCTCTCCCGGCCAGGATCAGCAGGGAGCTGCTGGTGAGCAGGGGCACCAGCAGCAGGCCTCCCCCGATGAGCAGCCCGCCCCCCAGTGCCAGCAGGGTGGTACGGATGGCGGGAACCGGGTGCCGTTCGAGTTGTAGCAGATTACCCGATGCGAGCCCCAGGGTGAACATGGCAAGCCCGGCCAGGGCGGTGGACTGGGTCAGCCAGCCCGCCAGGGTGCAGACCAGCAGCAGGCCCCACCAGGAGAGGTGTTGCCCCGCCAGTGTGGCGAGGGGGGCGCGCAGCGCCAGCAGCAGGGTGCCAAGCCCCAGGCCTGCCAGGACGTCCGAGAGGAAGTGCACCCCGAGCCAGACTCGGGCCAGGCCAGCCAGCATGGCCAGCAACAGGGCCAGTGCGGCGCCCTGCCAGGTCTTGAGGGAGGTCAGGGTGGTCAGCAGCAGTCCCCAAAACAGCAGGGTCGAGGCGGTGTGGCCGCTGGGCATGCCAAACCCCTGGGCACTCTGGCGGGCGAGCTCGGGCTGCAGATGGAAGGGCCTCGGCCAGCCGAGTCCGTCCTTGAACAGGTGCACCAATAGGGTGAGCAGTACCATGGCAAACAGCAGTCGGCGCAGCCCCTGCCAGCCCAGCAAGGGGATCAGGAAGGGCAGCAGCGCCAGCTGGAAGGGGGCGGAGCCCAGCAGATTGCCAACCAGGAGCCAGTTTGCGTCCGCCCCCAGCCAGGCTTGCAGGCGCTGGATCAGCGGCAGCTCGGCGCGGTGCAGGGCGCTGGCGCCGTTGCTGAAGTCCGCCGCCCACTGCACTGGGCTCTCGGGCACTACGGCCAGCTTCGGTGCCAGCCAGTCGAGTTGCGCCGGGAAACGACGTTCGTCATGGGGCAGCCTGTCCGCCTCCATCAGCCTGGCGTTCTGGATCTCGCCGCCGAGGTTCGGTGCCTGGAGCAGGGAGACGAACCCCGTCCCGGCCTGTGCCTGGATGGGGGAGAGGGTCTGGCAGGCGAACACCTGCGCCCGCTGCCAGCGCCCCAGCTCGCCGGTGACGCGCCCCCGCAATCCCGTCTCCTCGAACAGCTCCCGCAGGGCCGCCTGGGCCGGGGTTTCCCCCGCATCTATGTAGCCCCCGCTCAGGCTGTAGCGGGAGGAGAGACTGTCCTGCACCAGCAGCAACGACTGCTGGTGGCGTACCACGCAGGCGGCCGCCGAAGGGGGCGGCTCGGCGGCGCGCAGGGGGACACAGAGCGCGCCAAACAGCAGGATCAGGAGCAAGGCGGATCGGGTCATGATGGGTCCATGGGAGAGGAGTGGGGACAAGGGTCACAGAAATCAGATATCTGGGCAATGACTTCCCGATGAAGGGCCTCATGCAGGAAGGGGTTGGCGCAATCTGGGGCACAAAGATTGCCGTCTGCCCGGGCAGTCCCTAGTATTGGCGGTTGTTGTTCCTTTCAATCACCACATCTTGAGGCCCTTCATGCGACAGTTCGGTTTCTTCCTGGGGATCGCCATCGGCGTCATCCTGATACTGTTTGGCAGCATCGTCATCTTCCAGGCGCTGCCTGCAGCGCTGGACGTGCTGGAGATGCCGAGCCGCATACCCTTCGTGCGCGAGGTCTACAACTGGCTGATGAGCAGTGCCAACGGCCTCACCGCCCAGCTGGAGCAAAACTTCCTGGAGGCATTCCAGACGGTGCTCAAGCTGATCCTGCTCATCACCTTCATGTGGGTCTGCGTCAAGCTGGTCAACATGGGGGTGCTCATCATCCGGGCGGGTGTCGACCTTATCCGTACCGCCATCGAGCACAGCGAGGACAAGGTGGCCAAGCCCACCGAGCAGGACCGCCACTTCTAAGGTTTTTGCCCCTCCCCTGATAGACGACAGGCCACCCCGGGGTGGCCTGTTTGCATGGTGGCGTCGCTCGCCCTCGTTCAGTTGAGCAGCTTCTCCAGCTCGGCTTCGGCATCGGCCCTGGCTTGATCGCTCAGGGTGTCAGCCTCTTCCTCCGCCTTCTTGAGCTGTTGCTGCGTCTTGGTGGCGCCGCTGACTGCCTGCTGGGCGGCGGCGGCCACCGCCTTCCCGGCCTGTTGCTGTGTCGCGGTGGCGCTGCTGATCGCCTGCTGGGCACTGCCGGTGACGGCCTTCTGGGTCTGCTGCTGCGCTGCGGT
>ENA-OWLM01000900-OWLM01000900.1-metagenome-genome-assembly--contig:-NODE-900-length-11204-cov-3.282806_pt1 | contig 11204 bp, 6 predicted proteins | sample MGYA00245349_ERZ651102 | MGnify/ENA primary metagenome ERZ651102 (study PRJEB26857, sample SAMEA4031759) | metagenome | biome: human; feature: oral; material: saliva | place: Philippines | collected 2014 | study... | reverse complement strand
GCTTGGCCGGCATGTAGCCCGGCGCAAACACCTCGACACCCGCGCGGATGTCCTGCTCCAGCAGGCGCACGATGATGCGCAGGCGCCGCCGGGAAAAGTCGGCAACGTTCTCGTCGACCTCGCTGCGCGCGATTTCAGACTCAAGCTCCGCCTGCACAGCCTCATACACCGCCCGCCGGGCCGCCACGGAATCGTGGGGCTCGCCCTGCAGGCGGGCGAGCAGCGGCTTGAGCAGGACGGCCGGCGTGGCCTTGGCCTCGAACAGGGCGGCTGGATCCAGCCGCCAGTCGGCGACGCCGGACCCTACCGTGTAGTTGCTGCTTTTCCGGCGCGAGCGCCAGCCTTTGATCCGATCCTCGTTACTCATCGACACGCTATTGCGAGATGCCGGACGAGCCGCCCGAGTCGCTGTCGATGGCCCGCGTAGCGCTGAAGCCCGCGCTCATCGTGACGCGGAAGGCCGACAGCACCTTCTGCACCTGCGTGAACGGCGCGTCCGAGATGTAGATCGCCTGGCCTTCATGCACCGTGAATTCGCGCGCCAGCGCCACCTGCTCCGGACGGGTCAGGTCGAACTGATAGACCACGGGCAGCAAGTCCGGCTTGCCTTCCGCGCCGGCCTTCGCGGGCGTAAACAGGAACACGGAACGCGGATCCGCCAGCTTGTCGTCCAGGCCGCGGGAATCTGCCAGCGCATCCAGCACGGTGTAATTGCGCTTGCTGATGGCCACGCGCCCCTGGGTGCCGGCCGCGCCCAGCACGGTCAGGAACTCCTTGGAATCGTAGGCGGTAATAACATCGCCCGACCGCAACAGAATGTCGTTGTTCTGGTTGCGGTAGATATCCGACAGCCGCACCGAGGCCACCTGATTGTCGCGGCGCAGGCTGATGATCATCTGCTCGGGATTCTCCTGCACCGGCGCCGCCTGCGCCAGCGCGCTGCTCAGGCGCTGGGCCGTCTGCGTGATGGGATACATGCCGGGCTTGGTCAGGTTGCCCTGCACCGTCACCACCTGTCCGCGCGCGTCCGCGGCGCGCGTCACGCTGACGTCGGCGCCGGACACCAGCTTGCTCAAACGCTTCACCACGCTGTCGTGCAGCTGGCCCAGGGTCTGGCCCTCGGCCCGGAACTTGCCGATGATGGGGAAGGAGACATTGCCGGAACGATCGACGACCTGGTTGCCCAGGTCGCTCACGCCCGACGGATCCGCCGCAAAAACGCCCAGGCCGCCGCGCTCCCACACTTTCACGTTGATACCGTCGCCGGGCACCAGGCGGTCAAAGCCCGCCTCGGTCAGGTCGCGGTAGCGCACGGGGAAGTCGGCCACCTCGGGCACTCTGCTCTTCTGCGCGAGTTCGCGCGACACGGGCATCACGATGACGTCCTTGTCATCGTGAGCCCCCGTCATTTCACTGAGCATCGGGCCGGACCGTGGGAGCTGGCAACCCGTAAGTGTCAGCGCTGCAAGCAGCAGCATGGCAAGCGTCGCGTGGCGCCGCACACCCAGGGCCGGGACGTTCATTAGCATAGGTTCCTTCAGCTTCAACACTTTAAAAAAGAGCAACTGCGAATCACGCCTGCATCAGGCGCTTGGGTGCAACGTCGATGCGCTCGTCGTTCTCGGACTCGGTCATGGCGGGCATGCAGATGCTCATGAACTTGGTGAGCATCGCGTCAAGCGAGAACAGCTTTTGAGCCCGCTGGCGGCTGTTCGCCCGCAGGTCCGCATTGCTGCGCACCTGATCCACCATGTTCAAGACCTTCTCGCACGCTTCGTGCATGTCGGGATGATCAACGCAGCTCAGCAGATGGCCCGTCTCGTTCTCGACGAAGCACTCTTCCCCGCCGGTGTGGAGATCACGGGCACGCCCAGCAGTTGCGCCTCGATCAGCACGTTGGGCAGCCCCTCGTAGCGCGACAGCAGCACACTGGCGTCCATCTGCGAATACCAGTAGCCCACGTGATTCGACAGCCCGACCAGCAGCAGCCGGTCCAACACGTCGTGCTCCTGCGCCAGCGCCTCGATGTTCTCGCGCAGCCGGCCGTCGCCCACGATGAAGAAGCGCGCCTGTGGCCGCTCCTTCAGGTAAAGCGCCGCCATCTTGATCCAGAGCTGGGGACGCTTGTCCGGCTCCAGGCGGAACACGCCGCCGATCGTTTCCGTGGCGTCCTTGGTGCGCTCGTGGAAGGCTTCCCACTTTTCCTTGTCGGCTTCCGACGCGTCGGTCGCCAGATCGGGCACGCCGTTGTAGAGGATGTGGAAGCGCTCCAGCGGCAGGTCCAGCCACTCGGCATACGCTTCCGCGGCCTTGCGGCTATTGCTGACGAACACCACGCCCGGCACCTGGGCCAGCGCTTGGAACAGCTCGGGGTACTCTTCGCGGAACCGGTCCTTGCGGATGTTCGGCGGCAGGCCGCGGAACACCAGGTGGATCGTCGGCGTGTCGGCCAGTAGCGCCGCCAGCGCGCCAAAAAGGCACGTGCCGTCCTGCCACAGGCTCACCACGTCGAACCGGTTGGCGCGCAACACCGGCGCCAGCCGCGTCACGCCGTAGTGCACGGGCGGGGGCAGCTGCTCGAGCAGGCGGCCCAGGCTGCCTTCCGGCACGGACTGGTGCGCCACCGAGATGGCCGGCAGGCGGTTGATTTCCGTGACGGGAATCCGCGCCTTGATGAGCACCGGCAGGAAGAAGTCGTCCTGCTTCTTGGGCGACCCGGACGGCTCGGTGTGCTGTTTGACCAGCACCTCGACCTTCTTGGGCCGCATGAGGATGTCGGGCGGCTGCTGGTCCGGCGACGCGGCCAGACGGGTCAGTTCGCCCGCCAGGCGGGTCAGCTGGCGCTCGGCGCCGCCGGGTCCCAGGCTGCCGGTCACCAGCGCCACCGAGACGGGCTTTTCCGGCGTGTTCTCGGTGATTGTGCGGTTGCGAAAATGCAGGATTGCGTGCTTCATCGACACGATCCGCACGTCCTTGCCCGCCAGCGACTCTTCGGATTCGAAGCGCTGGTAGAACGCGTAGTCGCTGGCCAGCCCCTCGGCCAGTTCGGCCGCCTTGCTGCCCGGCGTCAGGTGCTTGGCCACAGGCGCGATCGCATCCCACGCGTCGGCCAGGAGGCCACGCTTGCGCAGACGCTTGGCAAACTCCACGCGCATGTTGCGATCCGTGTGCTGCGAGATCAGACGCCGGAACAGCGCGTCGGACTGCTCGTGCGCGCGGATGTCGCTCAGCAGCTTCGCCCGGGAAAACAGGCGGTCGGGATTCGTCGTATCGGCCGGCAGGTGACGGTCGACCAGCGCCATGGCTTCGTCCAGGTGCCGTTCCTTCACCAGCCGCGTCGCGCAATAGCGCACGATCTGCAGGTCTTCCGGGCATTCCTCGAGCAAGGTTGCCCATTGCTCGGCCATGCCCTCGTTCAGGCCCGCCGACTCCTGCAGGCGAAGCACAAGGAAGCGGATTGTCGAGTCTTCCATGTGATCGCGGGCAAGCGTCTTGGCCCGCGCCAGGTTTTCCTGAGCGACCTGAACCCGCCCCGATGCCGCAACGATTTCCTCCAACTGCGCTTGAACTTGCTGAAGATCGGACTTGGCGTCCACTCGCTCGGTAATCAGAGGTGGATTCATGCTGCCTTTCTCCGGTTGATCTTCTCGATCCAGACAAGGCAGCGCTCAATGTAATGGTCGTACTGCGCCGGGTTCTCGGAACGTTCCTGCAGCTTCTTCCAGTACGGCAGGGCCTGTTCGAAGCGGTGCAGACGCATGGCGCCCACGGCGGCCAGGCGCAGGCCGATGGGATCATCGGGCACGAGGTTCACAATGCGCTCGCCCAGGGCCAGGCGCTCGGTCGTGCTCGACGATTCCAGCGCGCGCGCTTCGGCGTACAGATAGGCCAGGATGCGACGCTTCTCGTGATCCACTTCCGGCATGCCGGGCCACGATTGGGCCACGCGGTCCAGCAGGTTCCAAGCGCCCTGATGGTCCCCTTCGGACAGGATCTGGCGCGCGCCGCGGATCGCGCGCGGCCCCAGCCTGCCCAGCTGACGCTCCGCTTCGTCGCGGGCGCTCTGGTCGGCGGACGAATGGGCCAGCACGCCCTTGTAAGCGTCGATGGCTTCGCCGTACCAGCCGCCGTTGAACGCGACGCGGGCAAAGTGCAGCTTGGCGCTGAACGGGGCAGCGTCACCGGTTGCGGCCTGTTCCAGATGGCGCATCGCCGTCTTCTTGTCGCCCAGCGCGTCGGCGGCGCGGCCGCGCATCGCGTGCAGTTCGGGGAAGTCCACGTTGGTGTCGATGGCCAGATTGGTCAGCTCGATCACTTCCTTGTGGTTGCCCGCCACCAGCGCGGCGCGAACGCCCAGACGCATGGCGCGTTCGAACGCGCGCTGCGCCCGCGCACCGGCCAGCGCGTCGGGATTGAGCAGGCGGTGCGCGCAAATGCGCTCTGCCGCGTCGCGCAGGCGTCCTTCCTCCAGCGCGCGATTGCCCTCATCGGCCCAGGTCGACGACTGCGTCTGCAGCCAGGCGCTGATCTCCTCCTGCTCGCTCTTGGCCAGGCTGCAAGACGCCGCCAGCGTTGCCGCGGCCATGATGCAACCGCGCCACGAGGCTTCCTTGACCAGTTCCAGGGCGTCGGCATCCTCCAGCAAGGGATGCTCGCCGGCCAGGTCGCGCAGCGCGTCGCGGTCGCCAGCCAGCAGCCGGTCGCGCCACAGCACCGCGAAACCGCGTCCGTAGTTCGGAATCACCGCGCGGACCTCATGAACCCAGCGGATGGCCGCTTCCATGTCGCCCGCGGTCTGCAGCAGCGACAGCACCGTGTCGGCCGCTTCCACCGCCGTCGCGTCCTGGGGCGAGGAAATGCGGAACAGCTGCTTCCAGTTGCCCAGGCTTTCGTCGACGTAGCCCAGGTGGCCCGCCGACACCGCCGCGATGCGGACGATCTCCGGCGTTTCGATCTCGTCGCCCAGCAGGCTTGCCGCCAGCGAGTAAGCCGCCTCATGACGACCCAGCTTGAACTCGTTTCGCATCAGGATAAGCTCGGCCTTGCTGCCCGAAGCCAGGGCGCCGTCCGTGCCGCCCAGCAGCGCCAGCGAGCCTTCGTAGTCGCCCAGTTCTTCCTGGAAGCGCGCGAACAGCAGCACGTGGTCGGGCATGGCGGGATAGCGGCGGAGCACGTCGCGCACGCGGCGCGAAGCTTCGCGCAGATCGCCCGAATCCCAGAGCTTTTCGATGCGCTCGACGCTCTCGTCGGCCGCCAGCTTGGGGACCGAGGGTTGCGGGGTGGACGTGCTCATGCGCGGACGCATGAAATTCTTGTACCAGTCGGTGTACAGGCGCTCGGCGAAGACCGGGGTGTAGTGCGTCAGGTCCAGCCCGCCGTCCTCCATCGCGTCGGCCTGGCCGATCTTGTTCATCAGCGGCGTCGGGTCGTAGCACGGCACGCCGATGCGCTGGGCGGCGGCGGTCACGGCCGCAATCAGCTGCGCCCGCTGTTCAATGGTCACGTTGTCCGGCGTCGTGGCGTTGACGTGCGTGACGAACACCACCTTGTCCCGGCCCAGCAGCTCGACGAGCTGGCGCATTTCCTGCTCGATCTCGTCGTCCGTCTGGTCGCGCTTGACGATGCGGGCGAGCAGGTCGCGGTCGTCGGGGCCCAGGCTCTTGAAGACCGGATCCTGGTCCAGCAGGGCGCGACGCTCGGCAAGCCGGTCGGCGTTGGCCATGGACCAGAACTGGCGGGTGCGCGCCCGGTCAGCGAAGAACTCGCTGAAGTAGCGGACCAGGTAGTTGGACTGGATGGGATAGCCGTCAATGGCCAGGAGCTTGCGCGAGGACAGCTCGACCATGTACAGATCGGCCGGCTTGTGCGTTCCGCGGCGGGCCTGCTCGCCGTTCGAGGGGCGGAAGATCAGGCGCTGGACGTCGGCGGGGATGTCGGCCTGGTCGAACATGAAGCGCGCCTGCTGCAGCGCTTCGGCGGCGGTGTGCACGAAGCCGTAGTTGCGGCCCAGTTGCAGTTTGATCGGGTAGCGTCCCACGGCATCGCGCAGCGGCGTATGGATGCGGCAGGTTCCTATCGGAGCGATGGTAAAAGCAGTCATTCAGGGTCTCTCCTGTATTGATGGGCAACGACCTGAACTTAGAGAGTCCAGTACAAGAGGTCGGACGGCAGGCGCTTGGCGTCCAGGACGGACTTCAAGTCGCACACCATGCCGCCGTTCCTGACCAGTTTCGGCAGGTCTTCCCAGATGGAGTCCATGGTTTCGCGATGCGGCACCGCCAGGATCAGGACGTCCATGTCCTGGAACTGATCACGCTCGACGAGCTTGATGCCGTATTCGTGCTCCATCTGCTCCGGATCGACCATCGGATCGCACGCAACCGGCGTAATGCCGTACTGGCCGAGCGCGTTGTAGAGGTCGACGATCTTCGAATTGCGGATGTCGGGGACGTTTTCCTTGAACGTCATGCCCAGGATGCCCACGCGGGTCGACGCGTTCAGCCGGCCGCTGCGCGCAAGCTGCTGCACCAGGCGCGAAGCGACGTGCGCGGCCATGCCGTCGTTGATCCGGCGGCCCGACAGGATGACTTCGGGGTGATAGCCCAGTTCCTGGGCCTTGGACGTCAGGTAGTAGGGATCGACGCCGATGCAGTGGCCGCCCACCAGTCCGGGCGTGAACTTCAGGAAGTTCCACTTGGTGCCGGCGGCCGCCAGGACCTCCGACGTGCGGATGCCGACCAGATCGCAGATCTTCGACATCTCGTTCATGAGGGCGATGTTGATGTCGCGCTGGGTGTTCTCCAGCACCTTCGCCGCCTCGGCGACCTTGATGGACGAGGCGCGGTGCACGCCCGCGTCGATGATCTGTTCGTAGACCCCGGCAATCACTTCCAGCGATTGCTCATCCTGGCCGGACACGATCTTGACGATTTTTTCGAGCGGATGCTCGCGGTCGCCCGGGTTGATGCGCTCGGGGCTGTAGCCCAGCTTGAAGTCGATGCCGCAGCGCAGGCCCGAGACCCTTTCAAGCTCGGGGCCGCAGATTTCCTCGGTGGCGCCGGGGTGGACGGTCGATTCGAACACCACGATGGAGCCCGGACGCAGGACGGGGCCCAGCGACTGGCACGCACGCACCAGCAGGGAAAAATCGGGATTGTTCTTCTCGTCGACGGGCGTCGGAACGGCAACCACGAAAAAGTCGCAGCCTTCCAGTTCCGACAGCTTGTCGGTGAACTGCATGGGGGAAGCAAGCAATACGTCGCGTTCGATCTCGCCGGTCCAGTCATCACCCTCTTTCAGCCGTGCGATTCTCCGCTTGTCCACATCAAAGCCGATGACATCAAAGCGCTTGGAAAATGCCACGGCCACGGGAAGGCCGACATATCCAAGGCCACACACTGCGATTCTCTTTACCACGGGGGGACCTCACTGTTTTCGTCGTGTCGCAGACACTAGAAATCGACACCCACCGGCATGTAAATCGACATCAAATCGAAATACGATTGCCGTATAGGGCGGACATATAGCTAAAAATGATTCGCTCAGCTCCCGGTTAAATCTGTTGGGTAGCGAGCCAGGGCATCGTAGAGGTGCCGCACAGCAAACTTTTTTCTAAAGATTTTTATTGCTGTGGAAATAAATCAGGACAACCCGTAATAAACCCGGGAAATCCCTAGAAAAATTACATTCATTACACAAACCGCAACAAGAAGGCGATGTTGAATGTTAGTGAATGTAAAGAGTCGTTTTTCTTGGTCTGGTTTAACCAAACTGAAAAATCATTATTCCATTTCGCTATCTTATTTACTAATTTCGTAAGGCAATATAAAAAATCGCAGTGAAATGAATACGCGCCGGCCATTATCTTCAGCAAGCGGCATGCCCCGGATCGGCCTATATCCCCTGGCTTTGGACCTTAATACCCCCTCATGCCCAGGCCTGGGGGGATATCGGCGCGGAAAACAAATGCAAAAAAGCCGGCACGCTTGCGCGATACCGGCTTTCAGCCAAAGGTGTCGGGAAACACCTTCATGAATTCGACCACAAAGAAGTGGTCGGGGCGAGAGGATTCGAACCTCCGACTCCTGCGTCCCGAACGCAGTACTCTACCAGGCTGAGCTACGCCCCGATCTTTACAACTTATTCAGCGATGCTCAGTGCCGCCAAATACTTACTGCTTCTACTACTACTGCTCTTTCCGCTTTCGCCAGATCCGATTGCTCAGACCAGCTTTGTGAACCCTCGCTGTTTTGCTACCAGCATCGCTGCCCTTTTTTGGTCAGCGATCTCTATTCACCGCGAAAGCGCAGAATTCTAACAGAGAATTTTGAAAAGGGGAAATGGGGTAGATCGAAAGTGCTTGGCGGGCCAGTTCGGCCTCGGCCACGGCGGCCTGACGGGCGTGCTCCAGGGCATCCGTGGCCTGGATGGCGGCGGCCACGGCGGCGAAGTCGGCGTCGCCCGTCTTGATGGCGTCGCGGATCAGTTGCTGCTGCTCGGGGGTGCCCACTTCCATGACGCGGATCAGCGGCAGGGTCGGCTTGCCCTCGCGCAGGTCGTCGCCCACGTTCTTGCCCAGGGCGGCGGCGTCGCCGCTGTAGTCCAGCACGTCGTCGACCAGCTGGAACGCGGTGCCCACATGGCGGCCATAGGCGGCCGCGGCGGCTTCCTGCTCGGGCGTGGCGCCGGCCAGCACTGCGCCCACCTGGGCGGCGGCCTCGAACAGCTTGGCGGTCTTGTAGCGCACAACCTGCAGATAGCGTTCCTGGGAGACGTCCGGATCATGCACGTTCAGGAGCTGCAGCACCTCGCCCTCGGCGATCACCGTGGTGGCTTCGGACAGGATGCTCATGATGCGCATCGAGTCGGCCTCGACCATCATCTCGAACGAGCGGGAATACAGGTAGTCGCCCACCAGCACGCTGGCAGCGTTGCCGAACACGGCGTTAGCGGTTTCGCGGCCTCGGCGCAGGTCGGATTCGTCGACCACGTCGTCGTGCAGCAGCGTGGCCGTGTGGATGAATTCCACCACGGCGGCCAGCAGCTGATGATGCGTGCCCTCGTACCCCAGGGCGCGCGCCACCATCAGCACCATGGCCGGGCGCATGCGCTTGCCGCCGGCCCCAATGATGTAGTCGCCGATCGTGCGGATCAGGACGACATCGGAATTCAACCGCTCGCGGATAACCGCGTCGACGGCTTTCATATCGTCAGCAATGGGGGCAATGAGCGCGGGGAGATTCAAGACGTATCCGACAAGTGTGAAGCGAGCCGCGTGACGGCTCTTACCGCTGGGCCCGCCAGCGGCGGCGGGGGATTCGACCACGGATTATACGGGGAGTGCGGGGGAAATCCGGACGGGCCTGCCGGAAGCGGCAAGGCCCGGCCCGAGCCGCCCCGCCGGGGTCGCGCCTACGCGCCGGATCAGCGTCCGTGGGGCAGGAGGCCGCGGGCGGCAAGGTTGGCGTACAGCGCGCGCACGCCAAAGGTCCAGGGCGGGATTTCCGTCGAAAGCCGCAGCTCGTTGACCAGCGCGCCAAGGCGCTCGGAGGCGATGATGACGCGATCGCCCATCAGGTGGGTAAAGCCCGTGCCCGGCCCCTTGCGGTCCTTGCTGGGCGAGAACATGGTGCCCAGGAACAGCATGAAGCCGTCGGGATACTGGTGGTGCGCGCCGTGGGTCTGGCGCACCAGGTCCAGCGGATCCCGGCTGATTTCGCGCATGTGGCTCACGCCGTCCAGTTCGAATCCGTCGGCGCCCTCGATGCGCAGCGACACGTCCGCGCCGCGCACGCTGTCCATCGTGAAATCGCCATCGAACAGCCGGATGAACGGGCCGATGGCGCAGGATCCGTTGTTGTCCTTGGCCTTGGTCAGCAACAAGGCGCTGCGACCTTCGATGTCGCGCAGGTTTACGTCGTTGCCCAGCGTGGCGCCCACGACCTCGCCGCGGCTGTCGACCGCAAGCACGATCTCGGGTTCGGGGTTGTTCCACTGCGACTCGGGCAGCACGCCGATGCGCGCGCCAAAGCCCACCGACGCCATCGGCGGCGTCTTGGAAAAGACTTCGGCGTCGGGGCCGATGCCAACCTCAAGGTACTGGGACCATTGGCCGCGCCCGACCAGTTCCGCCTTCAGCCTGACCGCCTCGGGCGATCCGGGGCGCAACCGGGACAGGTCGGAGCCGATCAGTGCCCGCATCCGCACGCGGATTTCTTCCGCGCGGCTGGCGTCGCCGCCGGCTTCTTCCTCGATCAGGCGCTCCAGCAGACTGATGGCGAAGGTGACGCCCGCCGCCTTCACCGGCTGCAGGTCGCAAGGGGCCAGCAGCCGCGGCCCGCCCGCGCCTTGCAGCGTGGCGGCCATCAAGGATTGCGCATCGCCCAGGGATTCCCCCTTGGCCTCGCGCGCCAACGCCACCCGGTCCGGGTGGTCGAGCAGATCCGATACGGTGGGGGCCGCCGCGGTGATATCCACCACCTGGCCGCCGCGCACCACGACCACGCTGGGGCCATCGACCGGCGCGGGACGCCAGACGCGGCCCACCAGCAACGCCTGCGCAAGATCGGCAGGCAACAGGCTGTCTTGATTCATGAGTCTCCTCGCTCCGTGCCCTATGTTCGGCATTCTGTCTTGCGGTGCAAGGCAGTCTAGGGGACTTCATTTATCATGTCCAACATCATGACTTTCCGTCTAACCCATTGGAATTCGTCGCTTGATGGCCGCTGACTACGACGTTCCCGCCATCCGGCGAACCCATGACATCCTGCGAGTCCTTTCCGACCGCCCCACCCCCGTCAAGGCCGCCGAGCTGGCCCAGGCCTGCCAGCTGCCCAAGAGCACGCTATACCTCCTGCTGGACTGCCTGGAGCAACGCCGTTGGATCGAGCGCCGGGACGGCGGCTACGTCATCGGACTGGAACTGATGGCGCTGGGCTCCGCCTACCTGCGCCACGACGGCCTGCAGCCGGCGTTCCGCCAGGCGGCGGGCGCGTTCGTGGCCCGCAGCAACGAGGTCGTGCAGTTGGCGGCGCTGGACGGCTTCGACGTGGTCTATCTGGCGCGCGAAGACGCGCGCCGGCCGGTCAGGCTGGTGTCGGACCTGGGCTTGCGGCTGCCCGCACACGCCTGCGCGCTGGGCAAGGCCCTGCTGGCCAGCCTGCGGCCCGAAGAACTGGCGGCCTGCCTGCCCGGCGCCCTGCCCC
>ENA-OWLM01000899-OWLM01000899.1-metagenome-genome-assembly--contig:-NODE-899-length-11207-cov-9.949964_pt1 | contig 11207 bp, 24 predicted proteins | sample MGYA00245349_ERZ651102 | MGnify/ENA primary metagenome ERZ651102 (study PRJEB26857, sample SAMEA4031759) | metagenome | biome: human; feature: oral; material: saliva | place: Philippines | collected 2014... | reverse complement strand
GATACTGTATTTGGCGATGGATATCCTTATGATGGCGATAATATCAACACACTTAAGAATATCCCAATTGGATCTGTGTATGTTGACCGACTTCGTAAGAACGGCGCATTGAAATGGATCAAGACCCAGATGTATGCTGAAAATGCAAACCGTGATCAAGCACGAAATTGTTGGCGTGTGCTATATGGTGATACTGGAGCGGTTAAAATGCCGATGACAGGTTCTCCTATAAATGGTGCGGTATTGACATTCCGTCGTGTCAACTCCACTGTCGAACTCACTTGGGGTGGATTGTCTTGGGGTTGGTTCGGTATCAAACGAAGAGGAGCTGCTGGATATGCGGATCACCCGTCAGACCGTAACAAATTTGTGACCATCATTCCTCAAGGAGGTCTTAAAGAAGGGTTTGTCCCTACAGGATCTAAATTGGGAAACATGACAAACGATAAAGGTGTTCCTTACGGTACATTCTACGTTGGTGGCGTGACCGATTCTAGACAAGTGCGTTTGCAATTCCTGAACGACGTGCCAACAGATCGTGATATTGGGGACATTCGATTTACAACTATGACTTATACCACGGATGATCCGTGGCCAGACCAAATTACTAGATAACGAGGTTAATTTATGTTTAAACTAGAACGCTTCGAAGATGAAGAAGGAACTAAAGTAGCGGTTGTGGATAATAATCCATATTTCCGCTACGAATATCCTTATGTCTTAACGGAAGATATGAAGAAACAAACCGACGAAGAAATTGGTAAATACCTTATTCAAGATCTTCAATATCGTAATGAGCACACTTTGATGTCTACTTTGTTAGACGTTAACTTGCGCTCGCCATTTATTTACGACAACCAATTTGCAACTCTTATCCAATACCTTAAAGAAGGGGAACTTGGCGAATCATATTTCCCAGGATCTCAAATCAAACTTCGTATCCCTAATTACGAAGCTGAGGGTTGGGAAGGTGACTTTGCTATGGTTACTGTGAATAAACCACTCACAATTCCTAAAGATACTGCCGATATCTACAAACTGTTCTCGGATTATCATAAAAACGGGATCGTAGAAATTTTAAAGTGGCAAGACGTCGTTCACCTAAATCCGAACGACTTTAAGAAAGAAGCCGGAGGAAACTAAATATGGCATACACAGCAATCGACAACTCATGTAGCGTAATCCAACACTATGGTAAAAAGGGTATGAAATGGAAGAAACGTCGTGGTATTGAAAACTATGATTATAATGAAATGGACGTTGCATCTGGACAGGAATTACGAGACGATGATGCAGACTTGGCTGCGATCAAGTCATATAAAAATCAACAAGCTCTTAATGGGCCTGCCGATTATAAAAGGCTGGAAGGCATTTATGGTAAGAACAAGGTAACTCGTCAAATGATGGAGAAATTCCAAAAGAACGTTTACGGTAAATTGATTAATGATCGGGTAAAAGCTCGTGAAGATCGATATCGTACACTCCGTGACCGCAAGAACAAAGTAAATAAGATGTCTACTTTGAATATCGGTAACGGAAGTACTAGACTTTAATGGAGGAACTTAATATGACAGTAAATCCCGCACTGATACTCGCATGGATGATCGCTCGTGAAGGACGAGTGACCTATTCCATGGAGCGTCGTACAGGTCCAGACTCATTCGACTGTTCATCATCAATGTATTATGCTGGCGTAGCTGGTGGTATGAGTACTCTACCTTGGCCTTGCTCGACTGAGACAATGCACGACTGGTTGTTGAAAAATGGCTGGGTACTGTTGGCAGAAAATGAAGAAGCTGACGTACGTGCTGGCGATATTTTCATCTGGGGACAAAAAGGATATTCTGCGGGGGCATTTGGTCACACAGGTATTTTCTTAGACTCAGAAGGAACTATGATCCACTGTAACTATGGATATAATGGGATTACCCGTAACTCACACGATGAGATCTGGGAGTATAACGGACGTCCATATTTCTACTTCTATCGTTACAACGGAGCAGCTACAGTCCCTAACCCTCCTCAACTTGAGATTGCTGAGAATAGCTTCGAGCATGAGTTGAATGTTGGTACGCATCTACCATCAAGCGAACAACCATATTACGAAGCGACTATCACAGAGGACTATTGGGTCGAAGCTCAACCATTCGCTGGTGCTGAAGAAAAGGAACTATTCAAGAAAGGTTCTCGTGTCCGTGTGTATGAGAAGGTTGACGGATATTCTCGTATCGGTTCACCTCAATCTGCGCAATGGATTGACGACAACTATCTTGATGATGCTGAAGATATGGAAGGTAAACTATGAAGCTGATTGATGGAGATATACTAATCCACGTAGATTCCACGTCAGATGTCTTACAGCACTTCGGTACTAAAGGAATGAAGTGGGGTGTACGAAAAGTAGTTCGTAACGTTGGTACAGCTGCTAAAATTCTTGGCAACAAGGCGATTCACCCTGGATTAACTGGTAGAGCGCAAGATAAAGCTATGAATGATTGGATTGACGCTAAGAAAGCCTATGGTTGGAATAAACGTGAGATTAAGCGTAAACATTCCGAATACGAGAACCAAATCGGTAAGATGAACATTAGCAAGCGTAAGACTGCTAAGCTTGAAAATAAGAACGCCGCTAAAGAGAAGCGTGCACTCAAGAGTCTTAAGAAGGAATTCAAGAAGAACTACGGTACAACAGCTCATCTAAACCGACAATACCAGTATATTCAGGAAGAAAAAGTCGCTAAGAAGAAATACAAAGCGGATAAGAAAGCAGCCAAAGCCTCGTATATCAAATCTATTTATGGAGAGTAAATATGAGTTATACAGCAATTGATAATTCTCAGAGTGTTATTCAGCACTATGGGAAGAAAGGTATGAAATGGGGAGTTCGTAGTAGACACAAAGAACTCAAAGATTTATCTCGACAACACAGAGCCATTAAGAGTAACGTATCTAATTCCGTTAAAATGTATGGTAAACTTATGTCCCCATCTTACAAACAGTACTTGAGAAATACCGTTAAAGCATCTAAGGAGAGTAATAAGTTATTTGAGTACGAAGCTCTTAAGAAAGAATCTAAAAATCCCAAACGTGCTGATAAATGGGATAAAAAGATGAAAAAACATCAAAAGAAATATGACGAAATTCTCAAAAAGAATTCCGATTATATGACTAGAGTTGGAGGATAAGGAAGTGGAGTCTACATGGCTCCCTTCTTTTTTCGCAGAAATTACAGGGGTGATAATGAAAAGATATTTAAGGAGGAAGTCAAAATGACTGAACAAACTAAAAAGGAACTTACACTAAATCAAATCAATATGATCGATATCGCTTTTGGATTCGAGGATTATGAATTGGAGAAGATTTTAGAACATCAACGATTGTATCTAATTAGTAGATCAACTGCTAACGATACCATTAAAGATTATGTTTATGGTCTTTACCAAAGATTAAGAAAAGAAGCTAAAGAGTTATTGGATTGTGTTACATTTGAGGAAGTATACACACGTTCATTAAGAATGTTCAAGACACATGAAACCTTGACGGAAATGTCAAAATTAATATGGAAAGAGGTTGAATTAACCGATGAATTAAAAGAAGAATTGGTAAAAAACGATGCTATATTTAAACCTTTGTACGAAGCAAAGAAACAAGAGGTTAGAGAAGTATTGGACTTTTACAGAAATCTTGATTAATTCTAAGGGAGGTTTAACCTCCTTCTTTTTTGTCGTTCGCAGTATTTTCATGCCCTATAATAGAAATAAAAACTTAAAGGAGCAGACTATTATGTTTAAAAATTTTAACGGAAATGAAGTAGAAAAAGCACAAGCTTTATTGGGGATTAAAGTGATTAAGATATCAGTTGAGACTGGTTACTTTGAAGGAGCTTTCTATCATGCTATGGATAATGTAAATCTAGATGCAGACAAAAAGGAAGTTGTTAAAAAGAAATTGGAACAATTTAAATCTATTATGTTATCTTTCAATAATGACGACGATTTTACAGAAGAATTCTGGGAAAAGGTTATGAACATTAACAAAGAAATCTATGAGATTTTAGGACTAACAGAAGAGGAATATTATACTTACAGTATTGAGTTCGCTAGCAAACATGAAGAGCTAACTATGGAAACAGTTAGTAAACAAATGGCAATAGTTGAATAGTACTGAAGGAATTATATTCCTTCTTCTTTTTTCGCAGAAATTACACACACTATAATGAAGAGGAAGCGTAGCTCAGAGGTAGAGCTTTGGCAGAGATGTCGGTCGGCGGTTCGAATCCGTCCCTTCCATTTCGCAGAAATTACAAGAACTATAATGAAAGGGCTTAGCTCAGCGGGTAGAGCAACCAGAGAGATCTGGACGGTCGCGGGTTCGAATCCACGCACCCTTTCATCATATATAAGAGGTACCGCAGGGGAGCTTATAAATCCTGGTTCGAGTCCGGGTGGTTAAATTAAACAGCCTCTTATTTTTTTTTTGCACCTTTTACAAGTGCTATAATGAAAAGATATATAGGAGGTAGCAAAAATGCTATATACACAAACACTTATCGAAGATGACAATTACGTACGCGTAGGTTTATTACTTAAACGTATCGTTAACAAGCATTCTGATCGAATCAAGAAAGCTATGGATACTGACCAAGATGATAAAGCGATGTTACTTATTCATGAGGCGGTAGAGGAAATTGAGACGTCACTAAACAAAGCGCATGTAGTGGGTCAAAAAGAATTTAAAATTCTTTCAAAGATCCAATACGAGACTAGTCGAGTGATAGCAAACATATTCCACTATCAAGACACTAAAAAAGTAATTCCGATGTTGAAGGTTTATTATGGATGGCTTATAGGTATTGGATTCAGAGTGACTATGTTACACGAAATGGGAGAATAAAAAACTACGAGGACAATTGTCCTCTTTTTTTCGCCAAAGGAGGTTTATTATGGCTATCGTTTTATCAGTGATTTCCATCATTATTAATTTGTTTATCTTATATCGTGCATATAGGAAATACAAAGATGATATGAATTGGAGAATTAGAAAATAGGAGGTACTAATGGCAGTAAGTAAAGTCAGAAAGAAGACTAAAGGAAAGCCGAGAGGAAACATCAAAAGAATCCCAACTGTGTACTCAATTAAATACAAGTATATTATGGGAGAGTATAACGAGAAGTTAGACAGGATTGAGTTATATATCAACATGACAGTTAATGACCAACTGATTGTGTTGCGCGGTTACGTGGATCCAGATAGATCATATTTCGATGGTATCTATATTCACACACCAAACCCGAATCCAAATCTGACCGCTCAGACGGCGTTTGTATCTAAGAAAGATGCGCCCAACTTACTAATGGTGGTTAGGGCGTATGTAGATACTATTGGAGATATTATCGACTCTGGGGCTAGCGAATTCCCTAGGTTGAGTGTTAACAACAAAGGCGAGTATATGTCGGATAGTGACTTATACGATTTTTCGAAAGTTTATTAATTAGTAAAAAGAGGTATTGGGATATGGAAGATCGTAATTTTAGATTAATCGGATTTTGTATTATCGGGTTCTTTATACTATATATGATAATGGCTGGAATGATGGCAGACCAGGCCGATAAGATAAAGGAGCTAGAATACAAGATAGAATCTCAGCAAAAGCTGTTGGACTATCATAATGATGTATTGGTTAATATCAATCGTAAAGTACAATTTCCAGGGGGTTAATATGGGGGCAACAATTAAGTATACAAATTTGAACGACACAGACATGATCTACTTGTGGCATAATAGTACTCAGGAGTATTATGACGTAATTGCTGAAAAATCTAATAAATGGCAAAACGTCCAATGGTATGGAACATTCAAAGCTCAAGAATGGGCTCAACTTCGAATCAAAATGATATATCAACGGATCAATGAGATTCGTAAGAAGCATAAATTGTTTGCTGTTAAACCCGGTGCTACTTTAGAGGACTGCTGGGAAGGAATGCCTCCGCAGAAATTACATGTTCTATAATGAAAAGATAATTTAGGAGGTAACAATGATGTTACGTAGAATTTTTAGATTTGTTGGTTTTTATTGCTTAGCAGCGTATGCGGTTTTAGAAGAGAGTCATATCGACAAACTTGTAAAACAAGGATACATTGTGGGTGATGAAGGCCCTCATCGGGAAAGATTAAACGTTATTCATAAAGTTTTGAATAAATTAAAGAATGAAGGATATTAGGGAGTTAAACACTTCCTAATATTTTTTCTATCGGAGGTTAGAGATGGTTAAGCGTTTTTACGAAAAGTATATTTTTCTGGTGTGTTTGATTTTGTGTATGGTTAGTACTATGTTTAGCATTGCTAGATATTATCAAACGAAAGTGGATTCTTTAGAATACCAAATCCAAATGTATAAGGCCCGCTGGGAAACTCGAGACAAGGCGGCCACTTATTACAAGCAACAACTCGAGTTAGAAAGAGCGAAGAATGGATCACAACAAAAATGATCGTGGATACAATTGGTCAATTGTTACAGTCATAATTGGTGTGTTGTTAATCATAGGATATATGATTCCTCAGGTTATTCATGAGCATCAGATTGAGGAGGATAGACTACAACATCTGGAGCGTACCATATCTAAACAACAGGAAGATATAGATACATTGGAGAATGAGCTTATTAGCATCAAGGAAGACTTAAATGGAAATCAAATTTCACCACAAGCCAATACAAATAAATAGGCAGAATCCTATTATGGTAAAAGATGTGGGATTGTCAAAGATATACGCATATCCTATCAAAGGTGATTTTTACGTCAAGTTTGTAATTGCGGGTGGTGTGGCTTTTGCTGGATTAGCAAAGACTAATCAAATTCCAAATGCTTATAATCTAAACGTTTCACCGAATACTGTATACGATATACATACAAAAATGGATTTAATACACTATATCATAGGATATAGAAACATTCCGCTTCGCGACATAGAATCTATTTACAACATTAAATAACAATCGGCATAGCCGGTTTCGGACTGCATACAGTATAAAAAAAATAAACGTTTTATACAAATAGAATTCACTTATGCGGTAGTCTACAGCAGGTACAAAATAATTTAAAAAGGAGTATCCTCTAAATCGTGTTTTCAAAAATCCTGTATGTAGTCTGAAGCCGGCTATAAACTCAACAATTGATAGTTCCTACGGACATATGATCAGATCACTTTTTATTTTCAAAATATCTTTTTCATATTTACCGTTTGATATCAATAAAAACCAAAAAATCTCCTTTAGATCGGATCATATGTCTATAGGAGCTATCAATTAGTTCTATATTTTAAACAAAGGAGTATTGTGATGATTATTAAAAATCATATGGGTTTAGACGTTTCTGTAGATGATGCTAAAATGACACATATTGTGAAAAGATATGGTAGCGATCTAGAACTTATTTATAAGTGCGATGGTCGTAGAAAGCTATATAAGAAACTAAGCGTGTTGGCGATGTTTGTTGCTGGTGTTTGTTTTGCAAACGGTAAAGCGTACAAACGTTTGGGTTATGAATTTACTAAGGATCTATATCGTGATATTCATAACGACGAAATTGCATCCGAAGTATTCAACGAGTTATTGAAATAGAGAGGTAATTGATATGAAGAAACAATCATTATTTGATAAGATGGCTAAAGTGGAAGAATTGAAATTCTCTGATGAAACTTACGACATTGTATATCAAAAAGGTCGTATCGATGGATCCATGCAAGAAAAGAAATCCGATGCATTGAAGAATCTAGGTTTCGCCGCTGCAACATTTTTAGCGATGGCGTTTTATTCACTCAAACAAAATCGAGCTAATAAGATTATTCAGCGTCGTATTAATAATAACGAATCACTTAAAGATGTTATTATTGAAGAGTCGCCTGAAGTTAACTTTGAAGATCTTTTAAAATAAGGAGGACAATATTATGTCATTAGGGATTGTGAGACTCATCTGTGTTAAAGAAGATGGGAAAGTGGTTTCGTTACTGTTGGACGACTGTTTTATGAATTTCGATTACGAGTATACGGAAGAGATTCAAACATATGATTTGGAATTCAAACTTCCGTATAACAATGATCGTCATGAGGTTATCAAATCGTTGTATGACAAGAATAACAAGACACGCTCATATTTGAGTTGTGCCGGGCGGTTATTCCATACATACAACGTATCTTTCCGACTATCATCTAATGATTTGGAAGTTGATGAGTCTCGTCCAGAAGGACATATTGTGTTGAATAAACCTCTTAAATTCCGTGAGTATAGCGGAAACGTGGAGGGATTTTATAGCGACATTCGTGGGTTATTGGGGGTAAAATGATGGAAATTAATACTATTAAAAAATTCAATTATAAAGGTTTTGATTGCATTGTTAAGCGAATTGGTTACAGTAGAGGCCAAAGCGCACGAGATGCTATAAATCTTCTCGGTGATGACGACTTCTCAATGCGTCAATGGTGGTTGTGTGGGTATGTTGTTCTTCCTGGTGATCACCCGCTTAATGGTGAACACTATGATGATATTAATGATGTTATTGATGTGCATCAAGGATTAACATATTCCGATAATGGTGAGAACAACACGTGGGTCATCGGATTTGATTGTAACCACTACGGTGATGGGGACAAGGAAAACACCGAAGAGTTTGTTGTTTCCGAAATTCAAAAAGTTATTGATCAGCTGCTTGATCCAAATAAAGATCTACGCGCAATGATTGAAGATCCTGCATGGGGTGAGGGGCGATAACATGGGACTAGTAAACATTTTAAAAATTGATGGTATCGTGCGTCTTATACAAATAATCGACGGTAAGGTGATGTCTATGCTATTGGAAAAGTGTTATCTTAAATTTGATCCTGAGGTAAAACGATTTGGTATATGGCCAGATTTTACTTTACGTGGTAAAATGACAATAACCGAAGATTGTAAAAGAAGCGTACATACACATGGCTATATTAACTCGATAACTATTAACCAATATATTTGTGTTGGTGGTAAACGATATCACGTAGATAGATCCGTGTTTGAATACGGAGATGCTGGCGATACTATTCGATTACGTGTAGAAGGGTGTTTTCTGGAGGTGGGTACATATGAGTGAGTTAGATGAGTTCGGAATCATTCGATATATTGTCGATTTTGGGGATAGAGTAGTATCTATCATTATCAATGATATTGCTGAAGAAATGCCTAATGATGGGTTATTCAAAACTAAAGTGTCATATTTACCTATAGCTCCTACTATGAAGAATTGGATCGATGTTAAAACCGAATATATTCTTATAGGAAGTAGACGTTATTACGTAAAAGGATATTTTAAAGGTAATGAATTACACGTCTTCGAGGATTTCATAACTATGAAGGAAGGCGACACATTATATATCAGTACACAGGATCCGGACAGCGCATATGATCTTGATTGGTTACTTGCTAATAAGAACTTTGGCGGCTGCGATGGTGGATATTTGAAAAGGAACTATAGGAAATACACGAAATTTGCATTCTATTTCTATGGAGACTTAGTTCAATTCTCAATAAACAAGAAATCATTCAATGATTTTTACGGTTTTCAAAAAGCGGTGTCTCATGCATTTTTAGCTGCCCTTCAAGAATCGCAGAAAAAACAAGGCTCTTAATGAAATGAAGAAAGGAGCAAATAAATGAAAAAAGATAATTTATTTGAAGATTTTAATAGAATTCTTAACGCATTACTTTACGATCCGATGGACGGTAAAATCGAAATGCTTAAGATCGATTTGGCAACTGCCAATTCACCAGAAGAGATCAAACAGTTACAGACTGATTTGGCTAAAGCTATTGCTTTAAGGAACGAAGAACTTAAACACAAAGTGAAGCCAATTGACGTATTTAACTCGGTGGTTAACGCTGGTGGGTTGATATTGACTCTCGGTTTTGAACATACAGGTTTAATCGCCAGCAAGGTCTGGGGTATTACGTCTAAGGCGTTTTTTAGAAACAGTAAATAATTATCAAAGGGGTTAAAGCCCCTTTCTTTTTTCATCAAAGGAGGAATAATACAATGTCTAAATCTAAATTGCCAACTTACAAAATTACACAACATGATAATCTCTCACTCACAGTCACTAGTAACGACGAAAAACTTATCGCCAAAACACGACAACGTTGGGAATTCATGATGAATAATTGTAAATTTTTCGTGGCGGATCATATGTTAGATAATCACAAATTTAAAACACGCCGTTTCTTGATTGTGGGGCTGACAGAAATTGTTAAATATAAACATAATGAAGACGACATTTTTGCACACGAGTTCGAAGCTGGCGTTATCGAAGTTCCCGATGACAAAACAGTATTAGAAGCGATCCGAGATTACTACAAGGAGAATAAATAATGGCGACACCAATCGTTAAGACATCTGCCGAATTCAAAGACACAGTCACGTCCATTATTCGAGCAATGTCTTTGGACGAGTTCTTGCTCGTACCTAAACAATATATCGAGGAGGGAATTAATTCCTGGCTCGGTAAGAATGATAAAGGCGAGTGTCCTGCACAAGAGGATTACAAAGCTTATTATCAATTCATCATGACAATTCCACCAGAGATGCACGTCTTAGATATGGATTTATATTACTTGCGGGTAGCTCGTAGGATTGTAGATAATATTCTACTATCTATGTTGGAAACATCATATTACAAATCTGTATTTGGATACGCGGATGCGGAGAAGGAACAATACAATCTTATTTACGAGGTTACATCAGATCTCCTTGATCGAATTGAGGAAAATCAAGATGGTAGCCGAGTATTTAAGAATACCAAGCAGCTCCGTGAGGAGTTTGAGAAGTACTATTCGGAGGTACTAGAGGATGCGTGAAAGGGAGGGTTGTCGAAAATCTACCCTGGTATTAACTAAGATAGAATTCGATGACTATATTGTTACGAGTATTCGTAAACTTCCTCTCAAAGAGTTATTTTTCATCGATGATTGGTATATCGATCGACTGATTACAAATTGGCGACGAACGAGTCTAGATTCTGAGTATCGTAAGTATATCGCAGGGTTGCTTACGGTGCCTAAGAATGTACAACTATTAGACATTGATCTATTATTATGGTTTGTTGTCAGAAAGATCGTCGATGAATTAATTATATCTCTTGCTGAGGGATTTTACTATGATGAGATGGAGAGTGTTATTGGTGAAA
>ENA-OWLM01000895-OWLM01000895.1-metagenome-genome-assembly--contig:-NODE-895-length-11240-cov-4.012070_pt1 | contig 11240 bp, 12 predicted proteins | sample MGYA00245349_ERZ651102 | MGnify/ENA primary metagenome ERZ651102 (study PRJEB26857, sample SAMEA4031759) | metagenome | biome: human; feature: oral; material: saliva | place: Philippines | collected 2014... | reverse complement strand
AATTCGTTCGTCAACGGTCAGCATACCACGCAAGGAGGTACTCACCAGAGCGCTTTCAAAGAACATATAGCACGCACAATAAAGGAGTTCTTCGGCAAATATGAGTTCAGCGACATACGTAACGGCATCGTAGCCGCCATAGCATTGAACGTGGAGGAGCCGATATTCGAGTCGCAGACAAAAATCAAGCTCGGCTCGCTCACGATGAGCCCCAACGGCGAGAGCATCAACAAATATGTGGGCGACTTCATAAAGAAAGAAGTTGACAACTTCCTGCACATCAACACCGACATCGCCGAAGAGCTGGCGCTGCCACCGGTGAAGATCCACTGCTCCATCCTGGCGGAGGATGCCATCAAGGCCGCCATCGCCGATTACAAGCAGAAGAAAGGTCTTTAAGGTCCGGAGAGCAGTATGGCCATAACCATGACAGATGCCGCAGCGGCGCGGGTTTCCTCCTTCATGACCAACCGGGGCAAGGGCATCGGCCTGCGCCTCGGCGTCAAGACGACCGGCTGTTCGGGCCTTGCCTACGTGCTCGAGTTCGTGGATGAGCTGGCCGCCGAGGATCAGGTGTTCGAGCAGAAAGGTGTCAAGATCATCGTTGATGCCAAGAGCCTGATCCACCTGGATGGCACCGAGCTGGACTTCGTGAAGGAAGGCCTCAACGAGGGTTTCCAGTTCAACAACCCCAATGCCAAGGGCGAATGCGGTTGTGGCGAAAGCTTCAGCGTCTAGGTGATTGAGCTGACGAGAAATCGTCGGCTCAACAGCCTCGCCAGCGTCAGAGGCCAGTGCTTTCATGTCTGACGCCTTGCTCATCAACACAGTGGTATGGCCCCCATGCCACTGCTTCCATGTTCAAGACGAGTGTGATGGCGGTACCCGCGGTATTGTCTGAGGACGTACGATGAATCATTTCGAGCTGTTCGGGCTGGCAGAGGGCTTCGAGCTCGATACTCGCCAGTTGGCTGACACCTATCGTCAGTTGCAAGCCCGTTTTCACCCCGATCGTTTTGCCACCGCCCCCGAGCGGGAGCAGCTGGCTGCGGTGCAGCGTGCTGCCCAGATCAACGATGCCTTTACTACCCTCAAGGCGCCCCTGCGCCGAGCCGAGTATCTGCTCTCCCTTCGCGGTACCGATATCCGTGGCGAACAGCAGACGCTGCAAGATCCTGCCTTCCTGATGCAACAGCTGGAGTGGCGCGAGCGTCTGGCCGATCTCAAAGGAGATGCGGATCCTGGGGGGGCCGTCCAAGATTTTCGCCGAGAAATCAGGCATGATCACCAGTCTCTGATGCAACGGCTGACCCAGGCCCTCACGTCGGGTGAGGATCTGACCGCAGCGGATTGCGTCCGCAAGCTCAAGTTTGTCGACAAGCTCCTCGAGGAGCTGGAACGATTCGAAGACTCGCTGTTCGAGTCTTGATCCCCTAACGCAGGAATTGTGATTACCCATGGCATTACTGCAAATCGCCGAGCCAGGCCAGAGCGCCGCGCCTCACCAGCATAAACGGGCCGTCGGCATCGATCTCGGCACCACCAACTCCCTGGTCGCCGCCGTGCGCAGCGGCCAGGCCGATACCCTCTGCGACGAGCAGGGGCGTTTCCTGCTGCCCTCCGTGGTGCACTATCAGACCGATGGCCAGGTGCGGGTCGGGGTCGACGCCAAACGTGAAGCGGCCCTCGATCCCCACAACACCATCGTCTCGGTCAAGCGGATGATGGGCAAGGCGCTGGCCGACATCGATACCCGCCAGCAACCCTATGAATTCGTGGCCGCCGACAACGGCATGCCCCAGCTTCAGACCCGTCAGGGACTGGTCAACCCGGTTCAGGTCTCCGCCGAGATCCTGAAGACCCTGGCCGAGCGCGGTGCCGCCTCCCTGGGGGGGGATCTCGACGGCGTGGTCATCACGGTGCCCGCCTATTTCGACGATGCCCAGCGTCAGGGCACCAAGGACGCGGCCAGGCTGGCCGGTCTGCACGTGCTGCGCCTGCTGAACGAACCCACCGCGGCGGCCATCGCCTATGGCCTCGACTCCGGTCAGGAAGGGGTGATCGCCGTCTATGATCTCGGCGGTGGCACCTTCGATATCTCCATTCTGCGCCTGCATCGCGGCGTCTTTGAAGTGATGGCCACCGGTGGTGATTCGGCCCTGGGTGGCGACGATTTCGACCACCTGCTGGCGGACTGGCTCAAAGAGCAAGCCGGGTTGTCCGGGCAGCTCGATGCCCGTACCCAGCGTGAACTGCTGGACGTGGCCGCCGCCGTCAAGCACGGCCTGACGGATGCCGACAGCGTCCCTTGCGACTTTGCCGGTTGGCAGGGTACGGTCACCCGCAGCGAGTTTGACGCGCTCATCACCCCCCTGGTCAAGCGAACCCTGCTGGCATGCCGCCGCGCCCTGCGCGATGCGGGTCTCGAGCAGGAAGAGGTGCTGGAAGTGGTGATGGTCGGCGGCTCCACCAGGGTGCCCCTGGTGCGCGAGCTGGTGGGGGAGTTCTTCCAGCGCCCGCCGCTCACCAGCATCGACCCCGACAAGGTGGTGGCCATCGGTGCCGCCATCCAGGCTGACATCCTGGTGGGCAACAAGCCCGACGCCGAGATGCTGCTGCTGGACGTGATCCCGCTCTCCTTAGGGTTAGAGACCATGGGAGGCCTCGCCGAGAAGGTGATCCCGCGCAATACCACCATACCGGTGGCCCGCGCCCAGGAGTTCACCACCTTCAAGGATGGCCAGACCGCGATGGCGATCCATGTGGTGCAGGGGGAGCGCGAGCTGGTGGCGGATTGCCGCTCCCTGGCACGCTTCACCCTGACCGGCATTCCGCCCATGGCGGCGGGGGCGGCCCATATTCGCGTCACCTTCCAGGTGGACGCGGATGGCCTGCTGTCAGTTAGTGCCATGGAGAAATCCTCCGGCGTGCAGGCCGAAATCCAGGTCAAGCCCTCCTACGGGTTGGCAGAAGAGGACATCCTCAGCATGCTGAGTGCCTCCATCGCCAATGCCCAGCAGGACATGGACGCTCGCATGCTGGCGGAACAGCAGGTCGAGGCGGATCGCGTGGTCGAGAGCCTCAATGCTGCCCTGGCCGCCGATGGCGAGGCGTTGCTGAGCCCTGCCGAGCGTGCACATATCGATGAGGCCATCCAGCATCTGCTGGCCATGCGCCACACTGGTACTACGAATCAAATCAAAGATGCCATCGAGGCGGCGGATGCTGCCAGTGGCGAGTTTGCGGCCCGTCGCATGGATGCTTCCATTCGCAAGGTGCTGACCGGCCAAAACGTCAACAAGGTGTAATATGCCAAAAGTGATCATTCTGCCTCACCCCGAACTCTGTCCGGAGGGCGCCGCCCTCGAAGGCGTGAGCGGTGAGACCATACTGGACATCGCGCTGCGCAACGGCATCGAAGTCGAGCACGCTTGCGAGAAGTCCTGCGCCTGCACCACCTGCCACTGCATCGTGCGGGAAGGGTTCGACTCCCTGGAGCCGAGCGACGAGCTGGAAGACGACATGCTGGACAAGGCGTGGGGGCTGGAGCCTGAATCCCGCCTGAGCTGCCAGGCCAGGCTGGCGGACGAGGATCTGGTGGTGGAACTGCCCAAGTACACCCTGAACCTGGCGTCCGAACGCCACTGATGGCCGCTTAATTACACATGAGTGAATTGAGTGTGCAGCATCCCGCGGTGCAGTAATGATATGGTGAAGGCCGTGACCCTTGAGGGTGCGGCCTTTTTTGTGCCCGCGATTTCCCTATTCGTAGATGAAAGTGCCAATAACAAGGAAGCAAGAGAACATGGCTGACATGATGAACGTACGGTTGTCCTCCCAGGCGGCCGCTCCCCACTGGGGCGAGGGTGCCCTGCTCAGTTTCAATGGCGACGAGGCCCATCTCCACCTTGGGGCCGGTAGCCAGGAGAAGGAGGCGCTGCGCGCCATCCAGCGCGGGGCCAGACGCCTCGAGTCCAGCGGCATCAAGCGCGTCAGACTGCTGGGCGAGGGCTGGGATCTGGAGCGCCGCTACGCGTTTTCCCAGGGGTTCTACGCCGCCAAGGGCGTGCGCGAACTGGACTTCGGCGAGCAGAGCGACAAGGAAGCTGGCGAGCTGGCGGCCCTGCTCAAGGCGGCCCGCTGGGTGCGCGAGGTGACCAACGGTTGCCCGGAGGAGATCTATCCCATGAGCCTGGCGGAGTCCGCGCTGCTGCTGATCCGCAGCCTGGGGGGCGACAAGGTGAGCGCCCGCATCACCGCCGGTGAGGCGCTGCGTGAATCCGGGCACATCGGGATCTGGTCGGTGGGCCGCGGCAGCGAGCGCGAACCCGTGCTGCTCGAGCTCGACTACAACCCGACCGGAGATGCCAACGCCCCCGTGCTGGCGGCTCTGGTGGGCAAGGGGATCACCTTCGATTCCGGCGGCTACTCCATGAAATCCTCCGACAACATGCTGCCGATGAAGTCCGACATGGGCGGTGCCGCCATGGTGACCGGCGCCCTGGCACTGGCCATCAGCCGTGGCCTCAAGCAGCGGGTCAAACTCATCCTCTGCTGCGCCGAGAACCTGGTCTCTGGCCACGCCTTCAAGCTTGGCGACATCCTCACCTATCGCAATGGCATCACGGTGGAGATCCAGAACACCGATGCGGAAGGTCGTCTGGTGTTGGCAGACGGCCTGCTGGCCGCGAGCGAAAGCGGTGCCGCCTACATCCTCGACGCCGCTACCCTGACCGGCGCCGCCAAGACGGCGCTGGGTCGCGACTACAACGCCGTGTTTGCCCTGGACGAGGCCGAGCAGGCGCGTGCCCTGGCCGCCGCCAAGGCCGAAAACGAGCAGGCCTGGGCCCTGCCGCTGGAGCCCTGGCACGCGGGCCAGCTTACCTCCGCCTTTGCCGAGCTGGGCAACGTCGCATCCGCCGAAGGCACCGCCGGTGCCACCACGGCGGCCGCCTTCCTGTCCCGTTTCGTGCGTGACGAAGGTAAAGGCTGGGTGCACCTGGATCTGGCCGCCTCCTATCAGAAGTCCGGCAACGATCTCTGGGCGACCGGCGCCAAGGGCCACGGTCTGAGAACCATAGCGCGCTGGTTGCAGGAGGTGAGCGCATGAACGTCTGGTTGAGCCGAGAGTTTGCAGCGGCCGAGTGGGGAGAGGGGGCACTGCTCTCCCATCGCGCCGATGGCATGGTGATCCATCTGGTGACCGCCACCCCCTTGCTGGACATCCAGCAGGCGGCGCGTCGCCTGTGCAGCCAGGGGATCCAGCAGGTGGTCCTGGCCGGTCACTGGGAACGGGAGCAGCAGTGGGCCTTCGCCCAGGGGCTGCAGACGCCCAAGGCGGAAGTGGCCCTGCAGTGGGCCACCTCGTCCGAGGAGGACAGGGAGGAGCTGGAGGCGCGCTGGCTCTGCGGGCGCTGGGTGCGGGAGATGACCAATGCCACGCCGGAGCAGCTGGGACCGCTGGAGCTGGCGGTGGAGGCGGCAGCCTTCCTCACCGAGCTGGCACCGGATCGCATCAGCCATCGCATCCTCAAGGGAGAGGCGCTGCAGCAGGCGGGTTGGGTCGGCCTCTACCAGGTCGGCCGTGGCAGCGATCGCGAGCCCGTGATGCTGGAGCTGGATTTCAATCCCAGCAAGGATCCCAAGGCGCCGGTGGCGGCCGCCCTGGTGGGCAAGGGGATCACCTTCGACTCCGGCGGCTACTCCATGAAGACCTCCCAGGGCATGCTGACCATGAAGCACGACATGGGGGGCGCCGCCATTGTGACGGGCGCCCTGGCGCTGGCCATATTGCGCGGGTTGGACAAGCGGGTGAAGCTCATCCTCTGCTGCGCCGAGAACCTGGTCTCCGGTCATGCCTACAAGCTGGGCGACATCCTCACTTACAAGAACGGGACCACGGTGGAGATAGTCAACACCGATGCCGAGGGTCGCTTGGTGCTGGCGGATGGCCTGCAGCTCGCCGGTGAATCCGGTGCGCCCCTCATCATCGACGCGGCCACCCTGACGGGGGCGGCGGTGATGGCCCTGGGGGGGCGCTACAACGCCCTGTTCGGCCTCGACAAGGGGCTGGTGAGCCGCGCCATGGCGTACTCGGATGCAGAGCAGGAGCCGGCCTGGCCCTTGCCGCTGGAACCCTGGCATCGCCACCAGTGCCCGTCCCACTACGCCGATACCGCCAACAGCCGTCCGGTGCCGGGAGGCGGCCCGGGCGGTGCCTCCAACGCGGCGGGCTTCCTCTCCCGCTTCGTGCCCAACGAGGGGAGGGGGTGGTTGCACGTGGATCTGGCTGCCTGCTTCAACGAGAACGGTGACAGCCTCTGGGCTCCGGGGGCCAACACCCTGGGGATGCGTACCATAGCGCACGCCCTGCTGACGGAGACACGTTCGGCGGTCTGATAACACGAAAGGGCACCCCGGGGTGCCCTTTTCGACCGTGCTGCTTTGCTGAGCAATTGATAGGGTTTCAGGGCATTAGCAAGGCAATCGTGCGCAAGCGCACATTTTTTCTTACCCCCATGGCACAAGATGAGTCACCATGTTGTTTCAAGGAATCTTTTGTTTAACAAAAAGTTGATTTTTTGTGTGTTGTTTCGCGCTTTGTTTACGTATAATCGCCGCCGAAAAATGGATTCCTACAATAAACCTCTGTAGTTAAGGAAAGAACTCAATGGCTATCGAACGTACCTTCTCTATCGTCAAACCGGACGCGGTCAGCAAGAACCTGATTGGTGCCATTTATGCTCGCTTCGAGAGCGCCGGTCTGAAAGTGGTTGCTGCCAAGATGCTGCACCTGACCAGCGAACAGGCCGCCGGTTTCTACGCCGAGCACCAGGGCAAGCCGTTTTATGACGGTCTGGTCGGCTTCATGACCTCCGGTCCCGTCATGGTGCAAGTGCTGGAAGGGGAAGACGCCATCCGCCGTCACCGTGAAATCATGGGCGCCACCAACCCGAAAGAGGCCCTGGCCGGTACCCTGCGTTCCTGCTACGCCGAGAGCATCGATCGCAACGCCGTTCACGGCTCCGACGCCCCGGCCTCTGCCGCCCGCGAGATCGCCTACTTCTTCTCCGACGACGAGATCTGCCCGCGCGGCTGATCCTGTCTGGTGATGCCCAAGGGAGCCTCGGCTCCCTTTTGTTTTTTGGTCATTCGGTCAATATCCATTTATTCTCCAGGTGGAAAGCCGGACCCATTATTTGTACAATGCCGCCCCCTGACGTAGGTCAGCCGATAATTTATGAAGTGTGTGAGCTGAGGCCCTTGATGAGCGAAATGAAAACCAACCTGCTGGATCTCGATCGGGATGCCATGCGTGCCTTCTTCGTCGAATTGGGCGAGAAGCCGTTCCGGGCCGATCAGATAATGAAGTGGATCTATCACTTTGGTTGTGATGATTTCGATCAGATGAGCAACGTCAACAAGGCGCTGCGCGAGCGCCTCAAGGCCATCGCCGAGATCCGTGCCCCCGAAATCAGCCGCGAGCAGCGCTCCGCGGACGGCACCATCAAGTGGGCCCTGCAGGTGGGAGACCAGGAGGTCGAGACCGTCTACATCCCGGAAGCGGATCGTGCGACCCTGTGCGTCTCCTCCCAGGTGGGCTGCGCCCTGGCCTGTACCTTCTGCTCCACCGCCCAGCAAGGCTTCAACCGCAACCTGAAGGTCTCCGAGATCATCGGCCAGGTGTGGCGCGCCGCCAAGGTGGTCGGTGGCAAGCGCCCCATCACCAACGTGGTGATGATGGGCATGGGCGAGCCGCTGCTCAACCTCGCCAACGTGGTGCCGGCCATGAAGCTGATGATGGACGACTTCGGCTTCAGCATCTCCAAGCGTCGCGTCACCCTCTCCACCTCCGGCGTGGTGCCGGCACTGGACATGCTGGGGGACCAGATCGACGTGGCCCTGGCCATCTCCCTGCACGCACCGAACGACCAGCTTCGCTCCGAGATCATGCCGATCAACGACAAGTACAATATCGAGTCCTTCCTTGCCGGGGTTCGCCGCTATCTGGCGAAATCCAACGCCAACGGCGGTCGGGTCACCGTGGAATATGTGCTGCTCGATCATATCAATGACGACATGCAGCATGCCCATGAGCTGGCCAAGGTCCTCAAGGAAACCCCTTGCAAGATCAACCTGATCCCGTTCAACCCCTTCCCGGGCAACCCGTTCGGCAAGCCAAGCAACAGCCGCATCGACCGCTTCTCCAAGGTGCTGATGGAATATGGTCTGACCGTCATCGTGCGCAAGACCCGCGGGGACGACATCGATGCCGCCTGTGGCCAGCTGGTGGGGGAGGTGATCGACCGTACCAAGCGCACCATGAAAAATCGGATGCAACAGGATGGGATTTCCGTCAAAATGGTTTAACTCCTAAGCCATTGTATAGACAGGAAATGGATATCCGTACATTGATCGTAGTGGCAGCGCTCAGTGCGCTGCCAGGCTGTGTGACAGAGACCACTTACGCTGGCCAGAACTCGACCCAGCGTGAAGTGGGTCCCGACCTCAAGGCCGCCGCCCAGACTCGCCTCGATCTGGGGATCCAATACCTGCGTCAGGGTAATGCCGAACAGGCGAAGTTCAACCTTGACCGGGCCCTCCAGTACGATCCCAACAATCCTCAGGTTTACATCGGTTTTGCCTACTTCTACCAGCAGGTGTCGGATTTCAAGGCGGCCGAGGTGAACTACAAGAAAGCGCTGGCCATGGATCCGTCCAATGCTGACGCGATGAACAACTATGGTGCCTTCCTCTGCAACCGCGGCCGCTTCGACGAGGCGGACAAGGCCTTCATGCAGGCGGTGAGTCAGCCCGATTACGTCAAGATCGCCGATACCTACGAGAATGCGGCGCTCTGCTCGATGCAAAATCACAGAAATGATAAGGCTGGCGAGTACTATCGTCTGGCCTTGGGGTATAATCCCCGCAATCCTAGGTTATTGCTGGACATGGCGGAGCTTTCCATGAAAGATGGCAAGCTGCCTGACGTCCAGTCTTACCTCGTGCGCTTTGCCGAAGTGGCAGAGGAAAACGAGGAGAGCCTCTGGCTCCGGCTGCGGCTGGCCCAGGCCATGGACAAACCGGCATTACTTCACCAATTCGGGACTGAGCTGGTAAGGCAATATCCCACTTCGCAACAAGCCAAGCGTTACTTAGCCAATGACTACTGAACAGCCACACGATTTCCAAGACGACTCCCAGGCAGCGGGCCCAGGCCAGCTGCTGCGCAATGCCCGTGAACAGCTCGGCTGGACGCGAGAACAGGTTGCGTCCCGCATTCACCTTCGTCTGACCCTGATCGCCGCCATCGAAGCGGATACCTACGACAAGCATACGTCCCATACCTTCATTCGCGGCTATCTGCGCGCCTATGCCAAGCTGGTCGGTATTCCCGAGGAGACCATCCTCGCCGCCTACGACAAGCTGGGGTTGACCCCCCCCGACAACATCGACATGCAGAGCTTCTCCCGCCGCTCCCGTCAGCAGGCCAATGACAGCCGCCTGAAGGTGATGACCTGGCTGGTGATCCTGGTGTTGATCGGTCTCTCCGTCGCCTGGTGGTGGCAGAGCACGGCGCGCCGCTCCGCCGGTGAGGAGGCTCTGGCCGCCACCGAGATAAGCAGCACCGAGAGTACCCCCAGCGCGGCCGTGCCGTCCGAGGTGGATGTCGACGTCGCCGCGCCCGTTCTGCCCGCGGTCTCCGAGGCCGTCTCAACCGCGCCTGTCGTGAGCGATGCCGCTGCGACCGTGCCGGCTGTGGTGGCCGAGCCGAGCGCCGCCGTATCGACCGATGCCTCTGCCGCCGTGGCGACCGAGCTACCTGCCCAGGATGAGGCTGCCGAACTGGCCAAGGCGCCGCAGCTCAAGATGAGCTTCACCGCCGACTGCTGGCTGGATGTGAAGGATGCCAACGGCAAGACCCTGTTCAGCGGTCTGAAGAAGGCGAACGACGAGCTTGTGCTGGAAGGACCCGAGCCACTCAAATTCATCATTGGCGCGCCCATGGCGGTCAATCTCGAATACCAGGGCAAGTCCTTCGACATGAGCCGTTACAACAACGGCCGGACTGCCCGCTTCTCACTGCCGCAGGAGTAATCAGTCCGCCATGTCTGTTCACGAAAAGCCCGCACACGAATCTCCCATCATTCGTCGCAAATCCAGGCAGATCATGGTCGGTAATGTACCGGTTGGGGGCGATGCCCCCATCACGGTGCAGACCATGACCAACACCAAGACCACGGACGTGGCTGCCACCGTCGAGCAGATCCAGCGGATCGAGCGGGTCGGTGCCGACATCGTCCGGGTGTCGGTGCCCACCATGGAGGCGGCGGAAGCGTTCAAGCTCATCAAGCAGCAGACCCGCATCCCCATCGTCGCCGACATCCACTTCGACTACCGCATCGCCCTGAAAGTGGCCGAATACGGCGCTGACTGCCTGCGCATCAACCCGGGCAACATCGGCAACGAAGAGCGGGTGCGCGCCGTGGTCGACTGCGCTCGCCATTACAACATCCCGATCCGCATCGGGGTGAACGGCGGCTCCCTGGAGCGGGACCTGCAGGAAAAATACGGGGAACCCACCCCGGAAGCCCTGCTGGAATCCGCCATGCGCCACGTGGACTACCTGGATCGCCTCAACTTCGACAACTTCAAGGTGAGCGTCAAGGCGTCCGACGTCTTCCTGGCGGTCGGCGCCTACCGCCTGCTGGCCAAACAGATCGATCAGCCGCTGCATCTGGGCATCACGGAGGCGGGCGGTTTTCGCGCCGGCGCAGTCAAGTCCGCCATCGGCCTCGGCATGCTGCTGAGCGAAGGGATCGGTGACACCCTGCGCATCTCCCTGGCCGCCGATCCGGTGGAAGAGGTGAAGGTGGGCTTCGACATCCTGAAATCCCTGCGCATCCGTTCCCGCGGCATCAACTTCATCGCCTGTCCCTCCTGCTCCCGCCAGGAGTTCGACGTCATCGGCACCGTCAATGCCCTGGAAGAGCGGCTGGAGGACATCATCACGCCGATGGATGTCTCCATCATCGGCTGCGTGGTGAACGGTCCGGGGGAGGCGCTGGTCTCCGATCTGGGCCTTGCGGGCGCCGCCAACAAGAGCGCCTTCTACGAAGGGGGCCAGCGGGTCGACCGGCTCGACAACAAGGATCTCGTGCCGACCCTGGAGCGACGCATCCGCGCCCGGGCCGCCATGCTGGATCCGGCCAACCAGATCCAGATAGACAAGGGTTGAC
>ENA-OWLM01000894-OWLM01000894.1-metagenome-genome-assembly--contig:-NODE-894-length-11244-cov-3.304406_pt1 | contig 11244 bp, 9 predicted proteins | sample MGYA00245349_ERZ651102 | MGnify/ENA primary metagenome ERZ651102 (study PRJEB26857, sample SAMEA4031759) | metagenome | biome: human; feature: oral; material: saliva | place: Philippines | collected 2014 | study... | reverse complement strand
TGATGCAGCAATATGGCGATTCTCTCCATCCCTTAAGAGCCAACAGCCATAAGGCCGCCCTTGAATGGCTGGCAGGTGGAAGGATGCTGGATAGTCTGGCGCGTTTTCCCGAAGTTTCACGACCTGACGCGCAACGGATCGCCGGTGCGCTGATGCTGCTTGAGCAGCAGTTTAGTCAGCGAGAGGAGAGTATTCGTCCAGGGCTTGGGGCGTTGTATAGCGCGCTGGAGAATCGGCTGGCACAGTCTGGCGGCGCTCAGGCATTGGTACCGCAAAATATCAGTGCACAGCGCAGAAACCCCCGTCCTCAAAGGTATTGCCTCTGGTCGTGAGCTGCTGGAACAGGCACGGGTGTTGGCAAAATACTTAAGCGATCAGCCGGATGGCTGGCTGGCGGCGCATCATTTGATGAAAAGTGTGCGGCTCGATACGGTCAGCCAGCTTCCTCCGCCAGATGGCGCCGGACGTACGCGCCTGGTACCGCCCAAGAGTGATTATCGCGCGCAGCTCAAACGTCTGTATTTGCAGCAAAGCTGGACCGAACTGATTGAGTTAACGGATAGCTTATTTGTTGAGGGAGTGAATCATTTCTGGCTGGACGTGCAGTGGTACCTTCATCAGGCATTAATGAGGGCGGGATCGCCTTGGGATAAAAATGCCGCGATTATCATCAGTGATCTGAAAATGCTGCTACATCGGATGCCGGGTCTGGAAACGCTAGCTTTTAACGATGGAACCCCCTTTGCTGACGATGTCACCCGCGAGTGGATAGCTCGTGACGTGCTGCAGGAAAGCGACTGGCAGACTGAAAAAATCGCCGCGGTTAGTGCAGGAGCGGACGACGATATTCTGCTACTTGAAAGCGAAGCTCTGACGCTGGCGGATAGCGAAGGCGTTGAAGCAGCACTTGCCTGGCTTCAGGCACGCCCCGGCATTATTTCAGGTCGACAGCGTTGGTTACGCCAGTTGTTGATGGCCCGTCTGACCGAACAATGTGGGCGCAACGATCTCGCGCTGCATTTGCTTGGCGAATTGAATACCATGGTCGCCTTGATTTTTTGTATCGCCATTATTGCGCCACGTTTTCGTAGAGCCTCAAAAACATTAGGCCAGACAAATCGTGATCACCGAGATGAACTGGTTTTAAAAATTGTCCGCATTTTATTGCAATTAGTGCCGGTCGGGTTAATCGTATTGGTGGTTCTCGGTTATTACTACACCGCACTAAACTTAATTAATCATATGATTAACACCTACATCGCTTGGGTGGTTTGGTCGTTGGCGCGCCATACGATATACCGTGCGATTACGGTTTCCTCCCGTCGTTTAGCATACCGTCGCGTGCAAGAAAAACGTCAGCAAAAAGCTACGAAAGCCAATGATGGATCCTCTGCAGAGGATGTCGTGGTGGTGAGCGAACAAGAAGAGGGCATGGCGGTCAACCAAGTGCGCAGTCAGTTGTTACGTTTTGCCGATTTATTCATTTGGACGGCATTATTTGCGATTTTCTATTATGTGTGGTCAGATTTAGTGACTGTAGTAAGTTACTTACGCGATATTACGTTATGGCAACAAACGACCACAACGGAAACCGGTGTGGTAACCGAAAGTATTTCGCTATTTAACTTAATTGTTGCTTTAGTAATTATCGGTATTACTTACATTTTAGTGCGCAACCTGCCGGGGATTTTAGAAGTGTTGATTTTCTCCCGCGTGAAGTTGTCGCAAGGCACGCCTTATACGATTAATACCTTATTAACGTACACGTTAGTGGCTATCGGAAGTGCTTGGGCGTTTGCCACCTTGGGCATGTCATGGTCAAAATTGCAGTGGTTATTCGCCGCACTTTCTGTGGGTCTCGGTTTCGGTATGCAGGAAATTTTTGCGAACTTCGTGTCGGGTATTATTCTCTTATTTGAACGTCCGATTCGAGTGGGCGATACCGTCACCATTAACGATGTGACCGGCACGGTAGCGAAAATTCGTATTCGTGCGATTACGATTATCGATCCTGATCGTAAAGAAGTTATTGTGCCGAATAAATCTTTTGTGACCGGACAGGTCACTAACTGGGCATTGTCTAACACGATTACTCGCGTGGTGATCTCCATTGGCGTGGCATATGGCTCTGATTTAGACTTGGTCAAACGTTTATTGCTAAAAGCAGCCTCAGAACAAGCTAATATTATGAAAGATCCGGAACCGCGCGCCTTATTCCTCAGTTTTGGCGCCAGCACCTTGGATCATGAATTACGGGTTTATGTTTCTCAAGTCTCCGAGCGCACCAATACCATTGATGCGTTAAACCGCCGTATTAACGAATTGTTTGCGGAAAATAACATTGAGATCGCTTTCAATCAGCTTGATGTCTTTATCAAAAATCAAGATACCGGCGCGATTATGCCGTTGGTGGAAGTGAAATCATAAATCGAATTGAAGAGAGAAGATTATGGCTGGAAATACGATTGGGCAATTGTTTCGCGTCACTACCTTTGGTGAATCTCATGGCATAGCATTAGGTTGTATTGTTGATGGTGTGCCACCGAATATGGCGCTTTCGGAAGCAGATATTCAGCCGGATTTAGATCGCCGTAAGCCGGGTACCTCTCATTACACGACGCCACGTCGTGAGGACGATGAAGTGCAAATTTTATCCGGTGTCTTTGAGGGGAAAACTACCGGTACCAGCATTGGCATGATCATCAAAAACGGCGATCAACGTTCGCAAGATTACGGCGAAATCAAAGATCGTTTTCGCCCGGGGCATGCCGATTTCACTTATCAACAAAAATACGGTATCCGAGATTATCGCGGTGGCGGCCGTTCTTCGGCACGTGAAACCGCCATGCGTGTGGCGGCAGGCGCTATTGCAAAAAAATATTTACGTGAACAATATGGAATTGAAGTGCGAGGGTTTTTAAGCCAAATCGGCAAGGTAAAAATCTCGCCCCAATCCCTTGCAAACATCGATTGGGCGGAAGTGAATGACAATCCGTTTTTCTGTCCGGATAAAAGTGCGGTGGAAAAATTCGATGAATTAATTCGTGAATTGAAAAAGCAGGGCGATTCCATCGGCGCAAAATTAACCGTTATCGCCGAAAATGTGCCGGTAGGCTTAGGCGAACCGGTATTTGATCGTTTAGATGCAGATTTAGCGCACGCTCTCATGAGCATTAACGCGGTAAAAGGCGTAGAAATTGGCGATGGTTTTGCCGTCGTAGAACAACGTGGCACTGAACATCGTGACGAAATGACGCCGGAAGGATTTCTTTCCAATCATGCGGGCGGCATTTTGGGCGGTATCAGCTCAGGACAACCGATTATTGCGACCATTGCGTTAAAACCCACCTCCAGCATCACCCTTCCGGGGCGTTCCGTTAATCTTAATAACGAACCCGTGGAGGTGGTGACCAAAGGTCGTCATGATCCTTGTGTGGGTATTCGTGCCGTGCCGATTGCCGAAGCGATGATGGCGATTGTGTTGTTAGATCATTTGTTACGATTTCAGGCGCAGTGTCGATAATTTGCAACATGGACATCCATAATGAATAAGATTTTTCATCAACTCATCAAAAGTGCGGTCATTTTTAGCAGCGTTTTTTTTGCGACCTCCACTTTTGCTGCACCACAAGATTGGCAACAGATCAAACGCCCGATTCCGGCGGAAAACGGCAAAGCTGAGCCGATTGGTAGCTATTCTAACGGCTGTATTATCGGTGCTGAACCCTTGCCTTATAAAGGCGAAGGCTATCAAGTCATTCGTATGAATAAAAACCGTTATTATGGTCATCCTGATATGATTCGTTATTTGAAACGTCTTGGGCAACGCGTCAAAGCGGCTGGCTTACCGACTATGCTGGTGGGCGATATTGCCATGCCGGGGGGCGGACGTTTTTTGACGGGGCACGCCAGTCATCAAATGGGCTTAGATGCCGACATTTGGCTGCGTATGGGCAGCATGTCTGACACGGATGCGTTGAATTCTGACGGCAAAGGTTTGTTGGTGGTGAACCGCAAAGCACAACGGGTGGATGAGAGCATCTGGACAGCCAATCACGCAAAATTGATTAAGTTAGCCGCAGAAGATCCGAAAGTGACGCGTATTTTTGTTAATCCGGCGATTAAGTTAAAGCTCTGTGAAACTGCCGGTTCAGATCGTGCTTGGTTACACAAAATTCGCCCGTGGTTTGGGCATGACTCCCATTTTCATGTGCGGCTCACCTGCCCGCAAGGCGCACAACATTGTGAAAATCAGGCACCGGTGCCAGCCGGAGATGGCTGCGATAGCGAACTTTATTCTTGGTTTGAACCGCCAAAACCCGGGGCAACACCAAGTAAGCCCAAAGTCACACCGCCAGAACCTTTTTTGTGTCAACAAATCTTGAACTCACCAAATCGGAGTGAATGGTTGGAGTAAGCGATGGAATTCGGTCTTGATATTTTAGCCATTTTATTTGTGGTCGCTTTGGTTGCCGGTTTTATTGATGCCATTGCCGGCGGTGGCGGATTAATTACGATTCCGGCGTTGCTGATGACAGGCATTCCGCCTGCGGTCGCGTTGGGGACTAACAAGCTACAAGCCTGTGGTGGTTCCTTTTCCGCCAGTCTTTATTTTTTACGTAAAAGGGCGGTCAATTTTTCGGAAGTTTGGTTAATCTTGCTGATGATTTTCTTTGGCTCTGTCGCCGGAACGATTTTAATTCAGCTGATTGATGCCTCCGTCATTAAAAAAATTCTGCCATTTTTAATTTTAGCGATCGGTGTTTATTTTTTAGTGACCCCTAAACTGGGCGATGAAGATCGTAAACAACGTCTGTCTTATCCGATTTTCGCTTTTTGTATCGGCACATGGATGGGTTTTTATGACGGATTTTTCGGGCCGGGCACCGGTTCTATTATGAGCTTGGCATGTGTGACCTTATTGGGTTTTAATTTAGCCAAGGCAACCGCCCATGCCAAAGTCATGAATTTTACCTCTAACTTGGCCTCCTTAATTTTCTTCCTTATTGGGGGGCAAATTTTATGGACGGTCGGTTTGGCCATGATGGCGGGACAATTTATTGGCGCCAATTTAGGCGCTAAAATGGTGATGACCAAAGGCAAAACATTGATTCGCCCAATGGTGGTGGTTATGTCTTTTATCATGACGATAAAAATGGCCTTTGATCAAGGCTGGTTTAATTTCTAACGGGATAAAGTGCGGTCAATTTCCGCAATGTTTTTTATGACAGATTCTCAACAAAATATTCGTTTAACGGCACGTGTCGGCTATGAGCCGCATTTCTCGTGGTCCTATTTAAAGCCTAAATACTGGGGCATTTGGCTCGGTATTTTGGTTTTGCTGTTACTGGCGTTTATTCCTTTTCGTTTGCGCGATAAATTCGCCGCCAAGATTGGTCTGTTGGTTGGACATAAAGCGAAAAAACAACGTAAACGCGCTCAAATTAATTTGCAATATTGCTTTCCGCAATGGTCGGAACAACACCGCGAACAGGTGATTGATGACATGTTTGTGGTATTGGCGCAAGTGATGTTAGGGATCGGCGAAATTGCGGTGCGTTCAAAAAAACATTTGCAACAGCGCAGTGAATTTATTGGCATTGAACATATTAAACAGGCAAAAGAGCAGGGTAAAAATGTGATTTTGCTAGTACCGCACGGTTGGGCAATTGATGCGTCAGGGATTATTTTGCACACTCATGGCATTCCGATGACATCCATGTATAACCCGCATCGCAATCCTTTGGTGGATTGGCTTTGGACGCTGGCACGCCAACGTTTTGGTGGCAAAATGCATGCGCGCCAAAATGGTATCAAACCGTTTTTGAGCCACATTCGACAAGGACAAATGGGTTATTATTTGCCGGACGAAGATTTTGGTGAAGAACAAAGTGTGTATGTGGATTTCTTTGCGACTTACAAAGCGACTTTACCGGGCATTAATAAAATGGCGAAGTTGGCAAAAGCCGTTGTGATTCCAATGTTTCCGCGTTATAACGCGCAGCTGGGTAAATACCAAATGGAAATTCATCCGGCAATGACACTGAGTGATGATCCGGAGCAATCTGCTCGTGCCATGAATGCAGAAATTGAAAGTTTTGTTACCGAAACCCCGGAACAATACGTGTGGATTTTGCAGCTTCTGCGCACCCGAAAAAATGGCGAAGATCTTTATGATTAATGTTCGGCAATCTGTCGATTTATGATAATATGCGCGCCGATTTATAATTTTAATTTGTGTGAAAAAACAACCGCACTTTTAGGTAAAAAAATGGAAAAACAACTTGCACTTATTGCTTCCTCAATTAAATCCATTCCTGATCATCCGAAACCGGGGATCATTTTTCGTGATATTACCAGCTTAGTAGAAGAACCGGCGGCGTTTCGCGCGGCGATCGATTTGATGGTGCAACATTGCAAAGAGAAAGGCATTAATAAAGTCATTGGGACGGAATCCCGTGGCTTTATTTTTGGCGCACCGGTGGCATTGGCATTAAATGTGCCTTTTGTGTTGGTACGTAAACCGGGTAAGTTACCACGTGAAACCATTGCGCAATCTTATGAATTGGAATATGGGCATGACACCTTGGAAATTCATGTAGATTCCATTCAAAAAGGTGATAACGTATTGATTATTGACGATTTATTGGCAACAGGCGGTACCGTTGAAGCCACGGTTAAATTAGTACAACGTTTGGGCGGCGAAGTGAAGCATGCGGCATTCGTGATCAATTTACCGGATCTCGGCGGCGAACAACGCTTACGCGATTTAGGCGTAGAACCTTATACTTTAGTTAATTTTGCCGGTCATTAATTTTCTAAACGGGCAGGGATAAAGCATGAGTTATCAAGTATTAGCAAGAAAATGGCGACCAAAAACCTTTGCTGATGTTGTCGGTCAGCAACATATTTTGACCGCACTTGCTAACGGCTTGCGTGAAAATCGCCTGCATCATGCTTATTTATTTTCCGGCACGCGCGGTGTGGGAAAAACCTCCATTGCCCGTTTATTTGCCAAAGGGCTAAATTGTGTTAACGGTGTGACTGCCGAGCCTTGTAGTGTATGTGAACACTGTAAAGCCATTGAAGAAGGCAATTTTATCGATTTAATTGAAATCGATGCGGCATCCCGCACCAAAGTGGAAGATACACGCGAGCTGTTGGATAACGTGCAATACAAGCCGGTGTTGGGGCGTTATAAAGTGTATCTTATCGATGAAGTACACATGCTTTCACGCCATTCTTTCAATGCGCTCTTAAAAACCTTGGAAGAGCCGCCGGAATATGTGAAATTCCTGTTGGCGACTACCGATCCTCATAAACTGCCGGTAACGATCTTATCTCGTTGTATGCAGTTCCATTTGAAAGCCTTGGAGCAATCCCAAATTGCCGAGCATTTGGGATACATCCTAAATCAGGAACAGATTCCTTTTGAGTCTTTAGCATTAGATAAACTCGCCAGTGCGGCACAAGGCAGTATCCGCGACAGCCTCAGTTTGACAGATCAAGCTATTGCAATGAGTAACGGTAATATAACGCTCAGTATTGTCAATGAAATGTTGGGTTTATTGGATGAAACCCAAGCCATTGAGATTATTTATGCCTTGCAACAAGGCAATGGCGAAAAGCTTATGCAAGTTGTGAGTGAGGTGGCGAATAAAGCAGGTGATTGGGATGAGCTGTTGCGTGAAGTTGCAGAAAATTTGCACAAGATCGCAATGCAGCAATTATTACCACAATCCTCGTTAACAGAAGCGGATCACATAGGCTTTTTAGCGAAACATATCGCACCACAGGACGTACAGTTTTTCTATCAAGTGGTGGTGAGCGGCCGGAAAGAATTAAGTTTGGCTCCGACGGCGCGCATGGGCGCAGAAATGGTGTTATTGCGTGCGTTGGCGTTTCATCCGAAATTCATTGGTCAGCCGCTAAATGTTGAAGTCAGTACGCAAGAAAGTTCACCTCAAAGCCCATCAAGTGCGGTGGAAAATCGCGTTAAACCTTCTAGTCAAACGGTTTCACCGGCAATTGAAATGCCGGTTGTTTCTCAGGCAATAAAAGCCCATTATCAAGATCGTAAAAAATCCGCTACCAATGAAAGCGTAGCGAAAACTGCGCAATCTCAAGTAGCGCAACCTCAATCGCCACAGTTGGCAGAACCCTTAGTGAGTTCGCCGGTCCTTGGCGCATTAAACGGGTTAGACCAACTGGATGCGATGCCGAGCAGCCCTTCTCAAGAAAAAAAAAAGTCTGAGCGCCTAGCACAACATTCCTCTGAAAAACTGACCGCACTTTCTCATGCTTCTGACACCTTGGATGCTAAAAGTGCGGTGGAAAATCCGAATGAATCGGAGAGCGAAGAAAACGATTCAGATGGGCTAGGCGAAGATTACCGTTGGGAGTGGAGCAACCCGGAGCTAGCACAGGTTGAACAAGGCCCCAAACCTTCGGACATTAAGGCCGCCATTCTGCAAGACATCACGCCTGAATTACAGCAAAAAATTGTCCATTTAACGGAAGAACAAGATCGCTGGGCACAGTTGATTGAACAAAGTGGTGTGGAAAATCTCACCAAAGAATTTGCCTTAAATACCTTTATTTGGACGGAAAGCGAAGACGCGTTTAAATTGGGTGTACGTTCCAGCCATGCACATTTGAATCAAGATAAGCATTGCAAATTGCTGCAGCAGTCGGTTTCACATGTGTTAGGGAAAACCATTGCATTGACCGTTGAAATCAATGATGACGAACAGTATGTAACGCCGACGGATTATCGTCGCAAAATTTATGCCCAATTACGGGAACAGGCGAAACAGGATTTATTGCAAGATCCTAAATTGCAATTATTAGAACGCGAATTTGATTGTAGCGTTGATGTGAAAAGTATTCGTCCGGTGTAATGATGTTTAAAAAACACGCCTTTAAATTCATCACTTTTCTCGTTTTACTTGTCGCGGCGATTGCCGGCTATCTTTTTTATAGCCTAACGATTTTTTCCCCCGTCAATATTCACTTTAGCACGACGCCAAATCTCACCTATCATCCGATAAAAAAACAGGATGAGTTAATTTGTTATCAAGCAGAGCAGCCTCTCCCCGAAATCACACAAAAGACATTTCGCTTATTGATTTGGAATTTGCATAAAGGACAAGATGCCGGTTGGCAACAGGCACTGAATCGTTTGGCGCAGGGACGTGATCTGTTGTTATTACAGGAAGTGTTAAACACACAAGAATTGGCGGCGCAATATTCATCGCGATTTCCTACCGCACTTTATGCCAGCGCCTTTGCTTATTTACAACAACAATCCGGCGTTGAAATTCTCTCTCAATTTGCACCGCACTTTTACTGTGCCGGCTCAAAATCCGAACCTTGGATTCGTATTCCCAAAGTGGGCGCGGCGATGAGCTTGCCTCTGTCCAACGGGCAAGCGCTGTTATTGGTCAACGTGCATTTGATTAATTTTGAAATAAATCCCACGACTTATGAAGCACAACTTCGCACACTGATGCAGTTAGTTTCACAACATCAAGGCCCGCTTGTGTTATCCGGTGATTTTAATTCTTGGAACAGTTATCGCATGCGGATCATCCGAGAATTGATAAAGGAATTCGGTTTGATTGAAGTCCCTTTTACACAAGATCACCGATTACGTTTTTTAAGCAATCCGTTGGATCATGTTTTTGTGCGTGGGCTGAACGTATTAAATGCGACAACAGAACCAACGGAAAGCTCTGATCATGCCCCGTTGTTATTGGATCTGGAATTAGCCGATTAAACATTGAATGCAAGTTAGTTTGTTTTTCGTAATAAAAATAATTCGCAAGAGCTATGTTCATCTAAATGAAAAACCTCTAAAATTCGTAAACTTATTAACCAATCACTCATCTTATTTATGAAACTATTGATTTCGAATCAACACGGTGCCATCGTCATGGCGCTCATGCCATTTTTGTACGGAATGTTGCTCAGTCATCCGATTTGGCAACATATTTTCTTTTTGTTGGCGTGGTTTTCCTTGTATTTAATGACTTATCCGTTTCTGAATTTATTTAAAGGCAGAAATTTGGAACTGTATATCAAATGGTCGTGGATTTATTTCTTCGCCTGTGTCATTTTTGCTATTCCGGTTTTGATTTATAACTGGCATACGGCGTTATTTGTGGCAGCCATGTTGCCGTTCGTGTTGATCAGTATTTATTACGTTAAGCAAAAAGATGAGCGCGCTTTTTTAAATGATTTAGCGGGGATTGTGATTTTTGCCATTGCCGGCATGGGATCCTATTATTTTCCTGACCGCACTTTTGATGACAAAATTTGGCTGGTAGCGCTGTATCCGAGCTTATTTTTTATCGGTACGACCTTATATGTGAAATCCGTTATGCGCGAGCGTAAAAATCCGTTGTATTTAAAATTATCCATCGGTTTTCACGCTCTTTGTATTCTCGGCTTTATTCTCGTAGAGCAATATCTCATGGCGTTAGCATTTGTGCCGCCATTCATCCGAGCCATTTGGCTGCCGCAGAAAAAAATGTCGGTAAAACAAGTGGGCTTCACCGAAATCGGTATTTCCCTGTTGTTTTTTGCTAATTTGCTTTATGCCACTTTATAAAAAAATGATGAAAAAACGGTTAAAGCATTTTGCAATCGGTCTGGGCTTATTTAGTTTTTCTGCACTTGCTGTAGAAACGCCGGTTTTTTCCGTGGTTCAAACCGTGGAAGAAAGCGGGAAACTGTTGCGTAATGAACTTACGAATGATCAGCTAAGAGATTGGGGGCGAGCTTTTTTTCAACGCAATGATATGCCCTCCGTGTTTAATGTGATGTATCTTCTTGCATTGAAAGATGATCGACGCGCACAGTTGGATCTTGGGCGACTTTATTTTCGTGGAGAAGGTGTCGAACAAAACTATGAAAAAGCCCATTGGTGGTTCAGCGAGGCCGCAGAACAAGGAAGCAGAATTGCGGTAACCAATTTAGGTATTCTTTACGCCGGTGGTTATGGCGTCAAAAAGAATCTTAATCATGGCATTTCTTTGCTGGAGAAAACCGCGTCAGCTAATGACTCACAGGCGATGCTCGTTTTAGGCACTCTGTACTATAACGAAATTAAAATTAGAGACTTTAATAAAGCCTTCAAGTGGTTAGAAAAAGGGGCTAAACAAGGTAATGAAGAGGCTATTTTCCGCTTAGCGTTAATGTATGAACGAGGCGAAGGCACAAAACGTAACCGACCGATGGCGA
>ENA-OWLM01000893-OWLM01000893.1-metagenome-genome-assembly--contig:-NODE-893-length-11249-cov-2.918617_pt1 | contig 11249 bp, 9 predicted proteins | sample MGYA00245349_ERZ651102 | MGnify/ENA primary metagenome ERZ651102 (study PRJEB26857, sample SAMEA4031759) | metagenome | biome: human; feature: oral; material: saliva | place: Philippines | collected 2014 | study... | reverse complement strand
CTGCGGCCGCGGCGCCTGCTCCGGCCGCTCCGGCGGCGCCCGCTGCGGGCAGTTCCGCTTCGTAGAGCGCATGCGATGCGGATGCGCGTCATCAAGAAGTACTTCATCACCGGCCTGCTGATCTGGGTTCCCCTGGTCATCACGGTGTGGGTGCTGGGGCTGCTGGTCGCCACCCTGGAAGGGTTCGTGCCTGGCTTCCTGTCGTCCGAATCGCTGTTCGGCGTCGACATCCCCGGCTTCCGCTTCGTCCTGGTCATCGCGGTGGTGCTTCTGACGGGCATATTCGCGGCCAACCTGATCGGCCGTACCATGGTGGACCAGTGGGAAAGCCTGCTGGGCCGTATTCCGCTGGTGCGATCCATCTACAACTCGGTCAAGCAGGTCAGCGATACCGTGCTTGCCCCGAACGGACAGGCGTTCCGCCGCGCGGTGCTGGTGCAGTATCCGCGGGCGGGTTCCTGGACCATTGCTTTCGTCACCGGCACGCCCAGCGGTGAAGTGGCCGCCAGCCTGCCTGGCGACCACATCAGCGTGTACGTGCCGACCACGCCGAATCCCACGTCCGGCTTTTTTCTGATGGTGCCTCGCGCCGACGCGATCGACCTTCAGATGAGCGTGGACGCGGCATTGAAGTACATCGTTTCCATGGGCGTTGTCGCCCCGGTCCAGGCGGCGACGCCCGCGGTCCGGCCGGCACCGCTCTCTCCGGCGCCGGGCGTGCAAGACGCGCCTCGCGCCGATTCGTAACCCTTACGCTCAAACAAAGCACACAACGGAGTCATCCCGCATGCGTACCTGCTACACCGGCCAGGTTTGCCGTGACCATCTCGGCCAGACCGTCACCCTGTACGGCTGGGTGAACCGCCGCCGTGACCACGGCGGGGTCATCTTCATTGATCTGCGTGATCGCGCGGGCCTGGCCCAGATCGTGTTCGATCCGGACAACGCCGCTTTCGCCACCGCCGAACGCCTGCGCAACGAATTCTGCGTCCGCGTCACCGGCCTGGTGCGCGAGCGTCCCGCTGGCACGGCCAACACCGAGCTGGCCTCGGGCGAGATCGAAGTGCTCTGCAAGGAAGTCGAAATCCTGAACGCGTCGGTCACGCCGCCGTTCCAGCTGGATGACGACAACCTGTCGGAAACCACCCGCCTGACGCACCGCGTGCTGGACCTGCGCCGCCCGCAGATGCAGCGCAACCTGATGCTGCGCTACCGCGTGTCCATCGAAACGCGCAAGTTCCTGGACGGGCTGGGCTTCATCGACATCGAAACCCCCATGCTGGCCAAGAGCACGCCCGAAGGCGCGCGCGATTACCTGGTGCCCTCGCGTGTGAACGCCGGCCACTTCTTCGCGCTGCCGCAGTCGCCGCAGCTGTTCAAGCAGATGCTGATGGTGTCGGGCTTTGACCGCTACTACCAAATCACCAAGTGCTTCCGCGACGAAGACCTGCGCGCCGACCGCCAGCCGGAATTCACCCAGATCGACTGCGAAACCTCGTTCCTGAGCGAAATCGAGATCCGTGAGATCTTCGAGAACCTGATCCGCCACGTGTTCAAGGTGGTGCAGGGCGTCGACCTGCCGTCGCCGTTCCCGATCATGCCCTGGACGGAAGCGATGCGCCGTTACGGTTCGGACAAGCCGGACCTGCGCGTGCAGCTCGAATTCACCGACATGACCGACGTCATGCGCGACGTGGACTTCAAGGTGTTCGCCGCCGCCGCCACCGCGCCCGGCAGCCGCGTGGTCGCCCTGCGCGTTCCGGGCGGCGCCGAGATGTCGCGCAGCGAGATCGACGCCTACACCCAGTTCGTCGGCATCTACGGCGCCAAGGGCCTGGCCTACATCAAGGTCAACGAAGTGGCCAAGGGCCGCGACGGCCTGCAATCGCCCATCGTCAAAAACCTGCACGACGCGGCCCTGGCCGAACTCGTCAAGCGCACGGGCGCCCAGGACGGCGACATCATTTTCTTCGGCGCGGACCGCGAGAAAGTGGTCAACGACGCCATCGGCGCGCTGCGCGTGAAGATCGGCCACAGCGAATTCGGCAAGAAGACCGGCCTGTTCACGGCCGGCTGGAAGCCGCTGTGGGTGGTCGACTTCCCGATGTTCGAATACGACGAGGAAGACGGCCGCTACACCGCTGCCCACCATCCGTTCACCAGCCCGAAGGATGGCCACGAAGACTTCCTGGAGACCGATCCCAGCAAGGCGTTCGCCAAGGCCTACGACATGGTGCTGAACGGCTGGGAAATCGGCGGCGGCTCGGTCCGTATCCACCGCGAGGAAGTGCAGAGCAAGGTGTTCCGCGCGCTGAAAATCGGCGCAGAGGAAGCCCGCGAGAAGTTCGGCTACCTGCTGGACGCGCTGCAGTATGGCGCGCCTCCGCATGGCGGCATCGCCTTCGGCCTGGACCGCATCGTAACGATGATGACCGGCGCTGAATCTATCCGCGACGTGATCGCCTTCCCGAAGACGCAGCGCGCCCAGGATCTGCTGACGCAAGCGCCGTCGGAAGTCGACGAAAAGCAATTGCGCGAACTGCACATCCGTCTGCGCAACGTCGAAAAAGCGTAACCCCACCCCCGCAGCGCCTTCGGCGCTTCCCCCTCGAGGGGGCCCGCTGGCGGACCGGCAGAGCCGGATCCGCTGCGGTGCGCTTGGGGGGCGCCGGTTGTTTGCGGCGCGCGTGCCTCGATTGGGTGGATGGCATCGCTTGTGCTTGCGAGTGGATGCCGCCCCTAAAGATGGACGCACCCGCCGCGACGGATGCCGCGCAAATGTGGGAAGGGCCGGCTGAAATGGAGTAATCTGGCTAACGCCGCCGGGAATGGCGGCGGCTGGCTGGACGTCCTTTCGGAACCCGGCCGGTGGTTCCCAAGATTTGAAAGGCGCCATTGCTTCCATGTCGCTCATCCGAGTCGTCAGCTACAACATCCATAAGGGCCGTTCGGCGTTGGGCCGGCGCGACTCCCTGAATGAACTCCGCCTGGGCCTGTATGGCCTGCGTCCCGACCTGGTCTTCCTCCAGGAGGTCCAGGGCCGCAACGAGCAGAAGTCGCTGCTCGATGCACAGCATGAATCCCTGGCCGCGGCGCTGCGGCTGGATGTGGCCTATGGCCGCAACGCGATCCGCCATGCGACGGATCACGGCAACGCGCTGCTGTCGCGCTACCCCATTCTTGACCACGAAAATCTCGATATCTCCGACCATCGTCTGGAGCAACGCGGCCTGCTGCATGCGCGCGTCGAACTCGGCGGTCGCGCGGTGCATTGTTTCGTGGTGCACCTGGGCCTGTTCGCCGGCAGCCGCAGCCGCCAGATCCTGGCGCTGACCGAACGCATCAAGCGCATGGTGCCCGACGGCGAACCCATCCTCATCGCGGGCGATTTCAACGACTGGAACGACCGCCTGGCGCCCATGTTCGTGCAGCAGCTCGGCCTGTACGAGGTGTTCTCGCATGCGCCGCGCAGCCACGGCGGCGACCTGCCGCGCCTGCGCGACTCGGTCAAGCGCCTTAGCAACGCGCTGCGCGGCCTGCCCAACAGCGGCGTTTCCGTCATGGAGCGCACCAATCAGCTGGGCATGGGCGGCAGTTCGAGCCTCTTGCTGCCGCCGCCGCGCACGTTCCCGGCCGTGTTCCCCTGGTTCCGGCTTGACCGCATCTATCAGCGCGGCTTCGCGGTGCGCAGCGCGCGTGTGCTGCGCGGCCGCGAATGGGCCAAACTGTCCGATCATTCTCCCTTGCTGGCGGAGCTTGAACTTCCGTGAAGGCCGAGCAGGACAGGCTGGAATGGGCGCCGGGCAACGATATCCGCTTGCTGCAGAACGGCGCCGATTTTTTCCCCGCGTTGTGCGCGGCGATTGATGCGGCTACCGTCAGTGTGCACCTGGAGACCTACATCTTTATGGTGGACCGCACAGGTTCGCGGGTGCTGGACTGCCTGGCTTCGGCCGCCCGGCGCGGCGTGAAGGTGCGCGTCGTCCTGGATGGCTTCGGCAGCGCCATGCAGGCGGAGCAGGTGCGCACGGCGCTGACCAACGCCGGCGCGCAATGCCGCATCTTCCGGCCCGAACCGCGCTGGTTTGCGCGCTTCATTCCATCGCGCAGCCGCCTGCGGCGCCTGCATCGCAAGGTCACCATCGTCGATGGCCGCGTCGCCTTCATCGGCGGCATCAATATCATCGACGACTACGACGATCTGGATCCGACTGACGGCATCTCCGCGCCGCGTTTTGATTTTGCCGTGCAGATCGAGGGCCCGCTGGTCGCCCAGGCTGCCTATGCGCAGGAACTGCTGTGGGTGCGCCTGAATTGGGCGCGCCTTCGGCGGCATCCGCGCGACTGGAATCGCATGCGGCTGCTCAAGCCGCGCCATGCGCGGGTGGCGCCCTGCGGGAATCTGCGGGCCGCGCTGGTGCTGCGCGACAACCTGCGCTTTCGCCAGACATTCGAGCGCGCCTACCTTTTCGGCATCTCGCAGGCTCGGCGCGACATCCTGATCGCCAACGCGTATTTCTTTCCCGGCATCAAGTTCCGGCGCGCGCTGGCCAAGGCCGCAGCCCGCGGGGTGCGCGTGCGCCTGCTGCTTCAGGGCAAGGTCGAATACCGGATGCAATACCACGCTACGCGTTCGCTCTATGACCAGCTGCTGCGCGACGGCATCGAGATCTACGAATACATGCCGGGCTACCTGCACGCCAAGGTGGCGGTGATCGACAACGTGGCGACGGTCGGTTCGTCCAATCTCGACCCCTTCAGCCTGTTGCTGGCGCGCGAGGCCAACGTGGTCGTGGACAATCAGCCTTTCGCGTGGGATTTGCAGGAACGCCTGGAGGCGGCCATCCGCGAGGGCGGGCGGTTCGTCCGGCCGCTGGAATACCAGCGCCGGGGATGGCTGCGGCGCTGGGTCGACGCCGCGTCCTATATCTTGCTGCGTATCGGCGTGGCGCTTACCGGCACGTCCGACAAGTACTAACGAGGGCGGGAGACGTCAGGCGCGCGGCTTGAGCAAGCCCAACGCCAATGCGGTCCCGACCAGAATGATGGCGGCGCCGATCACGATGGACGGCGTGAGCGCTTCATCGAGCAGCCACGCGCCCCAGACGACGCCGAAGATCGGCACCAGGAAGGTGACGCTGACTGCCCCGGTCGGCCCCACATTGGCGATCAGGCGAAAAAAGATGATGTAGGCGGCGCCGGTGCAGACCACCGCAAGCAGGATCGTGGAGATCCAGGCCGACGCCGAGGCGGGCGCGTCGGGCCAGGCGGGGATGGCGAAAGGCAGCAGCACGAGCGAAGCCGCGATCATGCTGCCCGTGGCGCTGGCCAGCGCGTCCACGCCGCTCAGGAACCGTTTGGTCCAGTTTGCCGCGATGCCGTAGAAGATGGGCGCCGAGACGGCCGCCAGCACGGCCGGGCCGGTCCCGCCGGCCTGGAAATCCAGCTTGTCCCAAACCAGCACGATGATCCCCACCAGCCCGATCAGCAGGCCCAGCGACCGCATCCAGGGCAGCTTGTCCTTGAGCCACAGCCAGCCGACCACCGCACCCCACACGGGCGTCACCGCATTGGCCACCGACAGGAAGCCGGCGCCCAGCGACTGGGCGGCATAGGCGTACAGCAAGAACGGCACGGCGGCATTCAGCGTGCCGACCACCAGCAGCGCCTTCCAATGGCGGGCAATCAGGGGCAGCTTGCCGCGCCACATCGCGGCCGGCAGCAGGAACAGGGCGGCCAGGCCCACGCGCAGCTCGATCAGCGCGATCGGGCCGAATTCCTTGACCGCCACCCGCATGAACAGGAAGGAGCCGCCCCAGACGGCGGCCAGGAGCAGCAGGTCCATCAGATTGCGTTGACGCATGTTTTGTCTCGGGTGTACGCCTTATTTCCGGCCCGTGGCCAGATTCTTCATCTTGACCCGATGCGCAAGCGCTGCGCAGGTCAGGGACAGGACGATACACAGGACCAGGCCCGTGCGCACTCCGTTTAGCACCGTGCTGTGGGAAATCATAATCCCGACCAGGGCGGTGCCCAGCGCGCTGCCGATGGCGCGCGTCGTCTGCACCAGCGCAGACGCGACGCCGACGTCGCGGCGTTCGCTGAGCATTTGCATGAACAGCGTCAGGTTGGGCAGCAGGAAGCCCAGCGCGCAGCCGTTAACGAAAAAGGCGGCCAGTATCCACCAGGCGGAGGTCCCGGGCGAAATGAGCAGCACCATCAACGACCCGGCCGCAAGCAGCGCCCCGCCGAACACCATCAGCCGCTGGGGTTCGGTCTGCTTGGGAAACAGCCGGCCGTTGATGATGCTGCCCACCGAGATCGCGGCGACCAGCGGCGTAAGCAGCAGGCCGGCCTCGCTGGGGGTATAGCCCAGCACCTGCTGCAGCAGCAGCGGGCTGTAGAAGATCAGGATAAACATCACCGCGCCCACCATCATCGCTGCCAGGTTCAGCAGGCGGGGGTCGCGTCCGGACAGCACGCGCAGCGGGAAGATGGGCGACTTGACGCGCCGTTCCGTCGGAATCAGGATGGCGATCGCCGCCACGCCCACCAGCGCCAGCCCCAGGCCCAGCATGGGATGCGCGTGGTCGCCGCGGGCAAAAGCCAGTTCCAGCGCGGCCAGCGGAGCCCCCACGGACAGCACCAGCAGGATGGCGCCCACCCAGTCGATCTTGCGGCTGCCGTCGTGGATGGGACGGATGCGGGGGAAATAGCGCGCCAGCAGGAAGAAAGCGCCGGCCGCCGCGATCGGAGAAATGAAGAAAGCCGCGCGCCAGCCCAGCGCCTGTGTGGCGGCGCCGCCCAGGACCGGGCCGATGCCGCTGGCCATGGCGAACGCCGCCGACACCAGCGCCATCCATCTGACCCGCTGCTTGGCGTCCGGGAACAGGTCAGCAGGCGCCGCGAACGCGGTGGCGATCATCATGCCGCCGCCGATCCCCTGCAGGGTGCGGAACACGATCAGTTGGGTCATGGACTGCGCCAGGCCACAGGCGATGGAGCCGAGCGCGATGATCAGGACCGAAACCAGCATCAGCGGCTTGCGGCCGAACATGTCGCCCAGCCGGCCAAAGATCAGGATGGAGGCTGCGGTGGCCAGCAGGTAGCCCGTTCCGACCCAGGCGTACAGCGCCATGCCGTCGAGCGCTTCGGCTACCCGGGGCAGCGTGGTGCTGATGATGGTGGAATCCAGGGCGGCCAGCACAACCGTTGCCGACACGCCGGCCATCGCCATCAGTAGGTCCCGGCGGGAGCGGGCGGGAGCGGCGGCTGGCTGGGGCGGTGGCGGCGACGGAGTCATGCCGCCAAGGATATCACCGGCACCCTAGGGTTATCACTTGTAGAACGTGTGATATCCCCAGAAAACAGCGATCACCAGCACGACCAGCATCCACGACCAGCGCGAATTCGAGAGGCCGCGGGCCTCGGGTTCAGGAGGCGGCGGCGGGGGCGCCAGCCGCGGCTGCGCCGCCATGTGGTCGATGAAGCCTGCGAAGAACTTCTCGATGATCTTCTCGCCGGCCTTCAGGAGCACGCTTTCCCCGCACTCGGCCAGCTTCCCGCCCGCCATGCCGGCCACGGTATAGGCCACGCGTGTGCCCTCGTCCTTGGTGGTCAGGTTGATCTGGGCGGTGCCGATCGCCAGGCAGGCGGCGCGTCCCTTGCCTTCGAACACCAGAGTGCAGCTGTCGGGAGCGTTGACATCGGAAAGCAGGATCTCGCCTTCGTAGTCGGTGTCTATCCCGGCGATCTTGGCGCGCAGCGTGACCGCGTATTCGGTCGGGCTGCGCATAGCCACTTCCACGCAGCCCGGAATGCATTTCTGCAGCACTCGCGGGTCGGTCAACGCATCCCATGTCTGGTGCTGCGTCGAAGGAATCCATTGGGCATCGGCAATGCGCATGGCTGTCTCCTTATAGAAACGCTATAGGAGCATTCTGTGCCCAAATGGCGGGTTTGGCTATCTCCCGCGGGGAAATGGCCGGGCCCGCCCGCCTCAGCGGCCCTGCCGATCCCCCGCAAGAAGCGAGATCCAGTGCCGAGTCGACTGGTCGTGCGAGGCCGTCTGCGCTTCGCCATGCAGTTCTTGAAGGATGCCGCTGGCCATCTTCTTGCCGGCCTCGACCCCCCATTGATCGAATGGATTGATACCCCAGATCAGCGCCTGGACGAATACCTTGTGTTCGTAAAGCGCCAGCAGGGCGCCCATTGCGTGGGGCGTGAGGCGCGGCAGCACGATCAGCGTCGACGGACGGCCGCCGCGGTGGTGGCGATGGCTGGCGAGCCATTGCGCATTGTCCTCCGGCATGCCTTGGGCGAGCAGGGCGGCGCGGTCCGCTTCGAACGAGGTGCCGCGCAGCAGCGTCTGGCGCTGCGCCAGGCAATTGGCCAGCAGCATGGCGTGTTCTTCGACCCACTGGTGATCGGCTTCGCGGCACATAATGAAATCCACCGCGGCGCCGTCGGTGCCCTGGTGCAGCCACTGGAAGAATGTGTGCTGACCGTCGGTGCCCGGCATGCCCCAGACCGAGGGTCCGGTCGGTACGCCCACTGGCTGACCAGCCAGGTCGACGGACTTGCCCAGCGATTCCATGTCGAGCTGCTGCAGATAGGGCGCCAGGTATTGCAGGCGGGCGTCGTAGGCGGCGATGCTGAGAGACCCATAGCCCAGCACGCTGCGATTGGCCACGCCGGCCAGCGCCAATTGGACCGGCGCGTTGTCGGCGATGTCCGCCTGGGCGAAGTGGGCGTCCATGGCGGCGGCGCCGGCACGAATGCCTTCGACCACGTCCAGGCCCACTGCCAGCGCTACGGGCAGGCCAACGGCCGACCACAACGAATAGCGGCCGCCCACCCAGTCCCAGAACTTGAAGATCTGGCTGTCGGGGATGCCGAGCTGAGCGGCGGCAGCCGGTTTGGCTGTGATGGCGACGACTTGTTCGTAGGGGTTCTCGATGCCGCTGTCGGCCAGCCACTGGATGGCGCGCCGGAGGTTGGCCAAGGTTTCCGTGGTGGTGAAGGATTTGGAGGTCGCCACGACCAGCGTTTCCCGGGGATCCATGCCCAGGATCGCGTCCTCGATGGCGTGCCCGTCAATATTGGCGACAAATTTCAGGATGCGGCGCGAGCCGTAGCCGCCGCAGGCGTCGGTAGCCAGGCGCACGCCCCAATCGCTACCGCCAATCCCGATGTGGATGATGGATTTCCACTTGCCTTGCGCGTCTGCGTCCAGCACGAATTCGCGCACACGCCGATGTTCGTTCGCGACGGCTTCGATGGGTTCGGGCGCCCGCAGCATGGTGTGCCAGGCGGCGCGGTCCTCGGTCCGGTTCACGTGTTCGCCTGCCAGCAGGGCTTTGCGGGCGGAATCAAAGCCGCGGGCGTTCAGGAGGTTCTCGGCCGCCTGCCGGGCTGCGGGCGAATCCACTTGCGCGCTGAGGTCGATGGTGAGGCCGGCGGCGTGAACGAGGTGAAGGTCGTCGGTGCAAAACGAGGCTTCCAGCACGGCTTCGGAATATGCCTTCCATTCGGGCAGGTGCGGCAGGCTCGCGTGGTCGGCAGGTTGGACAGGATGCATATTTTCGAGAATACGTCTTAATACTGGAAGTGGATTCTACCGGCGGGCCGGATCATCGGCCAATGGCTTTTCGCCATCGAGCAGACCGGGAGTTTAGCTGTTCGTCCCGGATTGATGCAGGCCCTTTTTATTTTGCAAGCCTCGTTTCTATTCTTTTGCAAAGTTGTCGTTATTGCTTTCGTGGCTTGTCCGCGTCTGACGCTACAATCGCGCCAATTCCATCAGGCGCGCCCTTCCATGCTGTACGTCCTTGTAGCGTTTCTGGTTTCGCTCATTTCAACCTTGCTGATCGTCCGCTACCGCTCTTGGCATGATGGCCTTACGGCTGATCATGATTTGGAAGGTGTGCAAAAGTATCATTCGGCTCCCGTCCCGCGTATTGGCGGCCTGTCGCTGCTGATCGCAAGCGGCGTCACCTGCGCGCTGGTGGCGGTGCGCGAACCTGATGTGCTGCCGAATATGGTGCTGCTCATTGCTGCGGGCATGCCTGCGTTCCTTGGCGGTTTCGCGGAGGATTTGACCAAACAAGTCCGCGTATTGGTTCGCCTGGGCCTGGCGATCCTGTCCGGAGCTGCGGCCTATTATTTTCTTGGCGCCGCGGTAACTCGTGTCGACATTATCGGCGTGGATTGGCTGCTGCAGTTCGGGGTGGTGTCGCTGGTATTCACGTCAGTCGCGATCGGGGGCGCCGCCAACGCAATAAACATTATTGATGGTTATAACGGCCTGGCGGCCGTTGTTTCAGCAATGATATTGGCGGGCTTTGCCTACGTATCGTTTTATCTGGGCGACCGTTTTCTCCTGATCGTGGCGCTGAGCACCATGGGCGCAGTTATCGGATTCCTGGTCTGGAATTATCCGCATGGCCATATATTCCTTGGCGACGGCGGCGCCTATTTTCTCGGGTTCATTATTGGCGAACTGTCTGTGCTGATGCTGGCCAGGCATCCCGAGGTTTCGGCCTGGTTTCCGCTGCTCTTGTGCATTTACCCCGTTTTCGAGACCCTGTTTTCGATATACCGGAAGAAGTGGCTGCGCGGCCGCTCTCCCGGCGCGCCTGACGGCGTGCACCTGCACATGCTTATCTATAAGCGGCTGGTCCGCTGGGCGATCGGATCGCGCGAAATGCGCCACCAGACTCAGCGCAACTCGATGACGTCTCCTTATCTGTGGCTGTTGTCGTCCCTGGCCGTCATTCCCGCAGTGCTGTTCTGGCAGCAGCCCTATCTGCTGATGCTATTCACGGCGGTGTTCTCCACAACCTATGTGGTGCTATACCGCCGCCTGGTGCTGTTCCGCATGCCGAAATGGATGATTCTCAAGAAAAAGAAGCGGCAGTGACCGTCGCGCCGCGGCGATAGGCATTACCCGCGCCCAGGCAGCGCCCCAGGGCCGGCCCGGCTACGCTGCAAAGCCCATTGTTGTTGTACAGTTCGGGCTGCGTTGAACGGTGCCCGCCATCATCGGCCAGAGGGCGGCTCCAAGCACGAATCCTTGCTCATGCCCACACGAATTCTCATTGTCCGCACGTCCTCCCTGGGCGACCTCGTCCACATGCTGCCGGCGATCACGGATATCGCCCGGCATGTTCCCGACGCGCAGATCGACTGGGTCGTCGAGGAAGCGTTCGCCGAGATCCCGTCCTGGCATCCAGCCGTTAACGAAATCA
>ENA-OWLM01000890-OWLM01000890.1-metagenome-genome-assembly--contig:-NODE-890-length-11257-cov-3.270398_pt1 | contig 11257 bp, 9 predicted proteins | sample MGYA00245349_ERZ651102 | MGnify/ENA primary metagenome ERZ651102 (study PRJEB26857, sample SAMEA4031759) | metagenome | biome: human; feature: oral; material: saliva | place: Philippines | collected 2014 | study... | reverse complement strand
GCAGGTGGATCAGCTGGACTGGCGCCTCACTGAATTCGTCTGGACCACCCCCGCCTTCAGCGCGCAGGCGGCAGTCAGCCTGGGCGTCCCGCTGTTCGTCGTGGCCATGGCGTCGCAAAACCTCCCAGGCCTGGCGATTCTGCAGGCGGCGGGCTATCGCCCCCCGGCCTCGCGCCTCGTCGCCGCCACGGGCTTCCTGGGCCTGCTGGCAGCCCCCTTCGGCGCGCACAGCGTCACCATGGGCGCGATCAGCGCGGCCATCTGCACCGGCCCCGAAGCCCATTCCGATCCGGCCAAGCGCTACATCGCCGCCGCCACCTACGGCGTCAGCTACGTCGCGCTCAGCATCGTCGCGGGCGCGGTCGCGGTCTTCTTCCAGGCGCTGCCCGCGGCGCTGCTGGCCGCGCTGGCGGGCCTGGCGCTGCTGGGCACCATCATGGGCGGCATGGCGGCCGCCATGGCCAATCCGCAGCGGCGCGAAGCCGCGCTCATCACGCTGCTGGCCACCGCGTCGGGATTCAGTTTCTGGGGTATCGGATCGGCCTTCTGGGGCCTGGCGGCGGGCCTGCTGGCCCACGCCGCGTTCGAATTCAAGCGGACCCGCGCCGGCGCCTGACAGGCGAGCGGGCCGCAGTGCCCGTTAGACAGGCCAGGCGGCCACGGGCGTTTCGGGGTGCACCTTCATGATGCGGCACGGCACCTGCACGAAGTTGGAGATCCAGGCCGCAGCCAGCTCGCCTTCGTCGATCACGTCGATGACCTGCTCGCCCACCTTCATGCTGTAGCGCACGCTGTCGTCGTCTTCGATGACATCCAGCGGTATGTCCAGGCGCAGCATGCCCGGCGCCTTCAGCACCAGGTAGCCCAGGCGCAGTTCGACGGAAACGTCGGCCAGCCTGGGGCACAGCTCGCGGTTCAGCCACTGCCCGGAGTCATTGGCGATCAGCCACTGCCGGTGATAGCCGGCGGCGCTGGCCTGCGCCGTGACGCCGCATTCGGCGATGGGCTGGAATTGATCTGCGCTCATTTGCCCAGCAGTCCCTTCAAAGCCTTGTCCACGGCCGCGCCGCTCTTGCCCTTGCCCGAGACCGCTTCCTTCAACTTGTTTTCCAGGCTGCGCTTCAGGATGCCGCCGATGGCGTCCTTCCAGAGCAGCGTGTAGGAGGGCTTTTCGAAGGGTCCCTTGACGTGGACCGGGATGGTCACGTCCTTCAGGTCGATCAATTCCTTGCCGGCGGGATCGGCGGCCGGATTGACGACGCGCGCGCGCGCCACCAGGTCCAGCTCGCTCTTGACGAAGTCGATGGTGGCCGGATCGCCCTGCGTCACGCGCAGCAGCGGCGACACGAAATTCAGGCGCTTCACGGTGGCCACGCCCTTTGCGATGGCCAGGTCGGCGTCCAGTTCAGAGAATTCCGTGCGCTTGCTGGAGTCCGCGGGCACGGTCTCGTTTTGCGAGTCGGGCGAGAACGTAGCCTTCAGGTCGCGCAGCGTCTGGGTCAGGTCGATGCCCTTGACCGCGCCATCGCGCAGCCGCAGCTGCATGGTGCCGCCAAGGCCGCTCTTCATGGCATAGGCGTTGGCGCCCGCGGTCTTCAGGTCCAGCGCCAGGCTGCCCGTGCCGCTAAGCACATTCTGCTGCGCCAGATCCACCAGCAGGGGCTCGATTGCGATGCCGGCCAGCGACATCTTGGTGGCCACCTGGTTGCCTTGCGCCGCATCCACGGACAGCGCGCCCGCCAGCTTGCCGCCGTACAGGCCCGCGGTCAGGCTGGAGATTTCCAGCTTGCCCTTGTCCAGCTTCACGGCTGCGGAGACCTCGTCGGCCTTCAGGCCGCGGACGACCAGCTTGCCGACCTTCAGCGTGCCGTCGACACTGGGGCCGACCAGCGCCGACAGGTTGATCGAGTCGTCGGGCTGCGCGGCCGGGGCGGGCTGCGCGGGCTTGCTTTCATCCTTCTTGCCTTCCGCAGGCGGCTTGGCCGGGGCTGCGGCCACGGGGGGCACCAGCTTGTCCAGGTCCAGCGTATCCACGGCCAGCGCGAACTTCACCAGCGGCGAATCCGAAAGCTTCGTGATGTCGGCGCTGAGGTCGAATTTTCCGCCTTCCAGCACGGCGTTGATCTTGCTGGTGGCCTGGTCTTTCAGCAAATCCACCGCCAGGCTGCCGATGACCGGAATCTGCAGGCTGCCCTTGGGCAGGCCCGGATCGGTGATGTTCACATCGCCGCGCAGGCCCGACAGGCCGCCGCGGCGCTCCAGCAGGTTCAGGCTCAGGGGGGACGCGAAGTTCAGCTTCACCACGCGTTCGCCATTCTTGGACGTGCTGTCCAGCTTGGCTTCCTTGATGTCGAGTTCGCCGGCGTTGCCGCTGATGCCGTTCAGGCCGAAGCTGGCGTCCAGGCCGCTGAGGCGCACGCGGCCGGTCAGGGCCTCGCCGGTGGCCGACGCGGGAGAAATATTGAGCGCAGGCGCATCCACGGCCAGTTCAAACGGACCGTCCGCCACGCTGCCCTTGGCGCGCACGGCAAGCTTTTCGATCTGGAGCTGGCTCTTGTGCGGGTCAATCGCCAGCTTGGGCATGGCCACGCTGGCATCCACATTGGTGGCGCGCGCGGCGGGATCGGTAATGTCGCCCTGGAATACGACTTCCAGGCCAGCCACGTCCAGCGCCGACTTCTGGCCGTTGAACGCCAGGTTGCCGCGCACCGCCAGGCTCTTGGCCTCGGCGCCCGGCAGCTTGCCGTCCATGCGCAGGTCCAGCTTCTGCGCGGCATAGCGCTTGGCCGAGGGGTCCAGCGTCAACAGCGCCTGGCCCGTCAGATTGGCGTCCACGCGCGGATTGCCGCCTTCGACGCGCGCCGACATGCGCACGTCGAACGGTTGATTGAAGGTGACGCGGCCGGTGTTCGCGTTGATGCGGGTCACGGCGACAGCCATCCCGGTCATGGCATCCTGCAACTGCACTTCGCCATCCTTCAGGTCCAGGCCCGCGATGTCGATCTGCATGTTGTTGCGCGACGGCGGCATGGCGCCGCTGGTGATCGCCTGCGCCGCGGTCTGCGCCGCGCCCACCAGGGCCTCGGCCGGATTGGCGGGCATCTCGGTGACCGGCTGCGTGCCGCCCACCAGATTGCTGAAATTGAACTGGCCCTGCTTGTCCCGCACCACGCGGGCCTTCAGGCCGCTGATAGCCACGTGGTCCACCACGAAGCTATTGGACAGCAACGGCCACACAGCCACCGCCAGGCGGGTGCTCGCGATGGATGCGAAGGTTTCCGTGCTATTGGGCTCGGACAGCGACACGCCCTGCACATACAGGCCGATCCGCGGGAAGAGCGAAAGTTCGATCTCGCCGTCGATCGTGAGCGTGCGTTGGTAGCGTTCCTGGACAAGCTCTTCCAGCTTGTACTTGTACGCGTTGGGGTCGAATGTCAGCAAGAAGATGGCCAGGCCAACGACGGCCACGACAACCAACACTACCAGGCCTATCAAAATGCGCTTGAACCACGTTTTCATTGCTGCCCCGTCGGTACCTCGACTGGAAATCCTTGATGCCGCCCACCGCGCGCGGCGCGGGGAAGGTGCGTTGCCGGCGGAAACCGCCTGGCCATAGAGAATGGTCTGCCTTTCAGGGCGTGTCCTCGCTCCTGCCGGGCTTGCGGCACGGGCGACTAAGGAGGAACTGCCGAGGATGGCTTGCTGAAGACGCCGGTAACCCAGCGTACAGATACCGCTATCGTAACAAATCGGGCCGCCCAGCGGGGTCGCCCAAGCTGACGGCTTCCTGTCCGGCGGATTGTAGGACTAGAATGATTGATCAATCAATCATTGATGCATCCAACAATGCCCGCGCCCGCCCCCACCACCCCGCACTCGCCCGGCCAGGTGCTCCCCTTCCGGCAGACCCTGCTTGCCATGCTGGGCATGTGCTTCGTCATGATGATGGTCGCCATCGACCAGACGGTGGTGGGCACCGCGCTGCCGACCATTGTGGCGGAACTCCGGGGCTTCGAACTGTATGCATGGGTAGCGACGTCTTACCTCCTGACGTCCGTCATCACGGTCCCGATATTCGGCCGGCTCGGCGACTACTACGGGCGCAAGCCGTTCGTGGTGGCGGCCATCGTGCTGTTCACGCTGGCATCGGTCCTGTGCGGCGCGGCCAACACCATGCTCGAACTGGTGCTGGCGCGAGCGCTGCAAGGCATCGGCGGCGGCATGTTGGTGGGCACCGCCTTCGCCAGCATCCCCGACCTCTTTCCCGACCCCCACGTCCGGCTGCGCTGGCAGGTCATGCTCAGCTCGGCCTTCGGCATCGCCAACGCCGTGGGCCCGACGCTGGGCGGCGCCCTGACGGAGCACTATGGCTGGCGCTCCGTGTTCTACGTGAACCTGCCCATCGGCATCCTGGGCCTATGGTTCGTCGCCCGCTACCTGCCGCACCTGCGCAGCCAGGCGCCCGGCAAGATCCGGCTGGACTGGCAGGGCGCGCTCTTGATTGCCGTGGCGCTGGGCGCCCTGCAGCTCCTGGTCGAACTTTTGCCCAAGGACGGCTTCACGCCCTCGCTCCTGCTCCTGGGCGCCGGCAGCATCGCCGCCTTCGTCGCCCTGATCTGGTGGGAACGCCGCTGTCCACACCCGCTGTTGCCGCTGGACATGTTCCGCAACCGGGGCCTGGCCATGCTGTTCACCCTGGCCCTGCTGGTCGGCGTAACGATGTATTCGCTGCTTTTCTATGCCCCGCTGCTGCTGCAGGGCGGCTTCGGCCTGTCGCCCCAGCAGGCGGGCCTGCTCATCACCCCCATGGTCGTCTTCATCACCGTGGGCAGCATCGTCAATGGCCGCATCATCACCCGCATCCGCAACCCCAACCGCATGCTGTACGCGGGCTTCATCCTGATGGCGTTCGCCTGCCTGGGCATCGTCACCACCCACAACGACACATCGCACGCCCTCATCGCCGCCTACATGCTGATGGCCGGCCTGGGCATGGGCTTCATCATGCCCAACCTGACAGTCTTCGCGCAGCAGACCGCCGGACGCAGTCACCTGGGCATCGCCACCGCCCTGCTGCAGTCGCTGCGCATGATCGGCGGCATGCTGGGCACCGCCATCGTCGGCACCATGGTCAGCCACAGCTACTTCAGCGGCGTCGAATCCACCCTGCGCGGCGCATCCGCGCAGTGGCTGCCCAAGCTCAACGACCCGCAGATGCTGGTCAACCCGGCGGCGCAGACCGAGTTCCTGGCACAATTGGCGCATCAAGGCCAGGATGGAACGTCGCTCATCGAGATCGCGCGCGTCGCGCTGGTGGGCGCCATCCATGAAGGGCAACTCATCGCCCTGGCCGTCGCCATCTTCGCGCTCTGGTGCGTGCGGCGCGTGCCCCTGGTGCAATTGGTCCGGCCCTCCAAGCCGGAGCCCGCCGGCGTCGGAGAGTAGCTTTTGCCCAAACAACAACAAGGCCTGCAAGTCATCCAGCACATGGGCCAGACCTACCGCGTCATGCAAAGCGCCTTCAGCAGCAAGGTCGGCCACGCGCTGCCGCGCTGGCGCATCCTGCTGGCCCTGCATGAAAACGGCCAATGCTCGCAGAAACACCTGGCCGAGCGCTGCCGGCTAGATCCCGCTTCGCTCACGCGGCAGCTGCAGGCCATGCAAAAGCTGGGGTGGATTTCGCGCGCGGTGGATGTGAATGACAACCGGCTGACGAACGCCATGCTGACGGCTGCGGGACAGGCTGTGGTGAACGAAGCCCTGCCCAAGCGGGCTCAGTTTTTTGAGGAGTCGCTCAAGGGGCTGTCAGGAGCGGATATTGATACGCTGAACCGGGTGTTGAGCGTGCTGGAGGAGAATTTTGTGAGGGCGGCGGGGGAACGGGGCGGTTGAGGCTGCGATGAACCGCGCTCAGGCCTGTTGGACTGAGCCCAGGTTCATGTCGTCGGCGGCCCGGTCAGTTCCCGCTCGATCTGCTCGATACTTGGCAAGCTGGTCTGCAATTCGGCGGGCAGGGATTCGACCAATTGATACTCGGCAACACCAAGCGGTTGGGAGTTATTGCGCAGTGCGTATCAGCCACCACCTTGTTCTTGCCTTTGCAGAGCAGCAAGCCGATGGTCGGACCGTCGTCTGAACGCTTCACTTGTGTGTCGACCGCTGTCAAGTAGAACCCCAATTGTCCCAGGTGCTCGGGCTTGAACTTGCCACCCTTCAACTCGATCACCACGTAGCTTCGCAGTTTGAGGTGGTAAAACAGCAGGTCGATGAAAAACTCGTCACCCCCTACGTTCAGCAAAACCTGCCCCCAACTCCAGCAAGAACTCGGTGACGTGCTGCACCAGCGCCTTCTCGATCTCGCGCTCCTGTGCTTGCGCGCTCAGGCCGAGAAAATCAAAGCGATACGGATCTTTCAGCGACTCCCCGGCCAGATCGGACTGTGGAGCGGGCAAGCGCTGTTCAAAATTCGTGACGGCCTTGCCCGCGCGCTCCAGCAGGCGGCTTTCGATATGGATGTTCAGCACATTGCGCGACCAGCCATGTTCTAGTGCAGCGCGGGCATAAGCCAGACGCTCCTTTGGTTCCTTCAGGCGATCCAGCAATACCAGGTTGTGCCCCCAAGGCAATTGTGCAGCAACCTGCTGCACAATTTCGGCGTTTGGCCAGGCTTCGGCAAACGCGCGCATGTACTTGAGGTTGCGGGGAGAAAAGCCCTTCATCTCGGGAAAGGCCACATGCAGGTCTTGCGCCAGGCGGTCGATCACCTTGGCGCCCCACCCCTGCTCGGCTTGTCGCGCCAGAATGTCGCTACCAATCTGCCAATAGAGCCCCACCAATTCCCGATTGATCGCCAACGCCGCACGCTGTTGCGCGCTGTAAATGCGAACCTTCAGATCGGCCAGCCAGTTGGCGTAGCCTTGTGGAGCGGACGCCAGGGAAACGGGCTTGTCGGTCATCGGTTATCCATCTTCCCCGTTGCATTCCGGCGATGCCGCATTCTCCCAATTGACGCTTGCGTTGTGTAGAGGCGAACGCAGTCGCAACGTCCTTTTCGGACGAAGTTAAGGATGTCGCTTTAGGTTGCGTTTCCCGCGACTCGCGGGCGCATTGCGTTCCGCGGTGGTGCGGGGCGAAATTGAAGCCTGACGCGGGAACATGTTCAGGAAGCGGGAACACCTGAAAATGCAGTTCCCGGTCTTATCAAGAGGGCAATCAGGGCCCTAAATGGGGTATTCCAGCCACAACTACCCCATTTATATTCGCGAGCTGCCCCATTCCCGAATTTTTGACGCGGTCGCACAAGCGCGTTGCTCAAGCGGAAGCGACGTGCTCATCGGCACTTCCGCCCGTCAAAAGACTGCTTAGACGTTAAACAAGAAATTCATCACATCGCCATCCTGCACGATGTATTCCTTGCCTTCCGCGCGCATCTTGCCCGCTTCCTTCGCCCCCTGCTCGCCCTTGTACGTGATGAAGTCTTCGTAGGCGATGGTCTGCGCGCGGATGAAGCCGCGTTCGAAGTCGGTGTGGATGACGCCGGCGGCCTGGGGCGCGGTGGCGCCGATCGGCACTGTCCAGGCGCGCACTTCCTTGACGCCCGCGGTGAAGTAGGTCTGCAGGCCCAGCAGCTTGAAGGCGGCGCGGATCAGGCGGTTCAGGCCCGGTTCTTCCATGCCCATGTCGGCCAGGAAGGCCTGGCGGTCGGCGTCGTCCAGGTCGACGATCTCGGATTCGATGGCGGCGCAGATGGCCACGACCGGCGCGTTGCGGGCGGCGGCGAATTCGGTCAGGCGGTCGAGCAGCGGGTTGTTGGTGAAGCCGTCGTCGGCCACGTTGCCCACGTACATCGCGCGCTTGGCGGTAATGAAGCAGAGCTGGGCGATGTCGGCCTTTTCTTCGGTGGACAGGTCCAGCGCGCGGATGGGCTTGGCTTCGTTGAGCTGGGCGATGCACTTTTCCAGCACGGCGACGATGCGCTGCGCTTCCTTGTCGCCCGAGCGCGCGGTCTTCTGGTGGCGCTGCAGGGCCTTTTCGGCGGTCTGCAGGTCGGCCAGGGCCAGCTCGGTTTCGATGACTTCGATGTCGGCGATCGGGTCGACCTTGCCGGCGACGTGGATCACGTTGGGATCTTCGAAGCAGCGCACGACGTTGACGATGGCGTCGGTTTCGCGGATGTGCGACAGGAACTGGTTGCCCAGGCCTTCACCCTTGCTTGCGCCCGCGACCAGGCCCGCGATGTCGACGAATTCGACGGTGGCGGACAGGATGCGTTCGGGCTTGACGATTTCGGCCAGCTTCTGCAGGCGCGGATCCGGCACTTCGACCACACCGACGTTGGGTTCGATGGTGCAGAACGGGTAGTTCTCGGCGGCGATGCCGGCGCGGGTCAGAGCGTTGAAGAGTGTCGATTTGCCAACGTTGGGCAGGCCGACGATGCCGCATTGCAGAGCCATGGGAATCCTGTGTAAGTACGGTATTGAGCGTTAACGTTCTAGTTTACCCCGCCCGGACGGCGCGCAGCCTTCCGGCCGCGGGGCCATCCGGCCCCCGATAGCTCAGGCTTAGCTTGCCGCCGTGGGCGCGTAGCGCATGACGAGCCAGATCATCAGGATGGGGCCGGCATTGAAGGCGGAATGCAGCAGGATGGCCGCACCGATGCCGCGGCGAACGCGCATCCAGCCGAGCACCAACCCGGTCAGCCACTGCGGCAGCACCAGCAGGGGCAGGAGCCAGTACGGCGTCTTGTTGAAGACGAAGTTGGTCAGGTGCACGGCGGCGAACGCCAGGGCGACCAGGTGGAACACCAGACCGAAATGCCGCAGGTAGTACCTGCGCCAGGTGGTATCCCACCCCTTCAGCGCCTGCGGACGCTGGCGCACGCCCCACCACGCCAGCAGGATGAACGCGGCCAGCAGCAAGCCGGTCCAGACCTTGGGGCCCCACAGCACGACGGGCACCATGGCGGGTATCAGCCATAGCGCCTGGCGGGGCCGCCGCAATCCGTAGCGGAACAGCATTTCCTCGACCAGCGGCGCCCACAGCACCGCGGTGAGCCAGGGAATATTGTTGGGATCGAGCCGATGCGTGACGCCGCCCAGGCCGGCGGCGGCGACGGCCACCGGGCCCAGGGCGAAAAGATTGATGGCCCACAGCACGGCGGCCCAGGCCAAAAGGCGGCCCGGCCCGATGCCCGGCCACCAGTCGGCAACCAACCCGCTGCCGCCCGGGCGTCCCGGCAGGCGCGACAGCGGGCGCGGATGGCGGACGAAGCGCCAGAAGTCCGCGATCTCGCTGCGAAAGCGTGGCTTCCGGTTGGGCTGGCCGGGGTTCATCAGGATTCGTTGCCGCTGTGCAGTTGGCGCGTGGCCAGTGCGAAGTCGCCCGCCAGCATGGCCGGCACGACGGCCCGGCAGCGGTCGATGACGGCTTCGATTTCCTTCTGTTCATCGCGGCGCGGCGGATGCAGGACAAAGTCGGCGACCTGCTGCGCCAGGCCCAGCGTGCGCGGATGGCCGATGCCAATGCGCAGGCGCCAGAAATTGGGGCTGCCCAGCGCGGCCTGGATGTCCTTCAGGCCATTGTGGCCGGCGTGTCCGCCGCCCTGCTTGAGCTTCACCTGCCCCGGCATCAGGTCCAGTTCGTCATGCAACACCAGCACCTGTTCGGGCGTCAGCTTGTAGAAACGCGCCAGCGCGCCAACCGCCTGGCCGGAACGGTTCATGTAGGTATTGGGCTTGAGCAGCAGGACGTTGTCCGCGCCCAGGCGCGATTTGGCCACCATCCCGAAAAAGGACTTCTCCAGCGCAAAAGAAGTGCGCAAGTCGTCCGCCAGGTGGTCGGCCAGCCAGAAGCCGGCGTTGTGCCGGGTGGTTTCGTAGTCGGGACCGGGGTTACCCAGTCCCACGATGAGACGTATCGGAGTAGACATGATGGGGGTGTTTAAACCAAAAAACCCTGCGCATGCAAATGCACACGCAGGGTTTCGGGCATAAGCCGCTGGAAAGCCGCAAGGGCCTTCCGGCAGGACTTAGGCAGCCGGAGCAGCTTCGGCTTCGTCGGCAGCGGCAGCGCCGCCCTTGGTGACGGCAGCAGCCAGCAGCGGGTTCTCTTCGCCGCCGTGGGGCACGTAGGTCACGCCGATGGGCAGCTTGATGTCGGCCAGGTGGACCGAGCCGCCGGCCAGAACGTCAGCCAGGTTGATTTCGATGAACGGGGGCAGAGCCGACGGCAGGCAGGTGATTTCCAGTTCGGTCGTCACGTGGCTGATGATGGCGCCGCTCAGCTTCACAGCGGGCGAAACTTCAGCGTTCACGAAGTGCAGCGGCACCTTGGTGCGCAGCGCTTGATTGGCGTCGACGCGCTGGAAGTCCACGTGCAGGACTTGCGGCTTGTAGGCATGCCATTGAACCGAACGCAGCAGAACTTGCTCATCCTTGGCGCCGTCGAGCTGCATTTGCAGGATCGATGCGTGGAATTCTTCCTTACGCAGCGCGTGGTAGATCTCGTTGTGGTCGAGTTCGATGTTCAGGGGGGCAGCCGAACCACCATAGACAATGGCGGGAACGCGGCCCGCGCGGCGCAGGCGGCGGCTCGCACTCGAACCCTGGACGCTACGCGCAGTGGCAGTAAATTTCATGGATAACTCCAAAAGCAATAAAGGTGAAGAGACTTCACCGGTTGAATTCACGGCGCGCAAAAGGCGCGCCGTGCTTATTTACGCCTTGCCGCGACCAGCAAGGCGCAAAAACTGGAATCCGGGCTGTGGGCCCGATCAACGCAAGCGCGTCAATCGACGAACAGCGAGCTGACCGATTCCGCGTTGGAAATACGCAGGATGGTCTCGCCCAGGAGAGCGGCGCACGACAGCTGGCGGATCTTGCCGCTGGCCTGGCCTTGCTCGGAGAGCGGAATGGTGTCGGTCACGACGAGTTCGTCGAGTTCCGACGCTTCGATGCGGTCGATGGCGCCGCCCGACAGCACGGGGTGCGTGCAGTAGGCGTAGACGGCGCCGGCGCCGCGGTCCTTCAGGGCCTGGGCCGCCTTGCACAGCGTGCCGGCGGTGTCGACCATGTCGTCCATGATGATGCAGGTGCGGCCGTCGACCTCACCGATGATGTTCATCACTTCCGAAACGTTGGCGCGCGGACGGCGCTTGTCGATGATGGCCAGGTCGGCTTCAAGCTGCTTGGCCAGCGCACGGGCGCGGACCACGCCGCCGATGTCCGGGGACACGACGACCAGGTTCGAGAAATTGCGG
>ENA-OWLM01000886-OWLM01000886.1-metagenome-genome-assembly--contig:-NODE-886-length-11278-cov-3.458790_pt1 | contig 11278 bp, 9 predicted proteins | sample MGYA00245349_ERZ651102 | MGnify/ENA primary metagenome ERZ651102 (study PRJEB26857, sample SAMEA4031759) | metagenome | biome: human; feature: oral; material: saliva | place: Philippines | collected 2014 | study... | reverse complement strand
CCGCGGATGATGCCGGCCTTCTCCGCGCCGATGGCCTCGCGATCCTCCCCCAGCCAGTCGCTGTGGTCGATGTCGACGGTGGTGATCACCGCAACGTCGGCATCAACCAGATTGACCGCGTCGAGGCGACCGCCCAGGCCCACTTCCAGCACGGCCAAGTCCAGCTCGGCCTGCCCGAACAGGTGCAGCGCCGCCAGCGTGCCGTACTCGAAATAGGTCAGCGTGGTGTCGCCGCGCGCATCTTCGATGGCGTTGAAGGCATTGATGAAATCCGCATCGCTGGCATCGTCACCGTCGATGCGCACGCGCTCGTTGTAGCGCAGCAGGTGCGGCGAGGTGTACGCCCCCACCTTCCAGCCGGCGGCGCGACCGATGGCCTCAATGAAGGCCACGGTGGAGCCCTTGCCGTTGGTGCCGCCGACCACGATCACGCGCTTGCCCGGTACGCCCAGGCCCATGGCCTGGGCCACCGCACGCACGCGGTCCAGCCCCATGTCGATGGTGGCCGGGTGCTGCTGCTCGATGTAGGCGAGCCAGTCGCTGAGGGTCTGGGGGCGGACGGTGGTCATGGCAGTGGATCGTGTTCGTGGAGTTACAGCGCGCGGTGCTTGGCTTCGCCGAAGAACGGGGTGTGGTGGGCGCAGTCGTTCAGGCGCACCACTTCCAGGCTGTCGAGGTCGGCACCTTCGAGCAGGTTGAGCGTGGTCGGGGCCTGGCGGAAGGTCCACAGGCGCGACAGCGGCAGGCCCAGGATCCGGCACAGGATCACCCGGTTGACCGCATCGTGCGCGACCACCAGCAGCGTGTCGTGTTCGCCGAGGCCTTCGGCGGCGCGGGCCAGGCCGCGCCAGCTGCGGTCCAGTACCAGGCGCAGCGATTCGCCGCCGGGCATCAGCACGGTGTCGGGCTCTTCGCGCCAAGCGCGCAGGCGCGAGGGATCCTTTTCATTGATTTCGCTAGCCAGCAGGCCTTCCCATTCGCCGTGGGCGATTTCCTGCAGGTCCGGTTCGGTCAGCAGCATGGCGGCGCGGTCGCTGCCCAGCGCCAGCTGCGCGGTGCGCTGCGCACGCGACAGCGGCGAGGCCACTGCACGGGTGATGTCGACCGAGGCCAGGCGGGCACCCAGGGCCTGGGCCTGGGCTTCGCCGATGGGCGACAGCGGGATGTCGATCTGGCCCTGGTAGCGGCCTTCGGCGTTCCACGGCGTTTCGCCGTGACGGGCAAGCAGGATGCGCATGCGAACTAGAGATCCTTGAAGTCGTGCTGCGTGAAGCCGGCACAGGGAAGACAGTCGCAATCGTTCACAGAATGTGAACGATCGTGGGGGGAGACGCATCATACCAAGTCGGCGGGGGGCACCGCCGTGTCGTATCACCGGCAACAAAAAACCCCGCGGAATCCGCGGGGTTTGGGGGCGATTACTGCGCCAGGTTCAACTCTTTCAACAGCTGCGGGGCCGGGGCCACTTCCTGCATGATCCACTGCATGTAGCGGCTGTCGACCGCGATCATGCGGGTCATCACCGGGTCGAACACCCAGTTGGAGCTGACCGATTCCCAGTTGCCGTCGAAAGCCAGGCCGACCAGCTTGCCGTGCGCGTCCAGCACCGGCGAACCGGAATTGCCACCGGTGATGTCCAGGTTGGACAGGAAGTTGACCGGCACCGAACCGACCCGCTTGTCTTCCAGGCCGCCGTAACGCTTGGCCTTGACCGCATCAAGCAGGGCCTTGGGCGAATCGAACGGGTCGGCCCCGGTTTCCTTGGCGACAATGCCTTCCAGGGTGGTGAACGGGGTGTAGGCCACGCCGTCCTTGGGCGTGTAGCCCATCACGTTGCCAAAGGTGATGCGCAGCGACAGGTTGGCGTCGGGATAGACGAACTCGCCCTGGCTCTTCTTGTAGTCCGCCAGCGCCTGCAGATAGGCCGGACGGGCGATCAGCGACTCGCCTTCACGGGTCTTCTTCTGCTCTTCGATCTTCAGCAGCGCCGGGGTGATGGCAACGGCGTACTGGATGACCGGGTCGGTGCTGGCCTCGAAGGCGGCGCGGTCGGCCTTGAACCACTTCAGGCGCTCGTCCAGGCTGCCCAGCTGGGTGCCGGCCAGCTTCTTCACCAGCGCGTCCACGGCAGCGCTGTCGGTGCCGCCCAGCCACTGGTTGAGCACCTCGTTGCTGCGCTGCGCAGGGTCCAGCGCCACGTACTGGTTCAACCAGTACTGCTGCAGCTGCTGGTCCATGCGCGCGACATAACGGCGATCCATCTGGCGCAGGCTGCCTTCCAGGGTCGGCAGGTCGCGGTCCTGGTAACCGGCTTCGCGCTCGGCGTCCGGCTTGGCGCGCTCGATCGAGAGGCGGTACAGCGCCAGCGCCGAGGCGACGGCCGAGGTGTTGTGGAACTGGCCGACGAACAGATCACGTTCACGGGTCGACTTGCTGGTGTCCAGGTGCTTGAGCAGCTGCGCGTGGGCGGCCAGTGCCGGCTTGCCGGCAGCACCCTGCTTTTTCAGCCAGGCCAGCACGGCAGCTTCTTCGGCCTGCTTCTGGCCGGCGGCATCAATGCGCTTGAAGCCTTCCAGCTGGCCGGCATAGTTCTTGGCCACGTTGTTCATGCTGGCGGCGGTATTGGCGTACTTCACCTTGATGTCCGGATCAGCCTTGCCGGCGGCATCGATCAGCGCCAGCACTGCGTTGTAGTGGCGGGCGATCATCGGGTAAGTGAAGTTGGCGGTTTCATTGAACTCACCGACCAGCGCGTAACGGTTGGTGCGGCCCGGATAGCCGGCCACCATCACGAAGTCGTCCGCACCCAGCGGCTGGTCGGCAAACTTCAGGAAGTGCTTCGGCTGGTACGGCACGTTGTCGGCCGAGAACGCGGCCGGCTTGCCGTCCTTGCCGACGTAGGCGCGATAGAACGAGAAGTCGCCGGTGTGGCGCGGCCACATCCAGTTGTCGATGTCGCCGCCGAACTTGCCGACGCTGCCCGGGGGGGCGTAGACCAGGCGTACGTCCTTGATTTCCATGTTGCGGAACAGGCGGTAGGTATTGCCGCCGGAGAAGCTGTACAGACGGCAGCGGAAGCCGGCTTCGGCTTCACAGGCGGCGGTCTGGGCCTTGTCGAAGGCTTCCAGCGCGCGGGTGCGGGCCAGCGGGTCCTTGCCGGCGGCGGCGATGGCGGCCTTGGCCTGGTCGGTCACGTCGGTGATCTGGTCGAGCACGAACACGCGGGCATTGGGACCGGCGCTGAGCTCGTCCTTCAGGGTCGGCGCGTTGAAGCCGTCCTTGATCAGGTTCTTTTCGGCGGTCGAGTTGAGCTGGATCGCACCGTAGGCGCAGTGGTGATTGGTCACCACCAGGCCCTGCGGGGACACGAAGCTGGCGGTGCAGCCGCCCAGCGCCACCACCGCGCCCATCGGGTCGCCGGTCAGGTTGGACAGCTGTTCCGGCGAGAGCTTCAGCCCGGCCTTCTGCAGCGGGCCGGCGATCTCCGGCAGCTGTTGCGGGACCCACATGCCTTCAGCGGCATGGGCGACCTGGACCAGCCCCAGGCTGGCAATGACGGAGAACGCAAGCAGATTCGAGCGCATGGAGCGGCCCTGGATGAATGAACCCCGGATACTAACCGGAATGCCGGCGCTACCGATCGGGGTGCACTGCAACATCCCCCGCCCCCTCCCCGGCCTATAATTCCGCCTTTCCCCCTGACGAGCTCCACCCCGATGGCGCAGCAAACAATGAAGGCCCTGGTCAAGCGCGAAGCCGCCAAGGGCATCTGGCTGGAAGAAGTGCCGGTTCCGACCCCGGGCCCGAACGAGGTCCTGATCAAGCTGGAAAAGACCGCCATCTGCGGTACCGACCTGCACATCTACCTGTGGGACGACTGGAGCCAGCGCACCATCAAGCCGGGCCTGACCATCGGCCACGAGTTCGTCGGTCGCATTGCCGAGCTGGGTTCGGCGGTCACCGGTTATGAAGTGGGCCAGCGCGTCTCGGCCGAAGGCCACATCGTCTGCGGCCACTGCCGCAACTGCCGTGGCGGCCGCCCGCACCTGTGCCCGAACACCGTCGGCATCGGCGTCAACGTCAACGGCGCATTCGCCGAATACATGGTGATGCCGGCCAGCAACCTGTGGCCGATCCCGGACCAGATCCCGTCCGAACTGGCCGCCTTCTTCGACCCCTACGGCAACGCCGCGCATTGCGCGCTGGAGTTCGACGTGATCGGCGAAGACGTGCTGATCACCGGTGCAGGTCCGATCGGCATCATCGCCGCCGGCATCTGCAAGCACATCGGTGCGCGCAACGTGGTGGTGACCGACGTCAACGATTTCCGCCTGAAGCTGGCCGCCGACATGGGCGCGACCCGCGTGGTCAACGTGGCCAATACCTCGCTGAAGGACGTGATGAAGGAACTGCACATGGAGGGCTTCGACGTGGGCCTGGAAATGAGCGGCAACCCGCGCGCCTTCAACGACATGCTCGACTGCATGTACCACGGCGGCAAGATCGCGATGCTCGGCATCATGCCCAAGGGTGCCGGCTGTGATTGGGACAAGATCATCTTCAAGGGCCTGACCGTGCAGGGCATCTACGGCCGCAAGATGTACGAGACCTGGTACAAGATGACCCAGCTGGTGCTGAGCGGCTTCCCGCTGGGCAAGGTGATGACCCATCAGCTGCCGATTGATGAGTTCCAGAAGGGCTTTGACCTGATGGAAGAAGGCAAGGCGGGCAAGGTGGTGCTTAGCTGGAATTGAAGGTGCGCGGTCACGACCAACGGTCGTGACCTACCGACTTCCGGATACCTGTAGGTACCGACCGTTGGTCGGTACGAAAAAGGCACCCATCGGGTGCCTTTTTCTTTGGTTACCGAGGTTGCCGGCCAGCGGCCGGCACTACTGGCCGATGGCGACGGTGAACACCACGCGGTCGTCGGCATTCTTGCCGAAGTTGTAATCGCCGCGGCTGTCGGTGCCGTAGTAGCCCAGGCCGAGGGTGAACAGACCCCAGGTGCGGCTGACGCCGATGTTCCAGTCGGTGTAATCCTTGGCCACGTCCTCGTCGAACGTGCTGCGGCCGACGTTGGCGGTCAGCACGAACTCCTGCGGCAGCGTCCATTCGGTGCCAAAGGCGTAGTACCAGCCGTTGGTGTCGGTATTCCAGACGTCGTTGCTGTAGGCGACGGTGACGTTGTAGTGCTCGGCGAAGCTGGTCTTGGTGATCAGCTCGTTGTAGGCCAGCTCGCTCGAACCCGGGTAGGAATAGCGGTTGAGCATGACGTCGAAGTTGACGCTGTCGGTGATGTCCACGCCGTAACCGATGAAGTAGTCGACTTCGGCATCCGGGCCACCGTCGCCGAAGTCGACGCCCGAGCCCCAGACACCGGCATACAGACCCACCGGCGAGGTGTAGGTGAAGCCGGCCTGCACGGTCGGGTCCTCGTCGGTCTGCGAGGCACCGCGGAAGACGTAGTCGGAGACACCGGTGACGTTCCAGCTGAACGGCGATTCGGCCTCGTCCTGGGCACTGGCGACAAACGGGGCGAACAAGGCGGCGCAGAGCACAACGGCGGCGGTACAGCGCGTGGCGTGGTTCATGCGGGGTCTCTCCGGGACGTGGGTGGGATACAGCGGGGTTTACGGTTTTTTAACCTGATTGATATTGCGATGCAACAATCACATGCGCAACCGTTCTGGTGCCCGGCCCTTGCCCTCGCCTGCCAGCCTTGGCCCCGGATCTGGCCGGGACAGGTAAAATCGCGGTTTTCCGCCTTTGTGACCGCCTGCCATGACCGACACTGCGAACGCCCCGCTCACCCGGCACTATGTTGAGGAACTGGAGGCGATCCGCGCCCAGGGCCTGTTCAAGTCCGAGCGCGTCATCACCAGCCCGCAGTCGGCCGAGATCACCCTGGACGACGGCCGCACCGTGCTCAACTTCTGCGCCAACAACTATCTGGGCCTGGCCGATCACCCCGACCTGATCCAGGCCGCCAAGGACGCGCTGGACAGCCACGGTTTCGGCATGGCCTCGGTGCGCTTCATCTGCGGCACGCAGGATCTGCACAAGCAGCTGGAGCAGCAGATCGCCGGCTTCTTCGGCAAGCAGGACACCATCCTGTACGCGGCCTGCTTCGACGCCAATGGCGGCCTGTTCGAACCGCTGCTGGGCGAGAACGACGCGATCATTTCCGACGCGCTCAACCATGCCTCGATCATCGACGGCGTGCGCCTGTGCAAGGCCAAGCGTTTCCGTTATGCCAACTGCGACATGGCCGACCTGGAAGCGCAGCTGCAGGCCGCCGATGCGGCCGGCTGCAAGACCAAGCTGATCACCACCGATGGCGTGTTCTCGATGGACGGCTTCATTGCCCCGCTCGACGAGATCACCGCGCTGGCGAAGAAGTACAACGCCCTGGTGCACATCGACGAGTGCCACGCCACCGGCTTCCTCGGCGCGACCGGCCGCGGCTCCGCCGAGGTAAAGGGCGTGCTGGAGAAGATCGACATCATCACCGGCACCCTGGGCAAGGCCCTGGGCGGCGCCTCCGGCGGCTACACCTCCGGCAAGAAAGAGGTGATCGACTGGTTGCGTCAGCGCTCCCGTCCCTACCTCTTCTCCAACTCCCTGGCCCCCTCCATCGTCTCGGCCACCATCAAGGTGATCGACATGCTGGCCGACGGCCACGACCTGCGCGCCCGCCTGAAAGAGAACAGCCAATACTTCCGCGAGCGGATGAGCGCCGCGGGCTTCACCCTGGCCGGGGCCGATCACGCCATCATCCCGGTCATGCTGGGGGATGCCAAGCTGGCCGCCGAGATGGCGAGCCGCATGCTGGACGCCGGCATCTACGTGGTGGGCTTCTCCTTCCCCGTGGTGCCCAAGGGCCAGGCACGCATCCGCACCCAGATGTCCGCCGCCCACACCCGGGAGCAGCTGGACAAGGCGATCGATGCCTTCATCCGCATCGGCCGCGAACTGGGCGTGATCTGAACCCGGATGATTGATTGAAACAGGGGCCAAGGTTGGGCCCCTTTTATTACCCTCTGTACCCGGCACAGCGCCGTGAGGACTCTGTCATGAAAGCACTCTCCAAACTCAAATCCGAAGTCGGCATCTGGATGACAGACGTGCCGGCTCCCGAGCTCGGCCACAACGATCTGCTGATCAAGATCCGCAAGACCGCCATCTGCGGCACCGACATCCACATCTACAACTGGGACGAATGGTCCCAGAAGACCATCCCGGTACCCATGGTCGTCGGCCACGAATATGTGGGGGAAGTGGTAGCCGTCGGTCAGGAAGTGCGCGGCTTCGCCGTGGGGGATCGCGTGTCGGGTGAAGGCCATATCACCTGCGGCCACTGCCGCAACTGCCGCGCCGGCCGCACCCACCTGTGCCGCAACACCATTGGCGTGGGCGTCAACCGCCCGGGGTCGTTTGCCGAGTACCTGGTGATCCCGGCCTTCAACGCCTTCAAGCTGCCGGACAACATCCCCGACGAGCTGGCCGCCATCTTCGATCCGTTTGGCAACGCCGTGCACACCGCCCTCTCCTTCGACCTGGTGGGTGAAGACGTGCTGGTTTCCGGCGCGGGCCCCATCGGCATTATGGCGGCAGCCGTAGCCAAGCACGTGGGGGCGCGCAACGTCGTGATCACCGACGTGAACGAATACCGTCTGTCGCTGGCGCGTAAGATGGGCGTCACCCGCGCGGTGGATGTCTCGAAAGAGAGCCTGACCGACGTGATGGAAGAGCTGGGCATGACCGAAGGCTTTGATGTGGGTCTGGAGATGTCCGGCGCGCCGCCGGCGTTCCGCACCATGCTCGACACCATGAACCACGGTGGCCGTATCGCGATGCTGGGTATTCCGCCGTCAGATATGTCCATCGACTGGAACAAAGTCATCTTCAAGGGGCTGTTCATCAAGGGCATCTATGGCCGCGAGATGTTCGAAACCTGGTACAAGATGGCGGCGCTGATCCAGTCCGGTCTGGATCTGTCCCCGATTATTACTCACCGTTTCTCCATCGATGAGTTCCAGCAGGGCTTCGACGCGATGCGTTCCGGCCAGTCAGGGAAAGTGATCCTGAGCTGGGATAAATAATCAAAAAGGGGCCTCAGGCCCCTTTTTTACTGATTCTTTTTCTCTTCATCCGTCAGATAACGCACCTTGCGGGTGTAGTCCTGACCTTTGAACAGCAGCTTATTATCCGGCGATTCAAGATACTTCTGCCATTCGGAGAGAGGGAAACCCCCGTGTGCGCCAATGACTTCTTTCGGCACAACGGCTTCCTGACCGCCGATCTTCTTGGAGACCGGCCAGTTCATCCAGTCGCCCAGGTTAACCGTTTTTAAATCCAGCATGTCCAGCAGCGCGGCGAGCGGCAGCTGATCGGTCGGCGGCTGCGTGTCGTCCATCAGTTCCCAGGTATCCTGGAACAGCGTCAGCCACAGCGGGCAGATGCGGCGCCAGGTCTTTTTGGTTGCCGCAAGAAACGCGCCGTTAACGTGATCGACCAGATACGGGCGCACCGTCTCCTTGTAATACGCCGGCACTTTCTCCGCTGGCGCGCCGTCAAGCTTGGCAATCATTTTGCCCTGACGGAAGCTGGAGTAGATGTGCATGTCGGCCATGTTGATTTCGGGCATCTTGAGCAGATTGAGATCGGAGTCGATCATCAATACGCCTTCACCACGCGCCTGAAGCGGGGCGTTCAGCTTCACCAGGCGGCTGAGGTAGATCTGCTTATAGCGGTAACCTTCCTCTCGAACCGGAAGATTCAGCGTCACTACGCGGGTTTTCGGCGGCAGTACCCCAAAGGCGGATTCAGGCTGATCGCTGACGATGACGATCTCGCTGACGGCAGTGGCGTAACGTTCTGCAAACGTCGCTGACAATAACGCTTCTTCGACGAAATCTGCACCCGTACACGGGATCACGATGGAATCCACCGCAACGAGATCGCGCGTGACCGGCAGGGAAGCGTACGGAATGTTATGTCGCCCGGTGATGTGGCGGTAGCGAGCATTCAGGAATTTAAACATGTTCTTCTCGTTTGGTTAGTGCGCGCCAAGAACGGCTTCGACACCGCTGACATAGTTTTCGATAGCGTAGGTATGACAGACGTTCTGGTATGCAGCCGCAGCCAGTCGAGCCCGCAGGTCTGCATCCGCCCAGATATTATTCAGATGCTGAGCAAGCTGTGAAACATCGCTCCAGGGGAAGAGCAGCCCCGTTGACTCATGGTCAATCAGTTCAGCCGTACCCGTCACCTGAGATCCAATAACAGGGATTTTAAGCAGCATCGCTTCCAGCACTACGCGAGGCAGCCCTTCGCTTTTTGAGGCGAGTATAAACGCGTCAAACGTGGCAAGGTAGTCAAAAGGCGTATTCTGGAAGCCTGTGAACATCACGTTGTTCTCAATGCCCAATTCTTTGGCTTGCGCGGTTAATGCGGCACGCTCTGCACCTTCACCCACCAGCACCATCTTCCATTTTGCGTCGGGTTCCCTGCGGCTGAACTGTGCCAGCGCCTCCAGCGTGTGGTGGTTGGCTTTGCGAGGAATCAACGATCCAATGCTGCCAAAGACAAACGTATCGTCATCAATGTTCAGGCGATGACGCATGGCGCGCCGATCCGGCAAAGGCTGGTGGATGTCGATGGCATTGTTGACCGTTGTGCACAGCTCAGGCCGGACGCCATGCTGAAGTAACACGCGCTCAACGCCGTGCGAGACGGCGATGATTTTTGTGGCATGGGCATTCACCAGCTTCACCAGCGGCGGCGTCAGCACCGGTTCAATGCGGCAGTGCTGGATGATCCGCGCACGCAGTTTAGCCCCCGCCAGGTAACCCTCTTCGTTAGAACCTGGCTGGTTGTTCATGTACAGCGTATCGAAACCGCCTTCCCTGAAAATCGTCTCGATTTTGCTGACGTTGGGGCGAATACGCCAGAGCGTATCGATATGGCGGGTGACGGCCTTACGGCCGCTGCGCGAGAAGAAAAGCAGGCTACGACCCAGTTCTTTTGCAATCTTCGCCCACGCGGGCTGCTTATGCTGAGGGATGACAATTAACGGGATGCCAATGCCATTTAGCACCTGACCGATGGTTTGCCCTTCGGCCCGGCTGTAGTCGGAGTAAAAACAACAGGTGATATCAAACTTCTCGCGATTAATGCGCTTCAGAAGTTCGAGCATACTGTTGGTGCCTCCTCCCCATTCTTTACCGGTATCGAGGAGCAGGATTTTGTGTCGTTGCGGCATCTTTCTACCTTAGTCACCTGTCGCGGGGAAGGGCTTTTTACCCCAACCTTGCCACTGATGCTGGAAGTATTGCACCAGCGTACTCTGGCTCACGCTTTCGCTAATTACTGTGAAGAAGCGGGTCGCATGCACCGGTTCAAGCGGCCGTTTTGGCTTGCAGTTTTTTACGCCGCTGAACGGATTACGCGGCTGCGTTGCAGGCGGCTGTGCGCTGCCAGGACGAGACGTATCCACCTGCGGTTCATTGAGCAGATCGCTCGGGCGTACCAGCGTGATATCAGCAGGTAAGGTCGGCAGCATCTGTTGTAGCACGCGCACCGTTGAAGGGTGCGGATGACCGATGGCGATGGCTGAGCCGTTGCGTCGGGCTAGCTGTACAGCACGATTAAACTGCACCCGAATATCCGCTTCATTTTGCGTGTCATCCAGGAACACCTTGCGCTTGATCACCTTCACGCCGGTTCCCTGAGAGGCTCGCAGCGCCTGGCTGTTGCCGATGGTCATGCTGTCGAGGAAATAGAGGTTGTAGCGCTCCAGCGACTGCATCACTTTCAGCATTCCGTACAGGCTGGACGTCATCGCGCTGCCCATGTGGTTATTCAGGCCCACGGCATATGGCACTTTATTGTAGGCGTCGCGGATAATGCGGTCGATCTCATCGCTGCTCATGTCCGGACGAAGCGTGTCTTTTTCCAGCGGCTGTTTGCTGAGCGGTGCCATCGGCAGGTGGATCAGGACCTGATGACCGCTGTTATGGGCCTTGGTCGCCATTTCCCGCGCGTGAGGCGCATTGGGGAGGACCGCAACGGAGATCGCTGACGGCATCGCCAGCACCTGATTTTCATAGTGCGGACGATAACCGAAGTCATCAATCACGATGGCCAGTTTACCTGCGTATACCGGTGCAGCCAGCGCCAGTGCGCTGGCGACGGAGAGAATCATTCGACGAAATTGAAGCAAAACTTATCTTCCCAACCACGGCTGTGGATTGACCGCCTGACCCTGGCGACG
>ENA-OWLM01000885-OWLM01000885.1-metagenome-genome-assembly--contig:-NODE-885-length-11282-cov-3.897123_pt1 | contig 11282 bp, 16 predicted proteins | sample MGYA00245349_ERZ651102 | MGnify/ENA primary metagenome ERZ651102 (study PRJEB26857, sample SAMEA4031759) | metagenome | biome: human; feature: oral; material: saliva | place: Philippines | collected 2014... | reverse complement strand
ATGATAGGAAGTTTTTAAGTAACTTGTTTCGTTGTATTTACCCCAGAACACAGCATATTTACCAAAATGAACAGCTTCATCTTGTAGAGGCATTTTTTCTATACGTGCTCTCATAATTGAATAGTCTATTTCATTAGTATAGAATAATACATCTTTTCTATATAAATCGTTAAACCACCAACTCGGTAAGTTATCTAGTTCCTCAAGATACTGACTCTTACTAAGTATTACTTTATTAATTTTAAATGGATAAGTATTCAATATTGTTGATATGTTTTGATTAATAGTTTCGATACTATCAGAAGTATCAAATATTATATTACCACTATTTATATATGAAATTACATTGGTATAACCTAAATGTGAAATCATTTCTTTTAACTCGGCCATTGACACTTTATTCTTACCACCGACATTGATTCCACGAAGTAAAAGTACGTATTTCATTAGTTTCTCCTGTTATAAAAAACTCTCTATCACCAAAATAATAGAGAGTTTGTTTATTATTCTTAAATTATGCTCTTGATACGTAAGAACCTTCAGCAGTATTGATAACTAATACATCTCCTTCTTTAACGAAAAGAGGTACTTGTAAAGTGTATCCAGTCTCAACTGTAGCAGCTTTAGTAGCTCCTTGTGCAGTATCACCTTTAACACCAGGTTCTGTTTCAGTTACAGTAAGTTCTACTGTTGTTGGTAAGTCAATTCCTAAGATTTCATCACCGAACATTAAGATTGAAACTTCCATGTTTTCTTTTAAGAAGTTTAATTCATATTCTAATTGTGCTTCAGGTACTTCGATTTGCTCGTAAGTAGCGTTATCCATAAATACATAAGCTTCACCAGTTGAGTAAAGGTATGACATTTTTTGGTTGTTAATTTGAGCTTTTGCAACTTTTTCACCAGCTCTGAAAGTTTTATCGTTAACAGCACCAGTACGCATATTTCTTAATTTAGAACGTACGAATGCAGCTCCTTTACCAGGTTTAACGTGTTGGAATTCCATTACTTTCCAAATGTTTCCATCAACTTCGATAGTAACTCCAGTTTTAAAATCATTATCTAATTTAATTAAAACTGGAACTGTTGAATCTATGAATCAACCTATTACATCATTGGCTATTCAGAACTTGGTTTATAATGTTTTATCTGATGTGTTAGGTGATGGTTATTTTATCCAATTATCCAGTCCACCTAATCCAAGTGATTATATTGGATTGTTATCTTGTGGCATTCCAACCAAACATATTAAAGTAGACTTGGATGTCAACAATAAAGATAACATTGAACCTACGTTGGAATTGGATGAAAATGTTGAAAACAAGAAAGAATATCAGACTTTATCAAAAATAATGAAACGGTTTGATATTTAATCCAAATTTAATATTCTTAACATGTTTTCATGTTGTAACATTATCATTTATGTTATATTAAAAGTAATTTTATTGAACATTGATAAGAATTGGAAACAGTTATGATGACAGTAAATAAACTTTATGATTGGCTATCTGAACAACGAAAATTATATATTGAATCAGCAAACTTGGATAAATATGATGGTTTTATGATTATTTCAAAGTTCATTTGTAATGATGGTGTTGAAATCAGTATCCAAGCTTCACCATTCCATTCTTGTGAACGATTTGCATCTTCTGGTAAAGATCTAAAAACACCTGAAGATGCACGACAGTACAAAAGCTTTGAAATTTCAATGATTGAAAAACAATGTCATAATAAACATAAGTTGATTAATGTCTGCAGTTTGAAAACAGGTGGTTTTTTTGTTTCTTATTACATTCCTATTGAAGATATTGTGGCAGAAATTAATTCACATAATGGTTAATTGGATTATGATGACTTAATGTCTATTTATTTGTCATTTTAAACAAATTTAACATGGCGCAAACACAAAACAACTTGGATTGATGTATAATTCATTTCATCAAATCACTTCAAGTTGTTTTGTTTTATAAACAACATAAAAGAAGAATTATCATATTTTTTAGAAAGAAAATTTTTATCATGTTTTTTAATCAAGTACAAATTATTGGTTTTGTTGGCAACGATCCACAAGTTAAAGAACTTCCTAATGGTAATAAAATTGCTATGTTTTCAGTGGCAACTGAAAAAAAATTCAAAAATAAAAATGGTGAGTTAATCACTAAAACGACATGGCATCAATGTGCTGCTTATGGTAAATTGGCAGAAAATGTAGTTGCCCCTTATGTTAAAAAAGGTAGTCATGTTCAAGTGATTGGGGAATTGGAAAAACAAGAGTTTACTAATAGTAAAGGTGTCGAAGTACAAACTTACCAAATTAATGTTGCAAGTATCAACTTGTTCTCAACAAACTCAAAAAATGGCAAAACTAACCCCCAAGCTGGTAACAATAGTGCTGATGGTCAGGTGCAACAGCAAAGTCAAAATAACGATGATGATATCCCCTTCTGAATTCTGTATACTTGAATTTTGTAAAAAATAAATCATTAAAACCCAGAGAAACCTTATATAGCAAGGTTTCTCTTTTTTTACACATATTTTGACTTTTGTTATCTTCTTTGTTAGTATTTATATATATTCACTCTGTACTCTGTAAATTTAGTAGATATGTAGAGACTAGAAACAATCTTGTTTTCAAATGGAGAACGCTTTTTCCTGTTAGTTAATGAGAAAACTAATATACCTGATTTTTATGCAACCTTATGAGTAACAGTAGAACTACGTAATCAATCCGCAGTACGCAGTACGCAGTAAATACCATTAGAAATAAACTAGGAACCATACAATGGCTAATGAACTGGGAAAAAGAGTGATCTAATTCATAAAGAGATACTCTTAACAGAAAATCAATTAGAATCTCTTATTCAACATATGAGACTTCTTATAGAGTTGAATGTGGCTAATGCTAATTTCCACTAGTACGAATTACCGATTTCTCATTCTTTCAATGACTATATGGATAAAGGATAAATATTATCTATAGATATCTCATAGTAAGCACGCTGTGTAAAAAATAAAATCTGAAATTTGGTCTTTTTCACTTTATTTTTACATATTTATGTGGTGAGCCGAAATATTATAATTCAACTAATTGATTTTAAGCTATTAAATAATTTACATTGTCCTATAATATAGAAACAACCATTTTAAATCCAGTCCAACTTAGAACTATTCAAACCAGTGTAATCATAATTGATTATGCTGGTTTTGGTTTTATTATGTTATGGCAAAAATATTTACAAAATTTAACAATATTTTTATTGACAATCATAGTTATTCTATATATAATTCAAAATGTAGTACATGATAAAAAAACCTCCTTTCATAAAGATTCATTTCAGCACAATTTTTTCTCCATATATATGAATCTGTTTCTAGTTAAAGTACAACAAATCCAGTTTTCCTTTTGGTTAATTGGATTTGTTGTTTTTGCTCTTTGCATATGCACTCCGTACCATGTATTATGTGCTACATAATTAAAATTAATCCTTATTATTCAAACTACGTAAAGATGATTGCAATCTTGTTCAAATTGGAAACGTTAAATATGTAAAATCTAACGTTTCCAATTCATCATTGTAATCTTTGGATTTTCTTATCCATGTCAATAATTGGATAGGTAGTCTAACAAATTGAATTGTTTGATTTTATAATCCTGATTATCTTGTGTGATTTTATTCATTGGATAGACAGATAATAACAATATATCCAACTGGATTGAATTTTGTGTCTTGTTATCATCTTTTGAAAACATATTCAGTACATAATCAGCTTTATTATATATGCTGTCAATTTCAGTGGCTTTCAATCTGGATTGAATTGAATAGTTTTTCAATTCAATGAGATAAAGGTTCTTACCAATAAATGATTTACTGGATGTTTGAACTAAAATATCAATTTGAGCTTTTTGTTTTCCATTTTGTTGATCCTTAATAATCAGATTCAAGATAAAATTATTATTACAGTGTGTAATATCCAACGCTTTTTCTATAATGTGTTTGTTACATAGAATAAGGATTTCAAACGCTGTGCCACGTCAATAACTATCTTCAAACACATCCAATAATGAAGATTTGTTAATATCATGTAGATATTTATCTTGAAAATATAGATTAAAGAAACAGAATAAGTCATTAATTGTATAAATTTTATTCCGTTTGTTTCCTTTTTGAAATAGACTCAGTTCTTTTCCATCTTTATCTTGGATTGAGATTAATCTGGAATTCATTAAATCATTTAAATCCTGATAAATATATTTTTCATGAATATTTGGATTGTGTTTTTTATATTTTTTCACAATAGCTTGATAAATATCATTAAAACTACCACTTTTTATTTTGGATAATGTTAACATAATGTCTTTATGATAACTTGTTCTTTTACCATCATATAATCCACTGTTATTAATTAATCCATTAAATAGCAATTCATATTCAGTAATTAAGTTGCTTCTTGTGTCTTTATCAAAAATGATTTTTTCAACATTCTGTTCAAAACTTTTAGAAAAATCAATATTGTCATAATATTTGATAATGCCACCAAATATCATATAGTAATGTATAATCGCACCTATATTTAATGATGAACTTGGATATAGTGATTTTGCATATTCATATATTTCTTCTAAAGTAAATGGATGAAGTTCAATTTTTAATGTTAATCTGCCATATAACATATCTGTATTGTTAATTATCTTTTCACGCATCCAAGTTGATAATGAACTTGCAAGAAAACACATTAAATTTGGATAATGAACAAAATAGTTATTCCACATATTGGCAAAATATTTGATAAACTTGTTCTTCTTGTCGTACCAAGACAGTTGTATATTAAATATACATTCATATGAAAAATGTAACATTATTTGACACAATGCTACCAAACATACCAAGCTACTGTGGAAGCTTGGGTTACTTTTTAGATCATGAGTATACTCTAAATTTCACCTATCTTACTATTCTAGCTTTGGCTTTGCCGGCTTTGCCGCCGCCTCACACAGCCAATAAAAGCCTGTGGAGTAGTTAGGATATTTTTTTCGATTTTGCTTGTTAGCGTAGATTGGTGGTAAATTCGCTACTTGGTTCTCGCTGATTCGCTGAGTTGTAATCTGCATCTGTAGAGTAACCACATTTGATACATTTAAACTCTTCACCACCGTTCAATCGGTTTTTTTTGTGGACGAACCCACACAGAGAACATCTCTGTGAACGATAAGCATTACTGGTTTCAGTAAGGCTTACATTAGTTTCTTGACACTTACGTTCTAATTTGTGTCGTAAATCTGCATAATTAAACGCTTGTAGTTTACGTGATTTCTTTTTGCCATCACCTAAACGTCTTAATTTTTCCAAACGAACTTCCGTAACATCATCTTCAAAGTCAAATAACTCGGCTAATAAATTTACTGCTTGATTAATGAGATTTTCCCTATGTGACTGAGCACGTTTGAAGCCTTTACTGCCTTTTTGTCGTCTGGCTATTTTATCACAAACTTCATTATAAGTATGAGCGTAGGCGTAGCCATGTGATTGATTTGTCAAATCTGTTTCTTTAAGCGTCTTTTCATTAGCGTAACTAATAACTTCATTTTTGTTTGTTGTAATTGTTTCAGGTGTAACAGAGACTGCAGTAAACAATTTTCTTTGCCCCTGATCGATGCCAACGATTTTGTTTTTGAACTCAGCTTTTTTGGCAAGTGGTTTAAACTTGAATCTGACTTCAATACCTTCTTTACTGACGAGAATGCTTTTTCCAATTTCAATTAATTTGCATTGGACATTGGCAACGACACCTGATTTAAGTTCGTTAAAATGATGGTGCGAACATAACGGAATATACAAATGGTTATTTTTTATGCCTTTTTGTTTTCTGCAAGATTTGTAAGATTTTGAATACATGGAATTCAAACAAAACAATAAATCAAAATTGGAATTTTCTGATAAATCAAATTGTGTATTGTCAACTTCTGCTCTTAATAATTGACAATTGATAGAATTAAACTCAAATTTTTCAACAATTAGATTTACTCTACCAGTAATAAGATTTTTGACAACTTTTCGCTTATCCTCACAATATTTTCTAATATTTTTTCTATGTGATTTTTTGTATTGGTCTCTGTTAAAATAACCAAATTGGTAACTTTGTAGCGAAGCGAATTTGTTGTACCCAAGAACGGATAATTCCCATCGCTTGTGTTTTAACAGATTTTAATGTTCTTGCTGAGAGCTTAACCAATGCTGATGGCGCAGGCGTAGCTACGCTATTTTTTTCATTGGTTAAAATTTCATCTGGGTAGAATTTTAATTTTAGATTAAAACAGTCTCTATTTTTCTTCTCGTCATAACGTAATTCATAAAAAATATTATTTAACTTGGTTAAATTGGAATTTGGATCAAAAATTTTATTATTCTTATCTTTTGCACCAACAAAAAGAAGCTTTTCCAATTCATAGTATTTCGCAAAATATACAACGTAAAAATGCAATGCCTCACTACACAAATCAATAAAATGAGACAATTCTGTCTGCTTCACTTGATTTATGCCGTTTGGTTTAAAGAGAATTTTACTTGTACGGACAAAGGCTCCGCCTTTAGCTTTGCCTTCTAATTTTGCTTTGTTTTCTACTGTATTTGTGATTACGTCTTTGACTTTGGCTACGTTATCTACGGCTATGGCTACGCTCATCTTAAATTACATTTATAAATGATAATTAATAATTGTTGTTTCTTAACTTATTTTTTTATTTTAGCAATATTTATTTTAGTTGTCAAGTAAAATTTTGAGGACTTGACTTTTTACTGTTGAAATTTTAATTCCCTACTAAACTTATAATTTTCACTAAAATAATTATTCATAAAGATCATGAGTTTGAAATTCAAACTCATGATCTTTTTTGCAAAAGTTAAAGACCTTCTTCTCGCGTAGCAAAAATGAAACTTTGTTACGAATCTGGGCGAAGCCAAAGTTAAAACTTGCTTCGCTCAATTTTATTAGTAAATTTATTTTTTCCCGTTGCCGCAGGCTGAATAAAACCAAACGACTGGTACATTTTTGCATTATCTGAATAGCGCAGCAATTTTGATTTTATTCAAACTTTTTATTCCCATCAATCTAAAATGATCGTTTAAATTTTCTTCAGAAACACCGTTTTGGATGCTGAAAAATGGAATTTTATTTCCATTTTTCAGAGCTACGCTAAATTAATGTGGTAGCTTCGCAAAATATAACTATAATTGTTTTCCCTATCTTTAAAATTTTTCTTATTTTTAACTAAACAGTTTTTATAACGCGAAGCTACGAAAAACCCAAGAATAGATTTCATCGATCACGATGAAATCTATTTCTGAGTTATTTAAGTTATTGATTTTAAACTTTATTTAATTTCATTTCAAATTTTTCTAAGACTTCATCTTGTTTTTTTTTGAATATGCGTAGCACACATAGTTAACGTAGTTGAATGGTGCTTAAAGACGTAGTGACGGTTTAAAACCCGTGCTATCGCACGGTATGAAATATTTTCATCAACTAACCGATCAATAATATGTTTTTCATCATCGGTTAAACTTTTCCTTTTCCTATCTTCCTGTTTGATGAAATAGCGGTTACAGTTCAAACACTTGTATCGTTGAGAGCCATCATAAAAACCATATTTTACAATATGGTTTTTATGATTTTCTGTTTTACAGTCTGCATATTCACATTTCATGATATTTCTCCAAACAGTTTGATAGTTTGATTATTCTACCAGATTCAACAGTAAAAAGTCAAGTCCGCAAGAACACAAAAGGAATGCTTGTAAAATTTGTTAATGTAATCGCTGCTGTCCAAGCAAACATCATTTTTTCATTATCAGTTAATTGATGAAATTCAATTTCTTCAATAAAACCATCAATGTTAAATTGAACAATTGCTTCTGATAATTCTTTTTTAAACATGATGTTTTCAAATTCAGGCAGAATTGTTTTTAATACTGTTTTGAATTTATCATAAAAAGCTGGATATTGTTGGGAAAGAACAAACAACCAAGAAGACAAGTTCCCCATGTGTGTATCCAGTACATCACTGTAATCATGTACATCAGTGATCATTCTTTCTAATTCAGGAGATAACAGTAACATAGAATGAAACCAATCTTGAATTGGTTTGAGTTTTTCAAACTCTTCAATGGTTTTAAATTCAACTGGATATGTTGCGATGTTCAACAGGACTTTATTTTCACTGTCACTTAAAGTTCGCACTTTAATGTTATTCACAATAACATGACCATGTTCATTACGAGTGTAGATGTTTTTACCATTAATGAACAATTCTTCATTAATGATTTTTTGGGAATGATATTTTTCTTTAGTTACCCAGCCGTCTTGGATGGCAAGATTATATTGATATTGGATATTATCAATTTCAATATCCAATTTAAACTCAATTGGTTTATTAATATCAACATAATGGCGTGATCTGATGTGGTTATCAATCAGAGTTTCAGGTTGCATAATGGTTTGAAGAACAGCCAATACTTGGCACATGCTATTAGTAGTATTTTTATCGCCTGACAATAATGCATCTTTGTGTTCAAATTTTAATTCGAAGTTTTGCAAAAATGCCATATCTGCTTTAAGATTGTTGATATAGATTTTTTCAACATTTTAATGATTCCTTTAAATATTATTTCACATGTTATCAGTAATGTAATTTGTACGTTACAAAGACTATGTGTTGTCAGATAAACGCACTAATGATTTATTTTATATATGAATTATATTAGAAACAATTTAAACAAACATTAGTAAATAGTTAAATCATGTAATATATAACAAACACCAGCTATGTTTATTAATTAATATAGCTGGTGTTTAGACTCATCATTAATCAAATTAAACAATTAAATTTTATTTGATATGTTCTGATAAAATTTCAAATATTGATATTCACTATTAATCAAAGAATCCAATAAAGTTGGTAGGTACAAATATGAACTTCTTGAATGTAGCTTATCTTGGATGAGTTGTGTGATAAAACGATCAGTGTGTTCATGATATTGTTTAATTTGTTTTTCTTGGATATAAGTGTATCCGAAAACTGATTTTACAGGTTCATAGAAATGGATATTATTAAAATAATAATTTTTACATTCCATTCCAAGTAAGATTTTTAACAAGTTGTTATTATCCACTTGGTTATTTTTTTCAGCAACAATGATAGCTTTTTTATAAATATCTTGAACATCATGGGTGTAAAGTTTGACAACAGCTACAAAGATATTGTCAGTTGAGAAAGTTTTATACACTTCATCAATTTGATATTTATTATTCCAAAATATGCCGTTATGTTGTTCAAAAACTTGTGTTTCAATATTTGGATTATCAATTTCCAATAATTGTTGTTTGTATGGCTTATTTGCTGTAAATGATGTAATTGGATATGTAGGGATATCTTCAAATGAAGAAAACTCAAATCCAAGTAGCAAATCCAAGAAAAATCCCATATGGATTTGAAAATCTGAAGATTTTTGAAACTCAACTAATTGTTTGATTAGTGTTTTTGGGGTCATATTTGCAGACACTTGGATTGAATCATTTTTCATAGTGGATACCTCTTGAATTATTGAGTGTTTAATTGATGTTTATAATTATATTGTGAACCATCTAAAATGGTGTAAACAGTACCGTTCTTATCCAATAAAGTGAAACTGTTGTTTTCCCATTTTCCAATCAGATAACAATTTTCTAATAATTTGAATTGATTGGATAAATTAAATGACAACATGATTTTGTCATTGATGTTATTTGTTTTGAGTAGATTAATGATAATGTGTCCATTATTAAACATTCCTTGTTTTATAACATCATCAACTTCATCTTTGCTATATGGGACAGCTTCTAATTTTGGGGAATATAATACACCATTATGAAAAATAGTGAGTTGAATTTGGTTAACGCTGTTAAAGTGTAAAGGAGACATGATTAAATTCAATTATTTGTTAGTTAATGGATTTAATTATACTGGTTATTAATATAAGTAATTTTTGGAAATTTTAAATTATGTAAAAATTACCTATTATTGAATAAACAGGAAATTTTGAAAATCAAGTTTGGATTATTTATATCTAAAATATAAGATTGGATATAAATATTATTACAGTATGATGTGTAAACTGCCATATATAATTTGAATTATATATGGCAGTTTAGTGGTAATAAATAACAATCCAAGTTTATCACGAGTTATTGGATTATGAGAAGAACTTTTCCATCTCATCCAATTCTTCTTGAAGATTCTTAATTTCCAACTGAACTTTTTTAATTTTCACTTGGATAGGTTTAGTGCGTTGTTCATATTCTTCATCGTTCTCATCACGATTGTAATAAACTGAAACAGATGAATAGTCGTAATATTGGTTGTATTCAATTTTAATATCGTCTTCAGAAATGCCTTTTTCAACAATTTTGTTTTTGATACGTTGGATATCTCGAATGAAATTGTTGATTTTTAGGTTAAAGTCATCAAATTCATGATAATGTTCTTTAACTTTTTTGCGTTCAAGTTCTGATTGTAGTTCAAGAACTTTAATTTTCTTTTTCTCAATTGAAGAATTGATTTTTTGGATTGGTTTTGGTATTGGTGAAGTAGGAGTGGCTACGCTTGCGGGGCTAGTCATGATGAAATTCCTTAGTTAATGGATTAATTGAATTACAAGAATTGTACAATGATTAAATTTAAATGGATTATAAATTATGTAAATATTGGATAATTAAGATGAGTTTTTAATGATAATTTCACAACTTGGTGTGCTGATGTGCTCTCAGGTGTTACATTCCAAGATTACAATTGATGATAATAATTATATAGATATAAAAAATCCAAGTTAATTAAATTTTAACTTGGATTTTTTTACTACATTATGATATTGACTGTAATTATATAACCAGTCGTCAATTCTATAATAATTCCACAGTCCACCTTTTGGTGGTTGTTCAATAGGATAAGAAGTGACATGAATGTCATCTTCTGAATATTCATTTGCAATTACAGCAGCAAATTCGAAACCTTGTTTTTTATCCTCCAAAAGAGATTTAACAGCTTGGTGTGCTAAGGGACTGTCAGGAGATAGTTATTTAAAAATATGAAAAAGCGAGAAGTTAATTTAAATTCACTTTCCATCTTTTTTGGGAACTACCCTTAATGGATCCAGTTTTGTTAACAACTAACTATTTCCATTTACTTTTATTGCTAAGTTTAACTTAGCATCTTAAAACTAACAAATTTACTGTTATTTTTCATATTAT
>ENA-OWLM01000883-OWLM01000883.1-metagenome-genome-assembly--contig:-NODE-883-length-11289-cov-3.686844_pt1 | contig 11289 bp, 8 predicted proteins | sample MGYA00245349_ERZ651102 | MGnify/ENA primary metagenome ERZ651102 (study PRJEB26857, sample SAMEA4031759) | metagenome | biome: human; feature: oral; material: saliva | place: Philippines | collected 2014 | study... | reverse complement strand
GGCAAAGTCGGCGCCGGCACCAGCGGCACGCGCACGGGACCGGCCGCCGTGGCGCCGGATATCGTCGTGTTCGGCGAATTCCAGGACACCACTAGCAGCACCAGGGCGCCATAGATGGCCAAGGTGTAGAGCACAGTCAACGTCGCGGAACCCACGCGCCGGCGGGTAAGCGGCGTCTCTGCGTCGCGTCCCATCAGGCTGCGCCATCCGACCAGCGCCGCGCCGGGGGCGGAAATCAGTCCCCAGCACAGACGGCGGAACCAGCCGGGCTCCTGCTGCGGCAGGGTGGCCTGCACCTGGGCGGCCAGCAGCGCGCGCAAGGCGCGATTCTCTTCGCGCAGACGCAAGGTCTGCGTATCCACCGGCGCCTCAGCATCTGGATCCGGAGTGCCGTCGTGCTGCGTAGCGTGTGGATCGGGGGGCGTGGCGGTCATGTCGTGAAAAAAACAGATACAAAACGTGCGTAAGCAATTATGACGTAAGTGCGAATTGGCGCAAGTGGGGAATTGGGGGGGAAAAGGGCGGCTTGGGGAGCATTCCAGATAGAGGTGATGGTGCTCGCTATCGCAATGCCAACGCGCCGAGGAAGAGCCCGGCGCCTTATTGTCGAAGAACGGAGTTACAGATGCTCAACGCGCAGGGTCGTCAGCCCTTGTTCCATCAATTCTTGACGGATCTCCGCGCCGTAGTTCGGATTCGCAATCAGGAGAAGATCATTTGGAAGAGCCTCAGAGAAGAATGCTCTCCTATCCTTGATCGGGACCAGTGATCCAGGTAGAACTTTTCCACATTTGTTTGGGTTGATGTCTACAGCGAACCCCACCTTCTCAATGAGCTTGCCTTGATTCTGGCAATGCACCAAGAACATGCAGCCTTTGGTAGCTGCACCCCAGAGATAGATCCTTGCGGGGGCCTCTACCAGCCTATCGAGCTCGTCGATTCGGCGGGCCAGAGCGGGAAACATCGAGTCGAATTCCAGAGCAACCCATGCCTCACTGTCATACTGAATGCCAAAGTCCTCCGCAAGGTCCTCAATGGGGGCAATGATGTATTGGTACTGCTCGCCGAAGAAGCGTCCCGTTACGGAAGATTGCGTCGAAAACAATCGGGAGAGGGCGACTTCGCTGAAATAGTTGACATGCTCATAGGTAATGTCGAAGAACGCTTGATTGGCAAGGATCCAGTCATGGCTTGGAACCTCGATGTAAATCGATCCAGTCGAAAACACGGTCTTGAGCATGCCTAGAAAATTGTGCGGCTGCTGCACATGCTCCAACACATGACGCAGCACAATGACGTCGGCATCAAGTCTGTCATGGCTTGTAAGGTAACGCTTTTCTATCTTGGGATGCGCGCCTTCGTAGGTCGCGTCGTAGCCAGTAACGGAAAAATATCCATCTGCCTCGACCAACTGAACGAAATCCCCTTTGCCGCAGCCCACTTCCACCATCTTGCTCCCGCGAGGAAATTGCCCTTTCAGCAAATCCAGGACCGCGCTCATATGCTGGACAAACAGGTGTGAATGCGCCTGGCTATTCTGGTAACTGTCGTCATAGACAGCCAAGCCAGGATCGAAGGCGGCATTCTCCACAAAGTCCAGAGCTGTATTGCGGCGCAGCTGCAAATAGCCAAATGATTGCGCGTGCTGAGCTGAGTCGAGCGGACTATTCGGAATTGTGGGTACGCGTAGGGGAGTCATAGTTCAGTTTCTGCGCAGAAATCCGCTCGGAGCGACGCTGATCAGCAGCCTATTGTCCATCTGCCGGTCGATATCGAGCGTGAGCTGTTCACCATCCGCCGCCAGTGTCTTGGAAGACTTCAGCATGTCCAGGTACTCGAATACGGCGGTTTTGGGATTGTTGGACTTGCCCCATGGTCGTGGTGGGCCGACATGTTCGGGCATATCTTCGACGATTGTGTCGAACACGATGCAATAGCTGCCTTTGCTGGTCAAAGGTGCGTAGAGCTTCAACTCTTCAAGAACATGGTCATGCGTATGGTTGCTATCCAGGCAAATCAGAATTTTTTTGCATCCGGCGGCCGCACTTTTCACAGATGCGAAGGTGTCCGGCGCGATACTTGATCCCTGGATCATGTCAATGCGCTTGGACATCGGATGAGCCAAAATGGCCGTCCGATTGTGCTCGCGGATGTCGATGTCGATGCCCAGAACCTTCGCGTTTTGATTTCCACCACACTGGGCAATCAATTCCAATATGCTCGCATAGAAAACCAGCGAGCCGCCCCGCGCAATACCGGTCTCGATAATGAGGTCAGGTTGGATCTCCCAAAGAAGTTGCTGAACCGCGACCATGTCCTGGGGGTGCTGGATGATGGGCCGGCCGAGCCATTCGAAGTGGTACGAATATTTGTGCTCAGCCGCCTTCGAGATCCATTGATTAGTCAGCGCGAGCAGTTCCTGATCAGAGCCTTGTCGCTCGATTTCGATGGCGCATTCGGCCTTGAATTTGTCGTGATCGTTCATAGCTTGTCCTCGTTATTCGTGCCCCAGAACGCCATCGGTTCGTAGTCTGGGTATGGGTAGTGTCCGAGCTTGATCTGTATATCCGATCCGCGCTCTCTGATTCGTTCTTCCACCAGACGTCTGATGGAAGTGGGCTTTCCGCTGCAGATGTTGGTTAGCTGGTCGCCGCCTGCGGAAAGGTTTGCCAGCAACTGCTGCGCTACCTGCTGCACGGGCAGGTAATCCCGCAACTGTTCTCCACCGCTCATGCGGAATATTTGGTCACCGTTTGCCATAGCGCTGTCCAACTGAGCCAGAATCGAGCGCGGATTCTGGCCGGGGCCGTGCATATAAAACAGTCGAGCCCACTTCAGTGAAAATTTCTGTGTCGTCTGCAGACATTCCAAGTACTGCCGCAGCGTATTTTTCGCTATTGCATACGGAGTAATTGGATTTGGAACTGTGCGCGGGCTCAGAGCACCTTCTTGAAGGCCATACTCAAGACATGTTCCCGCCACCAGCACGTTACCTACCCCGGCATTGACCAGCCGCTTAATGAATCTGCAACTGGCTGGCAGGTTTTCTTCGACATGTGACAGCATCCTGTAGTCGGGCAAGCCGGCCCAGGCTAGATGGACGAGGCTCGATCCTTTCTCAGGCTGAAAGTTGAAGTCTTGCTTGGTCAGGTCGATGGCGTGGAATTCAACATGGGGATACCAGTCTAGGCTCCCGGCTTGAGGGTAATTCCGGCCAAGCGCGACTACGCGATAGCCTTGCTCGAGCAATAGAGGAACCAGGTGCCGGCCGATAAAGCCCGTTGCTCCACTGACGATGACTTGGCGCTGGTCACCCGGCGCAGCCTCCAGATTCATGGCTATTTCCGTCATGCGGTATACCCTGTGGGAAGATCGTAAGAACTCACGGCTAGACGCCGCGAGGCCCCGTCCGCGTTTCAATGGAAAGCTCTGGGACAGCAGTTACGAACTTCGCACCCCAGTCATTGCATGCATAGGCGAGTTGTTCCGCGACTTCTGATTTAAGGTTCCAGGGAAGGACAAGGATGTACTCTGGCTTGTCCGCACCCAACATGGCAGGCGCGACGATGGGAATGTGACTTCCTGGCAGGTATTTGTCCTGTTTGGCGGGATTCAGGTCCACCACATAGGGCAGCAAATCGGGCCGCACGCCGGCGAAGTTCAACAGCGTGTTGCCCTTGGCGGCCGCGCCATAGGCCGCGATGCGCTTGCCGCCCCGGCGCAGTTCGACCAGGAAGGCGAGCAGGTCGTTCTTGACCCGCTCGGCTTGCTCCTGGAAGCGCGCGTAGAACTCCCGGCCGGCGACGCCGGCACGCTGTTCCTCGTCCAGCGTGCGGGCAACCTCGGAACCGATCTCGTGCTTGCCGGTATCCAGGCGCTGCGCGAAGACGCGCAGGCTGCCGCCATGGGTGCCCAAGTGTTCGACGTCGAACACCGACAATCCGTTGGCCTTGAAGATGCGCGATACGGACGTCAGCGACAGGTAGGAATAGTGCTCGTGATAGGCCGTGTCGAACTGGCTTTCCTGCACCATGCGCAGCAGGTGCGGGAATTCGAACGTGGCCACGCCCTGCGGCTTGAGAAGCGCGGCGAAGCCGGAGACGAAGTCGTTGATGTCCGGCACGTGCGCCAGCACGTTGTTCGCGGCGATGAGATCCGCGGCCCGGCCCTGTTCGGTCAGCTCGTCTCCCAGCTCCACGCCGAAGAAGCGCTGCACGATGTCGATGCCGCGTTCGCGCGCAGCCTGCGCCGTGCTGGCGGTGGGCTCCACGCCATAGCAGGGAATGCCGGCCGCCTGGACGTACTGCAGCAGATAGCCGTCGTTGGCCGCGATCTCCGCGACCATGCTGTCTTTGCCCAGACCGAAGCGGGCGATCATCGCATCGACGTACCGGCGTGCATGCGCCAGCCAGGACGACGAGAACGAACTGAAGTAGGCGTAGTCGTCGGTGAACAACGCTTCGCGGCCGGCATGGTCTTCCGTCTGGACCAGCCAGCACGATTCGCACACCAGCAAGCGCAGCGGGAACCAGGTCTCGGGGCCGCGCAGGGCGGTTTCGCTCAGGTAGGCGTTCGACGGCGGGGCGTGGCCCAGGTCCAGGAAGGGCAGGCTCAGTTCGGCCTGGCAGTGGCGGCACTTCACAGTGCAACTCCAGAATAGGCAGCGTCCAGGCGCGGATGCTGCTGATCGCGCTCGGACACCAGGGTAGGGGGCTGGGGCCAGGAAATGCCCACCCGGGCATCCTGGAAGTGCAGGCCGGCTTCGGCCTGCGGGGAATAGGGGGCCGAATGGCAGTACAGCATTTCCGCGTCGTCGCTCAGCGTCTGGAAGCCGTGGGCATAGCCTTCGGGGATCAGCAGGGCGCGGCCATTGTCCGCGGACAGGATTTCGGCGCGCCAATGAAGGAAGGTGGGCGAACCCGCGCGAAGGTCGACGGCCACATCCCAGACCGCGCCGCGGATGCAGCTCACGAGCTTCATGTCGGCATAGGGCGGCAATTGGTAATGCATGCCGCGAATGGTGCCGGCCTGCGCGGTGTAAGTGTGGTTGACCTGGGCGACAGGGCCATTCCAGCCGCAGGCGCGCAGGTCGGCCGCGTCGAACAGGCGCGCCAGAAAGCCGCGTGCGTCGCCGCGCGGATGGCGCTGCACGATCTTCAGGCCGGTCAGCGGCGTGTCGATGATGTCCAGGCTCATGGGCACGACTCGTACAGATCCATATCAGCATCGCACAGCGCGCGCGCGTCCTCGCCCGCGTCAAAGCGCCGGTACCAGTCCATGCTGCGCGCGACCGCCTGCGCCAGCGGCCACCGGGGCGCCGCATTCAGCATGGCGCGGGCCTTGGACGTATCCAACGTGAGCAGGCCGGCTTCATGCGGGCCTTCGACCTGGTCGGCATAGCGGGTGCGCCCCTGACCGTACGCAGCCTGGGCCAAGTCCACCACCGTGCGCACTGGCGCGGCCTCGGCGGCGTCGGGGCCGAAGTTGTAGGCGTCCGCCAGCGTCGGCGTGTCCCACAGCGCCTGTGCCAGGGTCAGATAGCCCGTCAGCGGCTCCAGCACGTGCTGCCAGGGGCGGACCGATTGCGGCCGCCGGACATGCAGCTCACCGTTGCCCCGCCAGGCGCGCACGGCGTCGGGCAGCAGGCGGTCCTGGGACCAATCGCCGCCGCCGATCACGTTGCCGGCGCGCGCGCTGGCAATCGCCAGTCCCTGCGCCTGCAGGAAGGCGTCGCGGTATGACGCGATCACCAGTTCGCTGGCGGCCTTGCTGGCGCTGTAGGGGTCATGCCCGCCCAGCGTGTCGTTCTCGCGGTACGGGTAGGGCCATTCGTTGTTGCGGTAGACCTTGTCGGTCGTGACCATGACCGCCACCTTGGTCGACGGCGCGGCGCGCAGGGCGTCCAGCAGATGGGCCGTGCCCATGATGTTGGTCGTGAAGGTCTCCACCGGCTGCGCGTAGCTGGGGCGCACCAGCGCCTGCGCGGCCAGGTGCAAGACGATCTGCGGCTGCGCCTCCAGCACGTGCGCGCGCAAGACGGCAGCGTCGCGGATGTCGCAGTAGCGGCTGTCGATCAGGCTGCCCACGCGGGCGGCCTGGTACAGGCTGGGCTCGGTGCAGGGCGGCAGGGCGATGCCAGTTACCTGCGCGCCCAGCCGGTGCAGCCACAACGCCAGCCAACTCCCCTTGAAGCCGGTGTGGCCGGTGATCAGCACGCGCTTGCCGCGCCAGAAGGCGGCGTGGGGCGTCACCAGACTTTCCATGGCGCCTTGCCCGAACTCCACAGCGACTCCAGCAGGTTTTTCTCGCGGAGCGTGTCCATCGGCTGCCAGAAGCCCAGGTGCTCGAAGGCGTGCAGCTCGCCTTCGCGGCTGAGCGTTTCCAGCGGACCGAGTTCCCACGTGGACTGGTCGTTCTCAATGAGCTTGAGTACTGTGGGTGAAAGCACAAAAAAGCCGCCGTTGATCAGCCCGCCATCGCCACGCGGCTTTTCCGCGAATCCAGTTACCAGATCGCCTTCCCGTCGTAACGCACCGTAGCGTCCAGGGGGCTGGACTGCAGTGACTGTCGCCGCCTTGCCATGTTTTCGGTGAAAAGCAATCAGCGCCGTGATGTCGATGTCCGCGACCCCATCGCCATAGGTAAAGCAAAAAGCGTCCTCATCCTTGACATACTCGGCCACCCGTTTCAATCGGCCGCCGGTCATCGTGCTATCCCCGGTGTCAACCAATGTTACGCGCCAGGGCTCCGCCTTGCGCTGATGCACTTCCATGCGGTTATCAGCCATGTCAAACGTAACGTCCGACATGTGCAGGAAGTAATTGGCGAAATACTCCTTGATCATATAGCCCTTGTATCCGCAACAGATCACGAAGTCATTTACGCCATGGGCGGAATAGGTCTTCATGATGTGCCACAGGATGGGCCGCCCGCCGATTTCGATCATCGGCTTGGGGCGCGTGTGGGTTTCTTCGGAGATCCGCGTGCCGAGGCCGCCGGCTAGGATGATAGCTTTCATGGACGGTTAACTTCCGCTCAAGCGCTTACCAGCGCATTGTGTTCCGGCTGACCGAAGCGCTGCAGCAATATGCTTTGGATGCTATTCGTCATGGTGTGCAGTCGAGCGGAATCAACGGTGTCCCGCGCCAATTTGGTGAAGTCGTCAAGGTAATACTGATAAAAGTCGGCGCGAGACAAGGCGGCGCCATTGCCGCTGATGCGCGCGTTGGCGCTTTCCGGTCGAGCGGGGAAGTATCGGCGGTAATACTTGGCGTTCTCGGCATAGCCGAGTCGGCCCTTCCAAAGCAAGTGGCTGAGCAAAACATGATCGAACGACGGCACCCCGCGAATATCTATATCCTGAAGATGCTGCCGCCGAAATACGGACTGAACTATGGTGCAGTTCGCCAAGCGCGCGACGGAATCGAGATATCTGTTTTCGGGCGAAGGGTCGGAAAAGTCATAGATGCCAGACTGCAGAAATCGAATGGTCGATTCCTGAACTGCATATGGCATTCCGAGCACCAGCGAAAGCCCGCTGTCACCATCCAGCTTGTTCATGACCTCTTCGAAGTAGCGGGGGGAGAGATAGTCGTGCCCCCCCAGCCACATGAAATACTCGGAGGCCGTGTTTTCAAACACGAATTGCAGGTTGACCGCAGAGCCGCAGTTGCGCTCGTGCTGGAATATCTCAAATCGCGAGTCGTTACCGACGAGGTCGCGCACAATCTCCAAGGTTCGGTCCGTGGAAAAATTGTCCGCCACCAGAAAGCCTACCCCATCAGCGGTCTGATTGATCAACGACTGAACAGTCTGCTCGATATGCTGCTCTTCGTTGTAAATGGGGATGCCGACATAGGTGCGCATCTTTGCGTTCTTGCTTCGCAACATCGCGGGGGCGCGGACGAGCGGGGCAGTGTCAGGCGCCGCTAAGCCGCTGGCAACCAGATAGGCATTGGCAGAATCGTCCTCGGACATGGCCAGAGCGCGATGCGCCGCATCTGGCGCCCGATAGACGGTGTGCAGGATGAAGGCCAATTTCAGCCGGGATTCCTTGTCCAGGCGTTTCATCCTTGTTTCGTCGGGGACGAAGATGGCGTCGGCGCTGATCAGCTGAGACCCCGAGAATGTGTTCTTGATCGGCGTTCCGATTGAGAAAAGGCTGGCATGCTTGGCATTGTCCAGCCGCATCAGTCTCAAGTGATGCTTAGCGAGCAACTCGGTTAGCCCGGCAAAGTCACACTGCTCCTTGAACAGGGAGGTGAATGACACTCTTACCTGCAAAGCAAGCACGCTCGTCAGCGCATTATGACCCGCTTGAAGAATCTTCAGGTTGTCGTGCCTGTCATCCAGAATAAGCCAATCAATCCTGTCTAGCCCATCGATGTCATCCAGGCGGACCGTAGGGATGGGCATTCTGGTCAGTACGCGCGCACCTTGGGAAGCGAATGAGGGAAGCAGATCCGCTGGCAAAGGCTCTTGGGTGCCACTGAATGAGGTCTCCAGGCAGGCGTACAGTGTTGCAGTTTCTCCATTGCCGAGGGCAATGTGTGGTGTGTATTGCTGAATATGGCCGGGCTGTGTCAGCACACCTGGATCGCGGACTACGCTGGCCGGGTCGATAGCGACGACCGCGAATGCCCCCAGTTGGCTCAGGCCCAAAAAGTCATCCCGGGTGACCAAGGACGAACCATGGTCCAACGTGATGATGCGGCTTTGAAGTGCGAAGCGAAAGGCCTGCGACCCTGGGCAATGTTCGGGCGTCGGATGAACCAGTGCCAAAGGCTGTTCGTCACCTTCGAACCAGGGTTGGCCTTCGGCGGTAAATGCGAGCGCCGCTATTGCTTTGCCTTCGCAGTAGCGTTGCCATATCGCACGCAGCGCGTCGGCCAGGTGGTGGCCATACTTTTGGCCGTTGCATACCGGCGATTCCAGCAAGATCTGGCGCAAGTGGCTGCGTATGGTCGCCAGGCTTTGCAGATCGGAGGCCAATTCGACCGCGCGGGTCTGATACTCGTCCCAGTCGGTTACGACCAGCTCAGGCATACCCGCGTTGACTAGATGCGTGGCCGAATGGCGGCCGGCGAATGTCGGCCCGGGCAGCGTGATGACGGGTACGCCCATCAGCATCGCTTCACACGTCGTCAGCCCTCCGGAGTATGGCCACGGATCAAGGGCAATATCGACCTCGTTGTAACAGTCGAGCAACTCGAAATGTTGCGACTGTCCTTCGAGTCGGATGCGGTCTGCACTGATGCCATGGCTGGCTAGCGTGCTTAGCGTACGTTCGCGAAGATCATTGGTGCCGAAAGGCCCCCCCTTCAGAAACAGTTGCGACCCAGGAACGGCTTGGAGGAGGCGGGCCCAGTGGCCCAGCAGGACATCGTTGATTTTGGTCGGGTTGTTGAAACAGCCGAAGGTGATGTGGCCGTTGCGCAGCGCGGGCAACGGACCTACGTTGGGGATGTGCTCGGGCGGCATATAGCAGATGTAGTCGTCCGGCATACGGATCAGTTTTTCCGTATAAAAGGCGTCACTGCCCGACGGAGATTCCACCCCGTCCGTGATCAAGTAGTCAATCGCCGGCACACCAGTAGTATTAATCAGGCCGCCCACCCACTTTACAATCAGCGGTGCTGGTTCCTGTGCGATTGTCTTCATGCGGGTTCCCGCATTGTGGCCCGACAGATCGATCAAGATGTCGATGTGGTCATTTCGGATGCGGTCCGCCAGATCATCATCTGAGACGTTGAATATGGGGGTCCACCGGTCCGCGACAGCCATCAGCTTTTCCGTAACGCTGTCCACAGCGCTGCTCGAGCTGTACAGGAAAAGCTCGATACCGAAACGCTTCAGGTGCGCCATCGCGGGCGTGATCATGGCGCCGACCGGGTGCTGGCGAAAGCCGTCAGAGATCATGCCAATCTTCAACCTGCGGTCCGGAGACCTGTCATCCGGCAACGGACGCTGCACAGTTTTGCGTGGGGTGAATGTCTGGCCCCATTTTTTGCACAGATCGAGGATCTCGGCCGGATCACGGCCAGGGAGGTAATGCAGGAGTGTTATTTGATTGGAGAGCGCAATTGAGCTTGTCGCGGAATGTGTGGCCGCCTTGCGATAGCATTCAAGCGCTTCCTCGAAGCGCGACAATTCGCGCTTGATGTTTCCAAGATCATTCCAATACCCATGGACATTGTTCTGATCTTGTCGTATCAGCCGTTCGAAGATGCTGATCGCCTCTTCGTGCTTGGACGAGACAGTGAGCAATTGAGCTTTAACGCGCAGCGCCAAATTGCTGTCCGGCTGCAGCGCCAGCGCCTTTTCGATATGCGTGATGCTCTTGCTGGTATCGTTGCGGCGCAAGTAGAGATAGGCCAGGTTCAAATGCGCTTCGAACAGATCGCCCTGTATTGTGAGCGCATGTTCAAAATGTTCGAGGGACGCCGACTCTTCGCCAGCATTCAGTAAAGTGTATCCAAGCAACAGCCAGATGCCATGGTCGGCGGGATCCAGTTCGACGGCCCGCTTCAATGCGGCCTTGGCACCTGTCAAGTCGTCAACGTTGAACAGATGGCGTCCGTGTTCTTTCCAGCCGTGGGGGTCTTGCGGAGCGCGTGCCGTTTGGGCGAGTGCTTGCTTGGCCGTCAACTGCGTCTTGCCTGAAGTGGTATGAGAAGGCTTGGTTCTATTGGGCAGGACGAGCTTTGCCATGGTTGCCGGAATTTCGTGAGGAGCTAGGATCCGCCCAGCTTAATTGAAGCGGCTACGAGGCAATGATTGATTGAAGAAGGGAAATCCCCCGTATTTCCCACGACCCATTGAGGGTTCCAGGGCTGCCGTGAGAGGCTTAGGATAGGTATCAAGAAAAAACCCCACAGGGCGAATTTCGCCTTGTGGGGTTTTGCTTGCCGTTTGCCGGAGCTCCAGAACGTGGTCTGGAGCCTGCGTACCGGGAGGAGCGGGTAGTGTTTGCCCGCTTCTTACCCGATTCGCGCCCGACGTGGCGAGCGGTGATTAGCGCAGCAGCGACAGGACAGTCTGCGGCACTTGGTTGGCCTGAGCCAGGACCGAGGTGCCAGCCTGTTGCAGGATCTGAGCCTTGGACATGTTCGACACTTCCGTGGCGTAGTCGGCGTCTTGAATACGCGAACGAGCGTTGGAGAGGTTGTTGACCACGTTGTTCAGGTTGGCGATCGTCGATTCCAGACGGTTCTGCACGGCACCGAGTTCGCCGGTCAGCTTGTCCAGCTTGGTGACGCCATCAACCAGCTCGGCCACCGCCTCGCCGAA